>Ga0196970_1000016_pt1 | contig 328080 bp, 298 predicted proteins | sample S1v_513CmetaG_FD_148672 | JGI IMG/M metagenome (GOLD analysis project Ga0196970, IMG submission 148672) | Soil microbial communities from Anza Borrego desert, Southern California, United States - S1+v_5-13C | ecosystem: Environmental > Terrestrial > Soil > Desert | place: USA: California...
GTGATCTGCCAGAGCCAGGCGCCATCGATCCGGGTGACCCAGGCGCCCTGGTCGCCCAGGATCATGCGGAACCGACCATCGGGCGAGATCGTCCCAGTAGAGAGCGCGGTGAGGGTGGCAGGGGATGGGGGCTCTGCATAGAGTCCAGTGGGAGGCTCTGTGCCGAGCGGGGTGGGTGAATCGGGGAGCGGCAGGGCCGCATAGCCCGACGCCGCCGCAGCGGTTGGGTCGAGCTGGTCGACCGGAATCGAGCCGGTTACGCCCCCGCCGAATCGGCCACAGCCGGTGAGTAGCGCCAACGCCAGGGCGAGGGCGGCGTTGCGGTAAGGGAGATGCAGGAGGATCCACTCCTTCCTGGCGTGTTGGGTTGCGTGCGCGCGGCGCAGGAATCCATCCGCCGTTGGGGAATAACCTAAAGGTTTATGGCCCGTCCAGGGCGGGTAGCATAATCGTAGGCCCAGAGATCAAGTTAACATAAAACATCATCAGCGGGAAGCGGATCCCGGACCTGCGGGTCGGCGGAAACGATTGGCGCCGGCGAGACGGGGGCCGCCCGGCTGTGAAAGCTGAGGGACCGAGGATGAATCTCCGTTCACAATTGGCTGTCTGGATGGGCAAGGGGCTGGTGACGGCGACACGGGTGGCGGGGCGTGGCGGCACGACCTTGCCCGGGGTGGTGGCCCGGAGACTCTCGCCCGACCTGTTGCGGCAGCTTGCGGCCCAGCCGAAGGAAGGGGTCCTGGCCGTCACCGGCACCAACGGCAAGACGACCACCGCCAAGATGCTCTCCTCGATCTACGAGGCGGCGGGGCAGAAGGTGGCGCACAACCGTGCCGGCGCCAACCTGATCACCGGGCTGACCACCGCCTTTCTGCAGGCGGCGAGCTGGGGCGGTCGGGTCAGCGAGACCGCTGGCCTCATGGAGATCGATGAGGCGACCATGCCGCAGGCCTGCAAGGAGATTCGGCCGCGAGCGGCGGTGGTGACCAACTTCTTCCGGGACCAGTTGGACCGGTATGGGGAGTTGGAGCACACGGTCAACTTCGTGGGGCGCGGCCTGGAGCACCTGGCGAAGGGTGGCCGGGCGGTGCTGAACGCCGACGACCCCAACTGCGCCCGGCTGGGCGACCGGAGCGGGATCAACCCGCTCTACTACGGCATTGAGGACGAGTCGGCGGGCTCTCGGGAGCTGAACCAGACGGGCGATGCGAAGCTCTGCATTCGCTGCGGGCATCCTTATGAGTATGCGGTCTTCTATTATGCCCACCTGGGCAAGTACCGCTGCACCAACTGCGGGCACGAGCGGCCGAAGCCGGCGGTCTATGTCAGCCGCATCTCCGACGTGGACGCCCGCGGCTCGACGATCCACCTGGTGACGCCGGTGGGCGAGTGCGATCTGCGGCTGCAGATCCCGGGGCTCTACAACGTCTACAACGCCCTGGCGGCGGCGGCGGGGGCCGTGGCGGTGGGGTTGCCGCTTGAGGCCATCAAACGTGGTCTGGAGGCGACCACGAGCCAGTTCGGCCGCATGGAGATGATCCGCATGAATGAGCGGGACGTCTTCATGGCCCTGGTCAAGAACCCGGCGGGCTTCAACTCGGTGATCCAGACGATCATGCAGGCAGGGGCGCGCAAGAACATTATCATTGGGATCAACGATCTCTACGCCGACGGTACCGACGTCTCCTGGCTCTGGGATGTGGATTTCGAGGCGTTGGCCTCGCACCAGGATGAGATCAACTTCGTGATCTGCACCGGCCTGCGGGCGGAGGATATGGCGGTCCGGCTGAAGTATGCTGGCCTGGACACCGCCAAGCTCTCGATCCAGAAGGAGCTGGCGCAGGCGTTGGGTGAGGGGCTCCGGTACATTCAGCCCGGTGAACTGCTCTACATTCTGCCGACCTACACGGCCATGCTGCAGATGCGGGAGATTATCCAGAAGCAGGGCTTTACAAAGAAGTTCTGGGAGGTGTAAGGCGTGGAGCGCCCGCGCATTCGCATTGGCTGGCTCTATCCGGAGTACATGAACCTGTACGGCGACCGGGGGAACATCATCGTCCTGGAGCAGCGCTCACGCTGGCACGGCCTCGACCCGGTGACCACGCAGATCCGGCTGGGGGAGACCAGCGACTTCAGCCAGTTTGATCTGCTGATGATGGGCGGCGGCCAGGACCGGGAGCAGTCGCTGATCGCCGAGGATTTCATGAAGGTGAAGGGGGCCTCGCTGGGCGAGGCGATCCACGACGGCCTGGCGGTCCTCGCGGTCTGCGGCGGCTTTCAAATGCTGGGCCGCCACTTCAAGACCTACACCGGGGAGATGCTCCGCTTTACGGGGATCCTGGACCTCTGGACGGAGGGCTCGCAGGACCGGCTGATCGGCAACTGTGTGATCGAGTCGGATCTCTTCGGCGAGACGAAGACGCTGGTGGGCTTTGAGAATCACTCGGGCAAGACCTACCTGGGCAAGGGGCTGCGGCCGTTGGGCCGGGTGGTGAAGGGGAACGGCAACAACGGTGTCGACAAAATGGAGGGCGTGGTCTTCAAGAATACGGTGGGGACCTACCTGCATGGGTCGATCCTGCCGAAGAACCCCCACCTGGCGGACTGGCTGATCCAGAAGGCGCTGGACCGGCGGTACGGCGGGGACGTGAAGATCAGCGCCCTGAACGATGAAGTGGAGATTCGGGCGCACCAGGCGATTATCGCCCGGTTTGGCCAGTGATCCGGCTGGAGCAGGCCGGGGTGAACACCCGGCTCCACTCGTCGCTCTGCTTCGCCTGCCCCCACGGGCCGACGGGTTGCTGCGCCTCGCCGCCGGGGGTGGACTGGTCGGATATCGGCCGGATTGTGGGGCTCGGCGGGCGGGACTGGCTGCTGGCGGAGATTGCGGCGGGCTCGCTGCGGCCGGGGCCACGGGGGCTGTTGCTGAAGCGGGTGGAGAACCGGGAGGCGAACGCCGGGGTCTGGCCCACGAAGTGCGTCTACCACGGGTCGCAGGGGTGTACGATCCCGCCGGAGCGGCGGGCGGCCACCTGCAACTACTACATTTGCGATGACGCCTTCCTCTACGGCGGGGAGAACCAGGGCGATTCGGCAGCGGTGGCGGGGCGTGAGGCGCATGCGATACTCATGGCGCTCTACGGCCGCTGGGACCTGGAGATCATGGCGCAGGTGGGTGAGCACTGGCCCGGCGGGCCGCCGTGGGACGGGGGCTTTCTGGACTGGGTGGGGCAGGAGTTTCAGCGGCTGGTGAGGCGAGACCGGCGGGAGTGGAAGCCGGTTCGCTAGGGCATGGGCCTCTAACGAAAGGAGAAGGCGCTGACCGTCTGGCCAGCGCCTTTTGCGCGTCGGTTAACCGGGCTTGACCGCAACGATCACCTGGAGCCCATCCTGCTCGTGCTCATCGGCAAGGCTGGGCCGGAAGAGGATGGCGCTAAAGCCGGCATCGGTCAGGAGTTGGGTGTACTGGTCGTTGGTGTAGGCCTGGTAGGTGGCGGCGTAGCGGGTGGTCTCGCCGGAGGCGGCATCCACAAGATAGTACCGGACCGTCTTGGTCTGGCTCTCCTCGTCCCAGAACGACTCCTCCAGCCCCACGTGCGGCTGGTCTGAGAAGAGCCCCTGCGGCACCGCCCACCAGCCCCGCTCGTCGGAGTCCCGCTTGACACCATCGAACGTGTGGGGTTCGAGGAGCAGCCGGCCGCCGGGCTTCAGGGCAGCGTAGGCTCGGGTCAAAATGGTGGCGGTGTCGGCGGGCTTGAAGACGTTGAACTCGCCGTAGAGCAGCATGACCAGGTCCTGGTCGGCGGGGTAGGGCGCCTCACGCAGGTCGGCGAGGAGGTACCGCGGGGCCGGGCCGCTCTGGGGGAGGTGCTCCCGGGCGTGGGCCACCGAGGCGGGGGAGAAGTCGATCCCAGTGCAGGTGTGGCCGAGCTGTGCCAGGCGGGTGGTGTAGAGCCCTGGCCCGCACCCCAGGTCGGTCACACGGCCGGGTCTGCCGCCCAACAGCGTCCGGTGGATCCAGCCCACCTGGCTGTCGATAATCTCGCCCCGCCGGCTGGCCAGGTCGTGCTCCTGCGAGAGGTGCTCCTGGAGCATGCGACGGCTAAAGTCGGGCTGATTCCAGGGAATGTTCTCACCCTCGGCCCAGGGCTCCGGGCGGCGGGACCGGGCTACAATATCGGTCAACTTCATGGCAGAGGCCTCCCTTGCAGGCGCTTTCGCTGAGAATGGTATCATGCTCCAGGTTTCTTTACCATGGCTTTTTCATAGGTGTTGGTGTTCCGCTCCCAGCCAATTGGTGGCAGAACCCTGGATTGTTGGGCGGCAGGAATGGTAGGATCTGGCATGAGTCAGTTGAGAAGGACGGAGGGGATCTCATGGAGAATCTGCAGAACCTGCTCTGGCTCTACATGATCCTCGGTTTCACCATCTTGCCGGCGGTCCGGGGGGCGCTGGTCGCCCTGCAGCGGCGCATGCTGATCGCTCGTATCGAGCGGCAGCGGGGGACGAAGGTGATCGCCCTGATCCACCGGCAGCAGGCTGGGTTCCTGGGCGCCCTCATGGCCCGGTATATCAACCTGGACGACAGCGAGCAGATCATGGAGAAGGTGCGGGCGGCTGGCACCAGGCCGATCGACCTGGTGATCCATACCCCCGGCGGGCTGGTGATCGCTGCGAGCCAGATCGCACGGGTGCTGCGGGCCCATGCCCCCGGCGTGACGGCGATCGTGCCCCAGTACGCCATGTCGGGCGGGACCTTCCTCTGCCTGGCATCGGACCAGATTCTCATGGACCAGCACGCCATGCTGGGTCCGGTGGACCCGCAGTTGAACGGAATGCCCGCCAGCGCCTACAGCCGTGTGCTGAAGGAGAAGGACCGGGATGCGATCGCTGACAATACGATCATGATGGCCGACATGTCGGAGAAGGCGACGGCCCAGCTCCAGCGGATGGCCTTTGAACTGCTGCAGCCGAAGCTCGGCAAGGATCGAGCGACCGAGGTGGCGACCATGCTGACCGAGGGGCGGTGGACGCACGACCACCCGCTCTACGTGGAGCAGTTGCAGGAGATGGGCCTACCGGTCAGCACGGCGATCCCAGCGGAGTTCCGGCAGTTGCTTGGCCTCTCTGGGGCGGCGCAGGCTCAGGTGATCAAGCGGGCGGAGCAGAAGGGGTAGGGCGGTTGCGTAGCGAATCTCTCATGCAAGAAGCATGGGAGGTGCATCCGCATGATCTTCCAGAGAGCCAAGTGGTGGGTTCTGCTCTTGGCGGTCGTACTCGTCGCAGGATGCAGCCGCCCCGCGGCAAAGGCGCCAGCCAGCGAGGAGAAGGCGGAGGCCGCCTCTGGCGAGGCCGTTTCCGCTGATCCGCCAAAGCAGGAGGCAGGCTCCGGGGAGCAGGCTGCTGCTGCCTCCGGGACAGCGGCGGCGCCGGAGTTGGACCAGACCTTTGACGACCCGCAGGGGCGTATGAGCCTGAAGGCGCCCGCTGGCTGGCTGGCCTATGGCTACGAGGGGGCGGTGGTCGCCCTGGTCAGCCCGCAGAACGGGGTGGACGACTTCTTCCTGGAGAATGTCCTGGTGACCGCCGACGCCCAGTTCGAGGACCTGACCTTCCCCCGGTACATGAAGGCGCTGGAGGCAGAGGTCCGGAAGCGGTACCCGGACACCCAGCAGGTGGAGACGGGCGAGATCGAGGTGGATGGCCAGACGGCCCACTTCCTGGTGGAGAGCTTCACCTCGGATAAGGGGCCAGCCAAGGTCTACCGGGTGGTGATCATTCGGGAGACAACCGCCTACGTCCTCCACGCCACCGCCCCAGTCCAGACCTTTGACCGGTACCGCCCAATCTTCGAGGCCATGGCCCGGTCGATCACCTTCCCAAAGCCGCAGCCGTAAAGTAAGGCGCCCAGGGTGCTCCCTGGGCGCCATCTTTGTGCCTTATTGGCTCTGTGCGACCCCTACCACCAGACGGAGACCAGCATGGATGCGACGAGCACGGCGCCGAAGCGGGCCAGCAGTTGGGCAGTCCCCTTGACCGCTGGGTGGAGCTTCGGCGGGTCGGTGTGCAGGAAGAAGAGCCGGGCCACCTGGTAGGCCGATGGCGCCGTGACGAGGACCAGAAGGCTCCACGGCGAGAGCACGCCCGCCAGGATCAGGCCAATGCTGATCAGGTAGGTCAGGGCGAAGAAGGTGGCAAATAGGATCGATGCACTGCGCCGCCCCAGGAGGATCGCCAGCGTCCGGCGCCCGCCGAGCCGGTCCGCCTCCATGTCGCGAATGTTGTTGCCCATGAGGATCGCAGCGATCAGGAGGCCGATCGGCTGGGCGACCAGCAAGGCGGAGAGGCTGAGCGCACCGGCCTGGGTGTAGTAGACCAGGAGGATGATCACAGGGCCCATGGTAAAGCCGGCAGCTAGCTCTCCAAACGGGGTGTAGGCCAGCGGCATGGGGCCAGCCGAGTAGATATAGGCCACGCCAATGCAGACCAGGCCTGTGGCGAAGACCCACCAGGAGGTGGTGCCCGAGATATAGAGGCCGATTGCGACCGCCGTCCCGGCGAAGAGCCAGGCGATCGTCAGCACGGTCTGGGGCCGTACGCCATCGCGCACGATCGTCCCGGCAATGCCCACATGCTCGTGGGTATCAAGGCCGCGCTTGTAATCAAAGTACTCGTTGAACATGTTGGTGGCGCCCTGGATCAGAATCGCGGCCACCATGAACGCAGCGAAGCGGCCCCCGTGGAAACGTCCCTCGGTCAGCGCCAGGATCGCTCCGGTGAGGACCGGAATGAGCGAGGCGGTGAGTGAGAAGGGGCGCAGCATTCGCCATAAGACAAGGAATCGCTCCTTGGCTGTCATCGTTTCTCCCCTGTTCTGCATCAGTTCCTGCGACGGATGTATCATACCAGATCTAAATCGGTTTGGGCAGGGTTTGCGGAAGCTGACATGAGTCGCAGGATTTATTTGAATATGCGAAGAAGTAAAGGGAAACGCTTGTGGGAGTAGGTGATTAGCGGTGCGGCTGGTGGCATGGCTCAGGGGTCTTGGGCTAGAGCCCAGGCTAATCGGGCTGGTTCTGGTAGTCCTGGTGCCGCTTACGGCGCTCCAGGCGATCCGGATCTTCGAAAGCGTGGCGGAAGCGAAGCGTGCGGCGCTTCAGGCCAATCTGGAGATGGCCAATGCCGTGCGCGTCGCCTCCAGCGCCTACCTGGAGACGCTGACTCAGCACGGGTCGTCCCTGGGGCAGGAGATCCTGAACATGGTGGCCGATCGTGGGCTGGGTGCGGTTCGGCAGCTCCTGCTGGACGAACTCCCCGGGTCGGCCACGGTTCTCCACTACCACTGGGTCAGCCCCGCAGGGTGGGTGATCAGCAGCACCCTACCCGGCGGCTCGGGTCAGTACCTGGGTAACCAGGACTACGTGTTGCGCGTGCTGCAGGAGCACAGGACGGTCGTCTCGGACCTCTTGCCCCCAGAGGGGAACATGCCGATCACCTTCGTTGTGGCGCAGCCAATCTGGCGTGGCAGCAGCATGGAGGGTGCGCTCCTCACGGTGGTCGATCCAGATCGCCTCGGCACCGTGCTGGACGTGGACCGGCACGGCAGTGGCCGCATTGGCCTGACCGACCGGGCGGGCCGGGTGATCTTCCGCTCTGGCGTGCCGTTGGAGGAGCTCTCCTGGGAGCGGCGGCAGCTGCCGCGCGGCCCGCAGTACCCCACCACCGGGGCGCTAGCCGGCGAGGTGAGAACGAGCGAGCGGTTCACCGGTGTCTTCGACACCGCCGCCCGCATGGGTGCGGCGGTACCGGTGGTCCCTGTGGGCTGGGTGGCCTATGCCACGACCGATCTGGCTGAGGTGCTGGGCAGTGTGACCGGGCGCGCCAGGCGGGACACGGTGATCCTGCTGCTGGTAGCGACTCTGGCATTCGGCTGGGCGTGGTGGATCGCCCGGTCGACTAGCTATCCGCTGGAGGAGTTGCGGCAGGTAGCCGGTGGGATCATGCGGGGAGAGAACGGTGCGCTGGTCAAGCAGACCGGCTACGGCGAGGTGGCAGATGCGGTCCAGGCTTTCAACTCCATGACGGCTCATATCAACCGCGTGGAGGAGGAGCTTCGGACCATGGCCGCCGGACGAGCGATGATGCTGGAGTCGACCACCGACTCCTTCTTCGCCCTCGACCATGAGTGGCGCTTTGTCTACGTGAACCAGAATGCCGAGCGGTCCCTCCGCCGCAGGCGGGAGGAGCTGCTGGGACGGAGCTATTGGGAGGAGTTCCCGAAGGTGATCGGTTCGGTCTTTGAGACGGAATACCGGCGGGCTCTCTCTGAGGGACGCTCGGTGGAGTTTGAGGCATACTGTCATGTGGCGGACTCCTGGCAGGAGGTTCACGCTCATCCGTATCCGAATGGGCTGGCCGTCTTCTTCCGGGACGTGAGCGAGCGAAGGGCCGCGGCCATGGCGCTGGCTGCGGAAAGCCGGGCTCGTGAACTGGAGAGGCAACGGTTGAGCACGGTCCTGAAGATCCTTCCTGTCGGGGTCATGATTACCGGCGACGCGGGCGAGGTCGTGCAGATGAACGAGGAGTGTGAGCGAATCTGGGGGGGCCAGCCCGGGAGCGAGTTGGGGCGTGTCCTTCGTGACGGCCAGTTTACGCTGAATGAGGAGATTGAGATCGACGCCCACGACGGGGAGCATCGAACGATCCTGCACTCGGCGGTACCCCTTCGGAATGAAGCCGGTGAGATTGCGGGGGCGGTGGTGGTCAATGTCGATATCACCCGCCAGAAGCTGCTGGAGGCCCAGATGCGGCGCCACGCCGCCCGGATCGACCGGAAGCGAGCCGTGCTACAGCGGATCGCGGAAGGCGCCCCCCTCGAGGAGGTGCTGCAGCAGATCGCCGCGAACGTGGTTCTTTCGGCTGGGGCCAGTGCAGCCGAGGTGGTGCTCCTCCATGAGGATGGGCGATCCTGGCGGACGAGTACCAACGCGGACGGGCACCTTGAGCCCCCACCGCGAGGCGGTTGGTCGATCCCTATTCGAATTCGGGCTGGCCGGACGGTGGGCGGCCTTACCCTCTACTTTGCCCGGAGCGGTGCACCGAGCACCGAGGAACTGACCGCCGCCGAAAACAATGCCCGTCTCGCCGCAATCGCGGTGGAGCGGCATGAGCACGAGGTGGGGCGGGCGCAGAAGCTGGAGAACCTGGTCGAGAACATGTCGGAAGGGGTTGTCGCCCTGACCGCCGAGGGGATTATTACCATTAACCACGCGGCCCGCCGGCTTCTCGATCTGCCCCCAGGGGCGCCGATCAACGAACGGATTCAGCACCTACCCGCCGGGCTGGGGCGGATTCTGGAACAGACGGCGGGAGAGGGAGGGACGGACCCGACGCGGGTCCTGTTGCCCATCGGTGAGACGGAGGTCGAGGTGAATGTTCGGCCGGTCTACACCGCCATGGGGCGGTACGGCACCCTGGCGATCCTGCAGGACGTGACCGCACGGGCCAGGTTTGAACGGCTGCAGCGCTCCTTTGTCGCCAACGTCTCTCACGAGTTGCGCGGGCCGCTCGCCTCGGTCTCGGCGACCCTGGAGGCGGTCGCGGACGGGCTGATCCCCCACGAGGAGCAGCAGCGCTACCTCCGGTCGGTCCTACAGGAGATGGCCCGCCTGCGCCGGCTGTCGTACGAGGTGGTGGAGATGACCCAGATCGATGCCGGTCTCTTGCAACCCAAGCAGGAGGTGATCGATCTGCATGCCCTGATCCAGCGGGTGGTCGATACATATGCCCAGCGCGCCAGTGAGGCGGGGGTCGCCCTCGAGCTGGAGCCGGGGGCGGACTCCTCCGCACGGCTGGCCATAGGCGACCAGGACCGGGTCATGCAGGTGATCACGAACCTGGTCGACAACGCCGTCCGATATACCGCTGCGGGCGGGAGGGTGCGGGTGCGGACCCAGCGAGAAGGTGAGCAGGTGCGCACACTGGTCAGCGACACCGGGTGTGGCATTCCCAAGGAGCATCTCCCCTTGATCTGGGAGCGGTTCTACAAGGCGGATCCGGCCCGCACCTTCTCCCCAGGAAGCGGCACCGGGATTGGCCTGGCGATCGTCCGCGAGATGGTGGCGCTCATGGGCGGGAGGGTGGCGGTGCAATCGGAGTTTGGCAAGGGGTCGGTCTTCAGCTTCACCCTCCCGACCGAGCCATCGCCAGTCCTGGAAGCAGCGGCGGGCTAGTTGCGAACTCTTCTTCCGAAAGGGCGCATAAAGGGCGGGACTCCCGGCCATTATACTGGTGAGGCCGCTGCCCGACCAACGCAGGTGGGGCCGGTCTCCCCGCAAGGCGGCGGGCTCGCCCTATCGGGCCGTGAAAGGCTCCGGCGGCGCCCCGCCAAGGCCGTTCGGATGGCCGGGCGCCCGGTACGTCCGTGCGGGTTGCTCAAAAGCCCGGAGCTGGTTCTCCGGGCTTTTCTGCGCGTCTCGCCGAGTGTATATACCCCCGGGGGCATATCTCACCCGTATCCATCCATCGTCCAAACGATAGAATGGACGCAGTAGAATACACGTCCAGATTTCGTCTCGTCAGGAGGAGTCTGCCTTGCGTAAAGTCGTTATTCTCGGCACCGGCCCTGCAGGACTCACCGCAGCTATCTACACCGGTCGTGCTAACCTGAACCCGCTCGTGATCGAGGGGAATGAACCGGGCGGTCAGCTCACCCTCACGACGGAGGTCGAGAACTTCCCTGGCTTCCCCGAGGGGATCATGGGTCCCGAGCTCATGGACAACATGCGCCGGCAGGCGGAGCGCTTCGGCGCTGAGTTCCGCACCGGCTGGGCGACCAGTATTGACCTTTCCCAGCGCCCCTTCAAGATTACGATCGATGAGACCGAGGTGATCGAGGCGGAGAGCGTGATCATCTCCACCGGCGCCTCGGCCAAGTTGCTCGGGATCCCGAACGAGAAGGAGACCATCGGTCGTGGCGTCTCCACCTGCGCCACCTGCGACGGCTTCTTCTACACCGGCAAGAAGGTGCTCATGGTGGGCGGCGGCGACTCCGCCATGGAGGAGGCCAACTTCCTCACCAAGTTTGCCCATGTGACGATCGTGCACCGGCGCAGCGAACTGCGGGCCTCCAAGATCATGCAGGACCGGGCTCGGGCCAACCCCAAGATCTCCTGGGAGCTGAACGTCACCCCGCTTGAGGTGGTGGCTGGCGAGAGGGGCTTCCAGGCCCTGAAGGTCCGGGACAACGCCACCGGCGAGGAGCGGCTGCTCGAGGCCGACGGCATGTTCGTAGCGATCGGGCATCGCCCCAACACCGCCTTCCTGGGCGGGCAGTTGGAGCTTGACGAGACCGGCTACCTGAAGACGATCCCGGGTTCCGCCAGGACCTCAATCCCCGGCGTCTTTGCCTGCGGCGATGTCCAGGACCATACCTACCGGCAGGCGATCACCGCCGCCGGCTCGGGCTGCCAGGCCGCCCTGGACTGCGAGCGGTTCCTGGAGGGCGCCGCCGCCCACGACTGGTCGCAGAGCCTCAACAAGTAACGGCGAAATATGGCATAATGGAGGGGCCCGCTGCTCTGGGGGGAGCGGCGGGCCCATCGACCGCGGAGGAGGTCCATCGCTTGAAGCATCTGATCATCGGCACCGCCGGTCACGTCGATCACGGCAAGACGGCGCTGATCCGTGCCCTCACCGGTGTGGAGACCGATCGCTTTCCCGAGGAGAAGGAGCGGGGGATCTCGATCGACATCGGTTTTGCCCAGTTCCCGTTGCCCAGCGGTCGGAGGGCTGCGGTGATCGATGTGCCGGGGCACGAGAAGTTTATCAAGAACATGTTGGCCGGGATCACCGGGATCGATGTGGTCCTTCTGGTGGTCGCGGCAGATGAGGGCGTCATGCCACAGACCCGTGAGCATCTGGACATCCTCCGGCTGTTGGAGATCCGCCAGGGGATCATCGTCCTGACAAAGAAGGACCTGGTCGATGATGAGATGCTGGAACTGGTCGAGGCCGACGTGCGTGATACCGTTGCCGGCACCTTCCTCGAAAAGGCCCCCGCTGTCGCTGTCTCGTCGCTGACCGGCGACGGGCTCCCGGCGCTGATGCGGCTACTGGACGGCCTCTTTGAGGAGACCGAGCCGAAGGACACCACCGCCTTCGCTCGCCTTCCGATCGACCGGGCCTTTGTGCGGCCGGGGTTCGGCACCGTGGTGACCGGCACCCTGGTCGGCGGGACGATCTCGGAGGGTGACCGGTTGGAGTTGCTCCCCCTGAACCTGGATGTCCGTGTCCGCGGCTTGCAGGTTCACGGCGAAAAGGTGGCCCGGGCGGAGGCGGGGCAGCGGGTGGCGGTCAACCTTGCGGGAATCGAGCGGTCGGACGTCGCCCGCGGCCATGTGCTCTGCGCACCAGGCGTGCTGAAGCCGACCTACTCGTTCGCCGCCAGGCTTCACTTGCTCCACTCCTGGCCGAAGGAGATGAAGCACGGTGTCCGGGTCCACCTGCACAGCGGCACCAGTGAGGTGCTGGCCCGAGTCCTCCTGCTGGACGGCGAGACGTTGAAGCCGGGCGAGTCTGCCTTTGTGCAGGTCAAGACCGAGGAGCCGGTGGTGGTCGGTCGTGGGGACCACTACATTATCCGCTCCTACTCGCCGGTCCATACAATGGGTGGTGGCGTGGTGGTGGAGCCGCACGCCAACTACAAGAGGTCCCAGGCGGCCCAGGCGATCGAGGAGCTGAAGGTGAAGGAGACTGGCGGCCTGGGCGGTGTGATCGCCGAAACCCTCGCCCGGTCGGGCATGACGCCGCTCACCCTGGCCGAGCTGGCCAAGCGGACCGGGATTGTGCCCGAGACGGTCCAGGCGGAGCTGCCGACCCTGAGCGCTGACCTGCGCAGCCTGGAGGGCGGCCTGCTGATCCACCGGCGGGGGTTCGGCCAGTTCCTCGCAGCGGTGCGTGGCGAACTGGAGTCCTTCTACAAGCAGTATCCGCTCCGATCGGGACTCCCCAAGGAGGAGGTCCGGCGGAAGCTGGGCATTGGCGGAAAGGAGTTTGCCGCCCTGCTGACGGCCGCCGAAGCGGCTGGCGAGTTGAGCGTGTTGCGGGAACGGATCTCCCTGTCAGGCCACACGCCGACGCTCAACTCCGGACAGGCCAAACTGGCGGATGGCGTCAGAGCGGCGATCGCTGAAGCAGGCTTCAACCCGCTCTCGGTGGGGGAGCTGAAGGAGATGGTCAAGGGGCGTGACACCGAGGAGGTGATCACCTTCCTGACCGAACAGGGCGAGGCGATCCGAGTGGGCGATGACCTGATCATGGCGGGGGCGCACATGGAGGAGGCGGTCCGGCGCACCAGAGCGCACCTGCAGGCGCACGGGAAGCTGACCGTTGCCGAGTTCCGTGATCTACTCTCCACCACCCGCAAGTACGCCCTTCCGCTCCTCGAGTGGTTTGATGAGCAGAAAATCACCCGGCGGGCCGGCGATGAACGGCTGCCGGGTCCAAACCGGTAAATGTTGAGGGGGCGGAGTTCCGCCCCCTCAGTTCGCACCCTGGAAGATTCCAAAGCCGAGGAACAAGAGCAGCATGACCAGGAGGACCCCCCACAGGGCGCCTACCGTCTTGCCTGGGTTTCCCTTGCTGAACCGATTCGCTGCAAAGAGCCCCAGCAGAATGGCCACAGGGGCAACGAAGACAATCCCAATAATCCACCAGACGATTGCAGGCATTTCAAACCCCTCCGCTCTTCTGACGCCTCGGGGCCGGGAAAGATGCTGTTCGGGGACTTTTGAAAGCGTGTGAAAAAAGTTCTGCCATCCTGGGCAAAATGCAGGAACCTTATCCCGCTGCGATTCGTCTGTTCACATGGAAACCGGATGAAAGGGAGGCCTTCGCACATGAGTCGCAAAGAGTTTGTAATCAGCTACCTCTCCCCGGAAGTCGGGCGTTTCGTGCTCCAGGGCCTCCGCCAGCTGGAGCAGGAAAACGTCGTGGACGCCCCGGGCGTGATCGACGGGATCGTGACCCGCATGCTGAATGCGGAGTCGAGCGCTGTCAGGTCTGCAGCCGCTAAGACGGCAAGCCTGCTGCGAGTTGCTTTCTCCCGGCAGTACTTGACCCGGGTGGGAGCCTAGCATGGAGCAAACCACACAGATCCGCGGCTAGACCGCCTCGGCTTGGGAAGAGTCCTGAGCGAGGCGGTTCTCTGCTTATCTGAACCGGCTATACCCCTGTAATATCGCATTTCTGGAAGGAAGACGAGTGACTGTTGCCGAATCCAACCACGGAACGCACCTGAAGATCGGTGTGGGGGTGTATTCGTGGGTAAGATCATGATTGTCGATCCCTCCTTGCTTGACCGGAAACGGATGCGGATCGTTCTTGAGGCAGCCGGGCACAGCGTGACAGAGGTCTCCAGTCCCCAGGAGGCGCTTCCGGTGCTCCGGAGCCTGCCCCGTGGCAGCATCAAACTGGTCATGACTGAGCTCCAATTTCCCGGTGAGGATGGCGTAGCGTTTGTTGAGGCCATGCGGTCAGACCTGGGTCTGAAGGAGATCCCGGTCATGGTTGTGACCCCACAGCCGCCCCGCCACCAGGTGATCGACCTGGTCTCTGCCGGTGTCAGCACGATCGTGACGAAGCCGTTTGGCGGCGAGGTCCTGCTCCGCCGGGTCACCGAGACCTTGTCGGACGTCAACCTGCTCACCCAGGGTGAGGGCTCCCTGGTCTCCTGGCACATTGAGGACTACCTGCGGCGTGAGCTGAAGCGGACGGAGCGGAGCAGCTCCCACTTCTCCCTGGTCCTGGTCCAGGTCATGGAGAAGATGGGCGGTCAGGCCGTGCCACTGCTCATGCGCGGGCTGGTTCGCCACATGCGCGAGACCGACGTCCTGGTCCGGTTGGGCGAGGATCAGGTGGTGGTCCTGCTCCCCGACACCGACGCCATAGGCGCTGCGGTGGTGGAGGGGCGTATCTGGCAGACGGCCCGCGGTATCATGAGCGAACAGGCCGCCAGCGGTGGGATCAGTGTAGATGTGCGGGTTGGTACCGCCACCTACCCGACCGAGGCCGGCGACGGCGAGACGCTGATGGCCATGGCCCAGGAGCGGGCCACTCCCGAGCGCTGAGAGCCCGCATGCCCTCGTGCAGCGAGTCAATCCCCCCCTTCTCCTGAGGGGGGATTTTGCGCGTCGGGCCGACTGCGGACCGGTTCGCCTCCGTCCATTAGGGTAGGAGGTGTGGCCGGAATGAGTGGGAGAAGGGTGGTTCGTCTTCTACTGCCGCTGCTGGTCCTGCTCCTGACGCTGATGGGTTGTCGCTCGGGCGAGCCCAAGGAAGGAAACCAGCTCGAGTTCACCGCCCTCACACTGGACGCGGCGCCAGCCGAGGTGAAGCAGTACTACGAGGAGATGAGGGCGGTCCCCGGCTTCTTTGTCTTGCACCGCGAGGGCGAGGCATACCTCCTGCTCATGGCGGGGAGTGTGGACGAGCCCGGGCAGAGCCTCACCATTACCGATCTGCGGCACGTCGAAGGGGATTGGCGTCTGCTGGCTCGCCTGGAGTCGGGTGAGGGCGCGGCGGCGTATCCCTACGCCGTGGTGCGGGTGAAGGCGCCGCTGGAGGCTCGCTTCACGGCCCGACTGGTCCAGCTCTCCGGCGAGGTGCTTGAGCTACAAGGCATGCTCGTCTCCGATCGATAGGGTAACCGGAGGCGCCCCCCGCAGCGACAGCGGGGCGCTTTCGCTTATCGCCCGACGTTCGCACCCCGGCTCTGGTTGCGCAATCGGGGCACGCCAGATTCTGGACCGGGCAGGATTGGGCCAACATAGAACGAATACCTATGCTCATAGATTCTGTTGAATCTGGGTCTATTTAGGTGGTATATGTTCTCAGACTCCCAATCTTGATGAGGCGGAGGAAGATACGTCTATGCGATCTAAGAGCGCACGCACTAGCATTCTCGTTCTAGCCCTTACCGCGCTTCTCTCTACCGTCCCACAGCCTGCTCACGCCGTTGGCTACAGCGTCGTCGTCGATGGTCAGACGCTCGCCAACACCCCGGCGGAGATGCGTTCGGGCCAGCTCATGGTCTCGGTCCGTCCCTTTATGGAGGCGATGGGCGGCGGGGTCTCGTGGAACGCCGACGCGAAAATGACGACCGCCGGCTACAACGGGTCCCAGATCGCCTTCTGGATCGGGAACAACCTCTCATTCCAAAACGGCACCCGGATCTGGGCACCGGTCGCCCCCTACCTGAGCGACGGCAAGACCATGGTCCCGGCCTGGTGGTTGGCTACCCGCTTTGGAGTGAAGGTCTCGTTCAGCGGCAGCACCCTGACGGTCAACACGGGCCGGCCGCCCGCAACGGCTCCCGCGCCGAAGAGCGTGCTGGCGAACGCCAACTACGTCTTCCCCTTCGCCACCAGTGCAGCCTATGATCCCTACTCGGACACCATGGGCGCCGCAAGGTACTGGCAGGGCGAGACCTTCGCCCATGAGGGGATCGATATCCTGGCGCCCAAGGGGACGCCGATCGTGGCGGTCGCCTCGGGAACCGTGATCCGCTACGGCTGGAACACCCTGGGCGGCTATCGCCTGACCGTCCAGCTGGACGATCAGCCAGCCTATAAGTTCTACTACGCCCACATGGATCGCTACGCCACTGGGATCTATGAGGGGGCGAAAGTGAAGGCGGGCCAGGTGATCGGGTATGTCGGCAGCACCGGCGAAGGGCCGGAGCGGACCGAAGGCAAGTTTGTCAACCACCTGCATTTCGCTATTTACGATGCGAACTTTAACGCCATTCCATCCTACGAACTGCTCCGGTACTGGGAGGCGAACAAGGTCACCCTCCCCTAGGAGCGGTATGAAAAGGCCCACTACCGATCGGTAGCGGGTCTTTTCGCGCCCACCGGCGTAAAGCACGGCCCGCCCCACGTTTTTTGTCGATCGATTGTGGCGGCGTAAGGCGGCCCATGACCAGGATTTGATTGGTTCATCCTCGAATCACCCACAGGGACGCGGTTTTGCGTGATCCGGGAATCCTATGGCCGGACGAAGAAGACGGATGGACAGAGGAGCGACGAACGTGGATCTGGCGGCACATCTGGCCGAACTGACTCGCCTCAGCAGCATTACGGGGCGAGAGCGGGCGGTAGCCGATTACCTGCTGAGGTCGTGGGCAAACCTGGTAGATGAAGCCACCCTCGACCGGCTCGGCAGCTATATCGGCCTTAAGCGGGGGGTTAGCTCGGTGACCGAGCTGCGCTCCCTGCCGTACCCAGGACCCGAGACCCTGACCGGGCGCCCCGGCGAGCGGCCCGCTGGCCCCCCGCGGATCATGGTGGCGGCCCATATCGACTCAATCGGCGGCATGGTGACGGCGATCGAGCCAGGCGGCTTCCTCCGCTTCACCACCGTGGGCGGCGTAGATCGCAGGCTGCTCATGGCCCAGGAGGTGGAGGTGCACGGCCGGCGGCTCGTGCCCGGACTCGTGGGCTCCAAGCCGCCCCACCTGACCGCCCCCGAAGAGCGGACAAAGCTACAGCCGGTCGACCAGCTCTACATAGACACCGGCCTCCCCGAGGCCGAGGTCCGCGAACTGGTCAAGCTGGGCGACCCGGTGCTCCCAAAGAACGAATTCCGACGGCTGCAGAATGACCGCATCTCCAGCCGGTACCTGGACAACCGGGCCAGCCAGGCGGCGCTCTTCGTGGCGCTCGAGGAGCTACAGCGGCTGAAGCACGAGGCCGACTTCTTCGCCGTCGGCACGGTGGGCGAGGAGTTTGGCGGGCTGTCCGGCGCTGTGGCCTCCACCTTCGCAATCAAGCCGGATATCGGCATCGCGGTGGATGTCACCTTTGCCAAGCACCCTGGGAGTGAGTCGGACTCCTTCCCGCTGGGCCAGGGCCCCACGATCGGCGTCGGCCCGAACTGCACCCCCAAGCTGGCGAAGCTCATGCGCCAGGTGGCGGCGGAACTGGGAATCGCCTATGAGCTGGAGGTCATGCCCGGCCCGTCCGGCACCGATGCCTGGGGCATGCAGGTGGTCCGGGGCGGCGTGGCGACGGGGATCATCTCCATTCCGATCCGCTACATGCACACGCCGGTGGAGACCCTGGACCTGGCTGATGTCCGGGCAGCAGGACGGCTCCTGGCCCATGTCGTAGCCAGGGTTGACCAGGCCTTCGTGGAGGAACTGCGATGCTACTAGAGAAGCTGTCAAACGCCTGCGGGGTCCCCGGACGGGAAGACGAGGTCCGGACCCTGTTGAAAGAGACCTTGAAGGATCATGTGGATGAACTCTGGACCGATGCGATGGGCAACCTGATCGTGCGGAAGGGCAACGGCCCGGTCAAGGTGATGCTGGACGCGCACATGGACGAGGTCGGCTTCTGTGTCGGCTCGATCACCGAGCAGGGATATGTGCTACTGAAGAAAATGGGCGGGCTCGACGACCGGGTCCTGCCGGGGCGGCAGGTCTGGCTGACCGACAAGCGAATCCCCGGGGTGATCGGGGCGAAGGCCTGGCACCTGACCACGGCGGAGGAGAAGAGCCGGGCGATCAGCTTTGAGCACATGTACGTGGACCTGGGCTGCCGGAACAAGGCCGAGGTAGAGGCGCTGGGGATTGAGCCCGGCGAGCCGGTCTACTTCGCCTCCACCTTTGAGCACTACAGCGACCGGGTTGTGAAGGGGAAGGCCTTCGATGACCGGGTTGGTTGCTATGTGATCGCCCGCCTGCTCATGGAGTTTGACCACCCCGGTCTGACGCTCTACGGGGCCTTTACCTGCCAGGAGGAGGTGGGGCTGCGGGGGGCGCGGGTGGCGGCATACAACCTGAACCCGGACCTGGCCCTCGCGATCGACGGCACGGCGGCATCCAACGTGGCGGGGGTCGAGCCCATGGACACCGTCACCAATATGGGAGATGGGCCGGTGCTCTACCTGGCCGAGGGGGCGATCCTCTCCCACGAGGGGATCTTCAATGAACTGATCCGGACCAGTCTGGAGGAGTCGATCCCCCACCAGTTCAAGCGGGCGACCGGCGGCGGGACCGACGCCACAGGCATCGCCCTGCAGCGGGGCGGCATTCCCGCCTGTTCGCTCAGCGTGCCCTGCCGGTATATCCATACTGCGGCCTCGCTCTGTCATCTGGATGATGTCGATGCAACGGTGCAACTGATTCATCAATTCCTGCGGCGTGTGGAGAAGGGGGAGTTCCGTCCATGAGTGGAAAGATGCTGGAGCGCTTGCAGCGGCTTGCCTCCGTCTGGGGACCGTCCGGGCGTGAGCGGAAGGTGGCGGCGGTGCTCTCGGAGATGATCGCCCCCTATGTGCAGGAGGTCTACACGGACCGCTACGGGAATCTGATCGCTCGTCGGGCCGGAGGGCCGGGTGGCAAGCGGGTCCTGCTGGTGGCCCACATGGACACCCCTGGCGCTGTGGCCATGAACGTGAGCGAGAAGGGGCTGATCTACCTGGCTCCGATCGGCGGCATGAAGCCGTTTGCGGCGATCGGCCACCGGGTGGTCTGGGGCAGCGGGATCACCGGGGTGGTCCAGCACGAACCGGTGGAGGAGGCCAAGGAGGTCGAGTTCAAGCGGCTCTTCTGCGACATTGGGGCGACCAGTCGGGAAGAGGCGCTGGAGAACGTCGCACTGGGCGATGTTTGCACCTTCGTAGCCGACCTGCAGCAACTGGATGACCTGATCGTCGCACCCGCCCTCGACAACCGGGCTGGCTGCGCCGTGCTCCTGGAGGTGGCGGAGCACCTGGTCGAGAGCGATCACGAGTTGCTCTTCGCCTTCACCAGCCATGGTGAGGTGGGGCCGCGGGGTGCTGGCGCAGCAGCCTTCGGGGTTGACCCGGACCTGGCCTTCGTGGTAGACACGACGCCATCTGGCGATCTGCCCCGGGCGCCGCGGGTGGCGGTGAAGTTGGGCGGAGGGCCCGCCCTGAAGCTGAAGGATGCTGGCTACATGGCCCACCAGGATCTCTCCACCCTCGTACAGTCGGTGGCGGAGGCGGAGGCGATTCCGCTGCAGATTGAGATCAGCACCGGCCATACCGAGGCGCAGGTGGTCAGCGTGGCCGGGCAGGGGGTTCCCACCGCTGTGATCGATATCCCCCTGCGGTACAAGGGGACCGCCAGCGAGATGGTCAACCTGCGGGACCTGCACGGATCGGCAGACCTGCTTCTGAAGCTTCTGAGCCGACCGCTGGTCATGGGCTAATTGCGGCGAACGGGCCGCCCTACGGCTGGGGCGGCCCGCTGCGCGGCGCCAGACAGATAGTACCTTATACCCCCAGCCGTAGGGCGTAGGCCGGGTTGACGTCACCCTGTCAACTGGCTACACTTTTGTGGAGAGCGTCTCTGCTTGGCTGCAAGCCCATCCCAGGGGGAGTATCTACACATATGGATAAGCAACAGTCCCTCTTCGAGCACCTTAGCGAACTGCGCACCCGCATAATCCGGTCAATCCTTGCGATTGTGGTGGCGGTAATCGTCGCGGTCGTCTTCTCGCAGCAGGCTTTCAGCTTTATCATGGACCAGGCGAAGACCGACGGCGTTCAGTTGGTCCAGAATACCTTCTCGGACGCCTTCCTGACCCAGTTCCGCCTGGCAGTCCTGGGCGGCCTGGTGCTCGCCTTCCCCGTGGTCCTCTACCAGTTGGTGGCGTTTATCGTCCCGGCGCTCCGGCCCAACGAGAAGCGGCTTCTCTATCTCGGGCTCCCCTTTGCCACGATCATGTTCGCCCTGGGCTGGTCCTTCGGCTGGTTTGTGGTGGTGCCGATCTCCAAGACCTTCTTCCTGGAGATGTCCAGCGTCGCTGGTGTGGTCAACCAGATTACACCTAGCTCCTACCTCTCGTTTGTGCTGGGGATCTGTAACCCACTGGGCATCGCCTTCGAGCTACCGCTCCTGGTGCTGATCCTGGCCCGGATTGGACTGGTCACGCACACCTTCCTGGCCCGGGTCCGGAAGTTCGCCTTCCTGGCGATCATGATCCTGGCGGCGGTCCTCTCCCCGCCTGACATTATCTCCATGTCGATCTTCCTGGTGCCGCTCTATGGCCTCTACGAGTTCTCGATTCTCCTGGCCCGGCTGGCGCAGCCGAAGAAGCGATAGGATCGGCACAAAACGAGACCGGGTGGGGCGTACTGCTCCACCCGGTCTCTTCTGGATCGGCTCGCCGAGGCGAGTCCAGGCTCATTCTGTGACACGGAACCGCTCCACCAGGCTCTTGACCAGGGTGCGTGCGGTCGATTCCAACTGTCTGATCTGCTCTGGCGTGGCATGGTCGACATGCAGGCCGGCCGTTACCACCACATTCGTGTTCAGTTCGGCAGCAAGCAGGAGTGCCGCCCAGCGGGCCAGCTCGTCCTCCTTATGCCCCAGCAGGGTGATCACCGAGGCCGAACTGCTGATCTTACCCCCGCCCTGCAGGCTGGGGCGTGGTTGCGCTACCGCTACCGCACCCACGTGCGGGTGCGTGCCGCCACCGATCACCACCACCAGATCGCCACCAACGCGGTGGCCCACGGCCTCCACATAGAGGATGCCCTCACCCGCACTCAACCGCTCCATTCGGCTCACCTTACTTCTGCTTGCGGCTCCGCCAGAGCCGGCGCCAGAGGTAGGTCCTCCAGCCATACCGGTTGAAGAGCTCTTCGTGGGCCCGGCTCCAGAACGACTTCGCCCGCTCACCAGCCTCGGTGTCCAGCGGCCGCTCCGCCGGGCTGTAGCGCGCTGCGGTGTAGTCCTCAGCCGCCTTCATGACCGGTTCCCGCATGCTCGGGAAGGCGTTGCCCAGGGTGGCGGCATACTCGCGGGCTGTCTGGTTGGGCGACCGGCCGAAGTCGAAGCGATCGAGCAGCCCACCGGTCTTCTCCCAGACCTCCTGCACCAGGGTGCGGGCCTCCGAGGAGGCGAGCCGGTCCTGGCGGCTCAGATAGCGGTAGGCCACGAAGGCCAGGGCGCCGAGCACCAGCAGGGGGGTGAGGAACCAGGGCCATTCCCGGGCGACCGGGGTCGCCGTTGCGGACCCCAGGTCCGTGGTCGGCTCGTCGAAGTTCTCCTCATTCGGCGTGTCGTTCAGTTCGGGAATCTCCTCGGTGTTCTCGCCGAGGTCTGGGGTGGTCGGGTCGGGCGCGGTGGCCGAGCGGTCGATCACCGGGAGGTCGGCGCGCGGGGTGGGGTCAAAGGTGATCCACCCGTACCCGGGGAAGTAGGCCTCGACCCAGGCGTGGGCCTGGGAGTTGAGCACGGGGTATGTCCGGGCGCCCTGACCATCTTCCGTGAACTCGGTGGAGTAGGGGACGGCGAAGCCCTCCACCAGGCGGGACGGGATCCCCTGGTCCCGCAGCATGACCACCATGGCGGTGGCGAAGTAGGTGCAGTAGCCCCGCTGCAGGTCGAAGAGGAAGAAATCCACGAAATCCTGACCGGCAGGCGCCGCCGGGGCCCCCAGGTCGTAGGTCAGCCCCCGCAGGTAGCCCTCCAGCGCCAGCGCCTTGTCGTAGGGATGCTCCGCCCCACTGGTGATCCGGCCGGCGAGCTGCGAGACCCGATCGGGGAGGTCATCCGGCAGCTGCAGGTAGGCCTCTGCCGAGGTGGCGGCATCTGGCTTGGCGAGCAGCCGGATCTGTTGACCGCTGTAGATCGGCAAGCGGGCAGAGACGGTGTAGGTGGACTCCTTGGCGATCGAACGGGTGGCGTAGAGGTTGTTGTCCGCATCCACCGTGTAATCGCTGGCCAGCCCATCCACCCGCATGGGTTCCAGCAGGTTGAAGACGGTGCGGCCAAAGCCCAGCACCGGGCTCAGTTTGAAGGAACGGTAGTCGCGGAGCACGTCGGGGGCGTACCCGGTCGGAAGGGTCCCGTCGGCGGCGATCTCAATCTGCTGGGACTCGCCCGGCAGCCACGACCGCCCCGTGTACTCCAGGAAGGTGGCGCCCCGCAGGTAGAAGGTCTCGTTCAGGGGCCTGTCCGGCGTGAGGTAGAGGGCGACGGTCTCGTCGAGCTGGACCGGACCGCCCAGGGTGACGCCACCCGGCGAGAAGCCGGTGGCGGCCAGGGAAAAACGCCCGCCACTCCCGCCAGCCCCGCCGCCGCGCAACTGCTTCAGCACCGGGAATGCCTCCTGGATCTTCACCCCGATCTCGCCCAGGTGTACCGGGGCAAACTCATAGGGCATGATCGACCCGGCCAGGGAGGCGACAAAGACCGCAACCAGGGGGGTGGCCACGTGGCTCTGGTACCCGACCCGGCGCCCGGTGGACGCCCAGTAGGCGTCCCGCTGGGCGGCCTGTGCCAGTGTCCAGAGCACCAGCGCGAAGAGCATGAAGCCCATGAAGAAGCTGGCGCTCTTGTCGAAGAACCAGGCCCACTGGCTGCCGAAGAGCAGCACCCCACCGACGATCGACCAGAAGGCCTTGCCCCGGCTCAGCCCTTCCCACATGATCAGCGTGCCCGCCAGAATGGCCAGGCCCAGAATCATGACCACACCAAGGGCTTGACTAAAGGTTGTCTCAAGCTCTCCGACCCGGAGATGCGCCCAGAGTTCAGCCGCATCTTGCTGCAGCCGGAAGAGATAGCCACGCCAGGTCGGGAGGTAGATGAAGCCAGCGACTGCCCCCACTGCGGACAGGGCGGTCAGCCCGCCCCCCAGCCAGGGGCTGCGCCACCAGGCCCAGGCGAAGCCAATGCCCGCCAGGGCGAAGAGGATCAGCCGGCTGCCCGGCAGGTCCAGGCGCCAGAACTCGGCCACCGAGTCCAGCACCGTCGAGAGCATGAAGAGGCCCACTAGCCCAATGAGCGCCTGGTAGCCGAGGCTAGGACGCTTGACGACCACGACTTCACCCCCTCTCCGGTCATGGTGAGGCGCATCTCGGGGAAGAGGCGGAGGTCGGCATCTGCCGGGATCGAGTAGATCGCCACCCGCCGCAGGGCGAGCAGCCCGGTCAGGGACTGGACCGTCTCATCGACCGGGGCCGGCGCGCCTTCATCGGGCAGGTGAGACCCATAGGTCTCCGCCTTCAGCAGGACGAGCATGACCTGGTGGTTGGACCGCAACCGCAGCAGCAACTCCGCCAGAGCCGAGTTCAGCCGAGGGGTGATCACCACCAGGGTCGACTTGTTGGTCAGGTGGGCCGCCTCCAGCTCCAGCACCTTTTCGATCGGCAGCCTGCCCGTCGCCTGGGCCCGGGCGAGCACCTCCAGGATCTCGGTAAAGGTCCGCTGGCCGCGGCTGGCGCTCACGGCGAACCGCTCCTGGCCATGGCAGACCAGGCCGGTGTCGATCTTGCGCCTCAGCCCCAGCGCTGCCAGCGAGGCGGCGATCTCGACCGCCATCTCCTCGGTGGAGGGCTCGCCCAGCTCGCACCGGCCCACCTGGGCTTCGGCGCTCATGTCGAGGAAGATGTGCATCTGGGTGGTGGCGTTCAACTCGTACTGGCGGATCATCATCTCGCCCATGCGGGCGCTGGTCCGCCAGTGGATATGCTTCGGGTTGTCCCCCGGGCGGTAGGGGCGGATCTCCGCATGGTTGGACGGGTCCTCGAACGCCTTCTCCTGGGTTCGGACCGGACCGAAGGGTTGTGAGAGTGGAATGGGCAGACTCTCTATGTGGTGGACTCGCGGAAAGACGGTGACACTGGTCTTCGATTGGAACTCCCGCTGCCCCTGGAAGAGGCCCATGGCGTCGCCCAGCCGGAGCTGGATCGGCCCGACATGGTAGTGCCCCCGGCGCCGCGCCAGCAGCTTGAACTGGATCACCCGGCTGCCGAGCAGGGGGACCGATGTAGCCTGCCGGGGCATGTCGGTGGTGACCAGGTGCTGGGGGGTCTTCTCGTCGATCTCGACCCACGGCATGGGCAGCCAGGTGTCGTTGTCGAGCCGGACCCGCACCCCGAGGCTCTCGCCCACCTCGACCCGGTCCTTTTCGACCATGATCAGGCAGTCGGTCCGCTTCAGGGCGTGACGGGTCCAGAAGTAGCCCCCGATCAGCAGGAGGGTGGAGACGTAGAAGAGGAAGTACGGCATGCGGCCACCGCTCATGCGGGCGAAGACCAGACCCGCGATCATGAGCGCTGGCAGCCGCCAATCACGCATGCTTAGCTGCATAGGACTTGACCCCTGTCGGCACGGAGACCTGCGCCATGATCTCCTGGACCAGCTGCTCGGGGCCGGCGCCTCTCAGCTGCGCCTCCGGTCGGAGGATCAGCCGGTGGGCTAGGATCAGGGGGGCCATCTCCTTGACATCATCCGGCGTGACATAGTCACGGCCGCGAATCATTGCGATCGCCTGGCTCGTCCGATAGAGGGCGATCGAGCCGCGCGGGGAGGCGCCCAGGTAGATATCCTTGTGCTCGCGGGTCGCCTGGACCACACGGACGATGTACTCCTCGACCGACTCGTCCACATGGATCCCCTTGACCGCCTGCTGCAACTGGACCACCTGGTCGGCGTCCAGCACCTGGGTCAGCGCCTCCAGCGGCGGCTGCTTGGCCCGCTGGACCACCATGCGCTCCTCTTCGAGGCTGGGGTAGCCCAGCCGCAGCCGGAGCAGGAACCGGTCAAGCTGCGCTTCGGGGAGGGGGAAGGTGCCCTCGTACTCGATCGGGTTCTGGGTGGCCAGCACCAGGAAGGGACGGGGCATACGCCGGGTGACACCGTCGATCGTCAACTGCCCCTCTTCCATGCACTCCAGCAGGGCAGACTGTGTCTTGGGCGAGGTCCGGTTGATCTCGTCGGCCAGGACCACCTGGGCCATGATCGGCCCGGGCCGGAACTCGAACTCACCGCTCTTCTGGTTGTAGACCGAGACGCCGGTCACGTCAGAGGGGAGCAGGTCGGGCGTGAACTGGATCCGGCGGAACTCGCAGCCCAACGAGCGGGCCAGGGAACGCACGAGGGTGGTCTTGCCGACGCCGGGCACGTCCTCAATGAGGATATGGCCCTGGCAGAGGAGGGCGACCAGGACGTACTGCACCTCGCGCCGCTTACCCACCACGACTTTTTCGATGTTGCCAGTGACATTATTGAGTGCTTCCAGACCGTGCAGCAACCGATCCACTCCCCTTATCCGATAAATTGCGCCTTGAGAAAAAGGTTCGCTACGGAGACCCGAAAATCCTCCAGTAGTTGGAAAAGAATTCCCAGCAGACCGAGGGGGCTAGAGCCATGGAACTGACTGAGCTTCTGGCGGCCTTGCCGCAGGCTGAACCCAACCAGCCCGTGACCGGTGCGATTCGGGGCCTTTCGTACAACACTAAGACGTTGCAAAACGATGAACTGTTCGTCTGTCTTCGCGGAAAAAAGCAAGATGGTCATGAATATGGGGCCGAGGCGGTTGCGAAGGGGGCGAAGGCGCTCCTGGTAGAGGAGTTTCTGCCCCTGCCGGGCGTCCTGCAGGTGCGGGTGGCGGACACCCGTGCCGCCCTGGCCCGGCTGGCGCGCCACCTCTATGGGGACCCCGCGGCACGGCTCGGGCTGGTCGGGGTGACCGGGACCAACGGCAAGACCACCACCAGCTTCTATATCCGCTCGGTCCTGCAGCAACTGGGCACCCCGGTCGGCCTGGTCGGCACTGTCTTCAACCAGCTGGCGGGCCCGCCGGTCCAAAGCAGCCTGACCACCCCCGAATCGCTCGACCTGATCCGCCTCTTCGACCAGGCGCTGCGCGAGGGCTGCGACTGGCTGGTCATGGAGGTCTCCAGCCACGCCCTCTCCATGGGGCGGGTCGCCCCGCCGGATTTCGACCTGGCCGTGGTCACCAATATCACCCGGGATCACTTCGAGTTCCACGGTACCTACGAGCACTACTGGGAAGCCAAGGCACGGCTGGTGCGGAAGCTTGGCACCGAGCCGAAGGGCGACCGGCCCAAGGCTGCCATTCTGAACGCCGATGACCCGCAGGTCATGGCCATGGCGCAGCGGGACGGCGCCCCGGTGATCACCTACGGCCTGGAGCAGCCGGCCGATCTGTACGCCACCGACCTTGTGGGCAGCCTCTCCGGGAGCCGTTTCACCCTGCACCTCCCGGGGGCATCGCCCGCGCCGGTCTCCCTGCCCATGCCCGGCCGCTTCAACGTGTACAACGCCCTGGCCGCCGCCGCCGTCGGCTGGCAGGTGGGGGTTCCGATTGGCGCCATCATCCGCGGATTGGAAGAGTGCCGTTCGGTGCCCGGTCGCGTCGAATGGATTGATGAAGGACAGCCGTTCCATGTGCTGGTCGACTTTGCCCACAACCCCGACGCCCTGGCCAAGCTGGTCTCCCTGCGACCGGACAGGCCGGGCGCCAGGTCGATCCTGGTCTTCGGCGCCGAGGGGGGCAAGGATCGGGGGAAGCGCCCGCAAATGGGCGAAGCGGCGCGGGGGGCCGACTACGCCATTATCACCAGTGACAACATGCCGGAGGAGGAGCCGCTGGCCGTGGCGAGGCAGATCGCGGCCGGCCTGGGCGACCGGCCCCATGAGATCATTCCCGACCGGCGCGAGGCGATCGCGCGTGGGGTCGCCCTGGCGGAGCCCGGGGACCTTCTGATTATTGCCGGAAAGGGGCATGAGCAGACCTGGGTCTACGGTGGCACCAGGATCCCGTTCGATGACCGCGCCGTGGTCCGCGAGCTGATCCGGGTCCGGCTGGCGGCGACTCGCTCGTAAAATACCTCCGGGGGTATATAACCTGAAGGGTCAAATCCGCCCGATGCTGTGGTATACTGGGGCCAGCGCGTAAAATGAGGTGAACCATAGAGATGCCGATGAGTCGTACCCGTCTGGCAGCCCTACTCCTGGTGCTGATGCTCCTCGCCGCTGGTTGCGGCGCCAAGCCCCCGGCTGAGCAGGCTCCCGCTTCCCCAGAGGCCACCGCCGCCAACTCCACGACCGCAGAGAAGGCAGCCGAGGCACCAAAGGGCCCGGTCAAGGATTCGGTCAAGCCCCTGCCCGGCTACCAGGCCCCGAACTTCACCGCCCAGGATGTGTTCACCGGCGAGAGCTTCACGCTGACCGACCTGCGGGGGCAGGTGGTCTTCCTGAACTTCTGGGCCACCTGGTGCCCGCCGTGCAAGGCGGAGATGCCCGAAATGGAGGCGCTCAAACAGGAACTGGGCGACTCGGTCAAGATCGTCGCCCTCGGGGCAGATGCCCGGGAGAAGCCGGACAAGCTGAAGGGCTTTGCCGAGGCGATGGGGCTCACCTTTGCGATCTCGTGGGATGGCGGCATTGCCGCGGAGGCCTACCGGGTGACCGGGATTCCCACCAGCTTCTTCATCGATAAAGACGGGGTGATCCAGGCCAAGTACCCCGGCCCCATGGACCTGGAGCAAATGAAGGAGTTTGTCAAACAGGCCTCGGGGGAAGCCACCGAGATCAAGTAGCGGCGAGGGAGAGAGCATTTCATGTCGATTCTGCGCAAGTTCCTCCACAGCGTCGCCCACGATCGCTTCTGGCTCTGGAGCCTGGTTGGTGTCAACCTCCTGGGATCGCTCTACGGGTTCTACTGGTATCGGGGACAGTTGGCGGAGACCCCGGTGATCTTCTGGCCGATCGTGCCGGACAGCCCGGGTTCGACCTTCCTGCTGACGATCTGGCTGGCGCTCCTGGCCTCCGGTGCGGACTGGCGAAAGCCGGGCATGCAGTGGCTCGGGGCGATCGCCTTCGTCTCGAACATGAAGTATGGCCTCTGGACTTCGATCGTCTTGCCGGAGGCGGGGATTCGGCACGGCTGGTTGTTTGAGTACGTCTACCTGACCGGATCGCACCTGGCCATGTGGGTCGAGGCGATGATCTTCGCCCGGTTCTACAAGCCAGCCCTCGTGCCCGCTCTGGGCGCCCTGCTCTACATGTGGTTCCAGGACCTGGTCGACTACGGTATACTCGGCACATGGCCGACCCTGCCCTATGAAGAGCAGCTGCCCTTCGCACGGGCGGTGGCGATCGGCCTGTCCACCGTTTGGGGGCTCTTCCTCGTCCTTCAGGCACGGTTTGACAGGAAAGTTACGCAATCCTACAATAGGTAGTACCCCCCGAGGGACTAGAGGGAGGCACAGAAGATGGGTGAGGTGCAACTCTCCGGCGATTCGCCGCTTGTGCGGGACAAGCAGGGAATCCTGGATCGGCTCAAGAAGATCGAAGGGCAGGTGCGCGGCCTGCAGCGCATGGTGGAAGAGGACCGCTACTGCGTGGATGTCCTGATCCAGGTGGCGGCGGCGAAGGCGGCCCTGAACAAGGTGGGGCTGGCGCTCATGGAGGGGCACGCCCGTGGCTGTATGCAGGCGGCGGTGCGCCGCGGAGAGGGCGACCAGGCCGTCTCCGAGCTAATGGATGTCCTGGAGCGGTTCATTAAGTAAGGGCTGGGGCTGTATCGCCCGATCTGTCAGGGAGGGAAGGCTGATGAGCAAGCCGTCGGACTGGGTCCAGACCCTGTCAACCGCCAGCGAGGACAAGCTGGGACGGACGATTGTCAGCGGGGTCTTGTTCCTGCCATTTCTGGTGAACTGGATCGCCCAGCTGCTCGGCTTTGAGATCTTCTACGTGGCCGACCCCAAGATCCAGGTGGTCTGGGGCTCACTGGCTCAGCTCTTCGGCGGATTTCCGCTCTACCGGCAGGTCTGGCACGACCGCGGGGAGGGGGGGAGGTCCCTGGCGCTCTGGGCGGCGCTTCTGGCGACCCTGCTCTTCCTGGTCAGCCTTTACACCGCCCTCCTCCGCCCGGAGTTCGGCGTCTACTTTAGCCTCTCGGCCCTCGTGATCTTCGCCTACTTTGCCAGCCGATGGGGTCTGGCGAGGCGCAGGGGCTGAACAATCGCACAGCAAACAGGCCGTGGGCACGTCCACGGCCTGTTTTTCTCCCTGCCGTCCCAGCGGCGGGGTGGATGTAGGCTCGACCCTATACGGCGCCCCAGCCCCCCCAGCCTCCCGGATAGGCTGCGATGCCAGGGATTCCAGCGGTGGTCGGATACGCCGATGGCACAGTGGCCACGGTGGTCACGGGAACAGCGTACTCGTAAACCCGGTAGACGGTTGCGTTCGCAGCAGGGTAGGCAGCCGCCCCCGGCCCAATGGCGAGATCGTTCGCCCCCGCCTGGGCGCCAATAAAGGGCGAGAAGGCCGGAACTTTTCCGTAACCGCCGAAGTTCATCTGCTCGAGCTCTCCTTTCTACTCGTGACCTCCGCAGATAATGGTAGGCGGAGGTCACCGCCCCCTGAGGTGGAGCCTCAATGCCAGGGTATGTAGAGCGAATCCACCGTGTGACGGGGTGCCGCACCCGGCCTTCGCACGGTCTCGCGGGGGCTCGCGCTTTCATTTCGAAAGCACATGACCGCTCGCGCCTTTGCATCGAAAGCACATGAGCCTTCTCGCTTTCATTTCGAAAGCACATGGCCTTTCGCGCTTTCACTTCGAAAGTGGGGGGCGTGCGCGCAAAGGAGAGAGCCTCTGTCACGAGGCTCTCTCCTGCCAATCGCACCTATTGGGCCTTGGCCTTCTCCTCCGCCGGGAAGGCCAGGTAGTGGAAGACGAAGTCGCCCTCGTCCGCCTCGTACTTCTCGATCAACTGCTGCAGCTCCCCCAGGAACTTGGAGAAGGCGGCGGCGTTCCCTAGCTTGACCCGGTAGAAGCCATGGGCCGTCATGCCGTCCACCTCGTCGCCGGTGGTGCGCTCCAGGTCGGAGCGGTAGGCCCGCAGGAAATCGGACTGGGTCCGGTTCAGCTCCCGCAGGAACCCGGTCTCCAGGTGGTTCCGCCCCTCGGGCTGCCGCGCCAGATAGGGATCGGTCTGGAATTCCTTGGCAATGGCCTGGTAGTACTTTTCAATAATACCATTCTGGGTCTCACGGGTGAACTTCAGTTCAACAAGGCCGACTTTCAGTAGCTGCTTCACGTGGTAGCTAGTCTTCGCGGGCTCTTCCCCAAACTGGTCAGCCAACTGCTTGGCTGTCATCGGCTTCTCGGCCAACGAGCTCAGGATCTTGACGCGAGACGCATGGCTCAACGCCTTCAGCTGCTTGATATCACTGATCGTATACTGCTCCAGCACGCAGACGCCGCCCCTTTATGGCTGTTTCCAGCACGGCAAATATTGCACATCAAGTTTAACATGCGACCGAGCATACATAAAGCCTTTCTAGTAGACACAGAATTATCTATATAAAAAGGATGGCCCGGGTTCGCACTGGGGCGACCGCGGGCCATCTCCCCCTAAACCTTGGTGCCAACCGCCTCCACCGCTGACCAGGTCACGGGGAAGCCCTGGGGTCCGCTGCGCCCGATCAGATCGGCGGCGAGCGACTGGAGTTGGGCGACGGCCGCATCGGGCAGGTCGGCTGCCCAGGTCGGAGCGATGACCGACATCAGCCCGACAAAGCCGGGGCCGTCCTTCACTGCGATCCGGTGGATCGGGTTGCGCAGCCGCTCCACCAGGAGGCCGCTCTGGGCCATCAGTAGGGCTACATCCAGCCCCGTGGGCAGGTCGGGCACGGCGGCGGCGCCACCCCCGCCTGTGGCCGCCCGCACCAGCGCATCGATCAGGGTGAACCACTCCCCGAAGCCCGGGGCGGTCGCGGTGATCAATGCGAGCTGCCCCCCGCGGCGCAGCACCCTCGCTATCTCCCGCATGGCCGTGGGCCGGTCCCGGAACCAGTGGAAGACCGAGTTGCAGATCACCAGGTCAAAGGTGGAGTCCGGGTACGGGAGCCGCTCTGCATCGCCCACCACGAACTGGGCCGGCAGCCAGAGCGCCTGCGCTTTCGCAGTCGCAACGGCGACCATGCCCGGCGAGAGGTCGATTCCGGCCAGAAGCCTGGCCGGGCCGAAGAGGCGCGCTGCCTCGATCAGGTTGAGCCCGGTGCCGGAGCCCACATCCAGGATCGCCGGCAGCCGTGGGACCCGCACGAAGGGGAGGAGCCGGTGCAGGCCGGCCAGGTACATGGGGCCGGCCACCTCGTCATAGAGCGGGGCTGAGCGTGAGTACCCCCTGGCCAAGCGGGATTTGACCGCTTCCACGTCGGTTGACACCCCCTGTCAGCCCAGCATACGCGGGGAGCGCAGCGCGCGTCCCTGGGGCCAAATCCGCCCTGGGCCCATAGACTGGGGTCAGTCACCGAATCGACGAGAGCAGAGGTGGTCAGACAGTGCGTCGCGGGATGATCGCAGCCCCACCGTTCCTGCCGCCCGGAGGGATGGGCTTCCCCGGAGGGCCTCCCAGAATGCCGCCCATGCCGGGCAACATGCCCATGCCGCCGGTTGCGCCCCAGCAACCGCCCCAGCCCCAGCAGCAGTTCCAGCCACAGCAGCAGTTCCAGACCCAGCCGCCAGCCTTCCAGCCTCAGCAGCAAGCCTTCCAGCCCTGGCCCACGCCCCCGCTCCCCATGCCGCAGTTCGAGGCGCCACAGGAGCCCCCGACCCAGCCGGTCAGCGACCCGATCGCCCACCAACTCCTCCTGCTTCAGCAGCAAGCCTTCGCCCAACAGCAGGCCCTGACCCAGCAGCAAGCCCTTGCCCAGAGAGCCTGGGAGCAGCAGGCGCTGCAGTACATGGCGCCACAGCCTCCCCTCCTCCAGGAGCAGGAGGCGCCCCCCGCCGTTCAGCCGGGTGCGAGGGACCAGGAAGCCCCTCCGGTTCGCCCGGTCGCACGCCCCTTAGGTGCTAGTACCTATTCGACGAAAGGCCGGGACGGCGGATACTCCACTCGCCGATAACCCAGCGGACTGGATCCCCGGGACACCTTGCTCTGCAAGGGTTCCGGGGGTTTCTGCTCCGGGTCCGACATCAGCCTGTCTGATACTTTGCAAGAGTCGGTCGCCAAAATTTTCGTTGGGACTAGTACCAAATGGGCTTCCCGAGGGTGACAAGAATTGATACTATAGTGCCTGAGTTAGTACTCGTATAGGTCGCACGATCGTTTCGCCAGTCCCATTCTATCCATCCTGTTACGGAGTTCACAAAGGTTACTCGATCTCGGGCAGCCCCCTGCGGTCGGGTACGTCGTGAATATACGGAGGGAACAGGCCCCCTGTGCCCCGCGAAGTAGCGGGGCAAACTCCAGCCAGACGCCTGAGCCCTCCCCGCAGCGAAAGGCTGCGGAATACTCCTGGAGGTGCTACTGTGGCGAAGTTCGAGAAGCTGACCCCGCCCGCAGAAGGCCAGGCTATCCGCATGGAGAACGGCAAGTTGATCGTCCCGGACAACCCGATCATCCCCTTTATCGAGGGCGATGGCACCGGCGTCGATATCTGGGCGGCCTCGCAGCCGGTCTTTGACGCGGCGGTGGAGAAGGCCTACGGCGGCAAGCGGAAGCTGGTCTGGTTTGAGGTGTTCGCTGGCGAGAAGTCCCTGAACAAGTTCGGCGAGTGGCTGATCGATGACACGATCACCGCCATGCGAGAGTACCGCGTCGGGATCAAGGGCCCCCTGACCACACCGGTTGGCGGCGGCATTCGGTCGCTGAACGTCGCGCTCCGCCAGATCCTGGACCTCTATGCCTGCGTCCGCCCGGTCCGCTGGTTCACCGGGGTTCCCAGCCCGGTCAAGGAGCCGAGCAAGACCGACGTCGTCATCTTCCGTGAGAACACCGAGGATATCTACGCCGGCATCGAATGGAAGGGCGGCACCGCCGAGGCGAAGAAGGTCCAGGAGCTCCTCCTGAAGGAGCTGAATGTCAAGCTGCCCAACGCCGAGAAGGGCGAGACGATCGGCATCGGCATCAAGCCGATCTCCGAGTTCGGCTCCAAGCGGCTGGTCCGGGCGGCGATCCAGTACGCCATCGACTACAAGCGCAAGAGCGTCACGCTCGTGCACAAGGGCAATATCCAGAAGTTCACCGAGGGCGCCTTCCGTGACTGGGGCTACCAGGTGGCGACCACCGAGTTCCGGGAGTACTGCATCACCGAAGACGAGCTCTGGTCCGACGAGTACAAGGGGAAGATGCCGGCGGGCAAGATCCTGGTCCGCGACCGGATCGCCGACATCACCTTCCAGCAGTTGCTCCTCCGGCCCGACGAGTGGGATATCATCGCCACACCGAACCTGAACGGCGACTATCTCTCCGACCATGCCGCAGCCATGGTTGGCGGAATCGGCATCGCCCCGGGCGCCAATATCTCCTACAGCGACGGCTACGGTCTCTTCGAGGCGACCCATGGCACCGCTCCGAAGTATGCTGGCCTGGACAAGGTGAACCCGGGCTCGGTGATCCTCTCCGGCGAGATGATGTTCCGGTACATGGGCTGGCACGAGGCCGCCGACCTGATCGTCAAGGGGCTGGAGAAGGCGATCGCCAACAAGACGGTCACCTACGACTTCGCTCGCCTGACCGAGGGGGCCACCGAGGTCAAGTGCTCCGAGTTCGGCAAGGAGATCATCAAGCATATGTAGTTTGAGGGCAGGCCCTGCGGCGCGCAAACCAGCGCCGCAGTGGCTTGCTGTTCCTATCGGGGTCCACGGAGCGCTCTGTCCCACATGTAGAGCCCGTCTATAGATTAGGGAAGGGGTCTTCCGTCCATGAAGCGTCGCAATAAGATCTCGATTATCGGCTCCGGTTTCACTGGCCAGGGCACCGCTATCTTCGCTGCCGCCCGGGAGCTGGGCGACATTGTCCTGGTTGACCTGCCCCAGTTCGAGGGCAAGGCGAAGGGCATTGCCCTGGACATCATGCAGGCGATGCCGATCTACGGCAGCGACTCCCGCTTCTCCGGCACCGCCAACTACGCGGATATCGCGGGTTCCGACATCGTCGTGATCACCGCTGGCCTTCCCCGCAAGCCTGGCATGAGCCGTGAGGACCTGGTGAACACCAACGCCGCGATCGTCAAGGATATCTCCGAGAAGGTGGCGGCCAACGCCCCTGACTCGATTATCATCGTGCTGACCAACCCGGTCGACTCCATGACCTATGTGGCTCGCAAGGCCTCGGGCTTCCCGAAGAGCCGGGTGATCGGCCAGTCCGGCGTGCTGGACACCGCCCGCTACCGGACCTTCCTGGCCAACGCCATCGGTTGCTCCTTCCAGGATATCACCGGGTGCGTGCTGGGCGGCCATGGCGACGACATGGTCCCCCTGGTCCGCTACACCTACGCCGGCGGCATTCCCGTGGAGAAGCTTCTGCCCAAGGAGACGATCGATGCGATCGTGGAGCGGACCCGCAAGGGCGGCGGCGAGATCGTCAACCTCATGGGCACCTCGGCCGGCTACGCCCCGGGTATGTCGATCGTCGACATGATGGACGCCATTCTGAACGATCGGAAGCGGATCATGCCGACTATCGCCTACCTGGAGGGCGAGTACGGGTACAACGACATGTGCCTGGGCGTCATGACGCTCCTCGGCGGCAACGGTCTCGAGAAGATCGTCGAGATCGAGTTGACTGCGGAGGAGAAGGCGGCGCTGGACAAGAGCGCCGACGGCGTGAAGGGACTCGTAACGATGCTCAACGAGGGGATTCTCGCCGGCAAGTAGCCTGCAAATCGGCTGGCCTGGTCGCCCGCAACGGCCAGGCCGTGCTCCCCGTTTAGAAAGGGAAGGTGGGCCCGTTGACGACTCTGTTCAACCAGGTCTCAGGGAAGGGTATGGTTATGTCTAAACTCAAGGCTACCCTTAAGGAGAAGATTGAGGCGCATCGCCCCCGCACCACCCGTCTGCTGAAGGAGTTCGGCAACGTGGTGATCGATCAGGTGACCATCGAGCAGGCGATCGGTGGCGCCCGCGATATTCGCTCCCTGGTGACCGATATCTCCTACCTCGACCCGCAGGAGGGGATCCGCTTCCGCGGCAAGACGATTCCGGAGACCTTCGCGGCGCTGCCCAAGGCGCCCGGGTCGGAGTACCCCACGGTGGAAGCCTTCTGGTACTTCCTCCTGACCGGCGAGATCCCCACCCCAGAAGAGGTGGATGAGGTCATTGCCGAGTGGAAGGAGCGCCGGAACCTCCCCGAATATGTCTACAACGTGATCCGGGCCCTGCCGAAGGAGAGCCACCCCATGGTCATGCTCTCGACCGGCATTCTCGCCCTCCAGAAGGAATCCAAGTTTGCGGAGTTCTACAACTCCGGCAAGTTCAATAAGTTGGCCGCCTGGGAGTACATGTACGAGGACGCAAGCGACCTCGTCGCCCGGATTCCCATGATTGCCGCCTTTATCTACCGCTACAAGTACAATGGCGACAAGCAGATCCCGGCCGATCCCAACCTGGACATGGGCGCCAACTTCGCCCACATGCTGGGCGTCGCAAAGCCGTATGACGATGTCGCTCGGATGTACTTTATCATCCACTCGGACCACGAGTCCGGCAACGTCTCGGCCCACACCGGCCACCTCGTCGCCTCTGCCCTCTCCGACGCATACTACTCCTACTCCGCCGCCCTGAACGGCCTGGCTGGTCCGCTGCACGGCCTGGCCAACCAGGAGGTGCTGGGCTGGATCATGCAGTTCCAGCAGAAGCTGGGCGAGGGGGTCGAGCCGACCCGGGAGAACGTGACCAAGGCGCTCTGGGATACCCTGAACGCCGGCCAGGTGGTACCGGGTTACGGCCACGCCGTCCTGCGGAAGACCGATCCCCGGTACACCGCCCAGCGTGAGTTCTGCCTCGCCCACCTGCCAGACGACCCGCTCTTCAAGCTGGTCAGCATGATCTACGAGGTCGCCCCGGGCGTCCTTATGGAGCACGGCAAGGCGAAGAACCCCTGGCCGAATGTGGATGCGCAGTCCGGCGTGATCCAGTGGCACTACGGCGTCCGGGAGTGGGACTTCTACACCGTCCTCTTCGGCGTCGGTCGGGCCCTCGGGATCATGGCGAATATCACATGGGACCGTGGCCTCAACTACCCGATCGAGCGGCCCAAGTCGGTCACCACCGACATGCTCGAGGAGTGGGCCGCCCAGGGCGGCCGAAAGATCTAGGCCAACTGCACAGAACGGGAGATGCGTCCAGCATCTCCCGTTCTTTCTGGTTTTTGGGCTCATTGACCAAATAGATAGACACCATACATTTTTTAAATAAAGCCTATATACTTGATGTCTTTAGATGGTACCGGGTATAGTAGAGTGGATAAATAAGACTGCACGAATGTCACGAAATACCGCCCCACGCGCTGTCTCACGGATAGGTCCCCACTCTAGCCTGGAGGGAGATCCATGCCCAACCACCCACGCCTTCGTCGTGCAGTCTCTGCCCTGAGTTCGTCCGTCCTTTTCCTGTCGACCTTCAGCGTCATGTCCCTCGTGGCGCCGGCCCCTGCTCTAGCGGCGCCTGACCCCACAGCCAGCTGCCCCAAGGCGACAACGGTCGCGAATCCAGCCGTCTTCCCGATTCAGGCATTCAGCGACCCGGACGCCAATGGAGGGCTCCCGGCTGACTGGGTTCCCAGTTCCACCGGCATGTGGCACTACAGCCCGCAGATCGACACCGGCTGGCTTCGCGTGACCAGCGCCCACAACGACGAGGCGACGGCGGTCTACTACAACAAGCCCTTTCCTTCCGACAAGGGCATCGTCGTGGACTTTGACTATGCCGTCTGGGGCGGGACTGGCGCCGACGGCCTCTCGTTCTTCCTCTTTGACGGCTCCAGCCCGTCTTTCAACGCCGGTGCCGCCGGCGGCGGCCTCGGCTACACGCAGAGCACAGCCATCGGCAAGGTAGGTGTCCCCTGTGCCTATGTGGGCGTAGGCCTTGACGAGTGGGGCAACTGGGTCTACACCGGCGATGGCCGTCCAGACGGCAACACCGGTGCTGCGAACGGCAGTCAGGACAACTTTGGCATTCGTGGTCCCGGCAACGGCATGATCGGGTACAACCTGGTGGCTCCAGGCTCCTACAAGACCAGCACCGCGTTCCAGGGCAATCGGAATGCTGGGGTACATATCCGCATGTATTTCACCCCCGTGCCGAGCGGTACACCCGAAATCAAGGCGGAGGTCATGAAGAATGGGCAGGTGATCGATCAGATCGGTCCGTTCTCCATGCCGTTCAGCCCGCCACCCTACCTGAAGCTAGGCTTCTCTGGCTCCACCGGCGGCAGCAACAACATTCACGAACTGCGGAACCTGGTTGTGGCTGCTCCGATCACGCTGAAGACGACCGTCGGGAGCGAACAGGACGGGGAGATCGTCGCCCCTGGCGATCCTGTCACCTTCACGGTGACCGTAGCCAACACGGGCGCCAACGACGCTCCTAACGCCCGGGTGGATTTCGAAGTCGGATCGGGCCTGACCGGTGTGACCTGGACCTGTGCCCCTGGCACGGGTGCGGCCTGCGGCGCAGGTAGCGGCTCGGGCACCGTTGACACCCCGAATCTGCCCAAGGGGACCTCGGTCACGTACACGCTGACCGGCACCGCAGCGGCTGCGCCCTCCGGTCCCATCTCCCTCAGGGCGACCAGCTCCGCCAATGGGTATACCAACCTCAGCAACCAGGCGACCGCCTTCCTCCGGGTCTACCAGGCCAACGCCAGCAACATGAGCGTGACCGTGTCCCGCAACAAGTCGGTCACCAGGGCAGTGGCGATCACCGACCCCGAGAAGGTCGTTACCACCGGCCACGTGGTTCAGGCCCCTGCTCACGGCAGCGTTACCTTTGACGGTCTCTCCTTCACCTATACCCCTGACACCGGGTACACCGGTTCAGACAGCTTCACCTACAACGCCGATAACGGCAGCGGCCTCGGCCAGACCAACACCGCCACGGTGTCGGTGACCGTCAGCGCCAACCAGGCGCCGACGATCGCGGTTGAGACGCGGACGCTTCCCGACGTCAACGAGGATGACCCCGATGGGGAGACCGTCGTGATCGCTGACCTGTTGGGGGAATCGGCCAGCGACCCGGAAGGGCAGCCGGTCGGTGTCGCGATCACGGCAGCCGATTCAGCCAACGGCACCTGGCAGTATGGCAACGGACTGACCTGGTGGGACTTCCCGGCAGCCCCGAGCGTCACTGAGTCTGCCGCACTGCTCTTGCCCCATAGTTACGAGCTCCGGTTCATTCCGAGTGCCGACTGGCACGGCACGGCCAGCATCTCCTACCGGGCTTGGGACCAGTATTCCGGTGCGGTGGGCGGCAGAGCGGCCACCACGGTCAACGGTGGGGAGACCGCATTCAGCGAGAACCTGCAGAGTGCAGCGGTCACGGTCAACGCCGTGAACGACAGCCCGACCTTCGCCGGGGCAAATGTCACCGTTCTCGAGGAGAGCGGAGCGTACGATCAGGCGTGGGCCACCGGAATCGCCGCTGGCCCCGAGGACGAGGAGGCCCAAGGGCTCTCCTGGGCTGTGAGCAGCGACAACGACGACCTGTTCGCCGTGCAGCCCGCCATTTCGGAGGATGGGCGGTTGAGTTTCGCCCTTGCCCCCAACGCAAACGGCACCGCCACTCTAACAGCCTCCCTGACCGATGATGACGGTCTGCCTGACACGATCAATCAGACCACGATCCATACCTACACGATCACGGTGACCCCGGTTAACGACGCCCCTTCGTTCACGAAGGGTGGAGACATCACCGTCTGGGCAGACTCCGGCGCCTACAGCCGACCGTGGGCGACTGGAATCACGGCCGGGCCAGCCAACGAGGCAGGTCAGGAGCTCAGTTTCGCCGTGACCAACACCAAGCCCGAGTTGTTTGATCTCCAGCCGGCAGTCGGACCCGATGGTACCCTCACCTTCCGCCTGGCTTCCGGCCGGATCGGCACCGCCACTGTTACCGTCACCCTGAACGATAATGGCGGCACCGCCAACGACGGCCTGAGCGCCAGTGATCCCCAGAGCTTTACCATTCGAGCAATCCGAAGGCCGAACGACCCTCCCACGATCACAGCGATCAGCGATGTGACCACCGACGAGGGCAAGAGTGCCACGGTCTCCACGTCTGTGGCGGACGGCGATACCGCCGCATCCAACCTGGTGGTCAGCGCCTCGTCATCCAACCCCTCTGTGGCCACGGTCAGCGTCGGCGGCAGTGGAGGCGCTCGCACCCTGACGATCACCCCAGGAGCCCCGGGAACGGCAACGATCACCGTGACGGTCTCCGATGGCGAGGCCACGGCGACGACCTCGTTCACCGTGACGGTCAACGCTCTGCCCCATCCGCCGGAGATGCCGAAGCTCCCGCCGACCACCGCCAAGAAGGGCGAGCCGACCACGATCCCCGTGACCGGTACGCCGAAGGGCGGCGGGAAGCTGGTCTACACGGCGACTGGACTGCCCGACGGCCTGACCATCGACCCGGAGACGGGCGTGATCAGCGGTACCCCTAGCGGTGAGCCAGGTGTCTACCACGTCACCGTAACCGCCACCACCGAGGATGGCAAGGAGAGCACATCCACCTCGTTCGATCTCACCGTCTCTGCGCCTGAACCCGCTGGGGAGGAGGAGACCCCCGACATCGGCACCGGCACCAACCCGGGGACCCAGCCTGGGACGGTGATTATCAATGGCACTCCCGTGATCGCACTCCCGAAGGGCGGCGGTCAGAGCGTCACCCCGGTCCTCTCCAAGTCGGGGGGCTCCCTCCAGAACCTGACTCAGAATGACGACGGTTCCTACACGGCAACCGGCGTGCCCGCCGGTAGCTATGTGCTCACCTTCCAGGTGACGGCGCCCACGGGCGAGAAGCTCGTCGGCCCATCCATGCAGGTGACGGTTGACGCCAACGGCGACGTCAAGCCGGACTCTGAGCTGACCGATCCTCGCGGCTTCGTCATGGACCGCGAGAGCGGCCAGCCGATACCCGGCGTGAAGATGCAACTCATGTGGGCCGACACCCCACTCAATCGGGCGAATGGCCGGGTGCCACACACGCCGGTCACCCTGCCGGAGTTGCCCGACTTCCCGCCCAACCAGAACCATATGCCGCAGTGGACCTCCCCTGAGGGCGAGTATGCCTGGATGATCTACCCGAACGCCGACTACTATATCGTGGCCACGAAGGATGGCTACCTGCCCTACGACAGCCGGGACGAAGGCCGTACCATTGCGGTCCGCCCAGGTGAGGACAGCTACGTGAAGGATGGTATCATCCATGTCGGTCAGTCGCTGGTCATGTACGACATGCACGTCTGGCTGCAGGAGGGCTCCCACAAGGCCTACATGCGTGGCTACCCCGACGGCAGCTTCCGCGCGGATCGCTCGGTCAGCCGTGCCGAGGTTGCCACGGCCCTTGCTCGGGTCCTGAACCTGCCCCTGGGCGCCGTGACCACCAGCACCTTCACCGATGTCCCCGCCGATCACTGGGCGCTGCCCTATATTGAAGCGGCGGTCAAGGCGGGGCTCCTGAAGGGCTACCCCGATGCTACCTTCCGGCCGGAGAACCCGGTCACCCGTGCCGAAATGGCGGCGATCGTCGCCCGGGTACGGAAGCTCCCCGCCCAGGCTGAGCCCGGATCCTTCTCGGATATCGCAGGCCACTGGGCTGCAGCGGTGATCGGCGCTGTAGAGGCGGCGGACGTCATGAACGGATACCCCGACGGCAGCTTCCGCCCCGAGCAGTTCACCAGCCGTGCCGAGTTCGCTGCGATCGTCAACAAGACGGTCTACCGTGGCCCGCTCCTCGACCAGGCACTGACCTACACCGACCTGGAAGCGAGCCACTGGGCTTACGGGGAGATCACAGAGGCCTCCTCGGACCACGCCTTCAAGCGTGACGCCACAACCGTGGAGCACCCGAACACCCCGTAATAGCAACGGGTAAGAAAGAAACAGCCTCGTCCGGTGCGGACGGGGCTGTTTCGCCTATGTGAGCGGGTTAGTCGGCCTGACCGGACTTGGAGGGCCAGGCGGGGTCGTCCTCATCGGGCAGGTAGCCGGGGGGCATCGAAATGACCACGGGGACCGACTTCCACGGCTCCTTGCTCACCTTCAGAGCGGGCGCCTCAACGTGATTGCGATCCAGGAGCGTCGCCATAGCCATGCACCTGCCTATCAACTTGATATGTGAAAACGATAACATTATCACCTTGACCGGACAATGCATCAAGAGATCGATCTTTTCCATAGACCATCGGCGGTATCGACCCGGCCAGTAGGCCGGAGTAACTACCCCGTTCAGACACCCCCGCCATCCTTCGCGAATAGGATTCCCGTGAGGACCGCGAACAAATCTCACACCGGATACGTGTTCAATGGGTAAGAGGATTCCCTCGCGGGCGTGACTGGGGAGGTGTGCGGTTCGTGCTCACAACATGGCGCAGCCTGGTCCTGGGGGTCGGGTTCTGCCTCTGCATTCTTGGGGGGGCGGTCCGTTTGGCCCAGGCCGAGACCCAGCCGGTGACGATCAGCTACAGCCGGTTCCTGGCCGATCTGTCGCACGGGAGGGTTGCCGAGGCGGTGATCGCAGAGGCGAGCCTGCGCACCCGCTACCACGACGGGACGATCGGGGTGGTCACCCTGCCGCCGGGCAGCGGCTACCTCCCCAACCGGCTCGTGCAGCATGGTGTGACGGTGCGGTTCGCCACACCCGACGCAAGCAGCTTCGCTGGCATCCTGATCCGATTGATGCCGCCATTGCTCGTCCTCATGGTGATCATCTACATGAGTCGCAGAGAGGCCGACCAGGGCTCCCGCGGAGTCCTTTCGGTCGAGCAGAGTCCGGCTCAGATCTACCGGCCCGGTTCTGCTCCAGTGACCATGGGCGATGTCGCTGGCATGGATGAGGTGAAGGAGGAGCTGCAAGAGGTGATCGACTTCCTGCGTGACCCCAACCGCTACCGCTCCCTGGGGGCCCGAATTCCCCGCGGGATTCTGCTCTGGGGGCCGCCCGGGACGGGCAAGACCCTCCTGGCGCGGGCGGTTGCGGGGGAGGCGGGGGTCGTCTTTCTCTCCATTGCCGGCTCCGAGTTCGTGGAGCTATACGCCGGGGTTGGCGCCTCACGGGTGCGCTCCGTCTTTGAGCGAGCCCGCAAGTTCGCCCCCTGTATTCTCTTTGTCGATGAGATCGACGCCGTGGCCAAACAACGGCAGGGCGGGAGCGGCGGCGGGCTGGAGGAGCGGGATCAGACCCTCAACCAGCTCCTCGTGGAGATGGACGGCTTCACCCCGTCTGAGGGCGTGATCGTCATGGCCGCCACCAACCGGATTGACGTGCTGGATAGCGCCGTCCTGCGGCCCGGTCGCTTTGACCGCCAGATCGTCGTCGATCCGCCCGACCGAGCGGGCCGATTGGCGATCCTGCGGGTTCACAGCCGCGGGAAGCCCCTGGGGCGCGACGTGGACTTGGAGCGGATCGCAGCGGTCACCACCGGCTTCACCGGCGCCGACCTGGCCAACCTGCTGAACGAGGCGGCGCTCCTGGCCGCTCGCAGCCATGCCCCCTGGATCGACATGGCCGATCTGCTGCAGGCCTACGAGCGGGTGGTGACCGGCGGCCCGGCCCGCCGGCGGCAGAGTTCTCCGGAGGCGCTCCGGCGGATCGCCTACCACGAGGCCGGTCACGCACTGGTGGGGCGCAGGCTGGAGGGGCCGGGGCGGATTGTCAAGGTCTCGATCGTACCCCGGGGCCGGGCAATGGGCTATGTCATGCAAGAGCCCGGCGAGGATCAGCACCTACATAGCCGCCGGGAGTTGCTGAATCGCCTGGCCGGGCTGCTGGCGGGCCGGGCGGCCGAGGAGTTAGCGCTCGGCGAGGGCTCCAGCGGCGCCGCCGACGACCTGGAGCGCGCCACAGCCATTGCCCGGTCCATGGTCGCTGAGTGGGGCATGAGTCCGGCTATCGGGCCGGTCCGGACGGCTGGTCCTGCGTCAGAGGCGGCCCCGGCCTGCGAGGCGACCCAGCGCCGGGTAGATCAGGCGGTCCAGCAGTTGGTCACAGAGGGGTACCGGCGTGCCCAGGCGATCCTGGCGGCCGAGCGTGAATCGCTGGAGCGGCTGGCGAATCTGCTCCTGGAGCGCGAGTCCCTGGACGGCACCCAGGTGGAGCGGCTGTTAGAGCCCGCCCCCAATTCCGCCGTGGCGGTCGCGGGTCCACCTCATGGAGAAATTGCGATAACCGGGGATTGACACCTGTGAGAAACCATCCTATAATCGGGTCCAATATCGAGCGCGTTGACGGGAACCAGTACGCACGACATCCCCTGTACAGAGAGCCGGGCATTACGGTGCAAGCCCGGACTGGCGGAGACGGCGGAACCCATCCCTGAGCGGGCGGCGACGAGCCGGCCCGGGCATCCGGCCCGTTATCCCCGGAGGCGCTTGACTGAGCGCTTGTGAATGAGCGGGCCTGCCATTGCGGGCCAATCGCTGGTGGTACCACGGGATCAAACCCCGTCCGGCATTCGGGCGGGGTTTTTCTATTTTGGGAGGGCGGGGCAGATGCGGGAGAGGCTGAAGCAGGCAAAGCGGATGATCATTAAGGTGGGGACGAGCACGCTGACCCACCCGAGCGGCCACCTGCACCTGGGACGCATGGAGGCGCTGGTCCGGCAGATGGCCGACCTGCACGCCGAGGGGCGGCAGATCGTACTGGTTACCTCTGGGGCGGTGGGGGCCGGGCTCGGGCGGCTGGGGCTGGCGGAGCGGCCCAAGGAGGTTGCCGCCAAGCAGGCGCTCGCAGCCGTGGGCCAGGGCGTGCTCATGCAGCGGTACGAAGGGCTCTTCGGCGAGTACAACCGGGTGGTGGGCCAGGTGCTGCTGACCCGGCAGGACCTGGAGGACCCCCACCGAAGGGAGTCGGCCACCGAGGTCTTCGAGCGCATGCTGGCCTGGGGTGTGATCCCGATTGTCAACGAGAACGACACGGTGACCAGCGAGGAGATCCGGGTGGGAGACAACGACACCCTCTCCGCCCGAGTCGCCTCCCTGATCGGCGCCGACCTGTTGATCCTCCTGTCCGATGTAGACGGACTCTACCCCGCCGACCCGCGCACCACCCCCGGCCTCTCGCCCATGTTGACCGCATCGCTCTCGGAGGGGTTGGAGCAGATCGCCGGCGGGGCGGGCAGCAGCAATGGCACAGGCGGCATGGTCACCAAGGTGGCGGCCGCCCGGATCTGCGCCGAGGCCGAGATCCCCGTGGTCCTGGCCCGGGGTGAGCGGCCCGGGGTGCTCCGAGAGATCGTGGCCGGGGAACCGGTCGGCACACTCTTTGTGCAGGCGAAGGAGGGGGTCCTGTGAGCGTGCGGGAGATGGCCGCAACGGCCCGACAGGCGCAGCGGCGGCTGGAGGTCGCCCCGGCGGCGCAGCGAAACGCCGCCCTGCTGGCGATCGCCACGGTGATCGAGGAGCGGAGCGAGCAGATCCTGACCGCCAACGCCCGCGACGTGGCGGCGGCGCAGGAGGCAGGGCTCCCCGCCCCCATGATCGCCCGGCTCCGACTGGACGGCCCGAAGCTGGCGGGCGTGGTTCAGGGGGTCCGCAGCGTGGCGGCCCTGCCCGATATCCTGGGCGAGGAGTTGGCGGCCTGGGAGCGGCCCAACGGCCTGAAGATCCGGCGGGTCCGAGTTCCCATGGGCGTGATCGGGATCATCTACGAGGCCCGCCCGGGCGTGACGGTAGATGCCGGAGTCCTCTGCCTGAAGGCTGGCAGCGCCGTCCTGCTGAAGGGGGGCAAGGAGGCGGCCCACTCCAACGCCGCCCTGGGCAGCGCCATGAACGAGGGTCTGGCTCGGGCGGGGCTGCCCGGCGAGCTGGTACAGATCCTGCCGGCCACCCGAGAGGCGGCCACCGAGCTGATGAACGCTTACGGCCTGGTCGATCTACTGATCCCCCGAGGGGGCGCCGGTCTGATCAAGGCGACGATCGAGCAGTCCAAGGTCCCGGTGATTGAGACCGGCACCGGTGTCTGCCACGTATACGTGCACGAAGCGGCTGACCTGGCCATGGCGGAGCGGGTGATCCTGAACGCAAAATGCTCCAACCCAGCCGTCTGCAACGCCGCCGAGACCCTGCTGGTCGACCGGGCGGTGGCCGAGCGCTTCCTGCCCGCCGCCGGGGAGGCGCTGCGCAGCGCTGGGGTGCGGCTGCGGGCCTGCGAGGCGGCGCTCCCCTACCTGCTTGAGGCCGAGCCTGCCACCGAGGGGGACTGGGCAGCGGAGTACCTCGACCTCACCCTGGCTGTCAAGATCACCGACGGGTTTGATGATGCCCTTGCCCATATCGCCCGGTACGGGACCAAGCACTCCGAGGCGATCATCACGGCAGATGATGCCATAGCCGCCCGCTTCTTCCGAGAGGTGGATGCGGCCGCCATCTACCAGAACGCCTCCACCCGCTTCACCGATGGCGGCGAGTTCGGCTTCGGGGCGGAGATCGGCATCTCCACGCAGAAGCTGCACGCCCGTGGCCCCATGGGGCTGGCAGAGTTGACCACCTACAAGTACCTGCTCCGGGGAAACGGGCAGGTCCGCTGATCGGTCTTCCCTATCAGTTTCGGTCGAAAGTCGGATCAAGCGAAAAATAGAACAGCGTTCCCCAGTATGGAACGCTGTGATAGAATGGGTTGTGGAACGAGGCCGGTGCATTCGCTTCACAGCGGTCAGGGAGGCTGGAGCCCCTCCGCTGTGCAGCGGTGACTGGTCGGCTCCTCGGGTGCGGCAGCGGTGGGCTGACCACTGTCGCAGCGCGAGGGCCACTCCCTGACCCGAAGGGAGGGAGCCGCCTGAAGGAAGAGACGCAAACGATCCGGTCGGTTGAGCGCGCCCTGGACGTCCTCCTCTGCTTTACGGGCGAGAAGGGCGGACTGGGTGTGACCCAGATCGCTGAGAAGGTTGGGCTCTACAAGTCAACGGTCCACCGGATCCTCGCGGCCCTGGAGGCCAAGGGGTTTGTTCGGCAGGACCCGACCACGGGCCGGTATCACCTGGGGTTGAAGGCGCTGGAGCTAGCCAGCGTCTACCTGACCTCGGGCGATCTGCCCGCGGTCGCCTACGGTGAAATGCTGCAGTTGCGGGACCTGGCTCAGGAGACCGTCAGCCTCTATGTGCGGGACGGCTTCGAGCGGGTCCGGGTTCAGCGGGCGGAGGGGCCGCTCACCGTCCGGCGGGTGGTCGGGCTAGGAGAGCGGCTGCCGCTCTACCTGGGCGCCTCCGGCAAGGTTCTCCTCGCATGGCTGCCGCCGCCCGAGCGCAGCCGGATCCTGGACCAGATCCTGCCCCCAGGCTTCGACCGTGCCACCCTGGAGGCGGCGCTGGAGAAGGCGGTCAATCAGGGGTGGGCAAACAGTCAGGAGGAGCGGGAAGACGGCGTCGCCTCGGTGGCGGCTCCCGTGATCGATCGCATGGGACGCTGTGTGGCTGCCCTGGCGATCTCAGGCCCGGTCCAGCGGTTCGACCCCGAGCGGGTGGAGATCCTGAGCACCGGCCTGAAGGAACGGGCCCATGCCATTGGGCTGAAGCTATAAGAGTGAGGCCCCGCCAGGTGGTTCTGGCGGGGCCTTTGTCTACGAACCCGGCAACTCGCCTCGCCCAACGCCCATGAAGTAGACCGGACCGGGCTCGCCGGGGATCCCCTCAACGGTCACCAAGTGGCGGAAGCCCGCCTTCTCATAGGCGCGCAGGGCAGCCGCGTTCTCCACCTCCGGGGCAATAATACACCTTTGTACGGCCGGGTCGGCGAAGAGAACCTCCCGCAGGAACCGCTGCAGGAGCCCTACCCCCAGCCCCCGCCCGCGATACTCCTCCAGCCCGATAAAGAGGTCCAGGCTTCCGGAGTCGGACCAATCCACCTGGGGCACATGGCACGTGTAGTCAGAGTGGTCCCGCCAGAGGTAGCTCTGAATGAAGCCGATGGGGGTCTCGCCGTAGAGGATTAGATAGCAGGAGACCAGCTCCTCGCCAGCAATCCGGGCCATGTACTTGCGGGCGAACTGCTCATACGGCTCCTCTGTCCCCTGCCACCAGATCTGCATGAGCAGAGGGTCCTCCCGGAGCCACCGGTGGAGCAGCGGGATATCGGTCACCGCAAGCGGATGGAACTGGAGCAGTGAGGCGTTCAGCATGTGAACGGCATCCTCCCTTACCTTGTAGCCGGCACGACAGAGAGGGAGCCACGGCAGACGCGATGACCATCGCCTTCCACGGCCAATTCTACACCCAGCTCGAATGGTTGGGCAACGACCCCCTTGCCCACTTCTGCAACCGGCAGGTACAATGACCCCAACACACGCGAAACGGTGATGCACGGTGGGGCACCGATTCGGAGAGCGACTGCGGGAGTTGCGGCAGGAACGGTCCTGGCTTCAGCGCGACGTGGAGCAGGAGTTGAGCCTTCGCCCCGGCGTTTTGAGCCAGTACGAGCGCGGGCTCCGGGAGCCCGGCTTCGACCTGCTCCTGGCTCTGGCCGACCTCTTCGGCGTGACCACCGACTACCTGCTGGGCCGCCCGGGGGCCGACCGCTCCCGCCCGCCAAGGTGAGCGCACTGTCGCTCTCTTCTGCGATCTGCTATAATAGGGCCAATCCGGCCCCATGAGGTGATCCCATGACCTTCTTTCGGGATGAACTCGGCAAGCACTATGACGAACTGAGCGTGGGGCAGAAGGCCACCTTCTCCCGCCTCGTCACCAAGCAAGATGTCCTCCAGTACATGTCGCTCTCCGGCGACCTGAACCCCCTCTACGGCGACGGCCACTACGCCGGCCGGACCAAGTACGCCCACCCAATCGTCCCCGCAAACATGCTGGCCGGCTTCGTTATGGGAGCGGTGGCGACCGTGCTGCCCGGTCTTGGCAGCCTGACCTATGCCCACTCCTACCGGCTCACGCGGCCCCCGCGGGTCGGCGACACCGTGACCGTGGAGATGGAGATCATCGCCCTGAAGCCCGAGAGCAAGCACGTGATCATGGAGTACCGGATCCACGACCAGGAGGAGCGGGAACTGCAGACCGGCAGCATGGAGGTCGAACCGCCCCAGAAGCTAAAGCCGATCCTGCACCATGAGTACGAGTCCTTCTAAGCATACATAGCCAAAGACCGGGGGGATTTCCCCGGTCTCTCTTGTGCCAGCCTGTCGCCTGGGAATAGCCCATTGTGTCTATCTTCTGTAGAGAGTCTACTGGGCTGACATTCCTGCCGAAGTTTGCTACATTGAGTGAAGGTACGGAGCCTTTGCCCCGCAGGCAAGGGAATGAGGCATAGCTAGAGGAGGAGTGACGGTGCGCGAGATCCACGTTGATCAGATCGCCGAAACGGTCGCCCGTCTGGTGCAGGAGGCCAACTACACCCTGTCTCCCGACGTCAAGGAGGCCCTGAACAAGCTCCAGTCGCTGGAAGAGGCACCGGTCGGCCAGGCTGTCATGCTGCAGATCGTGGAGAACTACACGATCGCGGAGACCGAGCATGTCCCCATGTGCCAGGATACCGGCGTCGCCATGGTCTTTCTGGAGATCGGCCAGGATCTCCACCTGGTGGGCGGAAGCCTGACCGAGGCGATCAACGCCGGGGTGGCCAAGGGCTACACCGAGGGCTACCTCCGCATGTCCATGCTGAACGACCCGATCAAGCGGGTCAACACCCGGAATAACACCCCCGCTTTGATCTACACCGAGATCGTCCCCGGCGATCAACTGAAGATCACCGTCGACTGCAAGGGCGGCGGCTCCGAGAACATGTCCCGGCTCGCCATGCTCCCGCCCTCTGCCGGCTGGGAGGGTGCCAAGCGCTTTATTATCGAGACGGTGGCCAACGCCGGCCCCAACGCCTGCCCGCCCATGCTGGTCGGTGTGGGCATTGGCGGCAACTTCGACAAGTCCGCCCTCCTGGCCAAGAAGTCGCTGCTCCGGCACACCGGCCAGCCCAACCCCGACCCCGAGTGGGCAGCCCGTGAGAAGGAGCTGTTTGACGAGATCAACAAGCTCGGCGTGGGCCCCATGGGCCTGGGCGGCACCCAGACCTGCTTTGGCGTCCACATTGAGGTCATGGGCTGCCATATCACTGCGCTGCCGGTCGCTGTGAATATTGAATGCCACAGCCATCGCCATAAGGAGGCGACGCTCTAATGGCCAAGGTCTACATTACCACACCGATCACCGAGGAGCAGGTCCGCCAAATCAAGGCGGGCGATGAGGTCTATATCACCGGGGAGATCTATACCGCTCGCGACGCCGCCCACAAGCGCATGATCGATGACATGGCCGCCGGCAAGTCGCTCCCCTTCAACCCCCAGGGTGCTGTGATCTACTACGTCGGTCCGACCCCGCCCAAGCCCGGCCAGGTGATCGGCTCCGCTGGTCCCACCACCAGCTACCGTATGGATAAGTACACGAACGATATGCTGAAGCAGGGCGTCAAGGCCGTGATTGGCAAGGGCTACCGGAGCGATGAGGTCAAGGCCGGCTTCGTCCAGCACGGCGGGATCTACCTCGTGTCGACCGGCGGTGCCGGTGCCCTGCTGGCCCGCACGATCGAGGAGGCCGAGGTGGTCGCCTACGAGGACCTGGGCGCCGAGGCGATCCGCCGGCTGAAGGTGAAGGAGTTCCCGGCGATCTGCATTCACGACACCCACGGCGGTGACCAGTACTTCAACGGTCAGTCCAAGTGGGTCAAGCCGGACGCCATGTTCCAGCCGAAGAAGCCCGAGGCTGGCGAGTAAACCGTAATCTATGTCGATGAGCCACCCCGCAACGGCCGGGGTGGCTCTTTTGCGTGCCTAGCGCAGCCCCTCTACCAGCCGATGTAGCCGGGGCGCATCGTGGACGATCACCGCCGGATCGCTCCGCCACTCGAAGGTGGGGCCGATCCCACCGTACTCCAGGGCAAGCGCCCACGGCTTGGGCCAATCGCCAAGCCGGACTCGTTCGGCGGCCCACTCGGTCAGGGTCCAGTCGGCATCGGACAACTGGAGATGATCTCGCAAACGGCCATCGATCGGGCGGGCCCCGGTCACGTGCCACTCGCAGAGGGCGTCGGTGGGGAAACCGAGCAGGTAGTCCTGGGGACGCACGCCCAAGTAGGCGGCGGTGACTGCCGCATGGGCTGTGTCCAGCAAGAGGCCACACCCGGTCTCCAGGATCACAGTGGTGATCACCGCCGGATCGACCGCCAGGTAGTGCGATTTGCCCTGCGGCCCCCGGTAGATCACATTCTCCACGATCACCCGGCGCCCGCCGGAGCGCTGGGCGACCTGGCGGACCGCATCCACAAAATGGTGGATAATCTGGCGGGCGTGGGCCGGTTCCTGACTGCTGACCGGGATCTCCGGAAACTCGGCGGGCCCCGCCTCCAGGTGGAGGTTGAGATAGGGGGTATCGGTCGCGTCTAGCAGCGCGTTCAAGGAGTCCCAGGTGACAGCGGAGAGCTCCTTCGTCGAGAGGGGGGCGTGCACATAAGTCGGGCGCGATTGCGAGGCCGTGGCGATCAGGTCGGGCCAGGCGGGGCACTTGTACCGATCTACCACGACATGGCCTGCCGTTCGGAGGCTCTCGGTCTGCGGGGAGTAGTTGATCGCGAACTGCATGTGCAGGCGGTGCTCCTCTCGTCTGTCGATTTCCAATAGGACGATGAGTCTCGCACGGGAGTCGCGACCTTTCGCCCCCCTCGCAGTCGATTGCTTCACGCCATAGATTTCCTGCTCATAAATCGAAAGCTTCTATGGCTCCGATTCGAACCTTCGGCCTCGTCTATCCGTAAAAGCAAGTGAGAAGGGTGAGCGGAGGGGGGAAGCTGGTGGAACACATGCCCGGAGCGGTGGCGCGGAAGGCGAGGAGCTTCGCGCAGGCCGGTGACTACAACCAGGCGGTGGCCGTCGCCTCCCTGCTGGTACCGGGCATGGAACACCAGTTGGAGCAGTTCCGGGTGCGAATGCGTGCCTTCGAGTCGGCAAAGGCGATCGGGCACTGGCGGGAGGCCGTGAGCGCCCTGACCGACGCCCGCATGGCGGCCCTGGCCGCCGGGATCCCGGAGCTGGCCCAGGTCGCCAGCGACCAGCTATTTCGGCTGGTGAAGGAGCAGGAGGTGAGAGAGCCATGAGAACAGCGCCGACAGGATCCTATGAGTTGGTCCGTGCGTATGACGCCTTTGCCCGCCGGGACTGCATTACCGCGACCCAACTGGCCATGCGCGCCGCCTACCGGCGAACCAACCCGACCGAGATCCGGTGCGATGCCTACATGCTGCTGACCCTGGCAGCCCTGGAGATGGAGACGCCGGAGTCGGCGCTCTCCTATGCCGTCGGGGCGAACCTGCTGGCGAGCCGGATCAGAGACGGAGAGCTGGAGGAGCAGGCCGAGGCGATGCTCGACCTGGTGCTCGCCAAGTACCCGCACCTCGTCACCCCCATTCATGTAGATAACGAGCACTAATGGTTTGTAGAGGTATCGGTAAAGTAGGCCAGTAAACTAGCCATTATTAGCCACACCTGACGATTCCAAAGACTACCCGAGTGTGTTAAAATCCCCTAGTGGAGAGAAGAGCCCGGTGGTTCGTCCCCATCGGGCCTTTGCCTTGCTTGCACTCACACATGGAGGTGGGCGGATGAAGCTCTACGAGTACCTTGCAAAGCAGATGTTGGCCGAACACGGTGTTCCCACCGGCGGCGGTATCGTCTGCACGACCCCGGAAGAGGCTCAGGAAGCTGCCCGGAAGATCGGCCCTTGCGCCGTGAAGGCCCAGGTGCTGGTCGGCGGCCGCGGAAAGGCTGGCGGCATTAAGCTGGCCAACACGCCGGAGGAGGCCAAGGCCCGCGCCTCGGAGATCCTCGGCATGAACCTGAAGGGCTACATTGTCGACAAGGTTCTGATCGATCCGCAGTTGACGATCGAGAAGGAGTTCTACGTCTCGATCACCCTGGACGGCATGGCGAAGCTCCCGCTGATCATGGCTTCAGCTGCCGGCGGCGTGGAGATCGAGTCGGTCCCGCACGACCAGATCGTCTTCTCCCATGTCGACGTGACCACCGGCCTCCTTCCCTTCCAGGCTCGGGAGATCGCCCGCAAGATCGGCCTGACCGGCGACCTGGCCAAGCAGTTCGCCAAGATCCTGGTGGGCATGTACAACGCCTTCAAGAAGTACGACGCCGAGCTGGTGGAGATCAACCCGCTCGCCCTGACCGATAACGGCACCCGCCTCGTCGCGGCCGACGGCCGCTTCAACGTGGAGGATGACGCCCTCTTCCGCCACCCTGAGTTCCCGAAGGTCGAGGAGGGGACCGAGCTGGAGAAGAAGGTGAAGGCGATCGGCCTGGCCTTTGTCCAGCTGGACGGCGATATCGCCGTCATGGCCAACGGCGCCGGCATGGCGATGGGCACCCTCGACGTGCTCTCCTACTACGGCGGCCGCCCGGCCAACTTCCTGGACGCCGGCGGCGGCTCGGGCGTGGAGCCCACCGCCCAGGCCTTCGACGCCCTGCTGGGGACCAACCCGAAGGGGATCTTCGTCAATATCTTCGGCGGGATCACCCGCTGCGACCTGGTCGCCGAGGCGATTGTCCAGGTGAAGAAGGCGAAGGGGATCAACGTGCCGCTGGTGGTCCGCATGGTCGGCACCAACGATGTCCGCGGCCGTGAGATGCTGGCAGAGAACGGCATTCAGGCCTATACCGAGATGGGCGAAGCGGCCCGGGCCGTCGTTGCGGCGGCCTACGGGAAGGAGGCGTAACCGGCTATGGCAGTCATTATCAACAAGGATACGCGGGGCGTCGTCCAGGGGATCACCGGTTCCCAGGGCCAGTTCCACACCGGGCAGATGCTCGCCTTCGGCACCAACGTGGTGGGCGGTGTCAACTTCGACAAGGCCGGTCAGCAGGTGCACGGGCTCCCCGTCTTCGCCACCGTCCATGAGGCGGTCGAAAAGGGCGGCGCCAACGCATCGATCATGTTCGTCCCGGCGCCCGGCGTGAAGGATGCCGCCTTCGAGGCGATCCATGCCGGCATTAAGGTCCTGGTCCTGATCCCCGAGCACGTGCCGACCCAGGAGACCATGGAGATCATGGCCTACGCGAAGAAGCACGGCGTGCGGGTGGTGGGTCCCAACACCTTCGGCCTGATCTCGCCTGGCGAAAAGGCGAAGATGGGCATTATGCCGAACCATATCTACAAGCCGGGTCCGGTGGGCATTGTGGCCCGCTCGGGCACCCTCTCCTACGAGATCGCCTTCAACCTGACCAACAACAACCTCGGCCAGACCACCGTGATCGGCATGGGCGGCGACCGGGTAATCGGCACCAACTTTGTCGATGCGCTCGAACTGTTCAACGCCGACCCGGCCACCGAGGCGATCGTCATGGTGGGCGAGATCGGTGGCATTCAGGAGGAGCTGGCGGCGGAGTATATCAAGGCGAACGTGAAGAAGCCGGTCGTGGCCTACCTGGCCGGCAAGGCCGCCCCGGCGGGCAAGCGCATGGGCCATGCGGGCGCCATTATTGAGGGCAACCGCGGCACCTACCAGTCCAAGGTGGAGGCGCTGACCGCCGCTGGCGTGAAGGTCGCTTCGCTCCCCTGGGAGGTTGCGGACCTGGTCAAGGCGTCGTTGAAGTAGAAAGCGATACGCAAGGGCAGCCTCCCCGGTTGGGGGGCTGCCTTTTTTGTGTGGGCTTTCGAAGTGAAAGCGCGAGAGGGCATGTGGTTTCGAAAGCAAAGCGCGAGAGAGCATGGGGTTTCGAAAGCAAAGCGCGAGAGGGCATGTGGTTTCGAAATGAAGGCGCGAAGGTCCGCATGAAGTACAGGGCGCATGAGAAGATAAAGAAAGGTTAACGGTAGCTATACCGATCCCGTTCTGACGCGCCGGGACCAATCCGGTAACATGAGACTCAACCGGAGTCTCACGGCGCCGGACTACGACGGGAGGTATAGCATCTATGACGAAATATAAGGCCCTCTCTCTTCTGCTGGTCGCCGCCTCGCTCACCGCCTGCAGCACCCAGGTGACCCAATCGACGGCGCCCGTCGCAGCGAGCACCGGCACGAGCACCAGCGCAAACGCCAGCAGCGGCACGGCCGCACCCGCCTCGGCAACGCCGGTCGCTGTCGACTACGAGGCCGATGACGCCTCTGGCCAGTGGCAGGACCAGGCGGCGACCCGGATCACCCTGAATGGCGATTCGATCACCCTCGACGGCCCCGGCGCCGCGGTCGACGGCAGCACCCTCTACCTCGTCTCATCTGGCGTCTTTGTGCTCACGGGCAATCTGCCCCACGGTCAGGTGATCATCGACTCACAGACCAAGGGCACCGTCCGGCTGGTGCTGGACGGGGCGACCATCCAGAACGATGACGGCCCCGCAATCTGGGCGAAGAAGGCGGACAAGACCATCATCACCCTGAACGAGGGGACCGAGAACCAGGTTATCGACGGTCAGACCTACGCCGACACCACCGCGGAAGATGCGCCGAATGCTGCGATCTTTAGTATGGATGATCTCACGATCAACGGAGCGGGCCGGCTGACGGTCCGGGGCAACTTTAACAACGGGATCATGTCGAAGGATGACCTGCGAATCACCGGTGGCACCCTCATGGTCTACGCGGCGGATGACGCCCTGGTGGGCCGTGACCGGGTCATGGTGAAAGATGGCGCCATTGCCGTGGAGTCCGGCGGCGACGGGGTGAAGACCACCAACGAGGATGACCCGGAGAAGGGCCATGTGGCGATCGAGGGCGGCAACCTGACCGTGACCGCCGGGGCCGATGGAATCCAGGCCCACATGGCGGTGCAGGTCAGCGGCGGCAGTATCCGGATTGATTCGGTGGATGATGCGATCCACGCCGATGAGTCCCTGCTGATCGCCGGCGGGTCGGTCACGATCAGCGAGAGCTACGAGGGGCTTGAGGCGAAGGTGATCACCGTCACCGGCGGGCAGACCAGCCTGATCGCCAGCGACGACGGGGTCAACCTCTCGGAGCCGGGAACCGGCTCGGCCCAGACGGCCCGGCCCGGGCAGGGCGGCGGAGCCGGGGGCAAGCCCGGCGTAACCGGTAGCGGCAGCGGGGTCTTCTACATGCAGGGTGGCACCGTCTCGGTGGATGCCGCCGGTGACGGGATCGACTCCAACGGGTCGGTCTACATGTCGGGCGGCACCCTCCTGGTGAACGGGCCGACGGCCAACATGAACGGCGCCCTCGATTACGATGGTGTCTTTGAGCTGACAGGCGGGACCGTGATCGCTGCGGGCAGCTCGGGCATGGTGCAGACCCCCTCGGAGCAGTCGACCGTCAACAGCGTGGGCATGCTCTTCACCCAGGTCCCGCAGGCCGGCACGACGGTCTCGATCCGGGACAGCCAGGGCAAGGAGTTGCTCTCCCTGGAGCTGAAGCGCTCCTACCCGGCGGTGATCTTCGCCTCGCCCGAACTGAAGCAGGGGGAGAGCTACGCCGTCTACGCCGGCGAGCAGAAGGTGGTCGGTCTTGAGATCGGCGGCTCTGTCACCTGGGTGAACGAGTCCGGGGTGACCACGGCGCCGCGGGGTGGCGGGTTCCGCGGCCGCCCGTAGCAGCGACCGGACGCATCGAACCCGACAGATGGGTTGACAGGCATCCAAAACGGCGCGATACTGCAACTAACATATACCTGTTAGAAACAGGTACGCCGGAGGGATCCCATGTCATTCAATGTGGTGCTCTTCGCTCTTACCCTTGTGGCCCTAGGCATCTCCTACTGGAAGGACCGGGAGCGCACCCGGAGGGCGCTCCAGATCAGCCTCCGCTCCTTGCTCTCCCTCACGCCGAGCCTGTTGGGCATGACGGTGGTGATCGGCCTGATCATGGCCCTGATTCCCCCGGAGCGCATGGTTGCCCTCTTCCGGGCCGATGGCCCCGCCGGTTTCTTCCTGATCTCAGCGGTCGGGACGATCGCCACGGTTCCGGCGCCGGTCGCCTTCTCCCTCGCCGGCTCGCTCCACGAACTGGGAGCCGGCCTGGGGGCGCTCGGTGCCTTTATCTCCACGCTGACCATGGTGGGGATCGTCTCGATCCCCATGGAGATCGAGTTCCTGGGGAGGAGATTCGCCCTGCTGCGGGAAACAGTTAGCTTTGTCCTGGCGGTGGCGATCGGCGGGTTGATGGGGGTGATCCTGCCATGATCCAGCGCCTCAAGCCCTACAGCCTCTTTTTGGCCGTGGCGATCATCAACCTCGTCCTCGCCTTTGTCGAGCCGGAGTCGGCCCGGCTCTCGGCCACGAACGCCATCTCCTTTGTTGGGGAGATCCTGGCGGTGCTGCCCCCGGTCCTGGTGCTCATGGGCCTCTTCGATGTCTGGGTCCCCCGGCAGATGGTGGAGTACAGTATCGGCCCCGGCTCCGGACTGCGGGGCGCCCTTCTCGCCATGCTGTTGGGCACGGCCGCTGCCGGTCCGCTCTACGCTGCCTTCCCGGTCGCACTCTCGCTCCAGCAGAAGGGGGCGCGCCTGGCCAACATCGCCATATTTCTGGGCACCTGGGCGACAATCAAGATCCCCATGCTGCTCATGGAGTCGAGTTTCCTGGGCTGGCGCTTCTCGCTGGTGCGCCTGGCCCTGACCGTGCCGGCGATCCTGCTCTCGGGCATTCTGCTGGAGCGGTGGGTTCCGGCAGCGGCGATCCCAGCCAGGTCGGAGGGGAGGTGATCCGGTGAGCACAACACGCAGGGGCCAGCAGTACCGCCACACCCCGGCCTTCATTCTGCTGATCTTGACCGAGGGCGACGCTTACGGCGCCACCCTCCTCAGCCGGTTGGAGAGCGAGCTGCCGGCCTTCAAGACCGACAGTGCGATCATCTACCGCACGCTGCAGATGCTGGAGGATGAGGGGGCGGTGGAGTCCTACTGGGAGACGGAGACCGGCGGCCCCCCGCGCAAGTGGTACCGGCTGACACCGGCGGGGCGGGTGAGGCTGAAGGAGTGCCGCGACGATATCGCCGAGCGGGTGAGCAACCTGCAGCACTTCCTGCAGGCCTATGCCGAGCGGGTCGGCGGGCAATAGGGGACCTTCAAGAGGGCAGCAACCCGACGGGTCGGGGTGCTGCCCTCTGCCATTGGCAGGAGCGGGGCGCCGGGAGGGCGAAGGGGGGGAGAGAGACGGCAGAAGGTGAGGAGGATGACGATGGATTTGAGTCTACTGGGTCAATCGATGGTTCCGGTCGGGGCGATCATCGCGGCGGTGATTGCGGGGGCCCTGGCCTACTCGAACCTGATCACGGCCAAGGAACAGAAGGTGTCGGAGTTCCGTCAGCAGTGGATCAACGCACTGCGGGATTCAATCGCCGAGTATCTCGCCGCACTCGCCTACATATCCCTCCGGGAGCAACAGGGGCAGCAGGGCACGGGAGCCGAGGGTGCGGGGGAGACGCTCCGGGAGACCTACCTGACGCTCGATAAGGCCTACAACGACATCGTGTTCCGGATCAACGACCGGGAGCGCGATGAGGCGGGAAGGCTGATCAACGACACCTTCCTGCGGGCTCTGGCAAAGACACGGGAGCGGCACCAGCGGGGTGAGCACGCCGGTGTTACGGAGGCCTGCGGCGAAGTCCGAGAGGCGGCGAAGGCCGTGCTCAAGTTTGAGTGGGAGCGGGTCAAGCGAGGGGAACCCGCCTATGAGCAGACCAAGCGATGGGCCAGGGGGTTCCTCTTCACGGGTATCGGTATCGCACTGCTCTGGGTTCTGATCGGTCTGGTCGCCCAGCCCAGCCAGGAGGCAGCGGCGCCGCCGCGGGTGAACGCCCCGGCACCCTACGGGGAGCGACCGGCTCCCTGGTGGTGGTCTGGTCCAAGGGGCGGTGCGCCTGGCTTCCGGCATTGGCGGTGACAGACGAAGGATCCTCAAGCTGACGCAGGACTCCCTCCCGATATCACTCCTTTGGGGGACGCAGGGTGCATCTCCCATGGCTATCATTACCAGCGAAAGCCATAGGAGGGATCCATATGCGTCCGTACAGCAAGCCGGTCACGTTCTTTGCCTTCACCATTCCGCTCACCTGGGCAGCCTGGTTCGCAGCGGCCTATTTGAGCTACCAGCCCAACGGGGAGGCTGGCATGATCCCGCTGATCATTCTCGGCACGTTCGTCCCCTTCATCGTCGGACTCGTCCTGCTCCTTGTCTCGGGCGACCGGGCGCTGCGGAAGGACTTTGGGAGGCGGCTGGTCGGCATAGGGTGGATTCGCCTGGCCTATCTCCCGGCGATCCTCCTGCTCGTGCCCGCGAGCATGCTGCTCGCCATTGCCGTCTCCGTGCTGGTTGGCGGGTCGACCAGCCAGTTCGGGCTCTCTGACCTGTTCGCCATGTCGAGTGGCGAGGGGATCATGGGGCTGATGATCTCCATATTGGCCCCCACCACGGAGGAGATCGGGTGGCGGGGCTACGGCGTGGACAGCCTGCGCAGCCGGTACTCCCTGCTGAAGACCAGCCTGCTCTTCGCCCTGCTGTGGGGAATCTGGCACCTGCCCCTCTTTTTTATCCACAACTACTACCAGAACGAACTCTGGCATGCGGGACTCCCGTATGTGGCGAACTTCTTCATTAGCCTCATTCCGGCGACGCTGATCATGAACTGGCTATACTACCGCAACGGCCGGTCAACCCCGGTGGCGGTTCTCTTTCATATCATGATGGTGCTCTCGGCGGAGGCGTTCCTGGTGGTGGAGTCGGTCAAGTTCATTCAGACCGGGATCCTTCTCCTCGCTGCCGTTGGCCTGGTGCTCTACGACAAGGGCTTCTTCCTGGCAGAGGGAGCCCCGGCCGACGAGCGGACAGCGGCATAGCATAAGCCGACAGAAGCCGTACCCGGCCACCCGGGTACGGCTTTCTGCTTGCATCTCCACGCCCTAGAAGGTCGGGCGGACCACCATGAGCAGGGTGATCAGGGTGAGGAGCACCCCGTTGATCATGAGCGCACGGCCCATTTGGGCGGTCGCCCCGCCAACGGCAGCGGGATCGATCTTCCCGCTCTTCAGGATTCCCACCAGCTTGCCGGCAGCCGGGCCGAGCAGCTTCGAGCCCACCAGGATCGCGGCGAGGGTCATGACCAGGGAGGCGGCGATCCAGGGCACCAGGAGCATCTGCCAGTCGCGCAGGACCACCATGAGCACGCCCGAGGCGAGCTGGACCAGGCCGCCAATCTTGGGGAACTTGGCCACGCCGCCCAGCACGGGGAGCAGGTGGGGCAGGGACTCCGGCTTGGCGGTGATATGGCGAGCGATCAGGGGCAGGACGACGAACGGACCCATTCCGGCCATGGCACCGGCGATATGTACGATTCCCAGCAGTGCGAAGATCCACATGATCCGATTCCTCCTCAACGACAGGTAAGGTAGGGGAGCCTACGTGTAAGAGGGTACCACCGGAAGCAGGGCCACCTCTATCCCAGAAATCTGGGGTAGGTTTGGGGAGATCGTCGCCGGGTGTAAAGAAGTATTTGCATTCCGATTGTTGACTTTCATATCCATCCCGCTTATGATGATGACATAGATTCATTAGAGAGATTCTCTATCGAAAACAGGGGGTGTCGATTGATTGGATGGGCCAGAGAAGGGCGGACGGGAGTATGTCAGCCCGCTACGGCAGCAGCAGGAGGCAATGACCCGAGATCGGATCCTGGAGGCGCTGATCCAACTCCTGGCGGAGGGGCGGCTGCACGACTTCACAATCCGGGACGTGGCGGAGCGAGCGGGGGTCTCCTACGCCTCGGTCTACCGGCACTACTCGACGCGCGAGGCGCTCCTCCGTGCCCTGCACGGCTGGGTGGAGAAGCGGCCCAGCCTGCCGCCCATGCCGGAGAGCCTGGAGGAGTTGCCCTCCTGGATCAAGGGACTGATTGCCGGGCTGGAGGGCGAAGGGGCAGAGGGGGCGTTGGCGGCCAGTGCTGCGCTCTCCGCCCTGAATATCCACCCCGAAGGGACCCGGCGGCGCGACGAGCAAATGCAGCGCATGGTGGCCGAGGTGGCGCCCCGGGTCCAACCGGCCAAGGTGCGCCAGGTCTCGGCGGTCCTGCGCCACCTCTCCAACTCCGCCGCCTGGCGGACCATGCGGGTCTCGTTCGGTCTCAGTGGGGAGGAGGCCGCAGAGGCCCTCTCCTGGGCGTTGGGGGTCCTGATCCGGGAGATCAAAGAACGGGGGATGGAGGAGGAGCGGCAATGAGTGGGACAGGGCATGGGGAGGGTTTATCGTACTTGCTGCACCTGGGGGATTCGGGTGCGCAGAATCCGGGGCGTGTGGGGGCGAAGGCGGCGAACCTGGCGAAGCTGATCAAGGCGGGCTTTCCCGCCCCCGATGGCGTGGTGCTGACCACCGAGGCGTTCGCCCACTTCGCGGCGGCTAACGCCCTGCCCGATCCGGTGGCTGCCGCCCTGGGCGAGGCGCTCGCCCGCTTCGGCGACCAGCCGCTGGCGGTCCGATCATCGGGGGTGGCGGAGGACCTGGAGGGGGCGTCGTTCGCGGGGCAGTACGAGACGGTGCTGGGGGTACGGGGGCTCCCGGCGGTGCTGGAGGCGGTCCAGACCTGCTGGGCGTCGGCGGGCAGCCACCGGGTCAGCACCTACCAGAGTGGGCGCGACGCCGGGCGAGGCGCCATGGCGGTGCTGATCCAGCCGCTGATCGCGGCGGATGCCGCCGGCGTCGCCTTTACCGCCAACCCGATCACCGGCGACCGGGCGGAGGCGATGGTCAGCGCTGTGAAGGGGCTGGGAGAGCGGCTGGTCTCAGGCGAGGCGTCGCCCGATGAGTGGCGGGTGAAGGGGCGAGACGCCACCTGCCAGAGCGCCCCCGAAGGGGCGGTCACCGCCGAGCAGGTCCTGGCGGTGGCGGAGTTGGCCCGCAAGGTGGAGGCGCACTTCGGCGCCCCGCAGGATATCGAGTGGGCGTGGGCCGGCGGTCGGCTCTACCTCTTGCAGGCCCGACCGATCACCACCCTCCCCGACCCGGCGCCAACCCCGGTTCCGGTGCGGGTGGTCCCGCCCGCCGAGGGGTTCTGGGAGCGGGAGGCATCCCACTACCCGGCCCCGCTCTCGCCCCTGGCCCGGACCACCCTGCTGCCCAACGTCAACCGGGGGGCGCGGCGCTTCCTCGCAGAGCTCTCCCTGCTGATCGAAGGGCTTGACCACAGCGAAATTGGGGGATGGGTTTACAACCGGGTGGTCCCCCTGGGCGGCAAGGACAGGCCGGCGCCGCCCGCCTGGGTGGGGCGGCTGCTCTTCAGCCTGGTCCCGCCCTTCCGGGCCCGGATCCAGGGGAACCTGAACGCGGTCAAGGTGGACAAGGCGGCCAGCTTTATCGAGCGGTGGTACAGCACCTGGAAGCCGTCGCTCACCAGCCGGAACGAGGCGTTCCTGGCCCGGGACCTGGCGGCGCTGTCGGCCAAGGATCTGCTGAGCCATATTCGCTCGGTTCGCAAGTACTTTGAGGAGACGGTGGAGATCCACTTCCTGCTGAACGGTTCGCTCCAGGTCATGCTGGCCGAGTTCTTTACCGGCTGCCGCGAGCTGTTGGGCTGGGACGAGGCAAAGGCGATGGAGCTGGTAGGCGGCCTGTCGGAGACCTCATCGGCCCCGGCCCGGGCGATGGCCACCCTCGCGGCCCGTGCCCGGCTGAACGAGGAGCTGCGTCAGCAGCTGGCGGCGGGCGGTCGGGGCGCCGTCGACCGGCTGGCCGAGGTGGATCCGGGGTTTGCGCAGGCGTTTGAGGCCTACGTGAAGCAGTGGGCGCGCCGGGCGGTCAGTTATGACCCGATCGATCCGAGTCTGGCCGAGCGGCCGGACCTGCTGCTGGGCCTGGTCAAGGACCAGCTGGTCCACGCCTACGACGGCCAGGCCGATGCGAAGGCGCTGGCAGACCGGCGGGCGGAGGTGGCGGCCGAGGCGCACGGTCGGTTCACCACGCAGGCGGAGCGGGTCCAGTTCGACCGGCTGCTCGCCCGGGTGGAGCGTGCCTACCCGGTCCGGGAGGAGCATGGCTTCTTTGACATGAACACCCCGGCGGCGCTGATCCGCTACGCATACCTGGAGGCGGGGCGCCGGCTGGAGGCCCGGCAGCAGCTCAAGCGGTTCACGGACATCTTCTTCCTCGAGGCGGATGAGGTCGAGGCGGCCCTTCAGGAGGATCGGCCCTACCAGCAGCTGGTGGAGCGGCGGCAGGGCGAGCGGGCGTGGGTCCTGGCCAATCCCGGGCCTGCCAGCTATGGCAAGCGGCCTGGCCCGCCCCCACTGGATGCGCTGCCGGAGGAGTCGCGCAAGAGCCATGAGGCGATCCTGTGGTCGATCGAGCAGGTCTTTGCGGCGGCGGCGAGCAGCCAGCGGCAGACCGATGGATCGGCCCTGAAGGGGATCGCTGCAGCGGCGGGTACATACAGGGGGCCGGTCCGGGTGGTGCGGGACGAGAGCGAGTTCGGCAAGATCCAGCCGGGCGATGTGCTGGTCTGCCCGATCACATCGCCGGTCTGGTCGATCCTCTTCGCCAGCGTTGGGGCGCTGGTGACCGACACGGGGGGAATCCTCTCGCACTCGGCGATCATCGCCCGGGAGTACCGGATCCCGGCGGTGGTGGCGACGGGGAATGCGACCGAGCTACTGCGTGACGGGCAGATGGTCACGGTGGATGGCAGCAGCGGGAAGGTGACGGCGGGGTAGTGCGTGGGTTTGGAAGTGAAATCGAAAAGGGCTACTTGCTTTCGGGGTGAAAGCGAGAGGCTCCGTGTGGTTTTGAAGTGAAAGGGCGGAAGGGCAAGGGCTTTCGAAGTGAAAGCAAGGGAGTCCGGCGGAGGGGTGGGGCGGCTCGGGCGTATCTCGCTTGCTCTTTGCCCGCTGCTGGGGGTAGGTCTTGGCAAAAGCGGAGCGTAAAGGGCCTTCGGGGGCGGAAATCCCCGGAAATGCGGTGGGTTGCCCCGGCTCACTCCACTTTTTCCACCAGGCAAGGGAGGGACGATGGCAAAAGCGGGGCGAGAGCCGTCGGGTAACCCCGCGGAAACCGCCAGCAGCACAGCGAGGGAAGGGTGGGGCACTGCTAGCGCCGGTGGCGCAGAGGCGGGGATGAGCAGAGCCGTGGGCCACGTGCCCACGGCTCTCGCTTCCCCCAACCGCTACTTACTCAACGCCGTGCCCAGGGAGATCAGAATGCACTCCCGCCCCTTCGCGTCCTTGGTCAGGAGCATGGAGCACAGCTTCGTTCCCTTCACCTTCAGCTTGGGGTATTTCTTAAAGATCGTATGGAGGTAGACCGTCGTCACCTTCCGCTTCATGTCCCGGCGCACCGGGGCGGCGCCCTTGACATGGGGGCTGACGGCGTAGAGGCTGATCTGCTGCCGCTCCTCGCTCACCCCGAACTGGAGGGCGAAGTCGAGGGGGTCGAGGCTGGCCCGCTCCGCCAGGGTGGTGAAGTCCATGTGGCCGCTGGTGTTGGTGAGGGTGCGGCCCGTCTCCGCGACGGTTGCACCCGACGGGTCCCGGTGGTAATCGTGAGCCGACGGATCGAAGTCGACCGTCTCGAACTCCAGCGATGCCGGATCCACCTGCGCCCCGGGCACCTGTCCCCCGGCGGCCTGATCGCTCGCTGGCGGGTTGACCACCAGCTCGGGCTCCACGGACTCCCGGTTCCGGTCCTCAGACTCCTTGGTAGCCATAGGAAACGACCTCCCTCTTTGCGACCGACCCCATCTCACCCTGATTTATCGAACCGTGGGAAACTACCCTAATTATACCAAGTAGGGTAGATAGATGCAAGTATGCCGATAGCACCTATTCACACGATTTTCTCACCGGTGCGAATCCGCCGGATGGGTCTTGCAGGATCGCCCGTTTTCCGAGAGAATCAGGAGGTGAGGATCGAATGGCAGGATTGTCAGGTATCGCAGGAGGGATCGTTCAGCTATGAAGCCGGAAGTGGGCCAGAGCTACCGCCTAGTCCGTGATTTCGAGGTCCGGGACGAGAAGACCGGTACCCTGAGGCACTTGATTCGCAAGGGCGAGGTCGTGAAGGTCAAGAAGATCGACGCCGATACCGACCGGATCTACCTGGAGGGGGTGCAGGTGCCGGCGGCCTATGCGGCCTTGCAGCAGCATATCCAGCCGGTGTCGCAGTAAGGAACCTAGCGGGGCAGACCGAGCGGATCGCCGGTCTGCCCTTTTGCTGCCTTCACCATGACCAGGACCGTCAGCAGGGTGACCAACAGCCCGGCCCAGCGGAAGAGGCCAGCGGTGAAGTGCCAGAGTTCGTTCACGGCGGGCAGTCCGGTGGCGAACCAGGCGAGGTAGAACCCCTTGGCGATCAGTGCGATCACCAGCAGCAGGCCGTTGGCCTGGACCGCCCAGGTGAGCCCGGCCCGGGCATGGTGGTGGATAAAGGGGGAGCGCTTCCGGCTGATCAGCCAGAGCGCCCCGGCGACCAGCAGGCCGCTGGGGACGGTGAAGACCCAGTCGGGCACCACGAGGGCAACGATTGGCACCCGCATGGCGCCCAGGTAGCAGAGCACAGCGGCGATCCGCTCAAGCAGGCGTGGCAAAAGATGACACCTCCGGGAGGTAGCTTCTCCCGGAGGTGTTCTGCTCATGCGATCAGGGGATATACCAGCCGCCGTAGACGGTGATTGGTACGCTCTTGACCACCTTCAGGCTCTGGGGATCGATCAGGTCGATTCCCCCATAGCGGTGGCCGTAGATCCAGTCGCCCCGCCAGATCAGCGTGCTGTAGTGGGGGTTGGCCCGCCCCCGGTACAGCTCCGTGCCGGTGGCGGTATCCAGCACGATAAGATCCGGGAGGGTTGCAATCAGCAACCGGTCGCCCGCCGGGTTGAGCGTCGCCGTGGCGGTCACTCCATCCACCTCCAGATCGAAGGCGACGGTGCCCGCCGCGAGGTCGATCGCCATGAGCCGGCCCAGGTCGGTCACGTAGAGCCGGGCGCCGTCGGGCGAGAGGTGCAGCTGTGCCAGTGAGCCGAAGCCGCTGGTCAGCCGGTGGGCGGTTATCAGTCTCCGGCTCGCCAGGTCGACCACCTTGACATAGGTCGTCCGCTCGGTCATCCCTGGCCCGGGAGATGTGGTGAGCTGCGCCAGCAGGTAGGCGGTCTTGCCATCGGGGGAGAGGAGGGCCCGCTGCACCACGCCCTCCTTGGGCGATGGGTCCTGATCGATCGCCCCGGTCTGCAGGTCGAAACGGTCCAGCACGAAGCCGCCGGGGCCTTCGAAGGCCCGGTCGTTGAGTGGCTCATCCCCCGGGCGGGCGTGGTTGTAGACCAGCCAGAGACTGGAGCCGTCCCGCAGGACCGCATCCGCATTTTCGGTCAGGACGAGCAGCTCGCTGTCGTCCATCGGCAGGGTCAGATCGACCGGAATGCCAGACGGTGAGACCTCGGTGAGGCCGGCAGAGCGGATCAGGTTGCCGCCCAGGAAGCGACCGCCGGGCGAGTGCAAATCACCCATACGCCGGGTGGAGCCGGTCGCAAGGTCGATCTGCATGAGATCCCGCCCCTCGATCACGTAGACTTGGGCGGGGGGAGTGCCAGCCGAACGGAGGCCTGGCACCTGGAGCACGGCGTAGACCACCAGCAGCATCGCTGCTGCCAAACCGCCGATCCGCACCGCCAGACCGGTCCAGCGGCGGGCTGTGATCCCCGCTCGCCGGCTGGCGATCGCCCGGCTGATCCGGCCGGACAGCTGGGGGTGGTAGTCGGTAGCCAGGTCATGGAGGTCGTTGCGGGTCCGGGTCAGGTCGGCGTAGCTTGCCTGGCACTGCGGACACCCGGTCAAATGAAGCTGGAGAAACTCTTCCTGGGCGGGGCTCAGTTCGTCGGCGAGACGGCCGGCGAGCATCCCCTGGATCTCATCGCACTGCATGATTGGTGCCCCCCTCCAGCTGGGTGTAGAGCTTGCGGAACTGTTCGCTGCCCCGGGCGACCCGCTTGCGGACCGCATCTGCCGAGATTCCGAGAATGGCGCCGATCTCGTGCTGCTTGAACCCCTCCACGAGGTAGAGCAGGAGGAGGGCGGCGGTCTCTTCGGGCAGTTGGGCCAGCACCTGCCGGACCAGGTCGCGCTCGCCAACACTGCTGTCGGCTGGCGGGGTGGGGCTGTCGTGTCGCTCCGCCAGGAAGGGGAGGAAGCGGATCAGTTTGCGCCTGCGAAAGTGCATCTTCGCCTCGTTTGTGGCGATCTGGTAGAGCCACGGGCGGAGTGCCAGTTCCGAGTTGGTGCGCAGAATGGCGACGTAGGCTTTGACAAAGGTCTCCTGGGTCAGGTCCTCTGCCAGAGAGCGCTCGCCCACCAGCCGGCAGAGGTACCGGGCGATCGGCGCCTGGTACCGCTCCACCACGGTGGTGAAGGCGTTCTCATTTCCGGCACGAATGGTTTGGATCAGCAGGGCCTCATCGACCACGGAGAACTCCCTCCCTTCGCCAGTGGAATGCGCATGCAGGCGAAAACCGGACAGACTAAGCGCATGGACGTGTACATTTTCGGGGCCGGCGCCTCGGCGGCGGAGGGCGCCCCCACCACCCGTGACTTCCTTGCCCGTGCTTACGAATACCTGGGTCCCGCGTTTGATGCCCGCACCGCCAACGTCTGGCGGTTTCTGGCCGGCGTCTTCGAGGTGGAGCTGGCCGCCTTCGATCAGGTCCCCCCGGTCGATGAGGTGATCTCCCTGGTCGACTGGTGTCTGCACACGGACCAGGGCTTGGGTCCGGCCTATCCGCCAGCGGCCTTGAGCCAGGTGCGGCGCGACCTGGAGCTGTTGCTCTGCCGGACGCTGGACGCTGCCGTGGACCGGGGGACGCACGGCGCCCACGCCCGCTTCGCCCAAGGGTTGGCGGGGCGATCGGTGGGGGAGTACGCCCTGCTCTCGCTGAACTATGATACATTGGTAGATGACGCGCTGCTCTCAGCGGGGCTTCGCCCGGACTACGGGCTGGAGCCGTCGCCAGCCGATGGACCGCTTCTCCTGAAGCTGCACGGCTCGCTCAACTGGGCCCACTGTCCCGCCTGCGATCGGATCGAGGTGGCCTGCGAGCAGGTGGCGCACCTGCTGCCGCGGGTGGCGGGGCTTGTCTGCTCCCGCTGCGGCAACGCACATCTGGCGGGCATGATCATCTCGCCGACCTGGCTGAAGCGGTACAGCCTGCCGCCTCTGGTCCGGGTCTTCGACCAGGCGCTCGGAGTGATCCGGCGGGCCAGGCGGATCGTCTTCGTGGGCTATTCGCTCCCCCCAGCCGATGTCGCCATCCACCAGTTGATTCGGCGGGGGCTGTTGACCCGCACGCACCGGGAGCGACCGGAGATCGAGGTGATCAACCATCGACCATCGGCCACGGTGGTGGAACGGTTCACCCGGCTTTTCGGGGTGGATGTCCGGTTCGACTTCACCGGCTTTCAGGGGCAGGTCTAGGAAAGATTCGCCAAATAGGGTGGGTACCCCCTTCGCAATTCACTCATGTCGAGATACTATAGGAGCGATGAGTCTACGGAGGAACGGGGGGCAGCCGGTATGGGCCGATCGGAGAGCAGATGGGGCACGATCCTGACCGCGATCTCAGCACTGGGTTTTAGCGCTCTCCCAATCTTCGGCATGCTGGCGTACGATGCGGGGGCCAACGTGATCACCCTCCTGGGCTACCGCTTCGCGGTGGCGGCGCTCTTGCTCTGGGGGTACCTGGCCCTGCGGCGGGCGAAACTGCCCGACGGCCGGACAATCTGGCAGATGCTGCTCATGGGCGGGGTGGGGTATACGACCATGTCGCTGCTCTACCTCTCCTCGGTCGATGGCGACCGGCTCTCACCGGCGCTCGCAGCCCTGCTGCTCTATACCTATCCGGCGATCGTGGTCCTGCTGGCGTGGCGGTTCGACCACTACCGGCTGACCGGACGGCGGGTTGCGGCCCTCCTGCTCACCCTGGCCGGGACCGGTCTGGTCCTGGCGAGCCCCGGCGGGCAGGTGCAGTTCAGTTGGAGCGGGGCCGCTCTTGCTTTGGGGGCCGCCCTGGTCTACGCGACATACATACTCTTCGGCAGCCGTGTCTCCCGCCGCACCACCCCGCTGGTCACCACCACCTTTGTCTCCACCGCCGCTGCGGTGGTGCTGCTGGGCTACGGCGGGGCGAGCGGGCAGTTGCGGGCCATGGAGCCGATGGGCTGGCTGGCGGTCCTCGGGGCGGCGCTTGTGGCAACCGTTCTGGCGGTGCTGCTCTTCTTTGCCGGCATTGAGCGGCTCGGGCCGTCGCGCGCTTCGATTATCTCCACCCTGGAACCGGTTGGCACCGCAGCCCTCTCCGCACTGCTCTATGGTGAGCGGCTGGGAGTCTGGCAGGTGGCTGGCGGGGTGATCATCCTCGGTTCGATCATCTGGCTCCAGACCCAGAGCGAAGCCTGAACTTCTGCGGATATTTTTGCTGACCGCGTAACCTTTCGTCGCGAGCTTCGTTATGCAGAACGGAGAGTGACGGAGGTGCGGCCGACGGGGGGGACCGCCTACGCATCGCCTTGAGGATGTAGACGAAGAATGGTTGGTAGAGAAGGCGAAGCGCGACCCGAACGCCTTTGGGGACCTGTATGACCTGCACTTTGATCGGATCTATGCGTACATCTACCGGAAGACGGGCGACCGTCAGGCCGCTGAGGACCTTACATCTGAGACCTTTACGAAGGCGCTGGCCCATATTGGAAAGTACCGCTACACGGGTCAGCCGTTTGCTGCCTGGCTCTATCGTATCGCCTCCAACCTCGTCACCGACCACTATCGGACACGCAGACCTACAGCCTCGCTAGATGAAGGGCTGCAGATGGTCGCTCCCGGGATCACCCCCGAAGAGGCGGCCCTGGCTGTCGACAACAAGCAGGCTGTGATCCGTGCCATTCAAACCCTATCCCCGGACCAACAAGACGTGGTGCTCATGCGGTTCTCCGGCGACATGAAGCTGAAGGATATTGCAGATGCCCTCGGCAAGACGGAGGGGGCTGTGAAGGCGCTCATGTTCCGGGCGCTGGGCAGTCTCAAGGGGAAGTTGACCGAAAGCGGGGTGCGACCATGACCAGAGCGATCGACATCAAACAGCTCATCGCCGAAGAGGCCTCGACTCCTTCTGAGAAGCGCGCCTTGGAACAGATGGCCTCCCTGGTCGAGAAGACGTTTCAGGACGATGTCCCCTACCGCCCGGAGTTCAAGGCACAACTACGGCGGCAGTTAATGACCCAGGCGCGCCGACAGCTGACCCCCTGGTACCGGCGGACGGCGTTTGTCGGGTCGAGCGTGGCGGTTGCCGCCGCTGCCCTGGTGCTGGTGGTTGGCATGAACATGTGGCAGAAGCAGAGCCCGGAGGCGGAACTGCCCCAGGTGGCCCAGGCGCCGTCGACCACGGGGACCAATACGCCGGAGCCAATCGCCCCGGCGGAGCCGGAGCGGATCAGTCTGGTCAGCGCCGTGAAAGATGCCCAGCCGGTCTTTGTGCCGGATCAGGATCTGGCCATGGTGACCCCGCCCCGGGGAGCATCGGTCGATGTCTCCAGAGGCCTGGGGCTGCAACAGCTGACAGGCCGAACCGACATGGATCAGTTCCGGTTGATGGCGCGCGGCCTCGCCTTCCGAGGCGAGAGCCGGCGCACCGCCGAGGGGTACGAGGTGAGCGAGGAGGGCCGGTCGCTCTCCCTGCTTGACAACGGCAAGGTGGTCTACGCCGATGAGAACCCGGCGGCGTCGCAGGGGGCCGTGGCGATCGACGCCGATGCCGCCAAGACGGCGGCTTACCGCTTCCTGGACCGGGCCCGGCTGCCGATCCCCGGCCAGCCGGAGGTGAAGGAGGAGACGGGCGGCTTCGCCGTCGTCTACACCGAGTACCTGGAGGAGCGGCCGGTGATCAACGCGCAGACCCTGGTGCTGGTGACAGACCGGGGGGCGGTGGTGAAGGCGGAGGCCTATGTCCCGCTAGGGTTGAAGCTGCAGGGCAGCTTTGAGGCCCTGACCGCTGCGGAGGCGATCGCTGCGGCGACGAGCCGGGGCGGGAGCTTTGAGCGGGCGGAGCTGGTCTGGGTCCGGACCGAGGGGGAGGAGACGATCTACCTCCAGCCCTACTGGCAGGTCTTCGGGACCGACTCGGGAGGCAAGGCCGTGGCCCGGTATGTACCGGCGTTGAAGCGGTAGCGGGCACGGTTCGTTGGTGTAGCTGGTACCCCTTTCCCCCCAGCCCATAGCGGGCTGGGGGTTTTGCGCGCAATGGACCGGCATGGGTGGAGCGGTCCGCGCACACCATTGAACAGGGGAGCGCGCGGAAAACCAGGAGAAGGCGCGACTCAATGGAGATCGCGCCAAAAAAAGTGATCGAGCGCGCCATTGACTAGGAGGAAAGTCGCGCCTCGGCGCGAAATACTCCCATACACAACCATTGCAGAGCAGACTCTCCTCGGGTCGGGACGTGGGGACCGGGGAGCTGTATGGAGGGGCTAGTCATGACGTTCGCCAATCGCATTTACAACGGGGACTCCCGGAACCTGAGCTTCATTCCGGATTCCAGCGTGGATCTGGTGGTCACCTCACCGCCCTACAACGTGGGGATCAAGTATGCCAGCCACGACGACGGCATGTCCATGGAGGACTACCTCGCCATGCTGGAAGAGGTTTGGAAGGAGTGCTACCGTGTCCTGGCCCCCGGCGGGCGAATCGCCATTAACGTGGCGGGGGTGGACCGGAAGCCGTACATTCCCCTGCACGCCTATATCTCCCTGCAAATGAACAAGCTCGGCTTTCAAATGCGGGGCGAGATCATTTGGAACAAGGGGGCGTCGGTCGGCGTCTCCACCGCCTGGGGCTCCTGGTGCAGCCCCTCCAACCCGACCCTGCGGGACGTGCACGAGTATATCCTCGTCTTTACCAAGGGCGACTGGAAAATGGGGCACAAGGGCGAGTCGGACCTGATCTCCGAGGAGTTTGTCGCCTACACCAAATCGGTCTGGGAGTTCCCGACCGTCTCCGCCAAGAAGGTGGGCCACCCGGCCCCCTTCCCCCTGGAGCTGCCCAGCCGGCTGATCAAGCTCTATACCTACAAGGGCGATCTGGTGCTGGACCCGTTCAACGGGAGCGGCACCACCTGCCAGGCTGCCGAGATCCTCGGTCGGCGCTGGGTCGGGGTGGATATGGACCCCGGCTACTGCCGGTTGGCGGAGGCGAACATGAAGGCGCTGCAGGCAAACCGGGGCAACGGCGCCGAAGAGCAGGGCAAGCGGGCTGCGGGTGCGTAGCGACGGAAAGGCCCGGGGCTTCCCCCGGGCCTGATCTGCATCGCACGGGGGCTTGGAGCCTGTTATACTAAGAGCAACTGAGACCTGGGAGGAATGGCCATGCATCCGGTTCTGACCTATCTGGAGCAGCATAAGGAGCAGATCATCGCCGATATCAAGACGGTCTGCGCCATTGAGTCCCCCTCGCTGGACAAGGCGGCGGTAGACCGCATGGGCGCCCACTTCGCCGCGCTGTTCACCGGGGCCGGTGCCCAGGTCACCACGTATCCGCGGGAGGGGCGCGGCGACCTGGTCCGGTTGGAGTGGGGCGAGGGGCGTGAGCCGGGGCAGACCCTGGTCCTCTCCCACATGGACACGGTCTTCGACATTGGCGACATCGCCCGGAACCCGCTCCGGATCGAAAACGGGCGGCTATACGGGCCCGGCACATCCGACATGAAGGGCGGGATCGTCCTCTTCCTCTGGGCGCTCCGCTGCATGAAGGAGCTGGGGCTTGCGCCCCGGCGCAAGGTGGTCGGGCTGCTCACATCGGACGAGGAGGTCGGTTCGCAGGCCTCCCGCTCGGTGATCGAGGAGGAGGCCCGCCGCTCCGCTGTAGCGCTGGTGACCGAGCCAGCCATGCCGCCGACCGGCGCCCTGAAGACCTGGCGGAAGGGGACGGCGGACTACCGGATCACGGCGCACGGCAAGCCGGCTCACGCTGGGGCCGATCCGACCAAGGGGATCTCGGCCATTCAGGAGATGGCGAACCACATTCTCACCCTGCAGCGCTTGACCGACATGGCCGTTGGGACGACCGTCAACGTGGGCGTGGTGAACGGCGGCACCCGCGGCAACGTGGTGGCCGAGTCCTGCTCCATCCACGTTGATGTGCGGTTCATGTCGATGGATGAGGCCAATCGGATCGATGGGATCATTCGGGGCCTTCAGCCCGTGGTGCCGGGCGCCCGGCTCTCCGTGGAGGGGGGCATCAACCGGCCGCCCATGGTGCGGAACGAGGCGACGATCGCCCTCTTCCAGAAGGCCCAGGCGCTCGCGGCAGAGCTTGGCTTTGCGGTGGGCGAGGCCGGCACTGGCGGCGGCTCCGACGGCAACTTCACCTCGGGGGTTGGCTGCCCGACGATCGATGGTCTGGGCGCCTGCGGCGATGGCCTGCACACCTTTGAGGAGTATATCGAGGTCGATAGCCTGACCCAGCGGGCCGCCCTGATGGTGCGGCTCCTCCAGGAGGCGTAAGCGAACGATGATGGGGCAGACGGTTCAGTTTCATCGCACCGCCTTGCTGGAGTTGGTGCGGGGTCCTTGGACGACCCTCTGGTTGGTCACGCCCCAGCTCCAGGCCGCGGCCCTGCGCCCACTGCTGCCCCATCTGGCGCGGGAGGGGGCGGAGGTCCGGTGCCTGACCGACCTGAGCCACGAGGCCCTGACCGATGGTCGGGTCGAGCTGGCAGCGCTGCAGGAGTTGAAGGAGCTGCCGAACTGTGAGGTGCGGGGGCTGCCCGACCTGAGTGCGCAGCTCTACGCCGTCGCGGGCGGCACGGCGATCGTCTCGGGCGCTCCGCTGACGGTGGCCGGGATCGATGGCCACCGCTCCTATGGCGCCATCCTCCCCGATAGTGGGCCGGTGATCGCCGACCTGCTCCGCTGGTGGGAGGTGGCGGACCAGCTCTCGCCGGTGGAGTGGACCGCCCTGGCCGATCGGGTGGGGCAGCGGGCCAACGCCGCGCGGATCGGGGCGGAGATCGCCCGGCTGGGCGCCTTCATTCGGGTCAGCGTGAAGGGGACCCGGCGCTCCCGCCGGCTTGATCCCAGGGACTTCGGGGTGGCCCAGGTGGGCGGAACCCGGCCCCGCCCGCTGGACGTGACCCTCTACAAGCTCGACCTGGTCTCCAAGGCGAAGGACGAGCTAGACGCTCTGCTGGCGGTGCACGGCCTGGAGTGGAACGGCCAGTACCTGGTGCCCCGCCGCTTCTTGGAGCAGGAGTGGCCGCGGATCTTCGCCGCCCGGGAGAAGCAGTTGAAGGAGCGGCTCAACTCCCCGGAGTCTCGGGCGATGCTGAAGGCGCAGTTGGGCCAGGCCCGCCAGGAGCTGGCGGCCTTCTTTGGCGAGCTCTACCCGTGGATCGAGGCGGAGGGCTTGAGCGCCGAGGTCTGGGTGGAGATCCAGACCACCCGCATTCTCTCGGAGGCGCTGATCGACACGGTCCTGGAGGAAGGGCAGCTGGAGTTCCGGGTGTTGACGATCCTGCCCGAGGATCCGCGCTCGATCGAGGAGCTGGACCTGCTGCTGCAGGACCCGAAGCTCCGGTCGGTACAGCTCACCTTCCCGCTCTAAGTGCGAACCTGCCGGCTGGGTCGATGACTCCTATGGGGGAACAGTTTATGTGGGGGGCGATCTCATGCCGGGGCCGTCGTTTGACTTCATGTTTCAGATCGTGCCGCTGATTGTCTTTGGTGGGATTGCCTTCGTGATCGGCTCTGCGATCTTCCGGGCGATCTCCAACTCCCAGCAGCCGCTCCTGACCCGCCGGGCTCGGATTGTGGGGCGGCGGCAGCGCACCTCGCACGGGGCGAACCACCACCACCACACCGCCTACTTTGTCACCTTCGAGTTTGTTGATGGCAGCCGGGAGGAGTTCTCCATGCGGGGGGACCAGTACGCCATGCTGGCCGAGGGGGATATTGGCACCCTCCAATCCCAGGGCACCTGGTTCAAGGGGTTCGACCGGGAGATGATGATGATGGGGTAGGGCGATGGGAACAGCGATCATCATCGTCGTCGGTGCGCCTGTAGGAGGTGGCTATGTGCGCTTGCATGTGGATCTGAACTGCGATATGGGCGAGTCGTTTGGTGCCTATACGATCGGGGCGGATGAACTGGTCATGCCCTGGATTACATCTGCCAATGTGGCGTGTGGGTTTCACGGCGGCGACCCGCTGGTGATGCGCCGGACGGTGCGGCTGGCGAAGGCGCACGGCGTGGCGGTCGGTGCCCACCCGGGCTTCCGTGACCTGGCTGGCTTTGGCCGGCGGCCCATGCAGTGCACGGCAGATGAGGTCTACGGCGACGTGCTCTACCAGATCGGCGCCCTGGCGGCGGTCTGCCGGGTGGAGGGTGTGGCCATGCGCCACGTGAAGCCGCACGGCGCGCTCTACAACATGGCGAACGCCGATCCGGCGCTGGCCCGCGCAATCGCTCAGGCGGTGGCCGACTTTGACCCGAGCCTCTACCTCTTCGCCCTGCCCGGATCGGCCTTGCAGAAGGCCGGGGAGCAGGCGGGCCTCCGGGTGGCGTGCGAGGTCTTCGCCGACCGGGCCTACAATGCAGATGGCTCCCTGGTCAACCGCTCCCGCCCTGGCGCCGTCCTCACCGACGAGGAGGCCGCAGCCATGCAGGCCAGGCGGATGGTCCTGACCGGGCAGGTGACCGCCCTGAGCGGGGAGGAGATTCCTGTGCGGGCCGACACGATCTGCGTGCACGGCGACAACCCGCACGCTGTCGCCTTCATTCGCCGGATTCGCGAGGAGCTGGAGCGGCAGGGCGTGGTGCTGGCCGCCCCCCATGGCCTATAGCCCCGTAGCCTGGTAGACTAGTAGCCTGATCAAAAGCCCACCGCGGGAGTGCGGTGGGCTTCGCTCTGTCATAGCAGGCCGTTGCGAACCGCCCAGACGACCAGGGCGGCCCGGTTGGGGGCGTCCAGCTTCAGCCGGATGTTCTCCTCATGCTTCTCCACGGTGCGGGGGGACAGGTGGAGCCGCTGTGCGATCTCCCGGCCGGTCAGCCCCTGGGCCACGAGCCGGACGATCTCCTGCTCGCGGGGTGAGAGGGCGACGCGGGTGAGTGGCGGCGGGGGAGGGGCTGTTTCGCTGGGGGCGGGGGGCGCCTCTGATCTGGCTGGGTCAGGTGTTGTGGCGAGGTCGAAGATATTCTCGAGCGAGAGGCGCTCGCCCGCGGCGTACGCCTCGGCCGCTACCTCTTCGCTCAAGTTGCGCCGAGCAGGCGCCAGCGACTGCTCCAGGCAGGAGCGCTGGTAGGGTGAACGGGCGATCGAGTACCGACGGCGCAGCCCGGCAGCGGCGCCAGCCAGGCGGAGGGCACGCAGGTGGTGGCCCTCGGCAGCATCCACCCCGGCGAGCGCTTCGAGGATCAGGGCAGTCCCCAGCCAGGAGCCGACCACTCGCACAATCCCAAGCGCCTGCAGGTAGCGCTCCCTAGCCTCGGGCAGACGGCCCCGTTGTAAGTCGCAATCGCCAAGCCCCTGGTGTGCATGGGCGATGACCACCTTCTCACCCAGCTTCTCCCCGAGCGCCATGGTCAGCTCGTAGTGGGCCTGCGCCCCCTCGAGGTCCCCCAGGCCGAGCAGAACACCCCCCAGGTATTCATGGGCACCGGTGATCGTGTGGTCGTTCGCAGCGTTGGTTCCGACCTGAAGCGCCTCCTCCAGAACCCGACGTGCTTCAGGTAGCTTGCCCTCATCGTACAGACAGTGGCCCAGTATGTTGAGCGCCACCCCGAGAATGCCGGGCCGGTTCAGCTCTCGCACCGTCTCGATCGCCGTTTCGAGGTTGCGTCTGCCCTCTCCGTACTCGCCTCTCCGGAGGAGCAGGATCGATTGGTTGATCCGTGCTGCGACCGCTCCGACCCGGTTGCCCACCTGCTCGTGGACGGCGATGCTCCGGCGGTAGAACTGATCGGCCATCTCGGGATCGCCCAGGTAGGAGGCACAGGAGGCGAGGCCATTGAGCGTCTCAGCCTGCTGGCTGGAGGGGGTCGCACCTGGGAGGTTGGCGAGCCGCATTAACCGGTCGTAGTTCTCACGCACCTGCCCCCGGCGGAACCAGGGCCACCACATGGCCGCCCCGATCGCATAGGCCTGATCCAGGTCGCCCTGGGCCATGGAGTGCTCCAGTGCCAGGCGAATATTCTCCTTCTCCTGGTCTAGCCGGTCCATCCAGGCCGCCTGGTCCGGGCCGGAGAGCTGCTTTTCTGCCCGGAGAGTTAGATCGAGAAAGAAGTCCCGGTGGGCCCGCCGGATCAGATCGTTCTCGCCGGACTGCTGCAGCAGTTCCTGCCCGTACTGCCGGATCGTCTCCAGCATGCGGTAGCGCTTCTCCCCCCGGATCTCATGGGCCACCACCAGCGACTTGTCCACCAGGTGGGCCAGCAGGTCCAGGACCGCTGGGCCTTCCAGCGGCGGGGCGCCGCCCACCGCCTCTGCTGCCTCCAGGCTGAAGTCGCCGGCGAAGACCGAGAGCCGCTGCCAGAGGGTCCGTTCCGATTCGGAGAGCAGCCCGACGCTCCAGTCGATCGCTGCCCGCAGGGTCTGGTGGCGGGGGAGGTGGCCGCGTGGGCCAGCGGTCAGGAGCCGGAGGTGGTCATCCAGCCGGCTGGCGATCTGCTCGGGTGTAAGCACCCGGGTTCGGGCCGCCGCCAGCTCAATCGCCAGCGGGATCCCATCCAACCGCCGGCAGATGCGGGCCAGGGCCTCGGCTCCAGCAGAGGTGAGCCGAAACCCGGCCGATGCCCCCTGCGCCCGCTCCACGAAGAGGTGGGCAGATTCGTAGCCCATGAGTCGGTTGGGAGGGGTCGAGTCGTCTGGGACCGAGAGCGGGGGGATCGGCCAGACCAGTTCCCCCGCTACGCCCAAGGGCTCCCGGCTGGTGGTGAGGATCACCACCTCGGGGCAGGAGAGGAGCAGGCTGCTCACCACGCGGGCGCAACTGGTGAGCAGGTGTTCACAGTTGTCCAGGATCAGGAGCACCTTCTGGGGCGTCAGGCGCTCCTGGAGCGTCTCCAGCCGTGACCGTCCCGGCTGTTCGCCAACCCGCAGCGCCGAGGCCACCACCTCTGGCACAAGATCCGGGTCGCTGACCGGAGCGAGATCGATAAAGAAGAGGCCGTCCGGGAAGCGCTCCAGCAACTCGGCCCCCACCTGCAGCGCCAGACGGGTCTTGCCGCCTCCTCCCGGCCCGGTCAGGGTGGTAATCCGGCCGGTGCGCAGGTGCCGCTTCAGGGTGGCGATCTCACGCCGGCGCCCCACAAAGCTGGTCAGTTGGGGCGGCAGGTTATGGGTGTACCGCTGTGGGGTACGGAGCGGCGGGAAGGTGGTGGGGGCACCGGGCAGGTTGAGCTGGAACAGGTCGGTCGTGGTGTGCAGGTCCCGCAGGCTCTGGCTGCCAAGGGGGATCAGCTCTGCCGCCGGGGCGAGCGCTTCCGCCAGCGGACCAGCCGACCGAGCAGAGAGCAGGATCTGCCCGGCGTGGGCCAGCCCGCAGATAGCGACCAGTTCGGCGCCTGGGTCCGAGCGGTACGGGTCGCAGCTTAGCGCCATTCGCCAGGCGGCGTCGGCGCTCACGGTGAGCGTTCGCACCGCTGCGATCGCGGCAAGGGCCGCTGCGGGTGAGGGGAAGGCCGCCAGGAGCCCCTCCTCTGGCGGCCACTCCAGCAACGCCCCTTGGTGGGAGGCGATCGACCCCGGCGGAATCCCCGGGTCGGTAGGGGAGAAGATCCCTTCAACCGCCTGGATCAGCAGGTGGGTCATCGCTCTGTCCTCCGCCATTTGCTCCCGCCTCCTTCTGCGCTCATGAAGCAATGGTTGGCGTTATGTGCCAGGATTCCTGCCTGAGCTCTCGTTGGGGAACGGTTGAACGATCTTGCAGCCCGACGGTGAGATAAGTCACCGCTCGCTTGGGCAACTTGCATGTATGATCAGGTGCAGATGGATTACCACAAGGAGGAAACCGCATGGAGCGCATCGCAATCCCCGTTCTGGACGGCCAGGTAAGCCCGCATATTGGCCGGAGCCAGACCTTCTTTATCGCTGACGTGGAAGACGGCAAGGTCGTCAACTCGGCCGAACTGCCCAATCCCGGTCACGGTCCGGGTGGCCCGCCCCCGCTGTTTATTGCAAAGCTGGGCGTGAAGCAGGTCCTCGCCTGGGGCGTCCCCGAACACGCCCGGGACATGTTTGAGCACCTGGGCGTCAAGGTTACCCTCGGCGCCAAGGGCGAGCCGAAGCAGGTGCTGGAGGCGTACCTGAACGGCACCCTGGAGCTGACCAGGGAGGGGCTGGACGGAGGCCCCGGCGGGTGTGATCACTGATCCTGGCAAAGGCCCACCGCCCGACTGGCGGTGGGCCTCGTTCATGCGCTGGGGATGCAGGCTTCCGGTGACCATACACCGACCATACAGTGGGCATACACCGACCATACAGTGGGCATACACCGACCATACACCGACCATACACCGACCATACACTGGGCAGAGGCAACCGCACCTGGCTTCTCCCTGCAAGCAGGAGAACAGCCGCCGAAAGGAGAAGCGGTCAACCTCTGCACTCGTCTCGCAATGCAGTCCGAGGAGGGATCGCTTTGTCCAAGCAGACACTCTACTTCGATTACCTCAAGGAAGAAGGCTTCGTGCCCCACCTCGACAACGACGGCGATATCGTCTTTAAGGTTGAGGGAATCTCCTACCTGCTCTTCCAGGCCGAAGACGACCCGGAGTACTTCCGCCTCACCCTGCCCTTCTTCTGGCAGATCGAGAGCCCGGCCGAGCGGCAGCGGGTCATGGCGGCAGCGACCACGGTCAACGCCGAGGTGAAGGTGGTCAAGATCTACGTGGTCGATGACCACGCCTGGGCCGGTGTGGAGATGCTGATCGACCCGATCGAGAACTTCCGCCAGGTCTTCCCCCGTTGTCTCCGGTTGCTGCGCCATGGCGTCTCCCGCTTCACCGAGATCATGAAGACCCCGGTGCAGTAAGCTCATTCGCTCCGAATGGCCGCTTGGTTCGGCTGAGCATCTTTCCCTGGAGGAGCTGCATCTCTCATGTCCTTCGAGCCAATCGCTACCCCCCGCCTGCTGCTCCGCCGATTGGAGCTCTCCGACGCCACCACCCTCCAGCGGCTGGCCGGTGACCCGCTGATTGCTGCCACCACGCTCACGATCCCTCACCCATACCCCGACGGCGCGGCCGAGCAGTTTATCGCCCTGACCCAGAATGATCTGGAGGAGGAGAGAGGGCTCAACCTCGCCATTGAACGGCGGGAGGATCACGCCCTGCTGGGTGTTGTCTCCCTGGCCGGCTACCACCCCGTGCACCGGCGGGGCGAGATGGGATACTGGATCGGCCTGCCTTACTGGGGCAGGGGGTACGCCACCGAGGCGGCCGGAGCCCTGATCCGGTATGGCTTCGAGGAGCTGAACCTCAACTCGGTCTTCGCTCGCCACTTCACCACCAACCCGGCGTCGGGCCGGGTCATGCAGAAGCTCGGCATGGCACACGACGGGACCTTGCGGCAGCAGTACTACAAGAACGACGCCTTTGTCGATGTCGCCTATTACTCGCTCCTGCGCACCGAGTGGGAGGAGCGCACGAGGTGATCACCCGGCCGCTGGCGCCCCATGAGCAGGGCCTGGCCCGCCAGCGGGGCGACCGCAGGGTGCTGGTGGAGACCAACCGTGATTGGGATAATGCCCGCGGGCTCTACCAGCGGGCAGGCTTTACACCCTACGCCGAGGATGAGGTCTCGGTCTACCTGTCAATCGACCTGTCGTAGAAGGGGAGGTTGCCACCCATGTCCTACTCGATCCTGATCGTGGAAGATGACCCCAAGATCGCTGGACTGGTGGCCGACTACCTGACCCGCTACGGCTATGCGACCCACCTGATCCAGGACTTCAAGCGGGTGGAGCAGGAGTTCCTGGCGGTGGGACCCGACCTGGTTCTTATGGATGTGAACCTGCCCTACCAGGATGGCTTCCATATGACCCGCCTGCTCCGCCGCCACTCGGCCGCCCCGATCCTCTTCCTTTCCGCCCGTGCCGGGGAGATGGAGCAGGTGCTCGGCATGGAGAGTGGCGGCGATGACTACATAACCAAGCCGTTTCACTTGGATGTCCTGCACGCCAAGATCAAGGCGATGCTCCGGCGCGCTTACGGTGAGTATGCGCAAGCAGACCCCACCAGCCGCTCGGTGCTCCAGGTGGGGAACCTACAGCTGGACCTGGCCGCCGGGGAGATGCGCCTCTTCGGCCAGGTGGAATCCCAGGGGCTGACCCGCAACGAGCAGAAGCTGCTCCAACTGCTCATGGAGAAGGCAGGCCGGGTGGTCAGCCGGGCCGAGTGCCTGGAGGCGCTCTGGGACGACTCCAGCTTTGTCGATGACAACACGCTCACCGTCAATGTCACCCGGCTGCGGGCGAAGCTGGACCAGTTGGGGCTGAAAGGGGCAATCGAGACCCGCAGGGGGTCGGGCTATCTGCTCAGCCCCCAGCACCTGGAGGAACAGCCATGAGGAGTGGGCTCTTCGGGCGGCTCCTCCGCCGCTTCCTTTGCGATGAAGCGGGCTGGATTCTGGCGATCTACCTGAACACGGCTCTCTTGCTCACACTGGTCTGGCTCTTGCTCACCTTTGAGGGCCGCTCTGCCGACACGATCCGCGCCAACCTTGGCTATGCGCTCATGGTCACGACCATGCTCCTGGTGACCGTGCTGACGGTCCGCTTCCTCCGCTGGTACCCCTTCGCCCGTCAGAGTCAGTTGCTGCTGGAGGAAGAGGCGACACTGGACCAGCTGACGGGTCTGCCGCCGGGGGGTGACTCCAGCCAGGAGATCTACCGGGAGTTGATCGACCGGTTCTACCACCTCCAGGCGGCGGAGCGGCAGCGGTACCAGGAGGGCTATCAGCGGCACCTGGCCTTTATCAACCTCTGGGTGCACCAAATGAAGACGCCGGTCTCCACCATTAGCCTGATCGCCCAACAGGCCGAGTCCCAGGAGCCCGATCAGTTCGCCGCCTCCATGGAGTCGGTGCTGGAGGAGACGGTGAAGCTGGCGGACGGGCTGGAGCTCGTGCTGAACACGGCCCGGCTGCAGGACTTCGCCGTTGACTACCAGATCCGCCAGGTGGACCTGCTGGAGATGGTCCGCAAGGTGATCAACGGGCGGAGGAAGCAGTTCATTCGCTACGGGATCTTCCCAGAGATCCAGGCGGATGCTGGTGACTGGCGGATTCTCACCGACGAGAAGTGGAACGCATTCGCCATCGATCAGGTGGTGGCGAACGCCCTGAAGTACAGCTCACAGGGCGGGCCGGAGGGGCAGCGGCTCCGCTTCCGGCTGGAGCGGGAGGCGGAGACGATCCGGCTTCTGGTCGCCGACCAGGGACCGGGGATTCCGGAGCAGGACCTGGGGCGGGTCTTCGAGCCCTTCTTCACGGGCGAGAACGGCCGCCGCTACGGTGGGGCGACGGGCATTGGGCTCTACCTGGTCCGGCAGGTCACGGAGCAGTTAGGCCACACGGTCAGAATCGCATCATCGACCAGGGTGGGGGAGGGGACGACGGTCACCTTCACCTATCCCAGTCGGGGAGGTCCCTCTGCATGAGCTGCGCCCCGGCGGAGGTGATCCGCCGGGGCTTACAATTTTGTAAGCCAGCCGGTTCGGGATTGTAAGGTAGGGCTATGGGAGCCGCCAGTCGACCTCGGTAGACTGGGGGTGAAAGGAGGGGTATCGTGAGCATTTGGCAGCTTGCCTGGCGGAACGTGCGGCATCAGGCTCGCAACTACGCCGCCTACTTCCTCAGCAGCAGCTTTGCCGTCTGGATGTTCTTCCTCTACGGCTCCATGCTGCTCCACCCAGATCTGCAGTCTGACTCCCTGCCCGAGATGACCCGCGAGATCCTGCTCATGATCGAGGTTGTGGTCGCCTTCTTCTCGGTCCTCTTCATTCTCTACGCCCACTCGGCCTTCCTGAAGGCCCGGTTGCGGGAGTTGGCCACCCTCTCCCTGCTGGGTATGCTCTACCGGCCGATCGCCCGCATGGTTCGCTACGAGAACCTGACGATCGGGCTCGCCGCGATCACCACCGGTGTGCTGGCAGGCCTGATCTGCCTCAAGCTCTTCCTGCTGGGCATGAGCCGGGTGCTCGGGCTGGCGCAGCCGATCGGGTTCGCGATCTCCTGGGAAGCGATTCTCTGGACCTACGCCGCCTTTCTGCTGATCTTCATTGTGATTACACTGCTGGGCCAGTGGTCGATCCGGCGGGTCTCGGTGGCGGAGGCCTTCCAGGAGGCGGCCCGGCCCAAGGAACCGCCCCGCTTCGCCTGGTGGAAGGTGGCGCTCTGCGCCGTGACCCTGGCTGCCGCGTATGCCATTACCCTGACCAGCGAGGGGCATAACATCGGCGATCGGGTACTCTTTGTGCTCCCCCTTCTGATGATCGGTACATACCTGCTCCTGACCCAGGGATCGGTGGCGATCCTGCGGGCCCTGCAGGTTCGACCGGCGATCTACACCTACCGGACCAACCTGCTGGCGATCTCCCAACTCATCTTCAAGTTGCGGGAGAACGCCAAGATCCTCTTCATGGTCGCCACCCTCTCGTCCATTTCGCTGATCGCTACCGGCCTCTTCTACAGCGCCATGATCACAGCGGCTGAGAAGGCGGAGGAGGACTACCCGGTCTCGCTCCAGGTGAACGGGCAGCCCGCTGGCCTCACCCCCGAGCGGGTGACGCAGGTGTTGGCGGAGCACGGCGTGAAGGTGGCGGCGCAGGCGATCCTGCCGCAGTTTGAGGAAATGACGCTTCTCCGGACATCGGGCACCGGTTCGATCACCGCAGCCCAGGCAGATGTGGTCCCCCTGTCCGCCCTGAACACCTGGCTGCTGCAGCGAGGCCGGGAGCCACTGGCACTGAGCGATACCGGCGGCGCCCTGCTGGGCGAGTCCACCCCGCTGGTCCAGGCGTGGGTGGGCCACGAAATGGAGCTACGGCTGGGCGAAGGAAGCCTGTTGCCCACGGAGCCGAAGGCGGCGCTCTCCTTCCGTATGGAGGTGGTGGCCGCGTCCAAGGACCTGAACGGCTATCGGATCCTGGTCCTGCCCGACCCGCTCTTCGCCCAGCTTGCGCGGGCGGCGAAGCCCGAGCAGGTCCACCTCTACCAGTTCGCCAACTGGCGGGGGAGCCAGCCAGCGGTCATGCAGCTCTATGAGGAGGTCAGGGCCAACTGGCCCGCGGATCAGGCCTTCCACCACCCCGGCCCGCTCGTCGCGACAGCGATCGCCTACGACTCCTTCCGCCGCACCGGCAGCCTGGGCTTCTTCCTGGCGCTCTTCGTGGCAGCCCTCTTCTTCCTCGCCTCCGGCAACATGCTCTACTTCAAGCTCTTCACCGACCTCTACCAGGACCGGCGCCAGTTCCAGATGTTGACCAAAGTCGGGATCCTCCAGCGAGAGGTGCAGCGGGTCGTGTCGATTCAGACCCTGGTCCTCTTCTTCGTGCCGCTGGTCCTCTCCGTGATCAACGCCGGGGTGGCGCTCCGGCTGGCAACAGCGATCTTCGCCACTCACTTCTGGGCGCCGCTCCTGCTGACCGCAGGGGGCTACACCCTGTTCTACCTGGTCTATTACCTGATCACCCGGCGGACCTATGTGAGTGCCCTACTGGCTGGTGCGAGAGGAGGGGTATCGTGAGCATTTGGCATATTGCCTGGCAGAATGTGCGCCACCAGGCTCGCAGCTACATGGCCTTCTTCTTCAGCTCCACCTTTGCCGTCTGGATGTTCTTCCTCTACGCATCGCTCTTGTATCACCCCGAGGTGGAAGGGCCTCATTTTCCGGATGGCGTCAAGACCCTGCTCTCTGGCGTGGAGATCCTGGTAGCGCTCTTCGCCGTCGTCTTTGTCTTCTACGCCCATTCCGCTTTTTTGAAGGCCCGGCTCCGTGAGCTTGCCACCCTACAACTGCTGGGGATGATGCACCGGCAGCTCACCCGGCTTTTGGCGACCGAGCTGATCCTCATGGGCAGCGGGGCGATCGGGTTGGGTGTCGGCTTCGGCCTCGCCTTCCTGCACCTCTTCCTGCTGACCATGAGCCGGGTGCTCCGGCTGGATCAGCCAATCCCGTTTCACCTCTCGTGGGAGGCGGTCGGTCTCACCCTGGGTGCCTTTGTCCTGATCTTTGTCACCATCGCCCTGCTGAGTCGGCGGATGCTCCGTCGCAGCGGAATCGCTCAACTCTTCGCGGCAGCGGCCAAGCCGAAGGAGCCGCCGGCAACATCGCCCTGGCTGGTGCTCCTCTGCCTGGTCACCCTGGTCTGCGCCTACGGCATGGTCCTGACGGTGGAGGCGGAGCGGTTCGCCAGACTCTTCCTCCCAATGATGAGCGCCCTCGCGCTGGGCACCTATCTGCTCTTCACCCAGGGGAGCGTCGCCCTGGTGAAGTGGCTGAAGGGGAGACGGGCGATCTACCTGCGGCGGACCAATCTGCTCACGATCGCCCAGCTCGCCTACAAGGTGCGGGACAACGCCCGGATTCTCTTCCTGATCGCCATGCTCTCCACCATCTCGATCACGGTGATGGGCCTCTTCTACAACCTCTACCTCTCCACCGCAAAGGAGGCAGAGCGGATCAACCCGATCCACCTAACGATCGCCGGATCCCCCGCGGGAATGGCACCGGAGCGTGTCACGGCGATCCTCAGAGAGCATGGGGTGCAGGTGGTCGCCCAGGCAACGATTCCGGCGGTCGGCGGAGGGGGGCTTCGCTTCGCCGACCTGCCCGCCAACTACGCCCACCAGGCGGTTGGGTGGATCCTGCCCCTCTCCGACATGAACCGGTGGCTTGCAGCCCTCGGTCGCTCGCCGATCGCCCTCGACCGGGGGGACGCAGCCCTTCTCATGCGGCAGGAGAATCGACTCATGGAGGAGCTGCGCCGCCACGGCCCGATGGAAGCGGAGCTTGAGGGAAGCGGTCGGATCACGGTCGGTACGTACCTGATGGATGACCCCATCAACCAGTTCTCCGCCCTGGTGGTGACGGATGAGCAGTTCGCCCGATTGAAGGGCGCCACGGCGCTCCACCTCTACCGGTTCGCCGACTGGCAGGCGGCACAGCCCGCATTGCTGCAGATCCGGAGCGAGATCCTGGACCGTTGGCCCCCGGCCTTCGCCTCCCGGCCCTCGATTCGCGGTACCGGCATTTTCTTCCACGAATCGCTCCAGGCTGCTGGCTTCTTTCTCTTCCTGGCCACCTTCGTGGGGGTGCTCTTCTTCCTCGGCTCCTGCAACCTGCTCTACTTCAAGCTGTTCAACGATCTCATGGAGGAGCGCCCCCAGTTCCGGTCCCTGGGACGGGTGGGAATCCTCCCCCGCGAGGTCCGCCGGGTGGTCTCTAGCCAGACCCTGCTCCTCTTCTTCGCCCCACTGCTGCTGGCAGTCTTCAACGCCTTCATGGCGGTGCAGATGTTCGGTCGCATGGAAGCGACCATCTCGTGGAAACCGATGGCTGCCATCGCCCTGCTCTATGTGACCCTCTTCACCGGCTACTTCCTCGTCACCCGTCGGACCTACGTGCGGGCGCTGCTCAGCCAGCCCTTGCCCTAGTGGAAAGGATGAGATCGACCATGCCAGTCCTCCAGGCTCAGAACCTGACCAAGATCTACGGCGGGCAGCGCTCGGCCGTGACCGTGAAGGCGCTGGACTCCTTCAACCTCACCGTGGAGAAGGGGGAGTTCGTCGGGATCATGGGCCCCTCGGGCAGCGGCAAGACCACGCTCCTGCAGCTGTTGGGCACGATCGACGTGCCGACATCTGGCGAGATCCTGGTGGGCGGCCAATCGCTGGCCGGGCTGAAGGGCGATCAGTTGGCCCTCTTCCGCCGCCGGAACCTGGGCTTTATCTTCCAGGATTTCAACCTGCTCGACTCGCTGACGCTGAAGGAGAATATCATGGTGCCGCTCGCCCTTGAGGGGAAGCCCGCCGGCGAGCTGGAGGCCCGGACTCAGGCGATTGCCAAGCGGTTGGGGATCGCCGAGGTGCTCCAGCACTACCCGTACCAGGTCTCCGGCGGGCAGAAGCAGCGGGCCGCGGCGGCCCGTGCGCTGATCCATGAGCCCGCCTTGATCCTGGCCGACGAGCCCACCGGCAACCTGGACTCGAAGGCAGCCCGCTCGCTTATGGAGTCGCTGGAGCGGCTCAACGCCGAGGGTGGCGCCACGATCCTCATGGTGACCCATGACCCGGTATCGGCCTCCTACTGCAAGCGGATCCAGTTCATTAAGGACGGCCGTCCCTTCACCGAGCTGCGCCGGGGGTCCGACCAGGCCGCATTCTTCCACCAGATCCTCGATGTCCTCTCCGCCATGGGCGGTGAGTCCTACGACCTGACCTACGCCCGGCGTTGATCGCCTCGGCTGAGCCCCCGCTGCGGCGCACTGCGGCGGGGGTTTTCTGTGCGAGCGGGGACCGTGTCCGCTTCCGGTCATGGCATAGTGCTTTCGTTGACTTCCATTCTCACCGTTGCTACACTGGATGAGGACATTTCGCCCATACAGAGTCTACAACGTGAATACGGGCACAACCGGGTTCCCACAAGGAGTTGAAGCCCCGTGGCCCCCTTCCGGGACCTGCATGAGTTCATTACGGCCTGCGAGAAGCGCGGCTGGCTGAAGCGGATCAAGGCGAAGGTGAACCCTTACCTCGAGATCGCTGAGATCACCGATCGGGTCTCCAAAATGCCCGGTGGCGGTCAGGCGCTGCTTTTCGAGAACGTGGAGGGCTCGGCCTTCCCTGTCCTCACCAATACCTTCGGCTCCATGGAGCGCATGTGCTTGGCCCTTGGCGTCAACCATTTGGATGAGATCGGTCAGCGGCTCAAGGACCTTATGAAGCTGCCCGGCCCCGGCGGCGGTGGCGCTGGCCTGCTGGAGAAGTTGGGCACCGGCATGAAGTTGTTGGATGTCGCCAAGTCCACCCAGCCCAAGGTGATCACCAAGGCGCCCTGCCAGGAGGTGGTCCTGACCGGCGACCAGGTTGACCTGACCAGACTGCCGGTGCTGACCACCTGGCCGAAGGATGGCGGCCCCTTTATCACCCTCACAAATGTGATCACGCGCGACCCCGCAACCGGGGGGCGCAATATTGGCATGTACCGGCTCCACGTCTACGACCAGCGGACGACCGGCATGCACTGGCATAAGCACAAGGACGGGCAGCGCCACTTCGATGCCCACGGCGGCACCCGCATGGAGGTGGCTGTCGCCCTGGGTGGTGACCCGGCCACCGTCTACTCCGGTTCCGCTCCCCTGCCGCCGATCATTCCGGAGTTGATGTTCTCCGGCTTCATTCGCGGGGAAGGGGTCGAACTGGTCAAGTGCAAGACGATCGACCTGGAGGTCCCCGCTCACGCCGACTTCATTCTGGAGGGCTATGTGGACACCGCTGAGCCGCTCCGAATCGAGGGGCCGTTCGGTGACCACACCGGTTTCTATTCGCCAGCCGATCCATATCCGGTCTTCCATGTCACGGCGATCACCCACCGGCGGGACGCGATCTATCCCGCAACCCTGGTGGGCAAGCCGCCCCAGGAAGATGTCTACCTGGGCAAGGCGACCGAGCGGATCTTCCTGCCCATGCTGCAGATGTTCCTCCCCGAGGTGCTGGACTACAACATGCCGGCGGAGGGGACGTTCCACAACTGTGTGCTGGTCAAGATCAAGAAGCGCTACCCCGGCCAGGCCCGCAAGGTGGTCCACGGCATGTGGGGGATGGGGCTGATGATGCTGGCCAAGTGCATCATTGTGGTGGATGAGCATATTGACCTGAACAACTACAGTGAGGTCTTTTGGTACGTCTCGGGCAATATTGACCCCAAGCGCGATGTATTCTTCGCCGAGGGGCCGGTGGATGATCTCGACCATGCCTCCCCGGTCTGGCGCTTCGGCTCCAAGATGGGGATCGATGCGACGAGGAAACTGCCCGAGGAGGGACACCCTCGCCAGTGGCCCGACGAGATCGAGATGTCGCCCGAAATGAAGGAGCAGGTTACCCGCCGCTGGAAGGAATACGGCTTCTAGCGCTTACTCGCTGGAGAGAGGTGCACCCCTCATGTACCAGGGCAAGTTGGTCCGGTTCCGCCGTGTGGACCCGCTCCGAGACCTCGACGATCGCTGTCGGTGGATGAATGACCCCGGGGTCACCGACACCCTGGGGATGCGGCCAGCCCGCTCCTCGCGGGAGGAGACCCGCAAGTATCTGGAGACGGCCGCCGCTTCCAGCGACTCGCTGGTGGAGTGGGCGATTGAGGACCTGGCGACGGGAAAGCACATCGGTGGATGCACCATTCGAGCCTTCAACCACATCGCCCGATCCGCCGAGTTGGGGATCGCGATCGGCGAGGCCGAGTTCCGCGGGAAGGGATACGGCACGGACGCCGTCCGCCTGTTGGTGCAGATCGGCTTCGAGCAGTTCAACCTGAACCGGATCCACCTGAGCGCCAACGCCAACAACAAGGCTGGCATTCGCGCCTATGAGAAGGCGGGCTTCAGCCATGAGGGGCTGCGCCGCCAACATGGCTTCATTAACGGGCGATACTATGATTCCGTGATCATGGCGATTCTGCGATCGGAGTATGAGGCCGGAAAGGGGCGTGCCGTGTGATCGCTGGACTCCGCAAGGTGAAGACCTTTGCCGAGTTGGTCAAATTCGAGCACACGATCCTCAACCTACCCTTCGCCTATCTCGGCGCCTTCCTCGCCGCAGGCGGTTGGCCTACCTGGCAGCAGTTGCTCTGGATTACCGTGGCCATGGCCGGTGCCCGCTCGGCAGCCATGGCGATGAACCGGGTCTTCGACGCTGAGATCGATGCGAAGACCCCGCGGACCCGTACCCGGCATATCCCGGCCGGTCTGATCGCAAAGCGGGACGTCTGGGTCTGGATTATCGTCGCGGTGATCATGCTCTTCCTGGCGGCCCTGAACCTTCACCCGCTGGCGGTCAAGCTCTTCCCGCTGGCTGTGCTCACGTTCACCGTCTACGCTTTCACGAAGCGGTTCACCTGGCTCTGCCATGTCTGGCTTGGTCTCTCCGTTGCCTGGGGTCCCTTCGGTGCGTATGTCGCGGTCTCCGGTCGGGTCACCTGGGAGGCGCTCCTGCTGGTGGCCATGATCACCCTGTGGAATGCCGGGTTTGACGTGATCTACGGCACGCAGGATATGGAGGCGGACCGGGTGAACGGGGTCCATTCGATCCCCGCACGGTTCGGGCTAGCCCCTGCCCTGGCAATCGCCCGGGGGCTCCACCTCGGCGTGGTCGCGCTTGCCCTCGGCTTCGGGTTCTACACGGGGCTGCTTCCCCTGGTGAGCCCTTTGACCTGGCCCGTCTCGGCGTGGCTCTACGCTCTTGGTTGGGTTGTCGTGGCAGGGCTGCTCCACTACGAGCACAGCATCATCTCGCCTCGGGACATGTCCCGGCTGAATGCCGCTTTCTTCAATGTGAACGGGTATATCAGCGTCGCCTTTTTTCTGTGCACGGCGGCCGCTGTGGTGCTACACTAATCTTCGTCGCAGTGGGAGGACGTTTTGGCTATGAAGCGGAATCTAACACGCATGTTCGCAGTGCTCCTCACGCTCGGTCTACTGGCCGGTTGCGGCTCTAAGCCGAATGCGGTCTACAACAAGGAGACCCAGACCGCCCCGAAGCCCGCCGAAATGGAGCCGGTCGCCAGCCTGAAGATCGGCCAGCTGCCAGTGATTGACGGACTCGCCTTCTGGGTGGCCGAGCAGAAGAACTACTACAAGGAGCAGGGTGTCGATATCGAACTGATCACCTTCCAGTCGGCCCTGGAGCGTGACGCTGCCCTGGAGGGCGGTCAGATCGATGGCACCATGACCGATATCTTGGGTGCCGTTGGCCTTTACGCCAACGGGACCAAGGTCCAGATCGCTTCGCTGGCGCTGGGTGCCACCAAGGAGGAGAGCCCGTTCGCGATCATCGCGGCGCCGAATTCCGGGATTAACTCGGCCGCCGATCTGAAGAACGTCGAGGTTGCGATCTCCCTGAACTCGGTGATCCACTACACCACCGAGAAGATGCTGCTGGAGAACGGCCTCACGGCGGATGAGATCAAGCTCACCAACATTCCGCAGATCCCGGTCCGCTTCGAGGCGCTCATGTCTGGCCAGGTCAAGGCTGCCACCCTGCCGGAGCCGCTCCTCTCGCTGGCCGTTGCCAAGGGCGCCAAGGTGATCCTGAGCGACGCGGACGCCAAGCAGAACTACTCCCATTCGGTGATCGTCTTCAGCGACAAGGCTGTCAAGGAAAAGGCCGAGGGGCTGAAGCGCTTCTTCCTCGCTTACAATCTGGCGGTGCTCGACATAAAGGCCGATCCCACCGCCTACCGCGAACTGCTGGCCGAGAAGGCGAAACTGCCCGCTGAGATCAAGGATAGCTTCAAGGTGACGCCGTTCTCGCCGGCCCAGGCCCCGCAGAAGGCTGATGTGGAGGCTGTGATTCAGTGGCTGTTGGACAAGAAGATCATCTCCAAGCAGGTGACCTACGAGGAGATCGTCAACCTGACGCTCGCCCCGAAGGCACAGTAATCGAGGCCCGATCGGTCGGATACGCTTACAAGGAGACGGTCGCCCTGCGCGACGTCTCCTTTCGGCTACCCGTTGGTGAGACGCTTGCTGTGGTCGGTCCCTCCGGCTGTGGCAAGACCACGTTGCTCAGCCTGATCGCCGGGCTGGCGCCGGTCAGCCAGGGGGTGTTGCGGGTCGCGGGGAGCCCTGTGCAGCCGCGCCGCCCTGGCACCGCCCTGATCATGCAGGACTACGGGCTTCTGCCCTGGAAGACAGCGCGGGAGAATGTGGCCCTCGGGCTCCGCATTCGCTCCATGGACCCTGCACCGGCTGATCTGGCATTGAAGGAGGTCGGGATCGCCGAGCTGGCAAACCGCTGGCCGCACCAGCTCTCCGGCGGGCAGCGGCAGCGGGTGGCAATCGCCCGTTCCCTTGCCCTCAGCCCTGACCTACTTCTCATGGATGAGCCCTTCTCTGCCCTTGACGCCCTGACCCGTGAGGAGATGCAGGACCTGCTCCTCTCGATCTGGCGGAAGCGGCAGACCAGCCTGGTGCTGGTCACTCACTCGATCACCGAGGCGGTCTACCTGGGGCAGCAGATTATCGTGCTCTCGCCCCGGCCGGGCCGGATTATCGGTCACTTCCAGAACGGGGCGGTGGGCGACAGACGCAGCCCGGCCTTCTTCGGGCTGGTGAACGAGGTGCGCGACGCCCTGGAGAAGGGGGTGAGCAGCGGTGGCTAGGAGCCGTTGGTACCACTACGTGATCGCCCTGGGGATCATGGCGCTGGTCTGGGAGGGGCTTGCGCTCTACCTCTCAATCTCCGCCTTCCCCCGCCTGGCCGATGCCGCATCCGCCTTCGTGAAAAACGTGGTGGATGGACCCATTCTCAAGCACTTCGCCGTCTCCGCTTACCGGGCGACCCTTGCCACGATCATCTCCCTGGCGATCGGTCTGCCGCTCGGACTCTACCTGGGGCGTTCCGGGGGACCGGTGGGTGCGGTGCTGCTCTACCTGTCGCATCCGATCCCCAAGGTGGTCTTCCTGCCGGTGATCATCGTCGTTCTCGGGATCGGTGACCTGTCGAAGATCTTCCTGATCACGCTCGTGATCTTCTTCCAGATCCTCGTCACCGTGAAAGATGCCGCATCGGGCGTGCCACAGGGGCTAATCCGCTCCGTCCAGTCGCTGGGCGGCGGGGAGTGGGCGATTTACCGGCACGTGATCCTGCCGGCCACCCTGCCCGCGATCTTTACCGCCCTGCGCCTTTCCACTGGCACGGCGGTAGCGGTCCTCTTCTTTGCGGAGACCTATGCAACCCAGCTTGGTCTGGGCTCTATGGTCTGGGACGCCTGGTCCATGCGGGACTACGGCCTCATGTTTGCTGGCGTCATGGCCATGGCCCTCATGGGCTTCGGCTTCTATGTGCTCCTGGACTGGGCAGAGCGATTGGTCTGCCCTTGGGTGGAGGCCCGCCGCTAACGGCTCTGGCTCTATCCGCGACCCCCATTTAGGAGGCGAATCGCTTGGCCCCTTCCTATAAGCCGCCGTCACCGGAAGAGAAAGAGCAATATGTCCGCGAACTCTTTGATCAGATCGCTGAAAACTACGATGCCATGAACCAGGTGATGTCCGCCGGCCAGTGGGAGCGCTGGCACCGGGAGTTCGTCAAGCAGTGCGGCTTCAAGCCAGGCCAGCGGATTCTGGACGTCGCCTGCGGCACCGGTGACCTCTCCATGCTCGATGCCGCCCAGGTTCAGCCGGGTGGCTCCGTGGTGGGGATCGACTTCTCCGAGGGGATGCTGGAGGTCGGCCGGCGCCGTGTGGGCCAGTCGCCTTACAAAGATGCGATCACCCTTCAGTGGGGCAACGCCGTTGACCTGCAGTTCGAGGCGAACTCATTTGACAGCGCCACCATGGGCTGGGCCATGCGGAACGTCCCCTCGATTGAGAAGACGCTCTCCGAGGTCTACCGGGTGCTGAAGCCGGGTGGGCGGTTTATCTGCCTCGAGGCGGCGAAGCCATACAGCCGGGTGATCAGGCTGGGGTTCTTCCTCTACTGGAAGACGCTCCTGCCCATGATCGACTGGCTGGTGGTGAAGACCGGTCGGAAGGCGAAGGTTCGCCCGTACACCTACCTCTCCCGCTCCCTGGACAACTACCCCTTCCCGAACCGGCTGGAGGAGATGTTCAAGGAGGCTGGCTTTGTCCAGACCGACTACCAACTGCTGATGATGGGCACCGTGGCGATTCACGTCGGGACGAAACCTGGGGCGAGGTGACCGAACCTGTGCGAATCCGACACCTGGACTACCCCGATGACAGCCCACAGATCCTTTCGTTCCTGCCGGATCTCTACGAGACCAACTTCCCCAATTTCGTGGTCGATACGGAGTTTGTGGTTCGGAAGCGGAACCAGTTGCGCGAGGCGGTCCGCGACCCGGGCCAGGCCGTGCTGGTCGCCGAGGACAGCCTCGGCGTCTGCGGGTTTATCTGGCTGGTGATCGAGGTGGACTACAGCGGCCGGCGGCGGGGCGAGGTCAACGCGATCTACGTGGCCAGCCGGGTCCGGGGGCAGGGGGTTGGACGGCAGCTCATGCAGGAGGGGGAGGAGCTTCTCCGCTCCTACGGCTGCCAGTCGATCATGCTCATGGTGACGGCCAATAACACGGTGGCGCACGGGCTCTACGAGTCCTTAGGGTATGACATTACGCGGTACCAAATGGAAAAGACAATTCGCATGGGCGTCCGTTAGGGGCGCCCTTTGCACGCTTGGGGCTCCGTCTGGGCAGACCGATAGTGCCTCTGTGAGACCGATAGGTGTCTCTGTGAGACCGATAGGTGTCTCTGTGAGACTGGTAGGTGTCTCTGTGAGACGGGTAGGTGTCGCTGTGAGACTGGTAGGTGTCGCTGTGAGACCGATAGGTGTCGCTGTGAGACTGGTAGGTGTCGCTGTGAGACCGATAGGTGTCGCTGTGTGAACGGGTAGGTGTCGGAGTGTGAACCGGTAGGTGTCGCTGTGTGAACCGGTAGGTGTCGCTGTGTGAACCGGTAGGTGCCGCTGTGTGAACGGGTAGGTGCCGCTGTGTGAACGGGTAGGTGCCGCTGTGTGAACGGGTAGGTGTCGCTGTGTGAACGGGTAGGTGTCGCAGTGTGAACCGGTAGGTGTCGCAGTGTGAACCGATAGGTGTCACGGCGGGAAGCATGATGATGCACCCGGACCCAACCACCGGCAGGATAATCGTCTGACAGTGCCGAATTTCTTGCCGATGAGGAACGGGGGAGGGCTGGGCATGGGGGTCCCGACGAGACGAATCGCCCCAGGGCGGGAGCGGCTGACCAGGGAGTTGGGATGGCCGGTCGCCCTGGGGATCTTCAGCCTGCTGGTCGGGGCGTTCGTTCAGAACGCCGAGCGCTACGGCTGGCTGGCGGGGGTAGTTGCGGGCATGATCGCTCTGCGTACCATGCCCGTTCAAGCGGCCCCTCCTTCTCCCGACCGGCGACCGATCGGCTGGGTCCTGGCGGCGGGCGGGCATATCGCAGCCCTCGCCTGGATCACCTATGTGGTCGTCCAGCGCGTTGATCCGAGCCGGGGGGCTGCGTCTGCGGGGAATGAGGCGCTGCTGATCGCAGCGGCCTGGGGTGGATATGGGCTGCTGGCCCACCTGACGGGGCGCTATGTGCAGTCCCTGCCCTGGAAGGGGATTGGGCAGGTGATTCTCGCCGCTGCTATGCTCTATATGCTGGTCGGCGGAGTGCTGGCAAATGGACGCTGGGCCGACTGGTCGGTTCGGCTGACCGCCTACGTGGCCGTATTGGGCTCCCCCTGGCTGGCGACCTGGGTCGAGGCAAAGCGCGGAGCGCAAGATGAAGCCGACCGCTACCTGGCTCTGGCCGCTACCGCCCTTGGGTTTACGCTCATCGGCTTCGAGGTGGTCCGCTGGCTGGAGACTCCCTTCACCTACGCCATGGGCACCTTTGTCTCTCACGAACGGTTGCGAGAGCAACAGAACCTGCTGAACGGGATTTCGGTGGCATGCTGGACGCTCTACGGGATTGCCGTCCTGCGAGCAGGGGCCCTACTCCACTCCCGATCGGTCCGGCTACTAGGCAGCGGCCTGCTCTTCGCAACCCTGCTCTTCGGGATCATGTGGGGTGTGAGCCAGATCTGGACATAGGACAGGGCAGGTCTAGTCGACCTGCCCTAACAACTGGTCCAGCCGCTCCTTGTCAAAGCCCAGGACCGCCTTGTCGCCCACGGAGACCACCGGGAGGGTGCGGGCGCCCCCGGTCAGGTTGACCAGCTCCTGGAGCGCCTCCGGGTCTCGACTAACGTCGTGCTCCCGGAACCTGACCCCCTGCATTTGTAGGTAGCCCTTCAGGGCGTTGCAGACCCCACAACCGGGACGGCTGTATAGGTCGACCCTCATGCGAATCACCTCGGCGATAGTCTTCCCTGGGGGCCCGACCAGCACTCGGCCATTCCGGGACGGGGGCTACTCCTGATTCAGATGCAGCATCTGCTCGGTGTAATAAAGCTCCTCCCGGAGCATGTGGTCGGCGAAGAGCGGGGAGAGCGTCCCCGCAATCTCGCACCCCTCCAGGTGCTCTCGCATTTCCACCAAGAATGCCCGGAACGCTCCGATCTGCTCCATGCTGTCCCGGTTCAGGCGACGCAGGACCCCGACCATGCGTGGGGCGACCCGGAGCATGGAGAACAACTCCATGGCCGTGATATGCAGGCCGTCAAAGAGGCGCTTAAACTCCATGGTCACCGCCTGCAACTGCTGCTCGGTCGCATCGAGACCGGAGTGGAGTGCCCAGGCATGGCCCGCGGCGTCGGGCAGCCAGAGGAGGTGGTGGTGGAGCGCCTCCATTTCGGGCGGTAGCCCCGCCTGCTCCCGCATACCGGTCAGCGCCAGGTACGCCTCCTCGGCCTCGTTGATCATGTGCTGCAGCAAACCGGGGGTGAGGTTCAGTGTGATCGCACACCCGAGTTTCTGGTGGAGCAACTCCTCCTTGAAGCTCCGTAGCGACTGCAGGTCACCGAGAATCTGCCGGGTCAGGGAGTCGGTCGCCTCGCTGTAGCGGGAGAGCTCAAGCCCTTGCCACCGGGCGAGGGGGTCGGTCGTCGGCCCGCCGGCCTCGGCGTGACTGCCAGCAGGCCCCTGCACCCCTGCCGACCGGGCCAGGGCCTCCACCTCCTGGTGCAGCCGCTCAAAGCGACGGCGGAAGCGCTCCGCCACCTCGGCGGCCCGCTGTTCACCTGGCGAAAGGCCTCCATAGATAAAGGTGGCATGATCTCGCAGCACACCGGTCCAGAACCAGTCCTCCCGGAGCCGTTGGGTCACGGGTACCGTTGCCTGGGACATGGGAGACCCCTCCTCCGCATCCGCACCGGACGTCAGAGGAGGATACGCCGCAGGGGCATGATCCATCCCCATGGTGCGAAAATAGACCCCTTGCTCTAGGGAGCCTAGTACCCGCAGAGGATATACGAGCACCCAAAGCTTGGGGTAGTCTGTAAGCGAGGTGAGAAGCGTCTCATTCAGGATGCCAAACTCTATCCTTGACCCCCTCACCTGGGTTCGTTAGACTAAACCAATGGGACGCTCCCTGCGCGGCGGAACCCCGCTCCTAACCCGGACCGAGGCGGAGTGAAACTGACGTGAAGATCGTCATGATCGGGCTCAACTACAAGACGGCCCCGGTCGAGGTTCGCGAGGCATTGGCGGTGCCAGGCGCTGCGATTCCTGCAGCCTTGGCCCGCTTTCACGCGCTCCCACTTGCCGAGGCGGTGCTGCTCTCGACGTGCAACCGCACAGAGGTCTACGCGGTCGGGCTAGACGACGCCGATGCCATGGGGGCACTGGTCGACTACCTCTCACGCCTAGCCGAGCAGTGGCACGGGCGGCGGATCAAGCGGGCAGAGTTGGAGCCGCACCTCTATAAGCACCAGGGGTTGAGTGCGGTCGAGCACCTCTTCCGGGTCAGTTCGGGCCTTGACTCCATGGTGTTGGGTGAGACACAGATCCTGGGGCAGGTCCGAGACGCTTACCGCGATGCGACCCAGGCCGAAACGGTGGGCAAGGTGCTGCACCAGCTCTTCGGCCAGGCGATTGCCGTGGGCAAGCGAGCGCAGAGCGAGACCCGGATCGGACAGAACGCCGTATCCGTCTCCTATGCGGCCGTCGAACTGGCACGCAAGGTCTTTCAGAGCCTGGAGGGACGCCGCTGCCTGGCAATCGGTGCCGGTGAGACCGCCAAGCTCACGGTGAAGCACCTGCTTGCATCGGGCGTGAAGGAGTTTGTGGTCGCCAACCGGACGATCGAACGGGCGGACAACCTGGCCCGTGAGTTCGGCGGCAAGGCGATCCAACTGCATGAGATCCCCGCCTACCTGCGGGAGATGGATGTGGTGATCTCATCGACCGGGGCGCCCGGCTATGTGGTCACCCGCCAGCACGTGCAGGAAGCGGTTCGCCTGCGGCGTGGCCGGCCGATCTTCCTCTTTGACATTGCGGTGCCCCGCGATCTCGACCCGGAGATCGCCAAGATCGAGGGCGCCTTCCTCTATGATATCGATGACCTGCAGGCGGTGGTCAACGCCAACCTGGCGGAGCGGGTGAACGAAGCCCGCCTGGTGGAGCGGATCGTGGCCGATGAGGTGGACAAGTTCCGCTCCTGGGTTGCGACGCAGGAGGTCGTGCCCACGATCAAAATGCTGCGCGACAAGGTCGAGGCAATCCGGGAGCAGGAGGTGGCCCGCGCCTTCTCCCGCCTGCCGGATCTGACCGACCGGGAGCGGGCGATCGTGGAGGCGATGACCGTCACCCTGGTCAACAAGATCCTGAACGCCCCGACCCAGCGGCTGAAGGGCATGGCCGATGAAGGGATCGCCAACCAGGCGATCGAGACGGTAACCCGGCTCTTCGACCTCCACCGGACCGAGGTGGAGCCGGCCAAGGAAGGGGGCGTCGCCCGATGATCGCCCAGTTGGTCACCTTTGCTGCAGGCGGTTCGGCGGTGCTCTACACCCTCTCCGCCATCGCTCATCTCTCGCTGATCGCCCGTCGGGAGTATGCTCTACTGGCTCGCTGGTCCACCCGGATCGCCTGGGTCATTCAATCGGTCGGGTTGGCTCTGCTGGTGATCGAGCAGGGTCGCCCGCCAGTCTACAGCCTCTTCGAGGTCTCCCACCTGCTGGTCTGGGCGCTGACCACCCCGTATATCGTCATCGAGTTTCTGCAGGACAACCAGGCAGCCGGCTCCTTCCTCACGCCGGTGATCGCCATTCTCCTGGTGCTCAGCCTCCTGTTGCCCAAGAGCGGGGTGGAGCCCTACCTGGGCGACCAACCCGTGAAGCTGATCGTCTGGCATGTTGGGGTGACGTTACTGGGGTACGCTGCCTTCATCGGCTCATTCGTCGCCGGCGCCCTCTACCTGATCCAGGACCGGAACCTGCGGCGCAAGAGCTTCGGCCCGATCTACTACGCCCTGCCCTCCCTGGAATCGCTGGATATTTGGGCGGGGCGGCTAATCTATGTCGGCTTCCCCCTGCTAACCCTGGGGGTGGGTGCCGGGCTGATCTTCGCTCATGTTACCTGGGCGACGATCTGGCAGTCCGATCCCAAGGTCCTCTTCACGCTCTTTGTCTGGATGGTCTACGGCGCCTACCTCCTCATGCGGAAGGCGTGGGGCTGGGGCGGGCGAAAGGCGGCCTGGTGGGTGGTGGCCGGGGGAGTCGCCCTGCTGGTCAACTACTTCGTGATCAACTCTGCCTCCCAGTTGCATCGATTCGGAGTGTAAGCCAAAGGAGGCAATCCGGTGAGCAAGATTCGGGTCGCAACCCGTGGTTCGCTGCTGGCCCTCACCCAGACCGGTATGGTCGTCGACCGGCTCAAGGAGCTGAACCCCGGGAGTGAGTTTGAGCTTCAGACCTTCAAGACGGTCGGGGACAAGGTGCTGGATGTCGCCCTCTCCCAGATTGGCGGCAAGGGTCTCTTCACAAAGGAACTGGAAGATGCCCTGCTGGATGGTCGTGCCGATCTGGCTGTCCATTCGCTGAAGGACATGCCGACGGAGTTCCCCTCGGGCCTTGTGCTGGGCGCTGTTCCTGAGCGGGAAGACCCCCGCGACGTGGTGATCACCCCTGACGGCAAGCGGTTCGAAGAGCTGCCCGCTGGGGCGCTGGTGGGCACGTCATCGCTCCGCCGGGTGGCCCAGCTGCGGGCGCAGCGGCCCGACCTGGAGTACGTGCCGATCCGCGGCAACGTGGACACCCGCCTTCGGAAGATGGAAGAGGGACAGGTGGCGGCGCTGGTCATGGCCGCTGCTGGTCTGCACCGTGCGGGTTTCACCGGCCGGATCACCGAGTACCTCGACCCGTCCTTCTGCCTGCCGGCTCCCGGCCAGGGCGCCCTGGCGATTGAGATCCGGGATTCCGACAGCCGGGTTGGCCAGTTGGTTGCCCGGATTCACCATGCCCCCACCGCCCTTGAGGTTATGGCGGAGCGCGCACTGCTGGCGCGGCTGGAGGGCGGCTGCCAGGTCCCGATCGGGGCCTTCGCCACCTTTGACTCGGGCCTGATCCACCTGGAGGGGCTGATCGCCTCGCCGGACGGCGCGAAGGTGATCCGCTATGAGGCCGAGGCCGATGCGGGCCGTGCCCGCTCCCTGGGGGTGCAGGTGGCCGAATGGTTGCTGGCCCACGGGGGCCAGGAGATCCTGGCAAGCCTGAAGGCGTAACGGGAGCGATAACGCCGGGCGTGGGTGCCCGGCGTTGACCTTTGAGGGAGGTGGACGGTTCTGGATCAACCGTTGACCGGCAAGCGGATCCTGGTGCTGCGTGCGCGGGAGCAGGCCGCTGGGTTTATCAGCCAGATTGAGGCGCTGGGTGGCGAGGCCTACGCCTTCCCTGTGATCACAATCGCCGATCCCGAAGATTGGGCTCCGCTGGACGATGCCATTGCACACCTGGGACGCTATGCGTGGCTGGTGATCACCAGCCCCAACGGGGCGGAACGTTTTGCTGACCGGCTAGCCCGGGCGGGTCTGCCCCTGGGCGACCTGCGGGTCGCCGCTGTGGGGACCGCCACCGCCGAGGCGCTGACTGCTCGGGGGATCCGGGTGGACCTGATCCCCCAGCAGTTCCGGGGAAAGGCGCTGCCCGAGGCGATCGGCCCCTTCCTGAAGCCGGGTGACCGGGTGCTCATGGCCCGCGGCGACCTGGCTGACTCTGCCCTGCACGAGGGGCTGACCACTCGCGGCGCCGTGGTGGATGACCTGGTCGCCTACCGCACACTCCCCTACGGGGACGACCCGATCGAGCTGAGAGAGCTCCTGGCGAATGGTGAGATCCACTATGTCGCCTTTACCGCAGGTTCCACGGTGCGCAATCTCGTATCCATACTGGGAGGCCCCGCCGCTCTGGCGGGGGTTCGTGTTGCCTGTATTGGACCGGAGACCGCCGCTGTTGCTGGGCAACTCGGGCTTCCGGTTCACTGCACTGCCCAGCCCTACACCCTGGCAGGGCTGCTCGACGCCATTGCACAAGACTGCCGTTCAGGAGGTCGATAACCCATGTCCTTTCCCACCGCTCGTCCCCGCCGGCTCCGCCGGACCGAGACCCTGCGCCGCATGGTGCGCGAGACCGTTGTGACCAAGAATGACCTGATCTACCCGCTCTTCGTCGCCCACGGCAAGGGGATCAAGAAGGAGATCTCCGCCATGCCCGGCAACTACAACTGGTCGACCGACACCGTCCTCTACGAGGTGGAGGAGATGCTGAAGCTGGGCGTGAGGTCGACGATCCTCTTCGGCCTGCCCGAGACGAAGGATGAGATCGGTTCCGGCGCTTACCACAGCCACGGGATCGTGCAGGAGGCGATCCGGGCGATCAAGTCCCGGTTCCCGGAGCTCTATGTGGTGACCGATGTCTGCATGTGCGAGTACACGTCGCACGGCCACTGCGGGATTATCAAGGGCGACACGGTGGACAACGACCCGACCCTCGACCTGCTGGCCAGGACTGCGATCTCCCATGCCGAGGCGGGTGCTGATATGGTCGCCCCCTCCGATATGATGGATGGCCGGGTCGCTGCGATCCGGGAGGGGCTGGACAAGCACGGCTTCACCGATCTGCCGATCATGTCCTACTCGGCCAAGTACGCCTCTGCCTATTACGGCCCCTTCCGGGTGGCCGCTGACTCCGCCCCTGCCTTCGGAGACCGGAAGACCTACCAGATGGACCCCGGCAACGGCCGTGAAGCGCTCCGGGAGACGGAACTGGATATCCTGGAGGGCGCCGATATTGTCATGGTCAAGCCAGCGCTGGCTTACATGGACATCATCTGGCGGGTGAAGGAGGCCTTCGATCTGCCGGTTGCCTGCTACAACGTCTCGGGCGAGTTTGCCATGGTAAAGGCGGCGGCGGCCAACGGCTGGATCGATGAGCGGCGCACTGTCATGGAGACGATGACCTCCTTCAAGCGGGCGGGTGCAGACATTATCATTACCTACCACGCGAAGGATGTGGCTCGCTGGCTGGATGAGGACCGGTAGGGTTAGTTGCTTGGGAGGCGGGTCCTGTGTGGAAGCTGTATGCGGTGCTGTCAGCACTCTTTGCAGCCCTGACGGCGATCCTCGCGAAGATCGGGATTAAGGGTGTGGACTCGAACCTGGCGACGGCGATTCGGACGACGGTGATTATCTTCCTGTCGTGGGGGATCGTCTTCGCCACGGGCGCCCAGCAAGGGGTCAAGGCGCTGACCAAGCAGAGCTGGACCTTTCTGCTGCTCTCGGGCCTCGCCACCGGACTCTCCTGGCTCTTCTACTACAAGGCGATCTCGGAGGGGGATGTCTCCCGGGTCGCACCGATCGACAAGGCGAGCATTGTCCTGACGCTCCTTCTCTCGTACCTCATTTTGGGGGAGCAGTTTACGCCCAAGACGATTCTGGCGGGTGCGCTGATCACCGCCGGGGTCTTCGTGATGATCTGGAAGTAGTGATTCCGAGACGGAAACGCCCGCCGGGACTGACCGGCGGGCGTTCTATGCGCGATGGACCTGTGGCGGGGGATTATCCTGCGACCGAGCGCTCCGGCGTCTGGTGCTGCCAGGCCGCCCGGCTCCAGAAGTAGAAGAGGAGGTAGACCGCGATCGCGGAGGCGAAGGGAGCCCAGTCCTGCCAGAGGTAGACCATGCCGGCCCACATGGGCGCCACGGTGCGGCCCAAGGCATCGAACGAGGTCTGGATCCCCATGGTCACCCCCTGCTCCATGCGGGTGCGGCGAGAGACCATGGCGGTGACCAGGGGGCGGACGAAGGAGACCGCCAGGGTGATAAAGATCACCCCGATCATGGCCGTGACAAAGTCGTGAGAGAGAATCAGCGCCATGAAGCCCGCCACGCCGGATAGCAGCGCCCACCCGATCGAGCGCTCCTCCCCGAACCGCCCGCTGGCCCAGCCCACCAGCACCCCCTGGAAGATCACCGAGGCGATGCCCTGGACCGTGAAGGCGATACCGGAGAGGTCCGCCCCGGCGCCAAGCCGGTCGATCAGGAAGTAGCCGAGCATGGAGAACATGGAGGAGCCACCAAATGTGCCAGCGAAGGCGAGCAGGAAGAGGAGCGCCTCCGGCCCAGCCAGGGCGACTCGGACAGCTTTCAGGCCCGAGAATCCCCGGCTCCCTGATCCCTTTGCTGGTGCGGAGCGCCGGGTCGGCTCAGGCAGGGTGAAGTAGGCGACGATCCAGTTGAGGAGTGCCAGGCCCATGGCGACCAGGAAGGCCTGCCGGTAGCCGAGCCCCACCGATGCCAGCACGCCGCCAAGGGCAGGTCCCCCCATGAAGCCGAGGTTCTGGGCAGCACCCATAGCAGCCATGCGGGAGGCCCGCTCCTCGACCGCGGAGGTGTCGGCCATGTAGGCGGATGCGGTGGGGATTGTCGCAGCCGAGAGCACACCCCCCAGGAAGCGAGCGAGCATGACGATCCAGATATCCTGCGCCACGGCGATCACGCCGAAGGTGAGGGCGTACCCCGCCAGGCCAACCAGGAGGACCGGGCGGCGTCCCACCCGGTCGGAGAAGGCGCCCCAGAGGGGGGAGAAGAGGAACTGGGCACCCGCCCAGACGGTGACCAGCAGCCCCATTTGCAGGGAGTTGGCGCCCAGTTCCTTCGCAAAGTACGGCAGGATCGGGATCACAATGCCGAAGCCGAGGAGTACCTGGAAGAGCGTCGCGAAGAGGATCAGCTGCTGCTTGCGCGCACCGGACACGGAACCACTCCTCATGGTAGGGATCTGCTACTGCCGCCAGTCGGAGAAGCCGCCAACCCTCGGTCTGGCAGGCTCATTTGTCTCGTTACCGGTGGTGTAGCCGCCCGAGTTGGTGGGCAGTCCCGGAGGGTATTCGATCGGCTCCGGGTCGGTGCCGTGCTGTTCGTAGTTGTTGTCCAAGTTGCTGGTTTGGGCGAGGACGTTGCCGTAAATGGTGGCGTTGCCACCGGTGAACTGTGTGCCAGCATGCATGGAGGCATGGATCTCCGCCCCGTTGCCCACCGATATGTCCTGTGCGGAGGTGATTGCGATGGGACAGAAGACCTCGCCGCATGTGATCCGCGCGTTGTTGGCGATCTGGACCTGACCGTTGACCACGAAGTTGACCTTTCCGGTGATCTGGAGCCGGTCGTTGGTCCCCATCCGCAAGGTGGCGTCGATCCAGATCAGCGCTGGCTGTGTGAAGGTCATCTCCCCTTCCAGGTAGAGCAGGTTGGAGGGGATCACCTTGCAGGTGGTAGTCGCTGGTCTCCCGGCGCAGTCTGCTTCGGTACGGACCCACCACTCGGTTGCGCGACTCTTCAGGGCCGCCATGTCCACGGTGGGCACCTGGATCTCGTCGGCCTGCGGCTGCGTGGGGCAGGGTGTGCCCTCTCCCCAGTGGTCCGGATCGCACCAACCGCCCTGAACAAAGACCTGGCTCTCGTTCTGGAACCAGACGTCCACCGCGGAGATCACCCGACCGCTGCCGGTCACTTCCAGGCAGGGCGAGTTGGGGTCCTCAAACTTCGTTTTTCCCCAGACTGTCACGCCGTTCCGCAGTTCGATCCGCTGCCGGGAAACGACGTCGCCGCAGATATAGCCGTTGTTCGGCACCCAGACCTGTCCGCCGGAGCCCATGGTCTGGTCGAAGATAACGGGAGCGTTCGGGTCCTCGGTCTCTCCCCCTCCGGTCTCCCCCCCAGGATCCCCCCCGGGATCGCCCCCACCGCCGGGGTCGGTCGCAACAGGGATCAGAGGGATCGACGCCAGAACGGCCCGGGTCCAGGTCTGACCGGTCTGATCCTGCACGGTGCCGGTGGACTGTAACTGGACCGTTTCGGTCTCCAGACCGGTCGCTACGACTGTGAAGAAGCCGGTGAGCCCAGGCTCCAACTGGTAGGTGTCGCTGTAGAAGGTGCCCTCTTCTGGCGGGGTCTCGCTGTGGAGGCGCGCCATGATATACTCCGCACCGGCGTTGGCCATGTAGAGCGCCTGCTCTGTCCGGACCGCCTGGCGGGAGATGCGAAGGGCGGTGGTCGCCTCCGCGATCGCCACCGCCCCGAGGATCGTCATGACGGCGAGGGCGATCAGTGCGGTGATCATGACGTATCCTTCTTCCCGGTCACGGGTGATCCGGCGCACGGCGCTCACTCCTCGTACCTGACTGCTACTTCCAGAAGAACGTGACGATAATCGATCCGAACATCAACAAAAAGAAGAGCCCGACTACCCGCAGGAAGCTTGTGCAGCCAGCCCGCAGCGATGCGTCCTGCTCCGGGGTGCCCCGGTCGGCCTCGTCCCCCATGGCGGCGAGATCACGCATCTCCTTCTGTTCACGGGTCTCGGGATCGGTCGCTGGCGGAGCGGGAGGAGCCTGCGGCTTCACCTTGCGGGCCAGCCGGAAACGGCGGCCCTTCTGATCAGCACCGGACGGGTGCTGTACCTCTTCATTGGTCGGCATGAATCAACACTCACCTCGCGATCTCATCGGGGTTTATTTCCGCAGCCGGTCCTGCCAATCCTGCTGTACCGAGCCCTCTGGTCAGCGATGGCACTTGTGAAGGGAATCTCATCCCCGCTGAAATCATGGCAGGTAACCCGGATTTGTTCGTCGAAGGTCTGTACCATTCCTTGAGACTACGTGGCAGCACACTACTCGCACTTCGTTTCCGGAGGGATCTTGCTTGGTACACAGCACTACTCGCGGCTCCATGCGCCTGGGCGACATTCTTATCGCTGCCAAGCTGATCACCCAGCGCCAACTGGAAGCGGCGCTGGATACCCAGAAGAAGACTGGTGCCCGACTGGGCGAGGCGCTGATCAACCTCGGTTTCGTCACCGAGTTCGACATGTGCAATACCCTGGCGGACCAGTTGGGGTACCCGTTTATCCCGAATCCGGAGATTCAAATGGAGCCTGGAATCGGAGCCCTGGTGAGCGAGGAGTTGGCCAAGAAGTACCGGGCGGTGCCTGTCCGTATGGACGGAAACAGCCTGATCGTGGCCATGGCCGACCCGCTCAACTTCCTCGCGATTGATGATATAAGCCTGGCCAGCGGGCGCCGGGTCAAGCCAGCCGTCTCTCCGGAGAAGGCGATTCAGCGCGCCCTCCTTAAAGCCTATGCCATGAAGTCGACCGGGCAGCAGCCGGCGGAGCCGGTGGCGGAGCAGGCCAACCGGGCCTACGACCTGGAAGAGGCGGACGAGTCCGGCGTCGTCAAGACGGTCAACAACATGATCGCCCAGGCGTTGGGGATGCGCGCAACCGACATCCACATTGAACCGGTAGAGCACCAGGTGCGGATCCGTTTCCGGGTCGATGGGCAGTTGCAGGAGAGCAACCCGCTGCCCAAGGCGAACCTGAATTCGGTCCTCTCCCGGATCAAGGTCATGGCGGGCATGGATATCGCGGAGCGCCGGCTGCCGCAGGACGGACGGATCGAGGTGGAGATGCAGGGGCGGCGCCTTGACCTGCGTGTCAACACGGTGCCAACGGTCTATGGCGAGAAGGTGGCAATCCGCATTCTGGACCGCTCAGCCGCCCTCATGGGACTGGGGGAGCTTGGCATGGCCGAAGATGTGCTGACCAACCTCCGATCCATTCTCGCCAAGCCCCACGGCCTCTTCCTGGTCACTGGCCCAACCGGTAGCGGCAAGAGCACCACGCTCATGGCCGCCCTCTCGGAGATCAACCACACCTCCCGGCAGATCCTTACCATTGAAGATCCGGTCGAGTACTACCTGGCGGGCGTCAACCAGATCCAGGTGAACGCAAAGGCAGGGCTCACCTTCGCCATGGGGCTCCGCGCCTTCCTTCGCCAGGACCCCGACGTAATCATGGTCGGTGAGATCCGTGACGGCGAGACCGCCGACATCGCTGTGCGAGCAGCGCTCACGGGCCACATGGTGATGTCGACCCTGCACACGAACACCGCCTCGGGCGCACCGGGCCGCCTGGCCGACATGGGGGTTGAGCCATTCCTGCTCGCCTCCTCGCTCTCCGGCGTGCTGGCGCAGCGGCTGGTGCGACGCCTTTGCCAGCGGTGCAAGGAGGCGTACGTGCCGGACCGCGAGGACCCGGACTACCCGCTCCTGGAGTCGGCGGGGCTGGTCGGAGTGCCCCTCTACAAGCCCCATGGGTGTGGCCACTGCGACCGGACCGGCTACGCCGGGCGTGCCGCACTGGTGGAGCTTTTGGTGGTGGGCGGTGAGATCCGCGAGCTGATCACCCGGCGGGCGACAGCGGCGGAGATAAGTGCAGCGGCCCGCAGGAGTGGGCAGCGCTCGCTCTGGCAGGACGGTCTTCTCAAAGCGCGGGACGGGATCACGACCCTGGAGCAGGTGAAGCGGGTCGCCCTGATGGAGGACTGATAGGCCATGAACTTCCGGTACAAGGCGCGCGACCGGTCCGGGGCGATCAAGGAAGGGAAGCTGGAGGCGGCGGACCGGGCGCAAGCCCTGACCACCCTGCAGCAGATGGATCTCTTCGTGGTCGACCTGCGCGCCGGTACGGTTGGGGGCATTGACCTGACCGCCGATATCTCCATAGGTGGACCGAAGAAGGTGAACAGCCGGGACCTGGCGCTCTTCTGCGCACAGTTCGCTTCCCTGGTGGGCGCCGGTGTGCCGGTCCTGCAATCCCTCAACGTCCTGGCCCGGCAGTTCAAGAAGGGACCGCTGGGCAAGGTGCTGGTGGGCGTTGTCCACTCGATCGAGGCGGGGAATAGCCTGAGTCAGGCCATGCGGGAGTTTGCGGCCGTGCTTCCGCCCTCGCTGATCTACATTACTGCGGTGGCGGAGGTCTCCGGCAACCTGGATACCAGCTACGCCCTGCTGGCCACTCACTTTGAGCAGGAGGACAACTTCCTGCGCAAGGTGAAGTCGGCCTTCACCTACCCCGGCGTCGTGCTCTTTGTGGCGTTCGGCGTGATTATCTTCATGATTACGGTGGTCCTGCCCACCTACGGCGACCTCTTCGGGCAGATGGGCGCCACGCTGCCTTCATCCACCCGGTTTCTTATGTCGCTGGGCTCGTTCATGAAGCGGTTCTGGTACCTGATTCCAGTGGTGTTCATTGGCCTCTTTATGGGGTTGCGCTCGCTCTTCCGCACCCCAAAGATGAGGGGGGTCTGGCAGCAGGTGCTCATGCGGGTGCCGATCTTCGGACCTCTGGCCTACAAGCGTGAGTTGACCCGGCTCTGCCGCACCCTTGGGACGATGACCCGCAGCGGCGTGCCGCTGCTGGCGGCACTCATGACCGTGCGTGAGGCGATGGATCACCAGCCGCTGCAGCGTGCGCTGGACGCGATCGCGGAGGATATTCGCGGCGGCGACACCTTCGGGCAGGCGCTGGAGCGACAGCCGGTCTTCGACCGGATCAGCGCGGAGATCATTGGCCTGGGCGAGACGGCTGGCAACCTGGACGCCATGCTCTTCCGGGTGGCGGAGATGGCAGAGAAGGATGTCAATACACTGCTGGACCGAATGACGCAGCTGTTAGAGCCAGCACTTACGGTGGTGCTGGGTGGGATCGTCGTTTCCATTCTGATCCCTATGATTCTTCCGATGTTCGACATTATCGGACAGGTCAAATAGTGATTTGATGGTAGTTGTGGGACTACACCCTAAGTCGCATTGACAGAAGTCGACAAGAGAGCTTAAGCTTTTCTGGACCATAGAATTCTCTGGAGGGGTGTCGCCAATGCTAAACCGGTTGAAGAAGCAGGCTCAGCAGCAGGACGGTTTTACGCTTATTGAACTCATCGTCGTTGTGGCGATCCTGGGTATCCTGGCCGCTGTACTGACCCCGCGGGTGCTGGATGCGGTCGCCAACGCTAAGGTTAGCGGAGCCCAGGCCTTTGGAAAGCAGCTTCAGCTGGCCATGGAACGGTACAACATGGCGAATAATGGGTATCCATCTGTAGACCAGGTGGAGGCAATGGACGGGACCGCTACCACGGCTCTTGGTTATAACGATCTCGTTGCAATGGTTGACGACTATACGACCATAGACCTTGCGCAGTTTGATGACAACCACGCCACGGTCGAATTCGATTATAACGGCTTTAACCAGGCGGGAGCGGCGGTTGCTGATGCCACTCGCCCATACTCTTACCAGATTATTGTCAGGCTGAAGGACTCGAACAAGACCCTGACTGTCACGCCTGGCAACCTAGTTCTGGCTGACTAGTTGAGACTGCAGAGCAAGGGGGGGGATGACCCCCTTGTTCCCTAATGACCAACAACGAGGTGAGGGGCGATAGCCGTGTGGCGCGATCAGCGAGGCAGCATCTACGTAGAGGCGCTGGTCGCCATAGCCATACTGGCCATCGCCCTCATTCCCCTGATTGGCACCTGGTTCGTAACCCCCGGCGCCCAGGCCCAGGCCGGCCAGCAGATGGTCGCCATGAACCTGGCACGGGCCAAGCTGGAGGCGGCACACGCCCTCACCCCCACCGAGTGGGACAGCCTGGCGAGCAGCAGTGAGGTGGTGGAGCGCTCTGGGCTCCCGTACACCATCGTCAGTGAGGTGACCAGCCCCACCGACGCCGGCCTGAACGCACACCTCAAGCATCTGCGGGTGGTTGTCAGTTGGACCAACGCCCGGGGGACCGTTCAGCAGGTTGTCCTCACCACCTCCGTCGCAAGGAGGTCATAGTATGCGCCTGCTGTGGAAGAGTCAGGCAGGGACGAGCCTCATCGAACTGTTGGTCGGTGGGGCGATTGCACTCATTGCCGTCGGCGCAGTGATCCAGCTACAGATCACCGCCTATCGGTCGCAGCGTGTCGATGAGGCCCGGTTCCGGGCCCAGAGCGAGGCGATGATCGCCCTGGACAGGCTGTCCCGTGATATCCGCATGGCGACAGAGATCAGCGTCGGCGGAGGTAGCATCGCGGTGAGGATCGGTGCGGAGACTATCCAGTATAGCCTTCGGACCGATACGCACCAGGTGATCCGCACCGAGAATACCATCGACCAGGTCGTGGGTGAACAGGTGGAATCGCTCACGTTCACCTCGGAGTTGGGCGGTGCGCAGGTGCGCGTCGAGTGGTTGGCGAGGTTGCCCGACGGTAGTACCTACCTCCTGGAGAGCACGGCCTCGCCCCGTATCCAGACCGGTGAATGATGACCGATCTGAGGTGACAACCCTTGTTTGGCAACCTTTTTAGACATAGCGCCCTGGTGGGCGTTGACGCAGGTAGCTTGGCCATCAAGGTGATCGACGTACGGGCTAAAGCCAATAAGCCGTTCATTCTGAAAGGCATGGGGACCGTACCCACCCCGCCCGGCGTCTTCGTGCGGGGGCAGATCCAAGATGTGCAAGCGCTGGGCGAGGGGATTCGCGCGGCGCTCAGCCAGGCCCAGATCCGTGAACGCAAGGCAGCCCTGGCGGTTCCCGCTCAGGTGGGCTTTGTGCGGCGGATCTCTTTTCCGCGCATGCCGTTGAAAGAACTTCGGGCTGCTATTGACTTGCAGCCCGATCGGTATATACCCTTTGCCCGTGACGGTGCGGTCTACGACATCTTTCCACTGCCCGGAGACCCTGCGAAGGCCGAGATCTCGGTGATCGTGGCGGCCGCCCCTCGCCAGGAGGTGGAAGCGCTCATGCAGGCCGCAAAGCTAGCGGGCTTGCAGCCGGTGCGAATCGACCTCGAGCCGTTGACCCTCTTCCGGGCGGCGGTGGCCACGGGTCAGGCCTCCCGTGAGGCGTCCACGGGCATTGTGGATCTCGGGGGCTCGGCCGCTAAGATCAGCCTCTTTGAGGGCGATGTGCCGGTGATCAGCCGTGTGGTGGACATGCCTGCCATGTCGGCCGGCGATCGAGCGGCAGGGACAGACGATCTCTTCTGGGATATCCGCCGGTCGCTGGAGTTTGCTCTGACGCAGTTGCAGTTGCCGCTCTCCCGGCTGCTGGTCACGGGGGGTGTCGGTGGCGATGACTACCTGGCCCTATCGCTGGCCGCCTACCTGCGTGGCTTTCTGGCCAACCGGCTGCCAGGGGACTTCCGAGTGGAGCCCATGCGAGACGAAGAGGGGCGGATCCCGCTCTCGCACATGCTGGCCTTCGGCCTCTCCCTCAGACCGGAGCTGTTCGCATGATCAACATCAACCTGATCATTAAGTCCCCACCCCTGGTGCGCTGGCGGGTCGTACTCTGGACGGGGGTTGCCTTCGCAATCGTGGGGATGCTCGGGATCGCCGCGATCGGCTGGGTCACCGGACTCTGGGCGCTCCAGAGCGAGGTGGCAGGGACCAAACAGCTGCTGGAGGACTACACCCGTGCGGCGGAGCGACTGCCCGCTGCGCAGCAGCAGTTGGCGGACATGAAGGCGAAGGGTGACCTACTGGAGAGTCTGGGGCGGAACCAGCAGTTCAGCCAGTCTGCGGTAGCCCGGGGGCTATTGCAGACGCCGCCCGGGGTGGCGGTCACGAACCTGACCTTCACCGAGGCAACGGTGAAGGTGACCGGTCAGGCCCTATCGTTCGATGCAGCCATGCGGTATCTCGACTACCTGAAGGGCGCATCGACCCTGATGGGGGTGCTGGAGGAGGATATGCGGACCTCCGAAGCTGGCGAGACGACCTTCACCTACTTGGTGCGAATCCGGGAAGGGGGGGAGTCGCCGTGAAGCGCCAGCAGTTTCTGCTGATCCTCCTCGCGGTTGTCGCCGTCACCATGTTGCCGGTCTACCTGATTGATCAGACAATGGGCAAACTGGAGCAGGAGTTGGCCGACCTCCAGTCCCAGATCGCTTTGTACAGAGAGAAGGCCAATGCAGTAAGGGAGTTGGATCTACAGGTTGCCCAGGAGGAGGCGGAGTTGTCCACCTTCGACCAGCGCCTGATCGATGCGAAAGATCCGTTCGCTGCCATGCACCGGGCCGTTTCCACCGCTGCCACCAAGGCCGGAGTCCAGGTGGATGAACTGCGACTGGTGGTGGAGGGAGAGGTGACGGAACTCCCTGGGCTATTGCGCTACAAAGCGACGGTGGATCTGTCGGGGACGATCAGTGGCTTCCTGGAGTTCCTCCGGCTCTTGGAGGAGGATCCGCTGTTAATTGCTATCCCGGATCTGCAGATCGCCCTCGATTCGACCCTCGTCATGCCCAGGTCTACACCTCCGATTCCGACACCGACGCCCCCGGTTTCCACAGCAACGACTCCGGTCGATCCGAACGCCCCTGCGGCCACCACTCCCCCCGCCCAGATCACGGCGCCAACTCCACCACCACCGCCGTTTACGACCACGATCAACCTCTCCTTCTTCGGAAGAGCGTCCAGCGGTAACTAGCCGCCTCGGGCGCCACAGAAGGGAGGGGCAAGGCGGGTGTTGAACACCCTAGGGACGTAGGAGCGATGATCGGGAGGGGATGAGCGTGAGTCTCAGAGCCGAACTGCGGCTCGTTGGGCAGGGGGAGGCGGGCGATCGCCGGAAGCTGTATGGCGAGCTGTTGGCAGCGACGCTCTATGTACGGGCGCCGCTGGAGCGGCGTTGGGTCGTCACTCAGCCGGGGTCGGACCGGCGGGCGCTTCCGGTCTTTCTCACCCCGGAGGAGGGGGAGGCCTACTGGTCGGCCCTCCGCCCCGGCGAGCTGGTCCGTATGGCTGCCCTGCCCTTCATGGCGCTGGCCGAGGAGGGGCGGCAGGTGGGCGGGTTGCTGGTCGATCCAGAGGGTGCCAGCCTGCTGCTGGAGCGGAGCGAGTTGACGCACCTGGCGGCCGGTGAAATTCCCGGGGAGTTCACCGCCTGGCTGCGCGGCTGGGGGAGGCTTCAGGATCGGACCCCCGAGGTCATGGCTCGCCTGCGCAGGGGGCACGTCTACGTGATCTCCGGTCGCAACGGGGAGGGACAGCGGCTCTACTTGCTGGAGCGGTCAGACGATGGCTCCATGGCGGTGCCGTGCTTCTCGTCGGCGGAGACCCTGGCGCAGTTTGCCGAGGTGCGGCGGCTCTTTGCTGAGGGCGGGCGGGGCTATGCCGTGGCGCTGGTGGAGGGGGAGTACTGCCTGCGGGCGGCTTCCGGGCTGGGCGCCTACCTCCTGCTGGACCCGGAGAGCCCCTGGGAGCTTCAGATCGAGCCAACCCTGCTCTGAGTCGCACACAGGAAAGGCCACCCTCTGGCAGGGTGGCCTTCGGTTATGGTTTGTTGGAGTTGGTGCCGACTGGGCGATAGAGGTCGGTCGAGTCGAAGCGGAGGACCGGACCGTAGGCGGCCCAGGGGCCCGGGAGGCTGGCTGCACTTCCCTGCGAAAGGTCGGCTACGGAGGCGACGGCCACCGAGGACTTGGCTACGTCTACCACGGCGGCGAGGGGACGGGTCACCACATACCCGCCGGATGGCGTCCGGGTGACCTCTCGGGCGGCAAAGCCGTAGGGAACATCGGAGACGACCTCGAAGATCGTCCATGTCAGGTGGAACCCTTCCTTCTGGGCGGCTGGACGGACTCGTTCTGCCGCCCGGCTGAGCCAGGCTTCCAGCCTGTCCGGGTGCTCGCGGACCTCGCGGACCCATTCGCTGTACTCACCGATCTTGACGATCCCGACGAGGACCGTGTTCTGCCTGCTGTCGCGGGCCACCTGATAGTCGACCGTGAAGGCGACCTCTCCGTCGATCAGGTACCGGCTGAACTCGGCGGCAAGCGCTGACCGGGCATCGGCCCGGTCCCTGACCGCAAGCCCATAGGTGGCCGCTGGGGTGCTCGGGCTGGTCACAGGCCCGGTGGCCGGGGCGCCGGGCCCGGGCGAGGGAGCCGTGCGGAGGGGGGAGTCATCGATCACTGGGGGCAGCTGGATTCCGCGATCGACAGGTCGCGTGGGTGGCGGGATCGGCAGCCCTGGTGGCGATGAGTCTGGGAGGTTCCCCGCCTGCACCGCAGGCCCTGGGCTGGTGGCGGTCTCCTCAGGTGTGGCGTGGCTCTCCAGCCCCTCCTGGGTGGTCGGTGGGCTGTCCGGCACAGGTACCGCCAGGTAGATGGAGAGAGCAACTCCGCTGACAAAGCCCAGGGAGAGGATCAGCGGCATACTGGCAAAGAGCAGCCAGCGGGGAATCCCCCGCGGGCTTGAGTGGCGTTGGCTGAGCGGGGCGGATTGCACGATCTCCCTCCTCACTACAAGCAGGCGTTCATTCGCACGATGGCGAACGGAGAGTCCCATATGGAACAGAGATGGCGGATAAATGGGTGGTGCGCGGCGCTTCTGCTTCTGCTTGGGGTTGGTGCGTTCTGGGACGGGCTCTATACCCCGGCGGCACAGCTTCTGCTTGCTGCCGCAGCCGCACTGCTCGCCCTCCCCGGGTGGCGAGCGGCTGAGTGGTCGCGCCTTGAACTGGTCGCCATGGGGCTCCTAGTGGTCGGGGTGGCCGGATCGCTTCGCCAACCCGCTGCCGCGGGTGTGGCGGCGCACGGTCCGGTGCTGGTGGCGGGCTGGCTGCTCGCCATGGTCGCCGGGCGAACGCTGGGCGACGGCCAGGGGGCCACGGTCTCGCTGGCCCGCTTCTGGGGGGTCACAGGGGCCTTCATGGCATTCGGCGGCCTTCTGGCAATCTCCTTTACCCCACCGCACCACTCAGGGCGGCTGGCCGCTTTCTTGGGGTACCCGATCGCCGTCGGCATACTTGGCCTGCTAGGGCTGACCGGGCTTCTCCCTGACCTGGCAGAACGCCGCTGGTGGGCTGCGCCGCTGGCGCTTGGCAGCGGCATGGCGCTCATGCTCTCCGGGTCGCGTTGGGTCTGGCTGGTTGCGCTCCTCCTGCTCGGCTATCTGGCCTGGCGGGCGCCAGGTCTGCTCCGGCGAGCGGGAGGGGTGGGACTCCCTAGCATCTCGGCCGCCATGGCAGCCTCGCTCTGGGCTGCCCCGGCCGTGGCGGAACGCACGGCCCCGCAACTCAGGCTGATCCTCTTCATCTCTCTACTGACGCTTGGACTGCTCCTCTGGTTTCAGCAAAGCCGCCTCCTCCGGTGGGGATTCTGGCTGGGGATCGTCCTTTCGCTGGCCCTGGCGCCGGGGTGGCCCTGGCTCATGGGACGGGCGTCCGCCATACCGCTGACAGAGGGATCCTCCGTGGAGCGGCTCACCTTCTTGCAGGACGGGCTGGCCCTGCTCCGGGACCTCCCCTTGGGCGGCGGGTTCCGGGCGTGGAGCGCCCTCCACTTGCAGGCAGCCAGCTACGCCTACTACTCAGCCGAGGTTCACAGCGCACCGCTGGACCTCGCTCTTGCCTTCGGTTGGGCCGGGGGAATCGGCTTTCTGCTGCTACTGGGCCGCTTTCTCTGGCAGATCGCTCTCTGCCGCGAGGGGTCGCCCTACCGGCTGGTCACCCTGGCGGGGCTGGGCGCCCTCTCGGTGCATGCCCTGCTGGATTGGGACCTGTCCTATGGCCTCTTCGCCTACCCGCTCTGGTTTGGCTTTGGCCTCCTCAAGCCGGTCGCCCGGCCCGTGCGGCTCCCGCCGAGGGTGGCGGTCGCCGTCGCTGCCCTCACGCTGGCGGCCTGCGCTCTGCTCGGTGCCGGGGATCTCTTCACCGCTGGCGCCCGCCAGGCGCTGGAGCGAGGGGCGCCCGAGATCGCCATGCGCCATGCCAGGGCGGCGATCGCTGTGACGCCCTGGAGCGACCACGCCCACGCGCTACTGGGATCGGCGCAGGCGAGGCTGGGCATGGGCGAGCAGGCGTTGGCCTCCTTCCGGGCCGCCCGGCGGCTGGGCCCCCACGAACCGTGGTACGCCCAGTTGCTCGCCCAGGCACTGGTGGACCTGGGGCGGGACCGTGAGGCCGCGACGGTCTACCACGAGTATGTAGAACTCTGGCCCTGGCAGACCAGCGCCTATGAAGAGGCGCTCCAGGCAGATCTCGATATGCTGGTGCGTGCCCGGGCGCTGGGCGACTCGGACCTGGCGGCAGAGATCGCCCGGAGCGGGCGTGCCTTGCTGGACCGGCTTGCCCGGCAGAAGGCGAAGGAGCCAGAGCACGCACCGCGCAGGCCCATGGCGGTGGATACCCCGGTGATTCGGCAGGCCCGCCGCACCTTTGAGGGGAGCCAGCCGTAACGACAGGCGACCGGTCATGCCCTCCCTGGGCTGGCCGGTCGCCTTCACTCAGCGTGCTAGGGGACGGCTGGGGTTGGCTGCCCTTCGGAGGCAGCCGACTCTTGCTGCTTCAGCACCAGCAGATCGATCGCCATCTCCAGGACGTCGGGGCGCACCCCGGCCGATGCCGCCTTCTTCATGAGGTGGATATAGGAGCCAAAGCTCTCGGGCGGGACGCCATCCACCTGATCGGCTGCGACATAGCCCGAGTGGAACCAGTGGCGAGAGATGCCGGTCAGCTTGGCCAGATTCTCCCCCATGGCGCGGATCGCACGCTCCGGCAGCGCAGGGGCGTTCTCCTCGTCCAGAAGGGCGTGAATCATGGCGGGTTCGGTGGAGAGTGAGCGCGCCAGGCGGTCCACGGGGAACTCCTGCGGGTACTCGGAGAGCAGGAACTGCAGGACCATACGGGTGCGGTTCAGGGCGGAGGTGAAGAAGAGCCGTCCCCGTTCGTGCAGGGGGAGCCGGCTGATCGAATGCTCGAAGTCCTGGCGGGGGTCGCGTCCTGTTGTCAGGTACTCGATCGTGACCCCGTACCCTTCGGCGATCTTGCGCAGGGTGCTGTGCAGGCTCCTGGCCGACTCGCCGCTCTCGATGCGCGCGATCGTCGTGTGACTGACCCCCGTCCGCATGGACGCCTGCCGAAGCGAATCCCCGTAGGATTCCCTGAGGCTAGCAACCCGCCGCCCTATGTAGGTGCGTCCAGTCAACCTCATCGCCCCCCCTTCAGCCAGCATGAGTCCTTGTATACTGAAATATAGCACAGGTCTGTGGCTGGTCAAGATCCTTATTGAAAAAGAGCGAAAACGGAGGGCGATTGCCCTCCGTTTCGCTATCGGCCGGTTGCGCTTGGCCACTCGCCCATGATGTCCAGATCGGCGCCCAACAGCTGCTGCCCCCAGTCGCACAGCTGCTCGAACTCCCCGGCGGAGAGCACCTGGGTCATAGCCGGGGTGAGGCGCCCGTGCAGGAGGTCAAGAAGGGGAGCGGGCACCCCGCTCCGCTGCCGCTCTCCGACCTGGAGCACCCGGACTGTGAGCGTCTCCGGTTCGTCGCCCAGCGCCCACTCGGTCTCCCGGCAGATCCCTCTCAGCCCCTCCGCCGTTGCCGCCGTGCGACCGCCAACCACGCAGATCAACGCCGGAGGCGCCTGGCTGCTCAGGGGCACATCGACCACGGCGGAGTACCGCTCTACCTCTGCCTCGTGGCCGTACGACCGCAGCATTTGGACCCCGCGCACCAGGTGACCGAGCCGGTCGCCCTCCGTTGAGCTCAAGCCAAAGAAAACGGTGCTCATTCTGCGCCCCCTCTGACACAGCTTACGCCATTACCTTGCCCGATGAGCCCGGCCGCTAACCTGCCCGCCTCCAGAATCTACCGGAGGCACTGGCGGCGCCCGGCTTCGTACCATAACCTATCCGGTCTTGGGGGGGTGAGCGTATCTTCCCATCTACCTATCTCTGCCCATTCTGTGGCGGGGTGCTAAACCCATACTTTGGTGGCTTCGGCCACTACAACCACCCATTTGCCGGGGCTGGGTTCTTCTGGCCCGGCTTCACCTTCCCCTTCAACCTCCAGTCCCCTGCCCTCTACGCGATCCGAGCCGGCTTTGTCGCATGAATCTTTTCGGCTACTCCCTCGTAAGATGGACCTGACCCCCAAGGGACCGAACTACCTGGACCGGGGCGGGAGGCGATCGCTTGGCTCAAGTGACCACCCACTCGCTGGAGCAGCTCCTGGCCGCGACCGGTGCCTCGGTGGGCCGGGCTATCGACAAGACCTTCAACAATCCCCCTAGCCCCGTGGGCCTCTTCGAGTTCACCACCGAGATCACCTATCTGGCCCAGTTCCAGCCGGTGGATGGTTCCGACGTCCTCCTGAACATTGCCTTCCTCGATCCGCGTGAGAAACTGCTCTACACCCTGGGCGACCAGTACGGAGTCCGCTTCCGCTTCTTCTTCCGCCCGGTGCCGCGCGAGGTCCTGGTCCCACCCACCTGATCTCGGGGGCGCCCCGAGCCGTCCGGAGGCGATCTGCGTGACGCACTCAGCGAGCTTCGATCTGGCAGACCTGCTAACGGCTGCAGGGGCCTCCATGGCCACCGCCAACGGTCGTCTGGCGGCGGGGGGCGCCCCGGCGCTCATGCGCCAGTTCGACCTGGGGCTTGAATTTCCCGGGGCGGTGCGCCTGCTTCCCTGTGCCGCAGGGGTCTGTATCATTCGGCCCCGACATCGCTGCGTGACCGCCTGTGGTGCGGGAGGGCGGAGCACCGTGCGGATCCAGGCGACATACATAGCGGCACCCAGCCTGGTTCCGGTGCCTCCTTCCTGAGGGGTGGTTGTTCCGTGACCGTTCGCTTGACAGGCCCGGATGGACGGTACCAGATCACCCTGGAGGCGCTGGCCAGCCGGGACGCCAAACACTACACACGCTCCAGTACCGAACTGGGCTTCCCCCTGGGGGAGGCCGGCGCAGGGGAGGGGGGGACGCCCCCTCCGTCTGCCTATCTCGTGGTGGTGGACGAGACCTGCTCGCTGATTCTGGTCCCCGGAGAGAGCGGGGTGACGGTCAGGGACCTGCGACTGCTCAGCGCCTGCCACCTGCGCCTGAGCGCCCGGGTCACCCCGGGTCCACGGGCGCCGGACTGGTTGCCCACCGAGTCCACCTATCTCCTGTTCGATGGCGACAGCCTGGCCGCAGCCGCCCTGCCGGAGCGGTACCACCCGTTTGATGGGGTCGCGGGGGAGGAGCGTTGGCCGGAGACAGACCGTGCCCCACTCGATGTCCTCGCCGTGGCGGTCGGACGGTCGATTGCGCGGGCGAACACCGTTCTGACCTCCAGCCAGAGCCCCGGTGGGGAAGCGATCCTCTCCGCGGTAACGGTTCGGGTGGGGCTCAGCCGAATCGACCTGGGGCAGAACCGGGTGCTCCTCAGCCTGGCGCGCCCCGAGGCGGGACAGGCCGAGCAGTATGTGGAACTCTCCTTTCAGACCGGGGCCACGGCCCCGGAGGAGGAGGGGACAGAGTAAAACCCCACCCCGGGCAGGGGTGGGGTTGCTCTCCATGTATCTAGAGCCGGAAACGGGTGACCAGTTCCTGGAGGTCTTGGGCCATGCGGGTCAGGCCCTCGGCTGCCGCAGAGACCTGGGCCATGGAGGCGCTCACCTGTTCCGATGCGGCGCAGACCGACTCGGTCGAGTGGGAGACCTCGTGCGCCAGCGCTTCCATTTCATCGACCAGGTTCTCCACCTCGCCGGTGGAGGCGGCCATCTCTTCGGCGGCTGCGGAGGTCTGCTCGGTTACGGCCGAGAGGTCATTGACAGCATGCACGGCCTCGTTGGTCAGCCGCTGCATGTCGGTGGCCGAGCGGGAGATGCGCTCCACCTGGCGGGCGGTCTGTTCCATGGCGGTGAGGATCTCCGTGAGGGCGGTCCCCGCCTGCGAGGCCTTGGACTGCCCGATCCCTGCTTGATTGGCGGCGCTGTCGGTCGCAACCAGCGCACTCTCCATGTCCTGCTGAATGGCGGCGATCAGATGGCTGATCTCGCCCGATGCCTTGGCCGAGCGCTCTGCCAGCTTCCGTACCTCGTCGGCCACCACCGCAAAGCCACGGCCGTGGTCGCCGGCCCGGGCCGCCTCGATCGCGGCGTTGAGCGCCAGGAGGTTGGTCTGCTCGGCGATCGCCGTGATCACCTCCACGATCGCCCCGATCTGCTGGCTCCGCTGGCCCAAGGAGTGCATGCGCTCCGCACTGCTCCGCACCGCTCCGGCAATCTCGCCGATCGAACTGACCGACTCGGTGACCGCCGCCCCGCCGCGGCGGGCTGCCTCCAGGGCGTGGGTGGAAACGGCGGAGACCTCCTGGACACCATCGACCACGTCGCGCACCGAAGCGGCCATGCGGGACAGGTCGTCAGCCGTCTGGCTGACAGTCCGAGCCTGCTCCTGGGCGCCGATCGCCACCTGGTCGATCACCTGGCCCAGTTGCCTCATGGCCTCACGGGTGGCGGCATCGTGGCCAGCCTGCTTCTCTGTGGAGTCCCGGGCGGTTGTGGCGCAGACGGTGATCGAACGGGCTGACTGGGCGGTCTCCTCTGCTGCCGAGGTGAGTTCCTCGGCACTGGCCACCAGCGCCTGGTTGGAGCGGCTGATTCGCTGGATCATCTCCTGCAGCGACGTGACCATGACCCCAAAGGCCCGGGCTAGGTCTGCCACCTCATCCTGCCCCTTCGCTTCCAGCGCCCCCACCTGCAGGTTGCCCTGGGCAACCTCGCCCGCCGCCTGCGCCAGGCGCTGCACGGGCCGGGAGATCGTGCCGGCCAGCCAGATCCCAATGCCCATGGCCACCAGGTTTGCCACCAGCAGCCCGGCCAGGGCATAGTAGATCGTGCGGGTCGTCTGCCTTCCCGCACTCTCCGCCTCCTGTGCGGTCAGCAGTTCGTAGCGGTCATGGATCTCGGTGGCGGTCACCATCATCTCCGCACCGATTGGGGCCACCTTCTGGTCCCAGAGAGTGGCTGCCTCGGCAACCCGTCCGGCCTGAACCAGGGCGAACCCCTGCTGGACACCATCTACATAGATTGCGTTCTTCGCCTTCAAGCCCTCCGCCTGGGCACGGGCAGTGGGGTCGGAGAGCAGGGCGATCAGATCGTCGGCCGCCTGGTTCGTCTGCTGCTGGGCCTTGGCAAACTCATCCACCAGGTTTTCACGGCGGTAGAGGGCGTAGCCGCGGGCGGCTGACGCCTGCCGGTAGAGGCCGGCCCGAAGGTCGGCCGATGCGGCGGCCACTGGCTCCAGCGTCTGCGTGACGTGTTCATAGGTGCGCGAGATCACGAGCAGGGAACCGATCGAGAAGATGGTAGCCAGCGAGGTGATGATCCCGACAACCGAAAACGCAACGAGGAGCTTCAGGCGTAGCGTCATGCGTAGCCGCACGGAGTGTCGCCCTCCCAACTGGTTGGTAGGTTAACCTGATACCGAAGAAGGGTATAAGCTGAAACACCATCTACCAATCGATTGGTATTTGTTCTGGTTATACTTAGGGTAACTGCAGGGATATCTCAGCGTCAATGGGGCCTCCGTACTAGCTGGTATCTAGGTACGTCAAGTCAGCCTAGTCCCGCAAGTGGAGCAGTACGTAGACTGTGTTTTTATCCCAGCCCAGGTCCCAAGGGTTCCGGTACCGATCGGCGGTGTGGGCGGCAACGATTGGGACCCCGCCGCTGTCCTTTCCGGTGATCACCGAGACATGGGTGATTGTCCCCTTCGCCTGGTACCCGACAATATCGCCTGGCTGCAGGCGGGCGAGCGCCCCTTCCACCTTGGGGTAGATCCCCTTGGCGAGCAGGGTGGCGCGCCCGCTTCCCAGCAGGTAGCGGACAAAGGACTGGGCGTTCACCCAGCAGGCCGAGCCGGCCTTGTCGTGCCGCCAGACCCAGTCGGGCTTCAGCTTGCCCCCCTCCACCAGCGTCTGGGAGGCGAAGTTGGCACAGTCGCCGCCCAGGTTCCGGTAGCTCTGGTACCGCTCGTTGTAATCCGAGTTGTTGCCGCAGCCCCAGGCGGCGCCGCAGTACTTCTCGGCATAGGAGACCACCCCCTGGCGGTCCAGGCGGCCGCGACTGACCGGTATGGCTTCATCTACCAGGGGAGAGGATCTCTTCGTTTCGGCCTTGTACGGCTCGGTCCATTCACTGCCCATGGCGTCGAGGTAGAACTCTTTCTGGACCTTCCAGGTATCGCCCGAGCGGACCAGCTGGAGCCAGTGCCAGGAGCCAACGCCCATCTGGTTCAGATCGGCCTTTCCGTTATAGCGGTAGCCCAGCCGTGTCCGGGCGATGAGCGAAACCGTGGCCCGATCGCCGTCGCTCTTGACCTTCAGGTTGGTCACAAAGGTCTCGGCCTCAACCACGGCCAGGTCGCGCGCCTGCGCCCACGCCTGCATGTACTGAATGCGGCCCTCTTCATGGGCCAGGGCGAATCGGCCGCCCTGGACGCTGGTGTCGTAGAACTGCGCCAGGGTATCCACCTGCCTGCCGGTGATCAGGCCGAGCGCCCGTGTCTCGTACATGCCCGTCAGGAAGCGCTCTACCGAAGGGTCAGCCCCGGCACGGGAGAGTGTACCGCCCGCAACGGCCAACAGCATTGCGAACCCGAACATGAGCCAACGCCACTGCTTTTTCACACATACCCACCCCACGCAGGGAGGATATGCGCCGGGGCCGCCTGTTAGGTGCTCTCACCGAATCAGGGGAGTTTTTCTGCCACACTGTGCTATACTAAAAGGTGGTACGCCTGTACTACAGAAAGCGGAAAGCAGAGGGATTGCCAGAATGGAATACCGGCGTCTTGGACGGAGCGGCTTGAAGATCAGCGAGATCTCGCTCGGCAGCTGGCTCACCTATGGCTCCAAGGTGGAGGCCGACGCAGCGAAGGCCTGCATTCGGACGGCTTACGAGCACGGGATCAACCACTTCGACTGCGCCGTGGTCTACGGGTCTGAGCCGCACCAGGCTGAGCAGGTGGTAGGCGAAGCGGTGCGGGAGTTCCCGCGGCACACCTACACGGTCACCTCCAAGGTCTTCTGGAAGATTGGCCCGTCTACCTATGACCAGGGACTCTCCCGGAAGCACCTGATCGAGCGGGTCGAGATGAGCCTGAAGGCGATGAAGCTTGACTACATTGATATCTACTACGCCCACCGGTACGACCCGGATACCGACCTGGAGGAGACACTCCGGGCGTTCGATGACCTGGTCGCCCAGGGCAAGATCCTCTACTACGGCTTCTCGGAGTGGACGGCGGCGCAGTATGAGAACGCTGCGGCGATCGTGGACAAGCGGAACCTCCGCCGCCCGGTAGCCAGCCAGCCGGTCTACAACATGGTCAACCGGTACATTGAGAAGGAGGTCATGCCGGTCTGCGCCCGGGAAGGGATCGGGCAGATCGTCTTCTCCCCGTTGGCGCAGGGCGTTCTGACCGGCAAGTACAAGCCCGGCATGCCCCTGCCCGAGGGCACCCGTGCCGCCGACCCGAAGTATGGCCGCTTCGTGGAGCGGTACGTGAGCGATGAGGAGCTGCTGACCAAGATCCAGAACCTCCGGCCCGTGGCGGAGCGGAATGGGCTCACCCTGGCGCAGTTGGCCATTGCCTGGGTCCTGGCTCGCCCCGAGGTCACATCGGCCCTGATCGGCGCCACCCGGCCCGAGCAGGTGGTGGAGAACGTGAAGGCCGCCGGTGTGAAGCTCTCGGCAGAGGACCTGAAGGAGATTGACACGATCCTGGCCTAGACCCGTTCCAACCTGGTTCGATGGCGGCGCTCACCTCCGGTGGGCGCCGCTTTGGCGCGCATGCGCCGCATGCAAAGGATGCATGCCAATCTCCTCCTTTTAGCGGAGGCAGAGGCGCAGAGGCGAATGATACGCTGGGACCCATGAACCAAGGGTGGTGAACAGCATGTTTCGCATTGGACCGCGCCTCTGGAAGACCGGCCTGGCCGTGGCGCTCACCTTTCTCCTGGTCGGCCTGACCGGCCAGCACTACGAGGTCTACGGCTGCGTGGCCGCCGCCCTGGCGGTGGCGCCCTCGGCCAACCGCTCCCTGCGCACCATGGGCAACCAGATCGTCGCAAACCTGCTAGGCGGCCTCTTCGGCAGCCTGGCGATCCTGGCCTTCGGCCCCAACCCGCTCGTGATCGGGGCCACGGTGGTCCTGGTGCTGCTGATCTGCCAGCGGTTCGGCTGGCGAGACCTCGCCACCACGACTGTCACGGTCACCCTGTTTGTCATGGCGCCCCACAGCGACAGCGTTACCACCTACACCCTCTGGCGGCTGGTCTCCGTCCTGATTGGCTCGGTGGTGGGCACGACGGTCAACGCCCTGGTCATGCCCCCTGACTATCAGTCCATGACGGTCGGGGCGGTGGCGAAGGCCGGGGACGCCCTGGATCGCTTCATTCTGAGCGTGACCGACCGGTTGGATGACCCCGAGTCGATCACCAAGCGGGAGATCCTGGCAGGAGCCGCCCAGGTTGACCTGCAGATCGCCGAGGCGCGGCGGCTGGCCAGCCTGCTCTCTGAGTCTCACCGGCCCGAGCAGGTGGGGCAGAAGGAAGTGATCGAGCGGGCGATCAAGGTGCTCTCCTCACTCCTGGAGCGGATTCAGATTATCCACAAGGCGGGGCTGACCGCCCAGCGGGCGATCGAGTACCCGGCCATGCTCCCCGAGATCCAGCGGGCGCTGCGGGCACTGGTGGGCCACAGGCAGGCGCTGTACGGTGCCCTCTTCACCCCCGACCTGAACCGGGCGCTGCCGGGCCGCCTGGCCGAGCTGGAGCAGCGGTTCGAGTCGCCGGCCGGCCTGCCGGCCTCGGCTGAGGAGGTGGAGCCCTTCTTCCGGCTCTACCGCATGCGCTCCAGTGTCAGCTACATGGCCAATCGGCTGGGTCGGCTCCACGTGGCCAAGGAGGCTGCGCTGCCGCCCGTTATGCCTGACGCAATCAACCAACTGGTCAGTGACGGGCCCGGATAGAGAGGCTCCGGTCTGGCACATGCTACAGGTATGATCTACCTGATTGCAGTGGCACGGACCGGAGCCTTTTTTCTGCTCATGTGGGCGGTCTCACGCCGCCTGGGGAAGCACCTGATCCGGCGGCTCACCCTGTTTGACTTCATATCGGCGATTACCCTCGGCTCGATTGCGGCGAGCACAGTGACCAGGGACCTGCCACCAGGGCCGAGCGCGGTGGCCCTGCTCTTCTGGGGCGGGTTGGCCTGGTTCTTCGACTGGCTCTCGCTGCATGGGCGGGGGGTTCACCGCTTCCTCGACGGCGCCCCGGTCGTGCTGGTCGAGAACGGGAAGGTGCTGGAGGCGAACCTCCGGAGCGAGCGGCTCACCCTGAGCCAGCTGGAGTCAATGCTCCGCCAGCAGGGCTACTTTGAGGTGAGCGCCGTCGAGATCGCCCTGCTGGAGCCGAATGGGAGCCTGAGCGTGCGGCCCATGTCCCAGAGTCGGCCGGTCCAGCCGGGCGACCTTGGGATCCCCACCCGCTACGAGGCGCTCTCCACCCTGCTGCTGCAGCAGGGGCGCCCGCTGACACGGGAGTTGACCGCCCTTGGACTCTCCGAGGAATGGCTACGGGGGGAGCTGGCGAAGCAGGGCGTTCGCGAGTTCGATGAACTCTTCGCCGTCTGGCTCACATCTGGCGGGCGGCTGGTGGTGGACTGGTACAACGATACACAGCATTGAGGAAGGCTCCCACCGGTGCAGGTGGGAGCCCTATTCTGCCTGGCAGTGGGCGAGGATCGCTCTGGCACGCCGGGTGGAGAAGGCGATCTGCTCCGGGCTGGCGGAATCCTCGTAGGACCAGCAGAGGGAGAGGACCATGTCGATAAAGAGGGCGGTGGCGAGGCGCCCGACCGGTATGCCCAGGCCGGCGGCGAAGCTGGTGAGGGCGGTGGCGAGCATGGCTGGCCAGGCGGGTTCATGCACCAGGGAGAACTCGTTCTGAATGAACCGGGCCGGTCCCACGGCGGCCGGGCCCACCGCTCCGTGGGGATCGATCGCCTTCCACTCGCCATCCTCGCCCTGGAGGATGTTCCAGTGGTGCAGGTCGCCGTGTAGCAGAACGGGTGGCTGAAGGTCGGGGGCCTGGCGGGCCTCCGCTTCGGCCACCAGGTCCAGGCAGCCCCAGCGCTCCCGCCGGGCCCGGGTGAAGGCGGCTGCAAGCTTCTCGCTGTACAGGGGCAGGCCATGGTCAGCTGGGGCAGGCTGGTGTAGCCGCTGCATGAGCCGGGCTGCGATCTCGCTCCGCTCCCGGGTGGTCGGGATCCGGGTCAGATCCGTACCGGGGCGGATCCGCTCCAGCAGCATGATCCCCCGGTCGGGGTCGGCGGCGTGGAGCCGGCAGGCGCCCTGGCCGTTCCAGAGGGCCAGGGCGCGCATCTCGGTGGCGACCTCGGTCTGGGGGACGCCAAGCTTCAGGACCACATCGCCGTGGATCGAGGAGCGGGCGAAGCAGACCAGGTTGACCGAGAGCGGTTCGACCAGGCGCAGGTCTGTCAGCTCCCAGCGAGCGATCGCGTGCTGCAGGAGCACGGGCAGGGCCTCGGTCCAGGCACGACCCGGCTGACCGAATGTGCGGATCGCTTTTTCGATGAAGTCGGCGGGAATCTGCATGGGCGGGCCTCCGGCGGATGATGATCTGGGCAGGGTTTCGGCGCCGTGCGGCCGAGATCCTGCCCCCCAGAGGGGTGGGAGGCGGCTTGCAGGGGTAGAGGCGGCCCATCAGGGTTTGAGACGCACGGCGCAGGGGAGTGGCGGCGGGGCAGCGAATCAGCCGACCAGGGAGGGATACCTGGGTGCACATCTACCTGCAGACCGAACGGCTCATCTTGCGGCGCTTCACCGCCGATGACCTGGAACCGCTCCACGCCCTGGATAGCGACCCCGCCGTTATGCGCTGGATCAGCGGGGGGAAGCCGACCCCCCGGGAGGTGGTGGAGGGGGAGATCTTGCCCCGCTTCCTGGGCTGGCACCAGCGATCTGACCGCTTCGGCTACTGGGCGGCGATTGAGCGGGAGAGTGGCGCCTTCCTGGGCTGGTTTGAGCTACGCCCGCTGCGGGAGAGCGATCCCACCGAGGTAGAGCTGGGCTACCGGCTGAACCGGGCTGCATGGGGCAAGGGCTACGCCACCGAGGGGGCGACCGCCCTGGTGCGGAAGGCATTCACAGCGCTCTCGGTGGAACGGGTGACCGCATTCACCATGGCGGTGAATCGGGCCTCCCGCCGGGTCATGGAGAGGGCCGGCCTGCGCTACGTGCGGACCTTCTTCCAGGAGTGGCCCGAGGCGATCGAGGGGTCGGACCAGGGCGATGTGGAGTACGCCCTGACCCGGGCGGAGTGGGCGGCAGGCCACGGCGGCTGAGGGGACAGCTCATAGAGCGGCGACGGCTCCCACCGCGCTGGGTGGGAGCCGTTCTCATGCCCTTACTCTCGCTCGAAGATGCGGATCACGCTGTCGGCGTAGCCGGCGACGATATACCGGCCATCTGGCGAGATGGCGGCGGAGAGCGCCCCGGTGTAATGGCCGTGCGATGCCGGGTCCCCCTTGAAGTCGGGGCGCTGGCTCGCCTGATGCGACCAGAGGAGGGCGCCGCTGCGGTCGTAGACCAGCAGCTGGTACCGGCGGGTGCCGACCACCATGAACGAGCCGTCCGGGGTCATGTCGAAGGCGTTGTGCCCGGTCCCGTGCGGCCCATCGGCCAGGGCGGGCAGTTGCCGCTCCCAGATCGTCTCGCCGGTCCGGGGATCGAGTGCGTGGAGGATGCCGTTGAAGCTGTCGACCATGAGCAGGTCACCGGTCGCGGTCAGGTGGCGCACCGCCTCGTTCGGCGTGGTGTCCATGTACCGCCGCCAGCGCACCTCGCCGGTGGCGCCATCCAGGCTGGTAATGTACTGGGTCTTCCCGCCGCCATAGACGTTGTAGGCCGGGTCGATCTCCAACTGGAAGGGGACCTCGCCGATCCAGCTCTGCCAGAGTTGCTCGCCTGTCTGGCTCCACATGCGCACATCGCCGTCGCTGTGGGCGGTGACCAGCCGCTTGCCGTCAGCGCTCCAGCGGGCGGCACGGACCTGCCCGACCGGCCCCTCCGGCGCCCAGACCAGCTCGCCGGAGCGGGCCTGGTAGACGCCCATGCTCTCGCCCTTCGGCCCCCGGTCCACCAGCAGGAGGGTGGAGTCGGGGCTGAACCGGACGGCGTAGATCTCCGTGAACATGCCAGCGCCCAAGGCCTTCTTCCAGAGGAGGGTGCCGTCGGCGGCGACCACGTAGACAGTGCCGTCATGGCAGCCGGCGGCCACCAACTTGGCATCGGGCGATGTGTCCAGGGCCCAGCACTCGTTGCCGGTGGGGATACGCCACCGCTCCTTGCCCGCCATGTCAATGCCCAGGATATGCCCAGGCTGGTCCAGCCGGGGCGGGTGCTGCCCCTGGACCGAGACCGCCAGGTCGCTCGTGCCCAGGTGCTTGGACCACCAGTAGCCGTAGGCGCCATCGGTCACCAGCTCGGCGACGAGCCGGTACGAGGCCTTGGCCTTGGCTGGCTGGAGGCGGGCGTCGAGCGTCACCTGCTCGCCCGCAACGGCCGACAGGTCGTGCTTGGACCAGGCGGCGTAGCCGGGGGCATCGACCAGGACGGTGTAGCCGGTCGAGTCATGGGGCTGCGGCCGGGGGCCGAGGAGGGTCGTCAGGTCGCTCGATGGGGGCAGGTCGATGCGGTATCGGCCGTTGGCGTCGGTGACGGCCCGCAGGTTGTTCTCCCCGTGGATATAGTAGACCGTCACGGTGGCGCCGGAGACGGGCAGGCCGTTGGAATCCAGCACCCGGCCGGAGAGGACCGCTGTCCGGTTCAGGTCGGAGAGCCGCCCCTCGGGCTTGATCACAAACTCCAGGGGGATGCTCACCTTCTCCCCTGTCTCCAGAAGCTTGAAGGTGAACGGCACCGTCTGGCGGATCTCATTGGACTCGAACATCATCGACAGGATCAGTTCAAAGGTCTCGGTCTCGCCGGGGGCCAGGGTGATCGCGCCCCGGTACAGGTCGGTGTAGCCCAGTACCGCCGAGAGCCACGTGGGCTTCTCGGGGCCGCGCAGGTAATCCAGGCTGTCAAACCGGATCGAGGCGGGGCTGCTCCCCTTGTTCTCCAGGGTGAAGAAGAGGTTGAGCCGCAGGTCGAGGCCGGCCACCCAGGTGACCGGGCTAAAGGTCGAGATTGCGATATCGCCCAGGTGCCATGTGGTCAGCTTGTCCGGTGCGGGAGTGATCTGGACCGGCGGCCGCTGCGGAACCATGGGTCCCGGGGGCTGGGCGGGACCGGGCGCCGGGGGCTGGGCGGGACCGGGCCCCGGCTGTGCGGGGGCTGTCGGCCCGGGCTGGCCCGGCAGGGTGTTGACCACTCGCAGGGCGATCACCACCGCCTCGGCTCGGGTCGCCTTTGCCATGGGGCGGAAGGTGGCGTCGGGATAGCCGGTGACCAGTCCCAGGCGGGCCGCCTGCTTCACATAGGGCACCCGCTCCGGGGTGACCGAAGCGAGATCGGCCAGGGGGACTTCGGGTCGGTCGCGCAGGTGGAGCGGATCGCCCACCGCCCGGGCAACCATGACGGCGATCTCCTCACGGGTGATCTCCGTATCTGGCCCGAAGCGGCCGTCCGGGTAGTCGGTGGGGATGATGATCCCAGCCGAGAGGGCGGCGCCCAGCCAGCCGTCTCGACCAACCCAGTGCTCCCGGCTGTCGCTGAAGGGAATCGGGCTGACAGGATCGACCACCAGCCGCATGGCACGAGCCAGCATGGTGAGGAAGGCCGCCCGCGTCAGCGGGGCGGATGGCCGGAAGGTCCCGTCGGGGTAGCCGGTCACGATCCCCCGCTGGGAGGCTTCCAGAATACTGGTCGCCGCCCAGTGGCCGGCCAGGTCGGTGAACTGCGGCTCGCCAGGGGTGGCGGCCAGGCTCTGCGGGGCGGGGAGGCCCAAGAGGATCAGGGAGATGACCAGGAGAGCCGCTACCAGGTGTCTCTGCCGTCGTGCCATGTTTCCACGTCCCTTGTTGTCGTTCGCCATCGGCCGCGCGGTTTCTCTGCTAATTCCAACCTACGTGGACAATCCACCCTTGTCAATAGCCGGTAGGTTCGGTCTTCCCCCTGTTCCCCGTTCCGGACTGACCCGTTCGCATGATCATGCAGGAGATCAGCTTATTCGTGTTGTATTTTGAATATGTCGATAAAGGAGGGGCGTGAATGGCAAGCCGTATCGCCGATTGGGTCCTGGGTCACCCTGACGAGGTCGCCCTGCTGGCCGGATTTCTGGTGACCGCCGCCGCTCTGGTCTACCGGCAGGGGTGGGTGGGGGTCCGCCTGGCGCTCCTGGAGTTGATGCACGCTGCGGAGCGTGCCCGCCGCAAGGGGCTCCTCCCGGTGGATGGTCCCGCCGTCATGGACTGGGTGGTGCGGCGTGCCATGAGCGACATCGTCCCCCGGGCCCCGCTCTGGCTCCGCCCATCGTTGACCGAGCAGCGGGTCCGGGGCCTCGCCCAGCGCCTCTTCGACAAGATGAGTGCCCTGACGGTCGACTGGGTAGAGGACGGTCATGTGGATGGGAGAACCCCGACGCCGGTGGCGAAGGTGGCCGCGACTAAGGAGCCATCGAACCGGGTAGAATAGGTAGTCGAGTAAGGAGTGGTTTCGTCATGACCGTACGTTTGAATCCGTATCTGACGATGGATGGGAATGCTCGGGAAGCGATCGCGTTCTATGAGAAGGCGCTGGAGGCTAAGGTCGCAGGTGTGATGACCTTCGGTGAGGGGCCGGCGGACCCGAACTATGCGATGCCGGAAGAGGTAAAGGGCCGGATCATGCATGCCCATCTGATCGTGGGTGAGACGGCATTAATGCTCTCGGACACCTTCCCTGGCATGCCCTTTGCCTCCGGCAACCAGGTGACGGTGGCACTGGTCACGACCGATGCCGACCAGGCCAGGCGGGTCTTTGACGCCCTGGCCGAGGGGGGCACGGTGGGAATGCCGCTGCAGAAGACTTTCTGGAGTCCGGCCTACGGCATGGTGACTGACAAGTTTGGCGTGGGCTGGCAGGTGACGACCGAGGAGAAGGCATAGGGTGAGGCTGCCCTGAGCCGCCTGCGTCCAGCCGGCATTCACTCAAATCGCGAAGGCGGCGGACCAGGCGGTTCGCCGTCTTCGCTTATGCAGGGGAGGAGGCGCCATGACCGAGGAGGACAGGAGTGAGCCGGACACATCCCTCTTTCGAGGGACGAAATCCCTCCCTCGCTCTGGTACGATCGGGGTGTAAACAACGAATCAGTGGAGATGTACGGAGGAGAGGCACACATGAGCAGGCGGACAACTGGGCTTGCAACGGTCTTTTCGCTACTGTTGGCCGTGACCCTGGGGGGCATTATTCTGCACCAGCTTACCGGGTATGATTACCCGGCCTCAAAGGCACTCGCCTACGAGATGAACGTGATTGGCGATCTGTATGAAGCGTTCATTCTGGTCCCGCTCGGTGTGATCGGTCTGGTGGCTCTGCGGCGCGGCAGCCCCTGGGGCCCCATCCTGATCGGCGGGGTGGCCGCCACGCAGACTTACAACTACGCCCTCGCTGCCACCGGGATTCAGAACCTCTGGATCTTCCTCTACACGGTCAAGCTTGCCCTCGGAGGGCTCTCCCTCTGCCTGGTCTGGGGCCACCTTCCCCTCGGAGAGCGGCTTCCGGCTCGGTCACGCCCCGCCATGGCCTGGTACCTGGGGGTGCTCATGCTGCTGTTCGGTGCGCTCATGGGGCGGCGGCTGTGGGCCAGCGCCATGGGGGATACGATGGAGATGACCATGCAGGTCCGAGGCCCTGTTGACTGGTCCGAGCCGATCACCCGCGACCCGATTATCTTCTTCGCTTTCGCTGCTCCGCTCTTTATTTCGGCCTGTCTCGGCCTGTGGCGGAAAGAGAGCTGGGGCTCAAGGGCTGCCACCCTGGCCAACACCTTCATGGTAAACATGGTGATCATGATCCTCATGACAGGTCCGGTGAAGGAGCTTCTTCAGACCGGGGCCTTCTCACCTGGCATGGTGCCGATTTCGATTCTCTTTATCGCAACCGCTTCGCCGGCGGTCTGGGCGCTGGTGCGGCTGGCGAAGGCGACCGTGGAGGAGCCCTACGTGTCGTAGCCCGTGGTGGGCATATGACTGTTGGCTGAACAGACGAAGGCCCCGCCCCCACCTGGGGCGGGGTCTTTCCTTTCGCTCGCCGGACCGCCGACCGTCCCACCCTTTAAGTTTTGCAAGGAAAATTGACGACGATCCTTCTGTGCGGGTAGAGTGGGCGCTATAAGGAGGGGGCCCGTTATGCAGAATTTGCACGAAATCGAATGCTTCGCCTTGATCCCCCACCCCACGGCACCTGCCTGGCTCATGCAGCGCACCGCAGAGGGTTGGCGCCTGCCGAGCGTCATGGCTCCCCAGGGTTCCGCCCCGCATGTCGCCCACCTGAACCGCAGGCTTCTGGAGGTCCTGGGGCTGAAGGTCACCACCTTGCGCCACCTGCGCCAGGCGGATAGGCAAGATGCGGAGAGCCGCCGCCTCTACCTCATGGAGAATCACACCGCAACGGTGACACCGCCGACCGGCTGGGAGTGGGTGGGGGCTGACCGGTCGCAGGAGCCATTGGCGACCCCTGAGTTCCGGTCCGCCCTGGCGGCGGCGGGGTGGGAGTACGATCAGAGGGTAGTGCCGATCCGCCGGGTGCCCTGGGCGGACCGGGGCTGGTTTCGTGAGGCCTCGACCTGGATCGCCGACAGACTAAGGGCCATGCGGGTCGAGCAGTTGGGGCCGGTCGAGCAGATCCGAACCTGGGAACTCTCCTGCTTGCTGCGGGTGGAGACGATTCGGGGCCCGGTCTGGTTCAAGGCGGTGCCGCCGGTCCTGGCCCGTGAGGTGCTCGTCACCTCCGAACTCTCTTGCCGGTACCCCTACCTCATGCCTGGCGTGCTGGCGGCCGACTACGCCAGGCGCTGGCTGCTGCTGGACGACTTCCACGGCCCGCTCCTGGCCCAGCAGCGGGACCTGCCGATCTGGGAGATCCTGCTGCGCCGTTACGCCGACCTGCAGATCGGCCTCTCAGAGCGCATGCGGGTGCTGGTCGACCTCTGCCCCGACCGCACCCTCCCGGTCATGGCCCGCTCCCTGGACCGGCTGGTCGATGGGTGCCAGGGCGAGCGGGGGCTTGACACAGAGGCGGCGGCGCAGCTGCGGGAGCTGGTCCCACACCTGAAGGAGATGTGCCAGCGGCTGGAAACCTACCGGATTCCCTACTCGCTGGATCATGGGGACCTGCATCCGGGGAATGTGGCGCTCTCGCCGGACCGGCTGACGATCTTCGACTGGTCTGGGGCCAGCGTCGCCCACCCGTTCATGTCGATCATCCCGTTCCTGAATGCCGCAATCCGAGAGGAGTCCTTCCCGGAGATGGAGGGTGCGCGGGAGCGGTTGCTCCAGGCCTACCTGGAGCCGTGGACTCGGTTTGAGCCAATGGACCGACTGCGGGAGGCGTTCGGCCTCTGCGAGGCCCTGGGAATGCTCCACCAGGCGCTCTACTTCCACGAGACGATCCTGCCCCACGCTGAGGAGAGCCCGGTCTGGGTGGCGCGACGGAACCACTGGCTAATGGGGCTGTTAGCGAAGCACCTGCCGGTCGGAGCAGGTCAGGCGGTGTGACAGGGGAACGAGAACCCCAGCCGGGCGTTATGGCCTGGGCTGGGGTTCTGCTATTTCAGGGACCGCCGGGTCACCCAGTCGGATGGCTGACGGCGACATCGATATATCAAACTTCATCAAGCATATATGCCGTGTATATGCTTTTCTCATCCTGAGTTAAGGATGCCACTCTACCCTTGGTTATGTAGACCCGCGGGGCTGGGGCCTTCACCGTTCCGATGCGGGAGAATGCTGAGGTGTATTACGCAATGGGCATTGTTGTATTGATCCCTGCCTATAATCCCGGCGAACGGCTCCTCGACTTGATCGGCGAACTGCGGGATACCATGCCAGACCTCCCGGTGGTGGTGGTCGATGATGGGAGCGCAGATTCATATGAAGAGGTATTGCTCAGACTCGAACAGGAGTATGGTTGCCACCTTTGCCGGCACGAGTCGAATCGCGGAAAGGGCGCTGCCCTGAAGACGGGAATGCGGTATGCAAGCGAACGCTTCCCTGACTGCGCCGGTTATGTCACCGCCGATGCCGATGGGCAGCACCGACCCGAGGATATTCGGAAGGTGTCCAATGCCCTGCGGAATTTTCCCGACCGGCTGATCCTGGGCGTTCGGAAGTTTCAGGGCAGCCACGTGCCTGCGCGGAGTCGCTTCGGCAATCGCATGACGAGCCGGGTCTTCAAATGGATCACGGGCGTGACCTGCCCCGATACCCAGACCGGGCTGCGGGGGATCCCTGCAGCGCACGTACAGCGGGTTCTGCAGATTGAGGGCGATCGCTACGAGTACGAGATGAACGTCCTGGTCGAGTTAGCACAGGCGCGGATCCCGTTGCACATGGTACCGATCCAAACGGTTTATATTGATGGGAACCGTTCCTCGCATTTCCGGCCTGTCCGGGATTCCCTGCTGATCTATGGGCGGATTGTCCGGTTCGCTGTGGCATCGTTGCTCTCTGCCCTGCTGGATCTCGGGTTGTTCACCCTGCTCTCGGCCCTGTTTGCACCCTCCTCCGCGGCGAGGGTACTGCTGCTCACGGTCGGTGCGCGGTGCCTGTCCGGTCTGTGCAACTATGCGCTGAACCACCGCTGGGTATTCGGCAGGCGGGGGAGGAGCCTGGAGACGGGGCTGAAGTATGCCGCTCTATTCGTGGTGCAAATGCTGCTCAGCGGATGGCTAGTCTGGGGGCTCTCCATTCTCCCCCTGCCACTCTCAGTGACAAAGCTGTTGGTGGACAGCGGGTTGTTCTTCGGCAGCTACCTGATCCAGCGCCGATTCGTCTTCCGGCCGGCCCGGCCCAATTCGATCTGAAGATGGAGGCAGGAGTGTTGAGCTTCTTCACAAAGCCCTGTCGCTTTGCGATCGCCTACAGTATCTTCCTGACGTGCCTGGCGAGTTACGCCCTGCTCGATGCCTTCGTGATCCCCAAGGCTCAGGTCCAGGTGGCGCAGGGTGACCCCCAGACCTCGAACTTCGCGCCGGCGAGCAGCGCCCTCGGTGCGGGGACCGCTCTGTCGCCGGACGGGGACCCCCCGGTCATTACCGAGACCTCCTACAAGGACGCACGGATTCAGATTACCATTGAACAAGGCCGGGCCTTTGATTCGACCTATTATGTCGCAGACATTCGGCTCTCGTCTGCCGACTATGTGAAGACAGCGCTGGCAGAGGAGACCTTTGGCCGGAACATTCGGCAGGCCACCTCCACCATGGCCGATGCGCACAATGCGATCCTGGCGGTCAACGGAGACTACTACGGCTTCCGGGACACCGGGTGGGTCCTTCGCAATGGGACCCTCTACCGAAGCTCGGGCTCCGGTCAGAGCGGGGAGGCGCTGCTCATAGACCGGGCGGGCAACTTCGCAGTGGAGAATGAGAACCAGCTTTCGGTCAAGGAGTTGGAGGCTCAGGCTGTGCAGCAGGTCTTCTCGTTCGGCCCTGGCCTCGTCGTGGACGGGGAGATCGTCGCGACTGGCACAACGGCGAAGGGTGGTGAGAAGCACCCCCGGACCGCGATTGGGCAGGTTTCGGCGCTTCACTATGTCATGATCGTGGTGGATGGCCGGACGACGGAAAGCCGTGGGGTCACGCTGGCCGAACTGGCCCAGCTCCTTGTCCAGTACGAGTGCGAGACCGGGTACAACCTTGACGGCGGCGGTTCTTCCACCATGGTGTTCAACGGCAAGGTTATCAACCAGCCAACCGACGGCAGGAGAGTGGCAGAGAGGCAGGTGAGCGATATTGTCTATATCGGGTACGAGTAGGGGTCCGTCCGGGCGGTCTCAGCTTCGAGCCACGGCCCTTGCCTACGCAGCGGTAACCGTATCTACGGTCGCGGTAAACCAGATCTACGCCTTGTTCGCACACGGGGTTGAATCGGCGGCTATGACCTATCTGTTCGTCTATCCGCTCGTAGGAGGGGCGGCTCCTGCGCTGATCTTGTGGGCCCTGGAACGGAGAGGAGTGGAGGTACCCCTTGGCCGGGCAGGGTTTACCCTCTATAACGCCGGGATCGCCACCCTCACGGTGGCCAGCTTCCTTCAGGGCGTGTTCGAGATCGCGGGCACCGCCTCCGCCTTCACGCCGTTGATCCGCCTCATGGGAGCGGGACTGACAACGGCAGCAGTGCTGGTGGGCGCCTCCAGACAGCATGGGGCCGGAGTCACCCCCAGGATCGACGCTGACGTTCACCTCTGCATGACGCCCCGCCCCCGTATGAGCAGACTGCTCTGCAGCCGAACCTTTGCGGTTTGGCTGCTTTTTTCGCCCTCCGACGCCTACCGCCTAACGGTACGTACGGTAGACCGCGGGTGCTCGTTCGCCTGATTCGAAATGATTACAGGATGGTTGACGCTAGAGTAAATGTGACTATAATTGAGGTACATTACATATTCCCGACATGAAGCCAGTTGATTCACCATGACAGCCATACCGCCATCCGGCCTGAGGGAGCGGATCGGCGCGGCAAATACACACCAGGGGATGAACTGCATGCGGTTGAAGGGGAAGGTTGCGGTTATTACAGGAGCAGGCTCGGGCATGGGGCGGGAGATGGCGAAGCTGTTTGCCGCTGAGGGGGCCAAGGTTGTCGCCGCTGATATCGTCCCGACCGGGATCGAGCAGGTCGTGGGCGAGATCCGCTCGGCGGGCGGAACGGCCACGGCTGTTGTCGCCAACGTCGCCGTGCAGGATGATGTCGACGCCATGATCGACACCGCAGTCAAGGAGTACGGCCGGCTAGATATCCTGGTCAATAACGCCGGCATTATGGACCGTGCGACCCCGGTGGCCGACGTCTCCAACGACCTCTGGAACCGTGTCATGGCTGTCAACCTGAACGGCCCCTTCTACGCCTGCCGCAAGGCGGTGCCGATCATGCTGGGCCAGGGCGGCGGCTCGATTGTCAACATCGCCTCGGTCGCCGGTGTCCGCGGTGGTGCGGCTGGTACCGCCTACACCGCCTCGAAGCACGCCGTGCTTGGCCTGACCAAGAACATTGCCGGTTTCTATGCCAAGGAAGGGATTCGCTGCAACGCGATCTGCCCTGGCGGCGTTGCCACGGCGATTGGCCTGGGTGGCGAGCCGCACCCCGGCGGTATCGGCGCCCTCATGAAGGTGGCTGAGACCTCACCGCGGACCGCTCAGCCGGTGGAGATCGCCACCGTCGCCCTCTTCCTCGCCAGCGATGAGGCCAGCTTTGTCAACGGCGCCACGGTCGTGGCAGATGGCGGCTGGGTCGCGATCTAGACCAGAAGCGCATAGGACCCCCAGTGCAGGCCGGTCGGCCTGGCTGGGGGTCTCTCCTTTATGGAAGCCGGTGCTCGCAAGCGCTAGGTCCAGACACGGCGGTCGTTCTGCTCCTCCTTGGTGCGCAGCGCCGTCGCCAGGTCGATACCGGTGGCGTTTGCCAGGGCGATCAGGTAGAGGAGGACGTCTGCCATTTCGTCGCCGAGGGCGCCGTAGGAGCTGAGCTTGGCGGTGTCAATCTTCAGCCCTTCGGCCTTGCGCAGGGCCTTGGCCAGCTCGCCGACCTCCTCCAGCATGAGCAGCATCACATCTCGGGGGAGTTCGCCCGAGAAGCCGCGGGCCTCGACCATATCCGCCACGTACCGCTGCAGCGCCGGAAGGGATTCCCGTGCGGTCAGCCGCTCGGGCAGACGGAGGTGTTTGACCGTATCCACCGCCTGTTCGGGGGATGCGATCCGACCGGCTGCATAGGCCCTGTGCCCGTGGTCCGCTGGCTCGGCCAGGAGGTAGAACCGCTTGCCCGCCGCCAGGCAGTAGCCCAACTCCACCGCCGCCGACGCCCCCAGATAGCCCTCGGGGTTGTAGAAGTAGACCAGATCGGCCTGGTCAATGGCCCTCATGACACTCTGGACAACCGCCTCCTCGGTCATTGCCTGGTCGGTGTTCAGCCGGACAAACTCGGCACCGGGGTTGACCGGCTCACCGTTGGGGCAGAGGACCTCACAGCCCAGGTGCCGAAAGGTCGCGGCCGCCTGAGCAATGCGGGTCCAGTGCTTGCGGTAGGAGCCGAGAATGGCGACGGAAAGGTGGGGCATGGCTTAGACCTCCAGTTGGTGGAACGGAACGGCAGGGTCACCTGCCCGGTGTTGGTACCTCTAGGGTTCTCCGGCGAGGCCGCCTTTCCTCCAGCCCATGGCAAAGGCCCGACAGCACCTGCTGCCGGGCCGGTTGCTACCGCTTTGCCGTCATGAGCCCCTGCCAGTCGGTCAACCCCTGCTCCACCCAGGAACGGGGGAGCCCACTTGGCCCCAGGCTGGCCGGGTTGAGCGCCGACTCCAGCCCCTGGGTGGCGGCAAAGGCGAGGCCGCTCGGGAACTGATCCCAGTCGCGCAGGGTCACCAGCACGCTGCCGTAAACGGGGAGGGCGGTACTGCCCGGGTAGACCCGCATAATCGGGAACCCATAGGCCCCGACCACAGGGGCGTCGCCGCTGGGGCGGATCTCCCAGTAGGACTGCGGGGTGATCGGAGCGGCTGAGACCAGCGAGTAGCCCGCCTGCACGAAGGCGGAGACCAGGGCGGGTGGGGCGGTCGCCCCACCCAGCAGGGCGACATCTCCGGGGGGGAGGGTGAAGAGGTAGTTCCCCGACGTGCCGTCGTAGACCCGAAGCTGCCCGGAGATCAACTGGACCTTGTAGGATCGGGGCACCGATGGGTCCGGGTTGGCTTGGTTGTCCAGGAGCCAGGTCTGGACCTTGCTGACCGTGGGCTGGCTGCCCAGGGGGTAGCCGGCCTGGTCAAAGGTGGCGGAAAGAGGGCTCAGGTTCTTCGTATCCAGATCGGCAGATGCCGAAGGGGGAAGGTTGAAGAGCGGTACCCCCTGGGGCAGGGCGACGGCGGCATCGACCAGGAGAGCGCTGATCAGGGAGGCGTCGCTGAAGTTGGCTCCCTGCAGGAGGGCGCCCTCCAGCGAGAGCATCTGCCGGCTTTCGCCCAGGCCGATCACGCAGCCCCGGAACTGGGCCTGTACCAGCACCGAGCCGCTCAGATCGGCCCCGTCCAGGTAGGCCTGGGTGAAGTCGATGGCGCTCAGCAGCGCCCCGGAGAGCACCGCCCCCTGCAAGTCGGCGTGGTCCAGGGTAGCCCCGGTGGAGTACCACTGCACCCCCCGCAGGTCGGCCCCGGAGAGGCTCGCCCCCGAGCCGATCGTCCCCTGGCATATGGCGTCCCGCAGCACAGCGGGCCGGAGGTCGGGCGAGGCCCAGAAGAGATCGATCGAGCCAGCCGGGTTCTTCAGCAGGTCGTAGGGGCCGTTCGGGTCCTGGATCTCCCAACTGCTCCCGGCGGTTACCACCAGGACCGGGGCCGTCGGTGCCAGGGTGATCCCCTGGGCAGCAAAGGCCTGGCGCAAGTCGGCCTGGGGGTAGGGGTACTTGTCCAACTCGGCGGCGAAGGAGCCGGGCAGGGTGAAGCGGTAGGCCTTGGCTCCCAACTGAGCCCGGGTCAGGTCGGCGGCGGTCAGGTCGGCCCGGACAAAGATCGCTCCCTGGCCGTTCAGCCCGCGCAGGGAGGCGCCGCGCAGGGACGTATCAGTCAGGACGGCCCCGGTCAGGTTGCCGCTGTCCAGCACCGCCTTGTCCAGCTTGGCCCCGGCTAGAAGGGCGCCGCCTGCCTGGCAGCCAGTCAGGGTCAGGCCACGCAGGTCGGCCCCCCGGAGGTCGGCCAGGGAGAGGTTCGCCCCCGTGCAGTCCAGAGGCTTGGCCTGCCCCCCCAGGGTGGCCCCGGCGGCCGAGGCCCTGGTCAGAATCAGCCCCTTGGCTGAGGCGGGGCTCCCCCAGGCCACCCCCGCAAGGTTGGCCTGGGTGAAGTCCGCCTGGTCCAGGGTCGCCTGATCGCAGGTGATCCCGGTCAGGGTGCACTGGTGGAAGATCGCCCGGGTCAGGGTCGAGCCGGTCAAACTGGACCCAGTCAGGTCGCCCTGGCTGAAGTCGGCACCGGTCAGGTCGATCCCGTTCAGGCTCTGCCCCGCCAGTCTGACCAACTGGAAGTCCAGCCCCTGCCCCGATTTGGACTGGCTGATCTGGTCCAGGGAGGGGGTGATCATCTTTGGGGCAAAGCTGCTGGCGGCCCCTGGCCCGTCGTTGATCGTCAGGATCGGGCTGGGGTTGTTCACCGTGTAGTAGACGGTGGCCGGACCATTCGCCGTCTGCACCTGCCAGGTCTGCCCCAACGGGTTGCCGCCCAGGGTGAACCGGGCCGCTTGCGCGAAGTCGGCTGTCAGCAGGAGCCAGCCGAGTCCTGGGTCCAGGCTGATCCAGAGCAGGCTGGGCAACTGGATCCGCAGGGTGCCATCTCCCTGGTCGTAGAGGATACAGCGCTCGGTGGCTGTCGCCTGGGTGGCCATCATGGCGGGGAGATAGAGGGTGTTGTTGTTGCTCTTGCGCGCCCAGGTGGTCAGGAAGTAGGTGGTCCCGCCCTGGGTTGAGCCAAAGGCGGTCTTACCGGCGAATCGGCCGTAACCTGTGGCCATGTCGGCCCCCCTAGCTCTTGAACTTCACGTCGGAGAGGATTGAGACATACCCCTCCTGGATTGAGAGGACCGCCTGATCGAAGAGGAACTGGAAGTCGGCCATGATCGGCAGCGGGACGCCCGTCTGACCCATGGCGGTCAGCGTCTGATCGTAACGGGGTTCGCCCGCCACCGGCCAGACCAGGTCGGCGAAGTTGGTCTTGTCGAAGTTGGGCACGGTGGTGGAGACAAAGGTGGTGGCGTACTTCACCTGCTGGAAGGCGTACTGCATGGTCTGGGCCTTCCCGGCGATCCCGAGGGCCAGGTTCTGCAGAATGTCGGTCCGCTGCACGTCGAAGACCAGGTTGGGCTTGGGATCGTTCGGGGTCTGGATCGTCATGGTGAACTCCAGATTCTGGGTGACCGCCATGCCCATGGCGATGGTCGCCTTCTCAATGGCGGGCCACCAGCTCTGGTCCACCTCGCTCAGGTCGGCCTCCAGGTCGGCCTTGGCGACGTAGGCGTTCCCTTCGAGCCCTGTGATCTCCTGGTAGATATTGTTGGGTAGCTGGGTCTGGAGCAGGCTCATCGCGGCCGATGTGAAGATATAGACGTCCTGGAAGGCGACCACCGGGGGGGCCTTCGGGTTGACCTGGGCCTGCATGGCATAGGTCTGGTAAGGCTTGAAGGCCGGGACGAGGTTGACGTAGGTCTTCACCTTCAGCACGTCGGGGTCCGGCAGATCGCTGGGGTTGACGGTGGTGTTGAGCAGGCCGGCCTGGTAGTAGGCCCAGTGCAGGGCGTTGATCTCGTAGTCCGAGACGTACATTTGCAGATGGTGCGAATCGGTGGGCACCGGGGGCACGGGCAGGGCCGCCGGGACGGTCCCCGGGTAGTACTGCCCGTTGTAGCTCACCTTGCCGGTGACGCCAATGGCGATGCCGTTGTTGTTGGGGAAGGTGAGGCCCGAGTCGCCCAGGCCGAACTCGTAATTGATCTTGTCGGTCAGCTTGCCGCTGGCCGGGATCGACTGGAGCATGGAGGGCAGAACCGACTGCAGCGCCGAGGAGAAGTCGATGTTGTCGAAGAGCTGCTCCGTCGTGTCGCTGACGTGGGAGGAGAAGCAGGAGGCGTCCTCGTTCTGCAGGACGCTGTTGCCGGGGATGTTGGCGGTCATGTTGGCGGTCTGTCCGGTGGAGTTGACCACATCGATCTCGTAACTCTGGGTCTTGTTGTTGTAGACAAAGCCCAGGGTGACCGTGGTGGTGAGCGACCCGACGCTCGGGCTGTACGTGAAGGTGTTTGAGCCATCGTAGTCGTTGCAGTACGAACCATGGGACGAGGTGCTGCACGAGTGGTCATGGTATGATTCGTACCACTTGTAGTTGGCCGAGAAGTTGCTGCCGACCATGACCAGGGGAAACTGGCCTCCTGCCTGCTGGCTGACCGAGCTGAAGGTCGGGCTGTAGCCGGAGAGGCTCCCGTTGGTCAGGCTGATCTGGATATTGGAGATGGTGAAGTTGTAGCCTGCCGTGTAGTGGGTGATATCCGGCACCGTGAGGTTTCGGTCGGGGGGCTTCAGGGTGCTGAGGCAGTTAATCAGCTCGCCTGAGACCAGGTTCTGGGCGAAAAAGGTGATCCCCTTGGGGCCGATCGCAACAGTCAGTGCTTGCATCTGTTCTCCTCCCCCCGCTTAGGCCGGGACGGCGTAAACCTGGAGGCCATCGCCGCTCCGGTAGACATGGTAGATCGTGGTGCCGTCCTTGACCGCCCAGGCGCCGTCCGGGTTCTCCACCTGGATAAAGGCCTGGCTGGAGAGCGTGATCCCGTGGGACGAGAAGGCCTGGGAGACCACGCCGATATTCATTTGGTTGAAGTCCGGCTGGAGCTTCAGGTCCAGGTCAAAGAGCGGCGGGGTGGGGTTCCAGTGGGCAAGGCCCGGCTGCGGGGTGGACACCCCCTGCATGGGCTCATAGGTCAGGGCGTACAGGTTGCGCCAGATATCGACCGCAATCTTGCCGGCCACCACGTTCTGGGGGCTCTTGGTGACGCTGGGGTCGGGGGTGCGGCAGACGAAGGTGCCGTCCGGGCCGTAGATATCGAGCAGGTAGTCGGTGGGCTTGGAGCCGTCGTTCATGTAGCTGAGCACGTAGACATAGCCCTGGGCCTCCACCGCCATGTCCAGGTAGGTGATACTGCCCACCCGCACCCCGCGCAGGGGGAAGAAGGAGAGGGCCACCTTCACCTCGGTCTGGGTCGGGTCGGCGGGGGAGGGCATGAGCCGCCAGGCGTTGCTGGAGCCGCGGTCGATGATCAGCCACTGCTGACCCTGTTGCTCCACCCGGACCTCCACCTGGGTCGGCCGCTGGTAGACCCAGAGACTGCCGCTCTGGAGCAGGACCTGGTAGGCCATGCCCCGCGGATCGGTAATGATCCAGGACTGGCCCTTCTGGACCACGGTAATCTGCGCACTCTGTGCGGGATCGGACATGGCCTCTGGATCGTATGCGAGGATCACGCCTTGCTGGGAGAGGGCCGTGATCAGGGGGTCGGACTGGGGCTGGAACTTCCCGCCGTCCAGTTCCGCGGCGTAGGAGGCGTCCAGGTTGAACATGAAGGTGTAGCCGGTGGTCTGAAGCATGCTCTGGAAGGCTTCCGGCACCTGACCGCCGTCGAGGCTGGCTGCAATCTGGGCGGTGGGGAGCTTGGCGAGAATCCCGACCGGGGTGAAGCTGGGCACCGGGTTCCCCTTCAGGTCGAAGGCCTGGACCCGGCGGTTGAGCGACTCCAGGACCAGGATCCGGCCATCGGGGGCGATCGCCAGCGCCTTGGGCCCCTGGGTCAGCCCCTGGCGAATCCCCTGGCCCGAGACAGGCAGGGCGACCGGGGCATTGGCGTCATCGGTCGGGGCAGTGGGCAGGCTCAGGACCATGAGCTTGTGGTCCTGCCAGGAGGCAGCGATCACGGCGTTGGACGGGTGGACAGCCAGAGCATCCACATTCTCCAGCGGGAAGCGGCCCCAGCTCTTCAGGTTGGGATCGCCGAGGCCGAAATCGGTCTGGCCGTTGTCCAGCACCACCTGCCGGAGGTTCATGCCACCGCCCCGCGGGTCGAGAATGAAGTTGGTCTGGTCGATCTCATCGGTCGCATTGGTTGATGGCGCATACCCGACCGCCGGTCGGTTGGTGAAGCCGATCGCTGTCGTCTTCAGCCGGGAGCCCGGGTCAGCGAGGACCGAGAGGTTCTGCACGGCGTAGAGCTGGGCGTTCGAGGTCGGGGCCGAGGCGCTGTCCGGGTGCAGGTTCTGGCCCGATGCGCGCCAGGCGTAGCCCACCTGGAAGCCGCTGTTGTTGATCGTGATATCAACCAGCTCGCAGAGGTTGGCCGAGCCGGGGCAGTTGAGGCTGGTCAGGGTAGCGCTGGGCGGGGGATCGCCGGCCTGCCAGACAAAGTCGCCGCCCTTGGCCACCACCTTTTCCTTGTAGACATACTGGGTGTCGCCGGCCAGCGGCACCAGGTTCTCGGTGATATTCTGGTCGCCAAGCTGGAGGGTGGTGCCCTGGTTGGGGACGGCCTCCAGCCAGTCGCTCTGCCAGGAGCCGGCCAGCCAGCCGTTGGCGCTGTAGAGACCCGCCAGGATCCGGAACTGGCCGCCTGCGGGCACATCGGTAAAGGTGAGGGGCAGGGGGGTGTTGCTGGTGGTGGCCGGCATCTCCCCGGTAAGCTGGTAGTTGGTGCCGTCCTTGTACTGGAGCGTCACCAGGTACTTCTGGGCCACCGAGGGCCAGACCGCCGTCTCCGGCTTGCCCGCCTCGCCGTGGCGCGGGTCGGGGTGAAGGGTGAGGCTTACATCCAGCGCACGGCTGACCGTGACGGTGATATTGGCCGGGGAGGAGAGCACCTCGCCGGTGGTGACCGCCATCTCCTCGACGTTCATGGCCACAGCGGCCAGTTGCATGACCCAGCCCACCGGGCCGAACGCCTTGGCGATTGCGCCCTTGCCCGCCTGCTCCACAAGCCACGTGCCCAGCTTCTCCATACCCTTCTGCAGGACGAGCCCGAGGACCACATCTGCAAAGCTGAAGAGCACCTTCTTGGTGTTGGTCAGGGCCGCCGCCGTGGCGACACCGCCACCGACGATCGGAAGGCCAATCGCCACCGCAATGGCGGTCAGATCCTTGTCGTTGACGATCTTGTTGAAGGTGGAGGTGGAGGTGAGCGCCTTGCCCGCGATCAGGAAGACGATCGGCACGCCGTACTGCCAGAGACCGGTCAGGAGGGCGCCGCGGGAGGAGACATCTGCATCCCAGTCGGTGGTGCCCAGGCTGCCGAAGTAGAGCTGGACCGAGGCGGCGCCGTTCAGATTGAACTGAAGCGGGGTCGGGTCGGTGGGCATGGGAATGCCCATCAGCGTGTTGACAGCGCTGATCGAGAAGAGTAGCTCCTTGTCGCCCATGGGCTTGCCGGCGTCGTCGTAGAGCTGGTAGCCCACGTACAGCGTCCGGAGGTAGCTGTTGGCGGCGTTTATGCTGAAGTTGTCCTTGCTGTCCACGGAGATTGAGCCGGAGTCTACCGAGACCCCGTGGTGGTCGGTCCGCTCCTTGACCGTCCACTTGAAGGTCGGGTCGCCGGCGGTCAGCCGGGCGTTCGTAGCGGTGGCGCCCGGGTCCTGGACCAGGGCGGTGGTGCCCGGGGTGGGGCTCCAGGCCTTGTTCTGGAGGCGCATGTCGTCCGATGCGGTCCGGCGGGTGCCCCCGGTGGCCGGGTTGACCGTCTGGAGGACCGAGTCGGAGAGGCTGTATGTATAGAGTTGCTGGCCCGGGGTGAAGTCGTCCAACGCGTAGCCGGCGGTCAGGGGGTTGCCGTTCTGGTCCTTGCAGGGGACAACCGGGGACCAGGGCTGGCTGTTGGGGTCGGCAATCGCCTTGGCCAACAGCTGCATGGCGTTGTACTGGTCCGGGTCCACCTCGGGATCGGGGAGGATATGGTCGTGGAGGATCACGGTCGAGGTGTAGGGCTGCATGTTGGCGAGGTCCGGGTGGTGCGAAACGAGTGCGGCAGCGGTGTCCAGCGGTGTGACGAGGCTCTGGCTCTGGACCAGTAGCTCAACGGCGGACTCGTCGTCCTTGGGGAGGGCGGCGAGGCCCAGGGCGGCGAGCTTGGCGCTGTGCAGCTTTGGCCGGTTCTTCAGATTGGCCCGGTGCATGGTGCGCAGCCAGGCCTTCTTCTTGCCGCGATAGAACTGGAGGCGGTTCCGGTAATAGGTCCGCAGGTGCCCCTCCGGCAAGAGCATGGACATGAGGACCACCTCTCCCAGGTGGACCCCCGGCGCCGGGGTGCGGGTCACATGGAGGTAACGGACCGTATCGGCCTTCAGGTGAGCGGGGTCGAGATCAGCAAAGTGGGTGAAGGCCTGCTGCGCCTCCTGGGGCAGGGCAGCCAGGACAGGATGCGCCTGGCGGGCCTGGAGCAGGGTGGCCTCACTGTGTGTTTGGAGCGGGTAGGTGTCCATGCCGACTGAGATCTGCAAACCGGTCTGATCCGCCACGTGGCGCAGGTCAAAGTGGAGACGGGCCATAACCAACCTCCTTCGTGATTGGAACCGGCTGGAACATGTTACGGTAGGCGAGACTTTTCGCCTAACGTAACAATAGCAATAATATAGCAATTTAATGCAACAATGAGACGGTACCATAGACTATCACGCGGTGTAAAGTAGGTGGGTTTGAATTTTAACACTGGGTGCACAGATCGGCTGGGTGGAGTGGCCGGAAGGCATCCATCCCTGGCGAAAAAAAGCCCCTTCCGCCAGCACCAAGTCTTGCCCTTCATCTTCAACATCGCTATACTCTAAAACAACAACCGAAAACGGATGCTCCCGGTGTCAGCCCGTGCGGACAGTCCGTCCGATCGATGAAGCGGAGCAGCAGAGACCGCGCTGATGACCCTTCATGCGAGTGAAGGGTCTTTTTGATGCAGAGGAGGGGTGCGTAGATGGCCCGACTGATGAACCGCCTGCGCCAGGGGGCGTTTGGCGTCACCGTAGAGATCGACCCGCCCAAGGGGGCCGATGTGCGCAAGACCCTCGAGAAGGTGCGCCGCTTCGCCGACCGGGTAGATGCGGTCAACGTGGCGGACTGCCCCATGGCCAATGTGCGCATGAGCCCGATCACCCTGGCCCACCTGCTCCAGCGGGACGTGCAGGTGGAGGCGATCTTCCACCTGACCACCCGGGACCGGAACGTGATCGGCCTGCAGGCTGAGCTCCTAGGGGCGGCGGGCCTGGGGGTGCGCAATATCCTGGCGCTGCGAGGTGACAACCCCGAGCGGGGCGACCATCCCGGCGCCCAGGGCGTCTTCGAGGTGGATGCCACCGGCCTGATCCGGCTGGCCCGGACCCTGAACCACGGGGAGACGGTCTCGGGCACCAAACTGGAGCAGGGGACCGATTTCGCCATTGGCTGTGCGGCCAACCCGACCAACCCGGACCTGGAGGCGGAGGTCTCCCGGCTGGAGCAGAAGATCGAGGCCGGGGCCCACTTCGTCCAGACCCAGCCGGTCTACGACCCGCGCCTGGTGGAGAAGTGGCTGGCCAAGATTGAAGGCCGGATCCAGATCCCGATCCTCTACGGGATCATGCCGCTGAAGAGCTATGAGTTCGCCGACCACCTGAACCGGAATGTTCCGGGCATCCATGTCCCCGACTGGATCCTGGCCCGCATGGCGGGGAAGGGCGAGGAGGAGGGGCTGAGGCTGACCGGCGAACTGCTCAAGGAGATTGGGCCGCTGGTGCACGGGATCCACCTCTTCCCCATGAACAGCGCCAATCGTGTGGTCGCAATCCTGGACATGTTAGATGAAATGGACCTGCGGCATGCCCGCCGCCGCCGGGGGTAGGGGCATGGACCTGCCCCGCAAACTACTCCGGCCAGCGGCAGTCGACCTGGCCCTGGATCGGTCGCTGGTGATGCGCCTCCTGGGCTACAAGGAGGGGCGGACCCAGCTTCAGCCCCAGCACCTGGCCCTGGTGGATCGGGGAATCGCCATGACGGTTGCGGCGGCGACCCCGCAGGTCAGCCTGGCCTACTGCGCCGTGGCCGTGGCCGACCAGACCGTCGCGACCCTCCTGCCGGGGCTCGCCTGGCGCTCCCGGTCGCTGGCCCGGCTGCTGCGGGGCGCAGCGGGGGTCTACCTGGTGGCCGCAACCCTGGGGCCGGGGGTGGACGAGCTAGTCGCCTCGCTCTTCCGGCAGGAGGAGTACGCCCTGGCCACCATTGCCGACGCAGCCGGTTCGGCCCTGATCCACGCCCTGGGCGAGTATGTACGCACAGCGTTGGCGGAGGAGGGCAGCCTGACCGCCCTCTACGGACCAGGGTACGGCGACTGGCCGGTCGGAGACCAGATCGCACTGACTCAGGCAGCCGGCGGTCCGCTGATCGGGCTGACCAGCTCGGAGACCTGTTACCTGGAGCCACAGAAGTCCCTAGTTGGGGTGATGGGGGTGGGCTCGCCTGGGGGGCGTGGAGGCTGCAGCCTCTGCACCATGGCGGGCTGCACCTACCGGGAGCGAGGAGGAGCGCATACATGAACCTGAGCGAACTGCTGGGCAAGCAGGTGCTGGTCTTCGACGGCGCCATGGGCACCATGCTGCAGTCCCGTGGCCTGCCGCCCGGCTACTGCCCGGATCTCTGGAATATCGAGCGGCCCGACGCCGTGATCGCCGTCCACCAGGCCTACGTGGAGGCCGGGGCGCAGATCATTGAGACCAACACCTTCGGGGCGACCCCGATCCGCCTGGCCCACTACGGGCTGGAGGACCAGTGCCGGGCGATCACCGTGGCGGGTGTCCGCTGCGCCCGGGAGGCGGCGGCGGGTCGGGCCTTTGTAGCGGGCTCCATGGGGCCGCTGGGCGCCCTGGTAGAGCCGCTGGGCGACCTCCCGTTCGATCAGGCCTATGCCAACTTTGCGGCCCAGGCGAAGGGGTTCGCCGAGGCGCAGCCTGACTTCATCATTATTGAAACGATCGCTGACCTGAACGAGCTGCGAGCGGCGATCCTGGCCTGCAAGGATCACGCCCCGGCCATTCGGATCATCGCTCAGATCACGATCGACCCGAGCGGGCGGGCCTTCACCGGCACCGACCCGGAGACCGCCGCCCTGGTGCTCCAGTCCCTCGGGGCCGACGTGATCGGCTTCAACTGCTCGGTCGGGCCGGATATCCTGGTGGAGGCCGTGGCCCGCATGGCCAAGGTGGCACGGGTCCCGATCTCGGTCCAGCCCAACGCCGGCATGCCCCTGCTCCAGCTTGACGGGAGCACCACCTTCCCCATGGGGCCGGAGGTCTTCGCTGCGTATGGGCCAAAGCTGATCGCGGCGGGCGCATCGATCGTGGGCGGCTGCTGCGGCACCACGCCGGAACATATCCGCCGGCTGCGGGCGGCCGTGGAGGGGATCCCCCTGGCGAACAGGCCCGGGTCACTCTCCTCGGTCCTGGGGCTGGCCTCCCGGACCCGGTCGCTCTTCTTCACCGATTCCAACCTGCCGGTGGTGATCGGCGAGCGGATCAACCCCACCGGCCGAAAACTGCTGACGAAGGATATTAAGGAAGGCGCCTTCGCTCGGGTTCGGACCGAGGCGAAGAACCAGGTGGCCGCCGGCGCCTCCATGCTCGATGTCAACGTGGGCGTCCCCCTGATCGACGAGGCCGCCGCCATGGCCCGGGCCGTCCGGGTGATCCAGGACGCCGTGGATGTACCCCTCTCGATCGACTCACCGGATGCCCTTGCGATCGAGGCGGGCCTGAAGGCGGTGGTCGGCAGGCCCCTGATCAACTCCTTCAGCCTGGAGGAGGGCCGGGCGGAGACGGTGCTGCCCCTGGCGAAGCGGTACGGCGCCGCGGTCCTCGGTCTGACGATCGATGAGAACGGAATCCCCGCATCGGCCGAGCAGCGGCTGGCGATTGCGAGGCGGCTGGTGGCGGCGGCGGAGTCCTACGGGATCGCCCGGCACGACGTGGTGATCGACCCCCTGGCCCTGACCGCCGGTGCCCAGCAGGCCGAGGCGAGGGAGACGCTAAAGGCGCTCCGCTGGATCCAGGAGGAGCTGGGCTGCCAGACATCGCTTGGCGTCTCCAACATCTCCTTCGGCCTGCCGAACCGCCACTTCCTGAACGCTATCTACCTGAACATGGCGGTGACCAGCGGCCTCTCCATGGCGATCATGAACCCCATGGAAGAGCGGATGATGGACACGGTGCGCGCCTTACGCCTCTTCCTCAACCGGGACCGGAACGCCCGGGAGTACATGGCGATCACCGGGCCGAAGCGGCTGGTGCACACGGAGGACGAGGTCCTGCAGGCCCAGGCCAAGGCGGCCGGTGCCCAGGACAAGCCTGCTGTGGCGCCACTCGCACCGGTTTCGCTGAACTCCGCGCCTCCTGCCACCAACCCCTCGCTGGCCGCGGACCCCATCAACCGGCGCGATGCGATCACCGACCCCCTCGGCCTGAAGCTGTACGATGATATCCTCGAAGGCGACAAGGATGCGATCCTTGGCCACGTGGAGCAGGGGCTGAGCGAGGGGCGGGACCCCATGGCCCTGCTCAACCAGTACCTGATCCCGGCGATCGAAGAGGTGGGCCGCCTCTTTGGCGAGGGGATCTATTTCCTGCCACAGCTCATGCTCTCCGCCGCCGCGATGAAGAAGGCGTTCGCCCGGCTGAAGCCGGAGATCCAGAGAGCCAAGGTGGGGCAGGCCGAGATTGGCACGGTGGTCCTGGCCACCGTCCAGGGCGATATTCACGACATTGGCAAGAATATCGTGGGGGTCCTGCTCGAGAACTACGGGTTCAACGTGATCGACCTGGGCCGGGACGTGAAGAACGAGGTGGTCCTGGAGGAGGCGCGCAAGGCTGGGGCGGACATTGTCGGCCTCTCGGCCCTCATGACCACCACCATGCCGCAAATGAAGCGGGTGATCGAGCTCTTCGCTGCGGAGGGGTTCGACTGCCCGGTGCTGGTGGGCGGTGCAGCAACGACCCGTTCCTTCGCTGAACAAATTGGCGCGCAAGGTTATGGACGGGATGCGCAGGAAGCGGTGGCTACTGCGTTGAAAGTATTGAGAGAGCGGCGCGGACTACCCGAATAAGCCCGCTTGGAGTGACTGCCAGTGCATACTCTCTCCTACGTCTTGCTTGCACTAAAGGTCGCCTTGATCGGAGGCTGGGTGCACCTGGTCTTCCTGCTGGCGCGATCTCTGCGCCCATCGGGCAGGGGTACCACCGTCTACACCTTCCGTCTCCTGGCCATGCTCTTGGGGGTAGGGGCGGCCGCTCAGGCCATGGTGCTGCTTGTCCACCAGGCATCTAACGACCGCCTGCTCCCCGCGGCGATCGGCCGGTGGGGCGGGTGGATCTGGGTGGAGACACCGATCATTCTCCTGCTGGTTGTCACCACGCTCATGCTGGTCAGGCTCATGACCGGCCAGCGCTACCGTGCGATCGACGAAGCGCTCCGGGAGATCCGCCGACTGCGGACAGAGGTGGGCACCGATCCCCTGACCGGCCTCTGGAACCGGGCGTCGCTCAACCAGCAACTGCAGGAGACCCTGGCGACGGGAGAACCACTGACCCTGATCTTTATTGATGTCGATGACTTCAAAGCCTATAACGACTCGCACGGCCACCTGGCGGGCGATGAGGTGTTGCGGCAGTTGGGCTCGATCCTTCTCCATTCCGTGCGCCGGTCCGATGTGGTGGGCCGGTACGGGGGTGAGGAGTTTGTGATCCTCCTGCGGGGCGCCCGCGGCGAGGTTGGCAGACGCATTGCCGAGCATGTCCGCCGCCGGGTGGAGGAGCATGAATTTGAACACCGGCGGATCACGCTCTCCGTGGGCGTGGCAGCGGCGCCGACCGACTCGACCGACGGCCGAACCCTGCTGCAGCTGGCCGACCAGGCCATGTACCGGGCCAAGGCCGACGGCGGTAATCGGGTCTACGCCTGCTGTGGAAACGCAGGCGCCGCGCGCTGCAGTCAGGAAGGAGAAACGCTCCCATGACCTGCACCGTTCATGTTGCCGGGCGTGCCATATCTGTGGCGCCCGGCACTTCCCTTTCTCTGGCCCTGAACCAGAATGAGGTCTTCGTGGAGACCCCCTGCGGCGCCCGCGGCTATTGCCGCAAGTGCGTGGTCAAAGTACTGGGGGAGGTCCCGGCTCCGACACCGGCAGACCGGGAGCAGCTCTCCGCCGCAGAGCTCGACCTGGGCTTCCGCCTCTCCTGCCAGCTCACCGTTCGCTCCGACCTGGCGGTGGCGGTGGTGCCCACCGCTCTGGCCGACGCGCAGAAGGCGGCCATGGGCCGCCTGAGCGGGCCGGTCGTGGTTGACCCCTGGGCGCCGCTGAACCCGGCGGGCCGCTCCCTCGGCTTCGCCCTGGACGTTGGCACCACCAGCCTGGCCGGGGCGCTGCTCGACCTGCGCACAGGGGAGGAACTGGCAGCCCTGGCCCTGCCCAACCCACAGGGGGTGCACGGCGCCGACCTCATGAGTCGGCTCAGCTACGCGATCCAGGGGGAGGAGCAGGCCCGCGAGCTGACCATGCTGGTCCGGCAGGCGGCGCTCTCCATGCTCGACCGGCTGCGCTCCAAGGCCGGGGCCCGGCCCGATCAGGTGGTGGCGACCGCCCTCTGCGGGAACACCGCCATGCACCACCTCTTCCTGGGCCTGCCGGTGGAGAACCTGGCCGTCGCCCCGTACCAGCCAGCGGTGCTGGCGGGGTGCGAGACGATCGTCCCAGGGCTTCCGCCGGTCTACGCCCTGCCCAATATCGCCGGCTTTGTGGGCGCCGACGCCGTGGCCGCCGGGCTGGCCGCCGGGATCGACCAGGGGGAGCAGACGATCCTGCTGGTCGATATCGGCACCAACGGGGAGATGCTCCTCCGGCACCGGGGCCGGGTCTACGCCTGCTCGGCTCCGGCCGGCCCCGCCTTCGAGGGCGGCGAGATCAGCCAGGGCATGCGGGCCGGGGCTGGGGCGATCGAAGCGGTCCGCTTCACGGGCGAGGATCTGACGGTCGATGTGATCAAGGGCGCCCCTGCCCGAGGGATCTGCGGCTCCGGCCTGCTGGACGGGATCGCCGCCCTGCTGGATGCCCGCCTGCTGGACTGGATGGGCCGGCTGAAGGCGGAGGGGCCGGCGGCCGGGCGAGTGCCGCCAGGGGCGATGTCGGTGGCGCTGGCCCCCGGGGTCAGCCTGACCCAGAAGGATATCCGGGCCCTGCAGCTCGCCAAGGGGGCGATCCGGTCGGGGATCGATCTGCTCCTGCGGGTGGCAGGAATCGAGCCCCCCGAGCTGGATGCGATCCTCCTGGCCGGCGCCTTCGGCAACTACCTGCGGCGGGAGAGCGCCGTGCGGATCGGCATGCTCCCGCCGGTCGATCCCGCCAGGGTGAGGCCGATCGGCAACGCCGCCGCCGCCGGGGCGAAGTTGGCCCTGCTCTCCCGCGAGGGGCGGCAGCGAGCGGAGCGGCTGGCCAGGGAGGCCCGTTGGATCGATCTGGCCACCCACCCGGACTTCGAGGAGATCTTCATGGACGGCCTCAACTTTCCTCGCCGCTAGGAGGGCATGTGTATGAGACCCGAGACCGAGCGTGAGCGCCAGGCCCGGCACGAGGCCACGGTATCCGCCTTCCGGGCGCTGGTGGACCCTGCGGCCCCGCCGAGGGCGCCGCACCTGCTGGAGCAGCACTTCTTCGCCTCCGACGAGGGCGATATCACCGGCCTGATTCAGGCGCTGGAGGAGCGGAGCTTTCAGGTGGAGAGCTTCCAGTATGATCCCGAGTCGCCGGACCGGACCTGGAAGCTGGTCGTTGTCCGGCTGGAACTGCTGGAGGAGGCGAAGCTTCTGCGGCTGTCCGACGACATGGAGGAACTGGGCCGCCAGCACGGCGTGACCTACGACGGCTGGATCACCCACATCTCATGACCGAGCAAATCCCCCCGTCCTGGGCTGATTCCCCGGGGCGGGGGTCTCTGTTTACGCGCCGTTCCCATGGATCTTCCCAGCACAGTTAGGACTCTACCCCCAAGACAGCGGGAGCGAAGCGGCGCGATGATCAGCATACTCACCCGGAGGTTGGAAGGAGCGAGGAAGATGACGAAGCGAGACGCCCTTGTGATCGGTGGCGGCATGGCCGGGCTAATGGCCGCCAAGGTCCTGGCCGATCAATTTGAGCAGGTGACTATTTTGGAGCGGGACCACCTGCCAGACGGACCTGTCCAGCGACCGGGGGCGCTGCAGGCCCTCCATGCGCACCCGCTGCAGGTGCGGGCGCAGCAAATCCTGGAGCGGCTTTTCCCGGGCCTGACAGCCGACCTGCTGGCGCACGGCGCCGTACAGGCGGACAGCGGGTCCGAGTTCGTCTGGTTCCAGCACGGCGTGACCGCTCTCCGGACCCCGGTCGGGCTTCCCGTGCTGGTCGCAGGCCGGGCGCTCCTGGAATGGCGAATGCGGGTCCACCTACAGCGAGTGGCCAACATTCGGTGGCGGACTGGCTACCGGGTGACGGAGCTCTTGACCGCGTCTGACCGGTCGATGGTGACCGGGGTGATCGTCGAGCCCATGGACCGATCCACCAGCTACCGGCCTCTGCACGCGGACCTCGTGGTGGATGCGAGCGGTCGCGGGAGCCGGCTGCCACAGTGGCTGGAGTCCATGGGGTACGGGGCGGTACCGGTGACCGAGCTCCCGGTGAACGCCGTCCATGCGTCCCGTGAGTTCCGGTACCACGGCCCAGCCCCGGACTGGAAGCTCATGCTACAGGTCTGCGAGAAGCCATCGACCCGTGTTGGGCTGCTGACAGCGGTGGAAGGGGGGCGGTATGTGCTCACCCTCCACGCCATGCTGGGCGACTCCCCTGGTGCCACGGAGGCGGAGTTCGCGGCCTTCGCCCGGAGCCTACCACTGCCCGCCTTCCAGGAGTGGTTCACCCACGCGGAGCCTGTGGGCGAGATCACGATCTTCCGGACCGCCAGCAGCCTTCGCCGCCACTACGAGCGCATGGCCCTCTTCCCGGCTGGTCTGGCCGTGCTGGGGGACGCTGCCTGCAGCCTGAACCCCCGCTACGGGCAGGGAATCGCTGCAGCGGCGATTGGGGCGGAGGCGCTGCAGCAGACCCTGGCGGAGACCCCCGACCTGAACAGCTTCTCCCGCCTCTTCCAGAGCCGTCTCGCCAGGGCGGTCGACCTTCCCTGGCAGGTCAGTACCATGGCGGACTTCACCTTCCCGGGGGTGCAGGGACAGCGCCACTGGGTCAGTGGGCTTCTCGCTGGCTACGGGGAGTCGGTAGCTCGCCTGGCTGCGACCGACGCCCATGCCTTGAAGGGCATGCTCGAGGTGCTTCATCTCCTGAAGGGGCCGCAGGTGCTCTTCCAGCCCCGCATTCTGAAGGGGACCCTGACCCTGCCCGCCAAACCCGCTCGCTTTGCCCGAGCGGCATGGCAGTCCTGATCGGTTCGCATGCCACCCGTCGGCCCGTGCCGGCGGGTTTCCATTTTGATTCTTCTACTGGTGAATAGAATCGTGTAAAATCTCTACTGTACCCGAATATATCGCTAGTTTAGGGGAGAACGGGATGGACCTGCTGACACTGCTGCGTACGTCGGAACGTAGGGCAAACACGGGGTACCTGGTCGCTACCTGGGTCGTGACACTCCTGGCGGTTGCCTCGCTTACCTTGATTAACGGCTGGGCGAAAATGCAGGCCTGGTCGCTGATCCAGATCGGCCTCTTCCTGCTGCCATCGGCGATGCACCTCTTGCGCATCCGCGAGTCGTGGATCAAATACTACGTGGCCATTGCCTTTCCGGTCTCCATGGTGGCTACCGCATTCTTCAATCCTTCTCCAACGATCAATTGGCCGCTCTGGTTCCTCTGCCTCGGAACCGGCGCCTATTACCTGGAGATCATCGTCGTGATCGAGTCGGTGGTCGCCTCGTTTGTCAGCCTGGCGATCGCTCTGACCGTCAACCCGCCGCAGCTCCTGGAGGGGCAGTCCATGGCCTCGGTTGTGGCCACCGGCGTCCTGGTCATGATGATCCTCTCCTTCTGGTCGATCAGCGCCTCGCTCCGGCAGCGCAAGATCATGACCTCGCTGGACCAAGCCGCTGAAATGGAGGAGATGACCCAGAGCCTGAACGCAGCCATGGCACGTCTGGGGGAGAGCGCCGCCGCCGTACAGGGAGCATCCGGCACCCTCGCGGATCAGGGGCGGCTGGTGGGCCATGCGGTCACCGCCAAGGTGCTCCCAGCCCTTGCAGCCCTGGGCAATGGCTTTCAGGACCAGTCCCGCTCCCTGGCCGAGACGGTCCGAGCGATGGATCTGCTCACCGCTACCATCGGCCAGCTGGCGCAGGGCGCCTCGGACCAGGCGCAGCAGGTGACCGACGCCACCAACCAGGTGGAGGCCGTCTCGACCGCCCTGGGCCGAATGGTGGCCGTCACCGAGTCGGTCAGCGCCGACGCCGAACTCTCCTCCAAGCTAGCCCAGGAGGGTACCGGCCTGGTCAAGACCACCGTACATACCGCCCAGCAGGTAGAGCGCCTTGTCCGGCAGACCGCCGAACATCTCGCAGACCTGGGGGAGCGCTCCCAGAAGATCGGTCAGGTCGTGGTGCTGATCCAGGAGATTGCCAACCAGACCTCCATGCTCTCGCTGAATGCCGCGATCGAGGCAGCCCGTGCTGGTGAGCAGGGCCGGGGCTTCGCCGTAGTCGCCGAGGAGGTCCGGAAGCTGGCCGACCGGTCGGCCCGGGCAACCCATGAGATCAGCGACCTGCTGGGCGAGGTCGGCAAGGGGGTTCAGGCCAGCCTGGCGGCCATGGCGCAGACGACCCAGAGTGTGGGCGCCAGCGCGGAGCAGAGTGAGCAGACCGCCCAGATGCTCCAGACGATCCTGGAGGCGACCCACCGGACCGCCGACCGGGTCCGGGAGTTCCACCAGCAGATCGGCGGGGTGACCACCAGCGCGCGGGAGATCAGCAACCGTATGTCGCAGTTGGCCGCCCTGACCGAGGAGAACCACGCCTCCGCCGAGGAGATGACCGATGCCTCCCGCCGGCTGAACAGCGAGGCGCACCGGGTCCAGCAGATCCAGCAGCAGGGCGTTCAGCACCTGGCCCATGTCCAGGAGGCCGTGGTAGATGTCCAGCGTGCCCTGGATCAGCTAAACCGGACCGGCGACCTGTTAAATAGCCTGGCAGTCGGCTTGACCGCGTCCGCCAAATAAAGAGAGAGAGGCGCCCCTCACCGGAGCTGGTGGGGGGCGCCTGCGTGTGATCCCGGCTCGGGCGCTACAGGGCGTTGTGGCGGCGAAGGTACCGGGTGATTCGCTCCTCCATCGGCCCGATGAGGGGGTCGCCGTGGCCCGCACAGAGCGCCCGGACAGGGCCGGACTCCAGCAGGCGACGCGCAGACCGGCGGGTGAGGGCCAGGTCATAGGTGAAGAACCAGATTGGCCCGGTGACACGGCCAAACATGGTCGCCAGGAGATCGCCACAGAACCAGATCCCCCGCTCGGCGTGGTAGAAGGCCAGGTGGCCCGGCGAGTGGCCCGGGGTGTGGCAGGCGGTGAGCGGTCCGAGCCGATCCCCGTGGCGGAGCGGCCGGACCGGCCCCACTGGGGCCGGGGCCGAGGGACCCTTCGGTTGTAGGAACCACCAGGAGTCGCGGAGCGCTCCGTGGTACCGCTCGTTCATTATGTACGGGATCTCGTCGGGGTGGGCGTAGATCGGGACCCCGGTAGCCTGCTCGATCTCGGCTAGCGCCCCAACATGGTCGCGGTGCCCGTGGGTGAGCAGAATGGCGGTGATCTGGCCCACGGCGCTCCGCACTGCCTCGAGTAGCTGTCCGGGCTGGTCGGCGTGGCCTGTGTCGATCAGGATCCGTTCATCGCCGTGTTCGATGATATAACAGTTGACGGGGTATGGTTTGGCCTGGGTCAGACGCCAGACCCCGCGCAGTCCATCAACCTGATGGACGGTAGGGGCCGGGAACTGCTTGTGGGGCATCTGCTTTCTCCCCTCTTCGTGGGTGGAATGGCCTACAGTAGGTTGAGGGCCTTGGCTCTGGCGGTGGCTTGGGTCCGTGAGGAGGCATCTAACTTCGCCAGTACGTTGGCGACGTGTCGCTTTACGGTATGAATCGAGAGGTAGAGGGCAGAAGCGATCTCGTGGTTGCTGAGCCCTTCGGCTACCAACCGGAGCACCTCTACCTCGCGACTGGTGAGCGATTCGCTGGTACCGGGGATCCGGACGGCTGCGATCTGCTCTTCCTGGGCGGACTCGCCGAGCAGTTGGAGGACATTGGTGGCGAAGGGGCGGCTGACCCCTTCTTTCACGGCGAGGCGGAGGAGGGGGGCGACCACGGCACGCCCCTCCCACATGAGCACGCCGGGAGCGTTTTCTGCTTCCAGGGCCGCAAGCAGCGGGGCGAGCTCGCGGATTGCGGCGGCCTGATCCCCCTGCTGCAGGTAGAGGTGTGCCAGCAGGATCCGAGCCGTGCAGTAGTGGCCGATCATGCCGAGGTACTCCTGCAGACCGGCCGCCTCCCTGAGGAGCGGTTCGGCGTCGGCAAGCCGTCCCTCGGCCATGGCGACCAGCGCCTCCAGAATGAAGCGGGCGGGTGCCTTGGGCAACGGCGAGCGCAGGAACTGGGGGGCGAGCAGTTGGTGGATCTCCTTGAGCAGGTCCCAGCGTTCCTGGTACCAGCGTACCCTCGCCACAACGAACCCCAGTTCCAGGGTGCGGTTGCTCACCTGTTGCTCCAGCCCTCCCAGGTGGAGCTTCGGGAAGAGGGCGGCGAGGTGTTCTTCGGCCTCAGGCGAGTCCTGCATGGCCAGGCAAGTGGGGAGCATGGTCCCGACCCCGGCGTCCACCCAGAGCAGGTGGCCCATTTGGGCGCTGAGTGTCAGGGCGCCGCTTCCCAGGCGGCGGGCCTCTTCCCAGTCACCGCGCCACATGGCATTCAGGGCCCGCACGGCGTCGGCGACGGCGCGGAGCGGCCCGACCCGGTCGGCCGGAAGCGAATCGACCACCCGGCAGTAGCGCTCCATGCGGGACATCATGCCGGGGCGCAGGACAAAGGGGCTCTCGAAGACGGAGTAGATCCAGTAGAGCGTCCCCGGCGAGCCAAGCTCCTCCATGATCGATACCGTCCGGTCCAGGCGCTCGGCGCCCTCTCTCCACGCCCCCTGCCTGTTATCGAGCACACCGCTCAGCCAGAGGACGAGCACCTGCTGAACCGGGTTGAGGCTGCAATGCATGACCTGATCCAGCGTCTCTCGCGCATGGTCGTTCTGGTAGGTCGCGACCTGAGCCAACGCCAGATAGAGCAGGGCCTCAGCGGTGCTGGAGGGGCGCTTTGCCGACTGGAGCTGCGAGGCGGCCAGGCGGCAGTATGTCTCGGCCTCGGCGTAGTCCCAGCGCTCCAGGGCGCAAATTCCCAGGATCAGGTTCAGGTCGCCATCGTGGGTGCGCTCGGCCTCCGGAATGGCCAGGATCCAGTTGCGGGACGACTGGATCCAGGGGAGGCTTCCCCCGCGCAGGACGTTTTGCACGATCTCCTGGCTGGCGTCGGCCCACCGCTCGGCAGCGAGGTAGTGCTGGATTCGCCAGGCGGCCACTCGCTCGGTCTGAGCGGCCCGGGCGTGCAACTCCCGCACAAGGGAGGGCTGCTCCCGGTTCAGCTGCCGGAGCAGGTACTCACGGAGCAGTTCATGGTAGCGATAGGCCTCGTCGCCGCTGGAGCCAACCGCAGTGAGGATATTTCGGCGGTACAGTTCCGCCAGCAAGGGGTGCGGGTCTGGGATCGCCGTGACTGCCCGGCAGAGGTCTGGGGTCAACCGATGGAGAATGGCGGTCTGAACGAGGAAGCGCTGAATCTCCGGCTCCTGCTGGAGAAAGACCTCCTCGGCCACGTAGTGAAAGAGGTAGTGGTGGGAGCCGTCCAGGTGCTGGAGAAAGCGGAGCCGGTCCGGTCTGCTGGCGGCCCGGGAGAGCGAATCGGCCAGCAGGGTGATCCCGGCGACCCACCCACCCACCCGCCTGTGCAGGAGATCGATCTCCTCGGCCTGGAGGTGCAGGTCCCATTTCCCGTTGAGCAGGTGCTCCAGCTCGTCGTCATGGAAGCGCAGCTCCTCAAAGCGGAACTCCACGATCTGGCGGCGGGCCCGCAAGCGGTGCAGAGCCAGGGGTGGATCGTACCGGGTCGACAGCACCAGGTGCATCTGCGGCGGCATGCGCTCGATCAGGTAGTCGAGGGCCCTGAAGAGGTCAGGGTGATCGAGGGCGTGCAGGTCGTCCAGGACGAGGACGAGCGGGGCGGGAATCCGCTCATTCACCCGGTTGATAAACGCAGCCACCTGCTGGCGAATGCCGTAGCCGACACCGGGTCCCCCTTCCAGGAACTCGGTGGTAAACCCCGGATCCACCCGCTCCAGTGCGGCTGTGAGCAGGGTCATAAACGGGCCGGGCTCGTTGTCGTCCCGGTCGAGCGCAATCCATGCCACCGTGCCTTCTGGCATGGCGTTCGCCAGGGTGGCGAGTAGGGTGGTCTTGCCGGAGCCCGCTGGGGCTGAGACCAGGGATACGGGGTGTGACTCCACCGCACGGACCAGTGGCTCCAACAGCCGCCAGCGCGTGATCACGTCTTCGCGGAGGCGCGGTGGGTGAAGTTTGGTCTGAGCCAGCCAAAGGGTTCCTTGCACCATAATCTGACCTCCTCTACTGGAAGATTATACTGTAGAACATCTTATGGGATCACGCGCGATATTTCGGCATTTCAGGGTATCGTCCCGGTTCAGGGGAATCCGCCCTCCGGGCAGGCGAGGACCGACCGAAGGCATGAGCCTTCGGTCGGCCTTACACGTACAGCGGGACCCTATGCCGGGGGAGCCTTCCTAGGGCAGCATGTAGGGGGCGTCATCGTACGCGTCGGCCGCCATGCGGAGGTAGCCGCCGTCGTCATCCTCATGGATCGACTGGTTGGTATTGCAGACCTCGCCCTGGGAGAGACCGTCGGTGGTGCAGATTGGAGCCGGGTTGGTCGCGTCATCATTCGCCAGGTCGTAGACCGAGACCATGCCGTCCATTCCGGGGCCAAAGAGCAGGCCGATGATCCCAACGCTGGCCAGCTCCTCAATATGGCTGAAGAAGTACTCGACCTTGTTGTCCTGCCAGTGGTTGAATGAGTTGTTCATGGTGCTGAAGTACTGGTTGCCCAGGGGGATCTGCCAGACGATCACCCTGGTTCCGGTGGCCTGCACCGCTGCGTTGACAAACGCCTCCCAGCGGTGGAAGTTCGGCAGATCGACATTCAGCTTATCCCAGAAGGCGTTCTCACGGCCCAGCTCATACTTGTAGTAGCCAGCGTCGCGGTCGGAGACATCGTTGAAGAGCAGGTCATATGTAGAGACGTCGGAGAGGACGGGCTGCACCCCGCTCTGGTTGGCGAACTCCCCAACCTTGGTCCCTTCCAGGGCGGGGTCGAGGGAGGGATCAGCGCTGGAGGCCACATCTTGCATGGTCGCCCAGGTGCTCACATGGTAGGCCAGCTTCACATTGGGGGCGTACTTGTCGCGCAGCCGGAGCAGTGCGAGGTTAAAGCCCTGCCAGTTGTCCGGGAGGCCGGCCACGTCTGGGTGACCAGAGCTTGAGACCGCGGCCCTCAGCAGGGTGGCATCGTTCCCTTCGCCGCTGCAGAAGCCGTAGCAGAGGTCGTTGTTCAGCACGGCGTGCTGGGCGTAGCCGGACAGGTCGGGCTCGACGTGAACGATCGCCAGGCCGCCGTAGCCAGTAACTCCGCCCTCGGCGCCGGAGCCCAGCCGCTTCATGAGCATGGCGAAATCCTCGAAGTAATCGGCCATGACCGCGGGATTGTTCAGGTTGCTAAGGTCGCGCTCCGCCTCGCTGCACTCGTTGCAGGAGCCGCTTGACTGGAGCAACTGGTAGTAGGTGAAGATCGGAATGTAGCCGTTCTGGGCTGAGCCCTGGGCGTACCAGAGGGGGAACTGGGCGTTATCGTTCCAGTGGGCCCAGCCATTGCCGGTATTGACGCCGCCGACGAGGTATTGGTAGGCGAAGTCCCAGGCGATCCGGGAGTCGGGCATCCACCCGTAAATGCCGTTCTCGCTCGGGTAGGCCTGCAGGCCAATGCCGAAGTGCTCCGGCATGGTCAGGGGCGGCTGCCCCGGATCAGTAGGTTCAGTCGGATCAGTCGGATCGGAGGGGCCGGTCTGACCGACTGCAATCGCCCCCGCCTCGGTGTTCCAGAGGTAGCTCTCGCTCCAGTCAGCGCTGAAGAGGCCAATCTGCACCGTGTAGGTGCCCGCTGCTCCGGCTGGCACCTCCCAGGAGGCGCTGTAGAGACGCTCTTCGTTGGCGGTGAACGCCTCAGCGGGGAACCACTGCTGGAACACCTGGTTCCAGGACGGGTCGTAGATCTCTACATCAACAATTGCAGAGCCGCTCTTTGCGCTGGTGACAGCCGCAGTGACAGTCACCGTCTCCCCTGGGTTGGCGGTGGCGGGATCGGTGATCGCAACGGCGGTAAAGTCCCCTGGTCCCGCCGGGTCCGTAGGCTCACCAGGCTCGGTCGGCTCACCAGGGTCGCCCGCCTCGCCAATGGTGATCACCGCAGCCTCATCGTTCCAGTGCAGGTTGGTCGACCAGTCATCGGCATAGGTCGCCACCTTTACCGAGTAGCGCCCAGCCGGGAGAGTCTCGGGTACCTCCCACTGCACGTCGTAGGTGAGCGTCTGCCCGGCCGCAAAGCTCTGCTGCTCGAACCAGCTCTGGAAGACCTGATTCCAGGCGTCGTCGTAGATCTCAACATCAACCAGGGCGGTGCTCTCATCGGCACTGGTTACGCTCACGGTGAGGGGCACGGTCTGACCGGGCTCTACACGGGCTGCATCGATCGAAACGGTGCTGGTGAACCCGCCCTCGGTGTAAGCAGAGACCGGGGCAGCTAGGTTCACCACCAACAGGACCAGGAGCCCGAGCGGAACGAGTCTCTTCCAAAGGGTTTTCTTCACGGGGCTACTCCTCCTTTTTCTATATGAGGCCGCCCGCCGCCGGATGGCGACGAAGCGACGGCCACCTGTGGGGAGACGAGCTCGTCCCGCTGCCGGGCCGCCTCGTCAAACAGGGAGATCACATGACCGTTGAGGTCGGTGCGCCGCAGGGCCCAGAGCACGCGCTCGGCCACCGCTGCGGCGGGGCGCACCACTCCGAAGGGGTGCGGGGCTTGGGCGGGGCGGCCCCCCATTCCGGGCACCAGACCCGTAGCTGGAGTCCGGATCCTGCGCTGCAGCCCCGTGTTTACCAGACCTGGATCTATGGCGTTCACCCGGACCCCATAGGGGGCTACCTCGCCGGCGACCACCTGGGTGAACTGCTCCACCCCGGCCTTCGAAGCCGAGTAAGCGCTGAGACCGGGGAGCGCTTTCAGGACCATCGGGGCGGTGATCGATGCCACCTGGCCGCGCCCGCGCTCCATCATAGTGGGGAGCGTGGCCCGGGTCATGTTAAAGGTGCCGAACAGGTTCACGCGGATCACCCGGAACCAGTCCTCCGGGTCGGCCTGCCAGGTCAGCCCCAGCCCGGCGGTGCCAGCGCTGTTCAGGAGAATGTCGATTCGCCCGAAGCGCTCCATCGCTTCCTGGACGGTACGGCGGGCGTCGCCTTCGCTGGTGATATCGGCGGGGCATGCAATACACTGACCGCCTGCAATCGTGATCACCTGTGCGAGCTCGCGCAGGAGCCGCTCGTCCCGGGCAACCAGCACCAGGCGGGCGCCCTCGGCGGCCAGGGCCAGTGCCGTAGCCCGCCCCAGCCCCTGGCTGGCGCCTGTCACCAGTGCCACCTGTCCAGCGAATGTTCCGGTAGGTAGCAACGTCACGGATCGTGCCTCCTCGATCAGGGAATGTGACTCCAGTTTAGGTCAGGCATGGCCACGAGACATGGCTCTCAAGAGCCAATCCGCGAAAGCCGGGCGACCGTCAGCCCTGATCCCGGGTGGCTGAGGCGTGCCAACGCCCGCCCCGCAAAGATGGCTCCGCCCGCAACGGAGGCATGGCTCCAACGAGCCATGCCTCCCTTTCGTAGGTTCGCTAGACTCATGAGCGTTTGATCGAGAAGTGTATGCCACTATCTACTTCCACAGGTCATAGGAGAGGAGGTCACCACCGGTGACACCAGTTTTCAGGCTGAACGCTCTTCGTTCCATTCACCGCCCGCTTGCCGCACTGCTGTTGATCGCGGTCATGGCGTCGGTCGCGGCCCCCGCGGCCGCTGCCAGCGTAAACCCAGAGCCAACCAACAGCCAGGCGGCGCAGTACCCCGCACCGCCAGAGATCCCCCAACCCGGCGAGATCATTGTCCGGTATAAGGAGATCCCGACCGAGGGGGAGATGAGCCTGCTGCTTGCCAGTCAGCGGGCGAGCGCCACCCCCAGCTCGGCCGACCCACACCTCCAGGTGATTCGCCCCTGGGAAGAGGGGAGTCTGGACGAGCAACTGAGCCAACTCCGGGCCGACCCACGGGTCGAGTATGCCGAGCCGAACTACCTCTTCCGGGCTGCCGGCCTGAACGATCCGGGCCTCGGCAGCCAGTGGGCGCACGGGGAGCTGGACACCGCCGGGGCGTGGGCTGAGATCCCCGTCGCAAGCGCAGCACCGATCACCGTTGCCGTGGTAGACTCCGGCGTCGACACCGCTCACGAAGATCTGACGGGCCGGCTCCTCTCCGGTCGGAACTTCATTGCCGGCGCCCCTGACCCGACCAACGTGGCCGATGAACTGGGGCACGGAACCCACGCAGCCGGCCTGATCGCCGCCAAGGCCAACAACGCGACGGGCGGGGCGGGGATCGCCGGGGAGCTGCCGGTCAGCATCCTCCCGGTCAAGGCGCTGGATTCGAAGGGGTTCGGCACCATGCTGGATATCGCCCAGGGGATTCGCTGGGCCGCCGACAGCGGCGCCCGGGTGATCAACCTGAGCTTTGGCGCCCGCCTGCCCGACTACCCCCGCACCCTGGCGGAGGCGATCAACTATGCCCAGGACAGGGGCGCCCTTGTCGTCGCAGCGGCTGGAAACGAGGGGGCGGCACTGGCCGGCTACTACCCTGCGAGCCTGCCCGGCGTGGTCGCCGTAGCAGCTACCGGGGCGGACCACCGCCGGGCCCTCTTCGCCAATGAGGCGCCCATTCGGGCGCCAGGTCTGGCGGTGCGGTCCACCCTGCCGGGCTCCAGCTACGGCGACCTCTCCGGCACCTCGGTGGCCGCGGCAGTGGCTTCGGGGGTGGCAGCCGTGCTCTCCTCGGCGTATCCTACGCTCTCCGCGGAAGAGGTCAGCGCTGCCCTTCTGCTTGGGCAGAAGGAGTGGGGGAGTGGGGGCGAGTTCCTCCGGGTACTCAACATGCGGCAGGCCTTGCACGAGTTGGCCGGCCCACCGGACCTCTTCCCCACGCTCACGGTGTTGCAGCCAGTCTCAGAGTGGATCAGCGGCACGACCACCTTCCTCGTCCATGTCGAGAACGCTATCGCTCTAGATACCGTGAGCTTCTATTTGGTGGATGGAGCCTCCGAATCGCTGCTCGGAACCGTACCGGGAGATTCCAGCGGGCAGGTCGGCTTCGCCTGGGACTCCACCAGCGTGGCCAACGGCCCCCACACGATCCGCATCGTCGCCCGCAATGCCCAGGGAGATGACCTTGCCGAAGGCACGCGGAGCGTGATCGTGGAGAACGGTGTGAGCGGCGGTCTGACGATTTCCGTCATCAAGCCAGATGGCTCCCCCGCCGCCGGTGTGGACCTGAGCCTCTACACTCGCTATGAAGGCCAGGAGGGTCTGGTCCTGCTCGAGCAGTTCAAGGCCGACCTGAACGGTCGCCTGCGGCTTCCCAGCTCCCGGGCGACCGACGGCCATTCCTTCCTGATTGTCGCCCAGGGGTCTGATCCGGCCTTCCTTTATACCAAGGAGGTGACCGCACCCGCCCAGGTCACCCTGGACGCCTCCCTGGCGAGCCCGGTCACCTTTGAGGGCCTGGTCCAGGGCAAGACCGGCTCCGAGCCAGCCGCCAACGCCACCCTCTGGGCCAACCTCTCCCACACAGGCGTCTCGGTTGGGGAGAAAGAGCTCTCCCCCTTGCTCCTCCTGGACGGGAGCGGCAGCGGGACCGCCTACCTGAGCCCCGGTTCCTACACCTTCCGGCTGATCAGCAGCGACCTGAGCCAGTACCAGGTGGTCCGCTCCCTCTCGATCCAGGGTCCAGACTCGGTTCGTGTGGAGCCACCAGCAGCGGGGCTGGCTACGCTGAAGCTCTACCAGGGGCAGGCGATCCTCCGCTATGAGGTCACCTGGACCGACGAGGCCGATGGCTTCAGGCTTCCAGGCGACCAGAGCCCCAGGCTGGTCACCGGCGGGGTGTACAGCGCCGAGATCGCCGCCACCGCCAGTACCGAGAGCGAGCGCTACAACTACTGGTTTTCTGTCCCCAAGGTCGAGGCCGCCGCTGGCGGCGAAGCGGTAGTCACCTTCGGAGACACCGCACAGCTCGCCCTGGAGGCCAACCGGACGGGGGAGGTCAGCAAGCCATCTACCGTGGTTCTGACCCCCAGGCTGACAGACGGCTTTGGGAATCCGATTCGCTATTCCTATGGTTCGATCACGTACACCGTTACCCCACCTGACGGTCCCGCCTACGCGACCTCCAACTCCTGGGAGGTCGATACCGAGACGCCTGGCCTCTACTCAATCCAGGCCAGGTACTACGCCCCCGGACTCACACCAGGCTATATCTATAGCAACACCCTGACCTTCACGGTCACTGCCCAGCGGACCGAGCCGCTCCAGGTGACGGTCAAGCAGCGGTCGGGCCAGCCAGCCCTTAACGCAGCGGTCTCCCTGTACCAAGCAACCGAGGCGGGCTATCGCCGGGTCGGTTTCGCCCGGACGGACACGAATGGCGTCGCCGGTTTCCCCTCCTATGATCCGAGCCTGCCCCTGTGGGTGGCGGTGGAGGGGGAGACTCCCAACCCGAATGACCCGACTTCTGACTGGGAGCCCTACTACGTTGTGCAACCGGTGCCGGAGGGCACAGAGCCGACCAGCCTGACGATCGACCTGTCCAGCCTCGCCATGCACCGGGTCACGCTGACGGCGCAAGACGCGGCGAACGCCCCCCTGTACAACGGTGCCGTGCGCTACTTCGTCTACCTGCGGGACGCTGCCGGCCGGCTACTCGGCACCGAACTGGACCGCCGCACCCTGCCCGAGGGGTATCCGGTCTGGGTAAGCGAGGGGCAGTACCTCTTCCAGGCGCTGGATCGCCTGGGGCGTGACGTGCCCGGCTCCCGGTACGTCCTCCTCTCCGATCCCGTCACCGTGGCAGAAGACCGCTCGGTCACACTGGGCGGCAGTGGCCTGACCAGGCTCACTGTCAGCCCCGCCCAGGGGCTGGAGGGGAGCGCAGTCCTCGGGCTCTTCGCAGTCGACTACCCCGAAAGCTACGCCCACCGCGTGCCCGACGGAAGCCCCGTCTACGTGAGCCCTGGCCGCTACCGGGTCGAAACCCGCCTCTCGGTGGAGCACTACACCGGCACCTGGCAATACTGGCTCGCCCGTGAGGTGACAGCCCAGAGCGAGGTCGAACTCAGTTGGCAGGTGGGAACCGACTTCACCATGCGCCTCACTGGGCTGCAACCGCTTTACCGCTCCGCCGCACCCCTGGTGACCCACCACGAGATCGCAGACAGCCACGGCAACCGGCTCGTCCACATGGAGGCCGCGGTAGCCACCACCTTCGCCCTGCCCCCGACCGGCTCCCCGGACCTGATCGCACCGTTCCTGGTGATCGAGGATCAGACCGGGAAGGAGGTCTTCCGCCAGAAGGTGGTCGACCCGATCCTGGAGCACGGGCAGACGAGGGCACAGTTTGCCGCCGCGTGGAACTGTAGCCTCGGGAGCACCTGCCCATCGCTCGACCCGAGCGAAGGCCCTTCCTCCTACTTCGGACAGAGCCTCACCATTCCGGATCACTGGAAGGGCTCCTTCACCGCCCACCTGCTGCTGGGCGCAGACCCCGACAGCACCCTGCGCTCCGCGGCGGTTCCCTTCACGGTGAGCAACACCCCGGTGATCGATTCCCTGCCCCCCGCCACGCGGGCGGAGAGCATCCCGATCACGGGCCTGGGCCGCCCGGGCTCGACCATTGCCCTTTCCTACCGGGTGGATGGCGGCGAGCCCACCCCGCTGGGCACAACCCTCACCAACGCCGAGGGCCGCTTCTCGCTCCCTGCCGTTCTGCCCGCCGAGGGGACCTATTCCTTCACCGCGGTAGCCAACTGGGACGGCGAGGAGTCCGATCCCTCCGACCCGGTCACGCTCCGGGTGGACCGGACCGCCCCGGTCTGGCCGGCGGAGGCGCTCACCGTGAAGTCGGTCAGCGACACCCAGATCGGCCTCGCCTGGACAGCCCCGACAGATCCCGATCTCGCCAGTTTTGAGCTCTGGCGCGACGGGACCCTGCTCCGCACGGTCGATGCGGCCACCGCCGACTACCTGGACACCGGTCTGCAGCCAGAGACCACCTACGTCTATACGGTGACAGCGGTCGATCAGGCCGGGAACCGCTCCTCTGCCGAGCTCCAGGCCGCCACCGGTCATCTCCCCGACACCCAGCCCCCCACGGCCCCCAGCGGGCTGCAGGCCCAGGTGGCCGGCAGCGAGGTGCGCCTGACCTGGGAGGCCAACCCCGCCAGCGAGGGTGTCACCAGCTACCGCCTCTACCGGAGTGCGGATGGCGGCCCCGCCGTCACCCTTGCGACGATTGATGGCGATCTCTCCTTCACCGACACCGGCCTGAACGCCGAGACTACCTACACCTACACCCTGACCGCGCTAGATGCCGCCGGCAACGAGTCGGAGGCGGGGGAACCCTCCATCATCCGAACCGGGGCCCTGGTGATCCAGCAGGTGGCGGTCCGAGCGACCCCGCGCACCCGTTACGGGGCAGCCCAGCCCGGCGCCACCATCCAGATCACGTTGGTCGGAGAACCCGGCCGCACGGCCGAGGCACAGGTCGAGTACGAGCACTGGGTGGATGGTCACCCGACCACCGGCCAGCAGACCCTCGTCCTCACCGCCAGTGAGGCGGCCCCGGGTGCCTACCTTGGCAGCTTCAGCCTCCCCCAGGCCACCGCTGCCGTGACCAGGGTGACCGGTCTCCTCGCCGACAGCGCGGGCCATGTGGTCCGGCAGGAGGCTGGCGGGCTTCCCCTGCCCGTAGCCGGCAGCCTGGCGCTCCAGGTCGCCACGCCCGCTGGCGCCACCGATGCCGATGTAGCCGCCGCCATTAAAGGCGGCAAACTGACCGCCTGGAGCGAGAGCGCTCGCAGCGGCGGGCAACTCAACACGACGGACTCCGCCACCGCGTACCGCCTGGACGGGCTGACCCCCGCCACCGACTATGTGGTCCGGCTCGTGGACGGCGACGGGCGCGAACTGGCCCGCCAGACCAGCGTTACGGTCTCGGGGGGCAAGGAAAGCGCTGTGGCGATCAGCCCGGCCCTGCCTGCCACCCTGCAGGTGCGGCTGCTTGGGATCGACGGCAAGCCGCTGTCGAGCGCCATGAAGGGCCAGTTCAAGGTCGAAGGCTCCACCTATGCCGTCCTCTGGTCATCCGATTGGACCGGCCTGACCGGGGCGCTGACCGGCCGCCTGTCCGGCGAGACGGTGCGAGTGATTCCCATGGCATCGCTCCCCTTCCGGGCGGACCAGTCGCAGACCTTCCAGCTCCAGCCCGGCCATAACCTCGTGACCATGCAGCTTCAGGAGCATCCGAAGGGCACCGTGGAGGGCACCGTCACCGATCATGCCGGGGCCCCGGCCCAGTACAAGGGGATCACCCTCCGGCAGGAGATTGCCGGCCAGTTGGTGGTGACCAGAGGGCGCACCGACGCAGCGGGCCACTTCCAGATCCAGGGCTACGCCGGGGCGGGTGAACTCACCGTCGAGGCGCTGGACCTGCGCGCCGAGCCGCTCCCCGTGACCCTGCTAGAGAACCAGACGGTCACCCAGGGGATCGTCGCCCAGGGGCGCAGGGAGACGAGGGTCGAGATCCTGCTCTACACCCGGTCCGCCACCGGCAACTGGGAGGGACCCATGCAGCTTGACCACCGCACCGCCTACCACTTCCGCATCTCCGTGCAGGCACCCAATGGCAGCCAGGTCGGGTATCCCTTCGTGGTCCGGGCGCTGCCAGGAGAGAAGGTCACCGCCTGCATTAGCGGGGCGGAGAGCGGCCTGCCCAACGCCTGTCACACCGCTGCGGTGACCGAGGCGCAGACAGCCCGCGTCGAGTTCCGGCTGGACGGTCGCCTGACCAGCAAGCTCACCCTGCGGGTCACCGACGCCGCAACGGGCGCCCCCGCCAGCTACGAGAGCGGCGTGCTCTACCGGCAAGGCGAGGCCGGGCGCAACGTGGTCCAGCTTCTGCCCGGTGGCACGACCGAACTGGTCGTGAGCGAGGGGGGAGCGTACTCCCTCTTCCTCCGTGGGGCGGATGGAAAGCTGGGTGAGAGCAGCTTCAACGTGACCCTGGGGGGCGCCCAGGTGGTCTCCATGAGCCTCTTTGACTCGGCCCACTTCACCGGAAGGCCGGGTAACAGCGTCACCGCCGGTGCGGCCCAGGTGGGGGCGGAGAAGCTGCTCACCTACCAGGTGGAGTACCGGAATCACGGGCCTGCCGTGACCGATGCCACCCTCCAGATCTACCTCAGCGCTGGGGCGACCCTGGTGGCGGAGTCCGTCCGCCTCAACGGTCAACCGGCTCCGGTCGAGGAGGGCGGCGTGGTGGTCGGCAGCCTGGCCCAGGGCGCCAGCGGCACGCTGAGCTTCACCACCCGCGTCCCGAGTGGGGCTGCCGACCCGGCCCTGACCGCCACCGTCCGTATGAGCCACAGCCTGACGCAGTGGCCCGAGATCCTGGGCACAGGCGTGGCCCTCTGGAAGCCTGTCTCCATTCAGGCACCGCCCAAGGTGAACACCCAACAGATCACCGTAACCGGGACCGCACCGATCGGCTCCAACGTGGTCCTCTACAGCGGCGGAACCGCTCTAGGAAGCGCCACCGTAAGCGCCGGCGGCCAGTGGTCGATCCGTGCCCAGCTTCCCGGCCCCGCCTCGTTGACGGTGGGGCATGAGCTGATCGCCGCCGTGGAGGATAGCCAGGGTCAGGAGCTGCACCGTGCCAGCACCTATGTCACCTACGGACCCGACACCCCGGTGCTGAAGCAGATGACGCTCACCCGCATCAACGAAAATGGTCAGGTCACCGCCGTCCGTGTCGATCCCAGCCAGTCGGTTCCCCGCTTCCCCGTCGTGGTAGTTCCGGGTCAGCCGATCACCCTGGAACTGGAGTTTGACGATCCCAACCGGGTCCGGGACCTCTTCGTCTCGGTCCGGGGCATGCGGCCGATCACCATGCAGCGCGGCGCCGACGGGATCTTCCGCGGTCAGCTGATCTGGGTCGCTGGCACGCCGGGTCCGATCCAGGTGACCTACCTGGGCCAGCCCAAGCCGTTCAGCCAGGCGTCTCAACCGAGCCTGACCGACATGCGGGAGGGGCTTCCCCCCGCCCTGTACAACGCCACCGTTGCGCGCCAGAACATATCTGGCAACACCACCAACGACCCCAGCGCCGGAACGGGCACCGCCAACCTCCTCTTCCATTTGGATGGTGACCCGACCAGGCCGCTGACCGTCAGCCTGAGCGTCACCCCCCTGGAGCGCTTCACCCCCACGGCAGATGATGCCGCCCGGGTGGCCGCTGGCGGCGCCCCCATCTACAACCTTGAGATTGAAGAGGTCAGCGGCGGCATTCGCCTCTCTGGTGTCATTGACACGGGTGCGGCCGGAAACCAGCTCGCCGCCAAGAACCTACTCGAGGGCACCAAGGCCTTTGTCATGTTCATGCACACCGGCGGCCGGTTCGTCGACTTCGTCAACCAGGGCATGTCGATGGATGGGTACCTCGGGCTCTTCGCCAGACTTCAGGAGATGCGCCGATTGGCGCAGGCCTGCGACTACGTTGGCCGGGAGCACTACAACTCCCTCCTCGATATCCAGGAGAAGCAGGTCTACCGGTGGATGGCGCTCTCCGCCGGCATGGCGGCCACCTCTGGCGTCCTGACCCTCAGCGGTGTCGGAGCGCTCGGCGGAGCGGGGCTCTTTATCATCGGGTTTGCGGCGGACTACGTCATCGGGGAGCAGATCAACAAGGGGCTAGACGCCATTGCCAAGCGCATGGGCAACGATCCCTGGTGCAAGGGCAAGGAGGTCGCCGATCCCAAGTGGATCATGGACCCCGGCGGCTACGTCTACGAGGCGGTCCCCGAGAACCGGCTGGAGGGTGTGACCACCACCCTCATGGAGAAGCAGCCCGACGGCTCCTGGCTCGTCTGGGATTCCGCCTGGTTCGGCCAGCAGAACCCGCTCACCACCAACGCCGAGGGGCTCTACGCCTGGGACGTGCCCGAGGGCGATTGGCAGGTCCTCTACCAGAAGCAGGGCTACGCCGATTCGCTCAGCCCCGTGCTCCACGTGCCCCCGCCCCAGACCGATGTAAACCAGGGCCTCGTCTCCCTCGCGGCTCCTGCGGTGGAGCAGATCAAGGCCGGCCCGAATGGCGCCTACCTTGATATCACCTTCAGCCAGTACATGAAGGCCACCACCCTCTCGGAGACCACCATCAGCCTCACATCGCCCGATTCGACCCCCGTCACCGGCAGCGTGAGCCCGCTCAACCCCGTCAACGCCGACTCAGGGGTACCGGTCACCCGGACCGCCCGCTTCACGCCGGCGGCCCCCCTAAACCTGGGCGCCACCTACCGGGTCGATGTGAGCGACATGGTCCAGAACTACGCCGACCGCCCCATGGCGGAAGGGTTGGTGACCACCTTCACCGTCCCGGCAGATGTCACACCTCCCGGACAAGTGACCGGGGTGAGCGTTGAGCCGGCCGACGGGAGACTCACCCTGCGGTGGGTCAACCCGGCCGATGCCGACTTCAATCGGGTTCGGATCGCCACCTCTGCCACCGGCTTTGACCAGTGGCGAGAGACCAACGGCAGCAGCCTCACCCTGAACGACCTGAACAACGGCCAGACCTACGCCATTCGGCTGGTCACCGCCGACCTCGCCGGCAACCTCTCCGAGCCCGTCACGGTCACCGCATCCCCCGTCGATCTGACTCCGCCTGGCCCCGTGACCAACGTGACCGTTCAGGCAGACAGGGGGAAGCTGAGCCTGCGGTGGGCCGACCCGGCGGCCCTAGACCTGACCACGATTCGCCTCGTCTGGAAGGGCCCGGCCAACCAGTCCGGAACCGTGCTGCTGGGTCCGGGTGACCGCCTCTACGAACTGGGGAGTCTGGGCGAGGGTCAGAGCTACAGCTTCACCCTGACCGCCCTTGACCTGGCGGGCAACGAGTCGGCCCCGGTCACCGTCACCGGCACCACACCCGGCGAGACCAGTGGCGGTGGAGGCAACCCGCCTCCGGACAGCAACGATCCGCCCCTGGGTGAGACTCCCCCTTCGGAGCCTGAGCAGCCCGGTCTGCCGGTCCCTGTGGGCGGCGGCACCTTCCGCCTCGCCGGGGGGCAGGTGACCCTGACCCTGCCCGAGGGCGGTCTGCCCGAAGGCACCAGGCTCCAGGTGGTCGCCGCCGACCAGCCCGAGCCCAGTGACCCCAGCCTGATCGTGGCCAGCCCCGCCTACCAGATCACCGCGGGCGACGCCGCACTCACCGGGCTGGCGACCCTCTCTCTGGGCTACGCACCGCAGTCGGGCGACCCCCGCGGCCTCGGCCTCTACCGGCAGGATCCGATCGATCCGAAGCGCTGGCACTACGTGGGTGGGGTTCTGCTTACCGCCTCCGGGGCGGTGCGGGGCCAGATCAGGGAGCTTGGGACCTACGCCGTCATGCGGCGGGCCAACAGCTTCGGCGATCTGGCAGACCACTGGAGCCAGGAAGAGGTAGAGGTGCTCCTGAGCCGTGGGATCGCCTGGGGCGCGACCAGTACGGCGTTCCGGCCCGACCGGCCCGCCACCAGGGCCGAGGTGGCCAAGCTCCTGGTCCTGATCCTCCTGCAGGATCCCGAGCGGGAGCTGCGCCTCGATCCGCCGGCATCATCGCCATTTGCGGATGTTGCTCCCAGCCACCCCGACTACGCTTATGTCGCGGCGGCGGCGCAACTGGGGATCATTCTGGGGTACAACGGCCAGTTCCGCCCCGAAGACCCGGTGAATCGCGCCGAGTTCGCCACCATGCTCTACCGGGCCCTTGGCACCCCTGGCGAGCCGGCGGCTAGCGGGAGCACCCTCCCCTTCATCGATTCAGCCGAGATCCCGCAATGGGCGCTTCCGTCCATCGCCTGGGCCGCTGCCGAGGGGCTCCTCCAGGGCGACCCGCTTGGGCGTGTGCTCCCGCAGGGGAAGACCACCCGGGCAGAACTTATGGTCGTCGCACTGCGGGCCATGACCCGGCTGGGCCTGATCTCGGTAGAGGAGTAGTCCCATAAGCACAGGCCCCTGCTCGCCTGCACCAGGGCGGGCGGGGGCCTTCCTCTATTCCATGGGCAATGGGGGCAGATCGATTTGGGTGTACCCAGCCGCCCGTCCCGATGGTACAATGCCTCCTGCGCCCCTACATGACCGCATGTGATTGGGAGGCATCGCCCGTGTCCAGGATCGCCCAGTTGACCCGAGACCTGAACGAACCACAGCGGGAGGCCGCCCTGCACAAGGACGGCCCCCTTCTTGTCATCGCCGGGGCCGGGGCCGGAAAGACCAAGACCGCCATCCACCGCCTGGCCTGCCTGCTAGCGGCTGGTATCCCCCCGGAGGAGATCCTCTGTATCACCTTCACCAACAAGGCGGCCCGTGAAATGCGGGAGCGGGCAGAGTCGCTGGTCGGTTCAGCCGCCAAGGCGGTCATGATCCGCACCTTCCACTCCGCCGCAGTCGTCCTGCTGCGCGAGTACCTGGAACTCTACCCCGAGTCCGGGCGTAACCCGCGCTTCTCCATTGCCGACGAGAACGTGCAGCTCGCCCTGGTCAAGGAGGCGGTGGCCGAGCGGAACTTTGACCTGAAGGCCAACCGGCCCGAGTCCTTCCTCTGGCGCATCGGCCGGTACAAGAACGAGATGGCCGACCCCGAGGCGCTGCTCTTTCGTCATCCGACCAATGAGATCATGGACTGGGACCGGGTCCGGGAGCTGATTGGCCAGACCGACCGGTACGTCAACCGGCTGACGGCGGAGATCTGGAAGCGCTATGAGGAGAAGCTGCGCCAGAACAACATGGTCGATTTCGACGACCTGATCAACCTGTTCACCCGAATGTTGATCGATGTGCCCGAGGCCCGGGAGCGGCTACAGGCCCGCTTCCCGTATATCCAGGTGGATGAGTTCCAGGACACGAATGTGGCCCAGCTGCAAATGGTCAAGCTCCTGGCCGGCGACCGACAGAACGTCATGGCCGTGGGCGATGACGCCCAATCGATCTACTCCTGGCGCTCGGCCGATATCCGCTGCATTCTGGAGTTCGAGAAGCACTTCGCCGGGGCAAAGACGGTGAAGCTAGAGCAGAACTACCGCTCCACCCAGGCGATCATTCGCGGGGCGAACCGGCTGATCGCTCACAACAGTAGCCAGCGGCCCAAGACCCTCTTCACGAGGGCGCCGGAGGGGGCGCCGATCACCGCCTACGAGGCCGAGTCGGATCTGGCCGAGGCGATCTACGTGCTCCAGCAGATTGAGAGCCATGTGGCGGCGGGCCGCAAGTATGGGGAGTTCGCCATTCTCTTCCGGACAAACGTCCAGTCCCGCCTCTTCGAGGACAAGCTGCGGGAGGCCCAGCTCCCCTACCAGGTGGTGGGCGGACCCAAGTTCTATGACCGGCGCGAGGTGCTGGACTCCCTGGCCTACCTGAAGCTGCTGGACAACCCGCGGGACTCGGTCAACTTCGAGCGGGTGCTGAACGCCCCGCGGCGTGGGATTGGCGAGCGGACCCTCTACCGGCTCCTGGCGCTGGCGGCCCAGCAGGAGATCGACCTGATCGAGGCGCTGGCCCGGGGGCTGGACGAGGGGATCCTGCAGGACCAGGCGGCAGATGGGGGCGCCAGGCTCTACCGGCTCCTCCGGCAGGCGAGCGATGCCCTGGAGCAGCACCCGGGCCGCTTCGCCAGGACGATCGACCAGCTCCTGCACGAGAGCGGCTATCTTTCCTTCCTGGAGGCGGAGGACCAGAAGAAGGAGGAGCGGCGGGCGGAGATCGTCCGCTCCCTGCTGACCGCCATGTACGACTACGAGCGGCGGCAGCCGGGTGGCGGCCTGCGAGGCTACCTCGAGTCGATCGCCCTGGCCGACGCCCAGGACGATGACCAGGGCGGCCAGGTGATCCGGCTCCAGACGATCCACTCCTCCAAGGGGCTGGAGTACCCAGTCGTATTCGTGGTGGGCATGGAGCAGGGGATCCTGCCCAACAAGCGAGCACTCGATGAAGGAAATCTAGAGGAGGAGCGGCGGCTCGCCTACGTGGCGGTCACCCGGGCCCGGGAGCAACTCTACCTGACCAGCGCTCGTGTCCGCTCGGAGCGAGGCGAACTGACTGTGACCACCCCCTCGCAGTTCCTGGCTGAGACCCTGAGTGGAACCGGCTCCCCCACCTGGGGCGTCTAAAGGTTCGCTGGCCTATCGCGGCTTGACTGTGGTAAACTGGACACGTTTGCGCGGTCTCCCCGCCAGATTCGAGGAGGGATCCCTTTGTCGGTTCTGCAGGCGATTATCCTGGGCATTCTCCAGGGGCTCGGTGAGTTTCTGCCGATCTCCAGCTCGGCTCATTTGATCCTCGTGCCGTGGTTCTTTGGCTGGGGGGAGTCCGGCCTCGCCTTTGACCTGGCGCTGCACCTGGGCACCCTGGTCGCCGTGACGATCTACTTCTTCAAAGATCTGCTGGGCCTTGCCGTCGCAGGGCTGACCAAGGGAACGCGGACCCCGACCGGCAAACTGGCCTGGGGGATTGTGCTGGGCACCGTGCCAGGGGCACTCTTTGGCCTGCTCATGGAGGAGCAGGTGGAGGAGGTATTCCGGGGCAACTACCTGCTGATTGGTATCCTCCTCGCGGTGGTGGGCGCAATCCTCTACCTCGTGGATCGAAACGGGGCCAAGCGGCGCTCCCTGGCGGATATCCGGCTCTGGGATCTCTTCCTGATCGGCTGTGCCCAGGCGCTGGCGATCATCCCCGGTGTCTCCCGCTCCGGGGCGACGATTACGGCGGCGCTGCTGCTCGGTTTGGAGCGAGACAGCGCAGCGCGTGTCTCCTTCCTGCTGGGCTGGCCGATTATCTTCGGTGGGGCCGTCATGGTCCTGAAGGACCTCGACCCCGCCATGTTTACACCGGCCTTCTTCGCGGGCATTGCCGCCGCAGCGATCAGCGGCTACGCCGTAATTACCTTCCTCATGGACTACCTGCGGCGCGGGACCTTCCTGGTCTTCGCCGGTTACCGGGCCGTGATCGCAGCGATCACGATTCTGCTCGTCTTCCTGCGCGGGTAGGCGAGAGAGGGAGTGGTACCCATGGCCGACCCCAAGGTGATCGTTTACACATCGCCGACCTGAATGCCGTGCAGGCAGGCGAAGGAGTATCTTTCGCAGCACGGTATCCCCTTCGAGGAGAAGGACGTTGTCCAGAATCCGGAGAACCTCCAGGAGATGATGGAATCGACCCGCGGTCTGCGGGGCGTACCTGTCATTCTCGTCGGCAAGCAGGTCGTGCGGGGGTTCAATCGGGAGAAGCTTGCAGCCCTGCTTGGGCTAGAACCGTAAGAGACAGGCCTGCAGGGTGTGCGCCCTGCAGGCCTTTTGGCTGGGTGGATTTCGGCGGGATTGGCCGTTGACGATGATCTCCCGTCTGGGTAGGGTGTAGAATAAGATCCCTTCCACAGGAGGCGAACCGCCATGACTCTCCCCAAGGCGTTGACGATTGCGGGCTCCGACACCAGCGGCGGCGCTGGTCTGCAGGCTGACCTCAAGACCTTCCAGGAGCGCGATGTGTACGGCATGGTGGTCCTGACCACTATTGTGGCAATGGACCCCCACAACAACTGGAACCACCAGGTCTTCCCCATCGACCTCTCCGTTGTGGAGACCCAAATGACCACCGTGTTTGATGGCATCGGGATCGATGCCATGAAGACCGGCATGCTGGGCTCGGTGGATCTGGTTGAGCTGGTGGCCCGCAAGATTGACCAGTACAAGCTCCAGAAGGTCGTGATCGACCCGGTCATGATCTGCAAGGGGACCGATGAGGTCCTGCACCCGGAGCTGGCCGACTCGTTGCGTGAGCTGCTCGTGCCCCGCTCCCTCGTGATCACGCCCAATCTGTTTGAGGCCCAGCAGTTGGCCAAGCGGCGGATCCAGACCGTGGAGGACATGAAGGAGGCCGCGGCGATCATCCACGATCGGGGCGCCAAGTATGTCCTGATCAAGGGCGGCGCCAAGCTGCTGCACGAAAAGGCGGTCGACGTCCTATACGATGGCAAGCAGTTCGAGGTGCTGGTCTCGGAGAAGGTGGGCACCTCCTATACCCATGGCGCCGGCTGCACGACCGCTGCAGCGATCACCGCCGAACTGGCCAAGGGGGCAAGCCCCAGGGAGGCGATCGCCACGGCCAAGCGGTTCATTTCGGCAGCGATCCGGCATGGCTTCCCGCTTAATCAATTTGTCGGACCCACCATGCACTCGGCCCTGCGCCGCTTTGGTGAGTAAGGTGGGGCCAGACGGGCGCGAAGAGGCCGCAGGGGCGAACCCTGCGGCCTTTGACGCACTGTGGGAGCATGGGGCAGGGAACTACTCCTCGTCCTCGGCGTCGTCCTCTTCGGGTGCCTCGTCACCAGCCGACTCCTCGGCCGCGGGCTGCACGTCGTGCAGGGCCGGGTTGTAGAGGACGCCGGTGGACATGGCCCACTCCTGCCAGGCCTCGAGGGAGTCGAAGCGGCGGAAGCCGTAGTGCTTCTGGTAGTAGGACTGGGCGAAGATGTGCTCCAACTGCTCAATGGTGAGGCCACTCGCCTCACTCAGCGCCGATGCGCCCATCGGCTTCTGGTACTCCAGCAGGTGGTCGTTCAGCATGCGCCAAATCTGCATGGAGATTGTGCTCGTCGTGCCGGTGCCAAGGGAGCGAGAGGTGGTGTAGACAGCCTCTCCTGCCCGGATCTCGGCTGTGGTTTCAGCCATGGTCGAATCCCTCCGTCTAACAGATACTTCCCAGATTTGGCTCGAATTACTCTCCCCCTCTGGGGGAACAACCCTAGCCCGTAGACTTCGCTGCCAGCAGAAGGAATTCCTGCTGCCTTCGCTCTACTCGAAGTTGATGATCCGCCCCGGTACGAAGACCCGGACAGCCCGCCCCGCTGTGGCCTCCCGCAGCTTCGCATCGGTCGTGATCGCCCGCTCCACATCCGCCTGGGTCGCATCCGCCGATACGGTGATCGCGCCCTTCAGCCGTCCCGCCACCTGGACGGGAATGGTGACCGACTCCTCCCGGATCAGGGTGGGGTCGTAGGTGGGCCAGGGGGCATGGTGGACAGAGCCCTTCCGCCCCCAGCGGTGGTGGATCTCCTCGGCGGCGAAGGGGGCGAAGGGGGCAACCAGGTCGACCAGGGTCGCGACCCCCTCGTGCCAGGGCGCCAGTTCCACCGTTGCGGTGAACTCCATGAGAAGAGCAATCGCCGAGTTGTAGCGGAAGGTCTCGATCGCCTCGGTTACCCGTGCGATCGTCCGCTGGCGGGCCCGCTCGGACCCAGGGCTGGGGGCGGGTACGAATGGTGCATCCACCAGGGAGAAGATACGCCGCAGGAAGCGGTGACAGCCCTCGATTCCGCTGGTCGACCACTCGATCTGCTGCCCAGGTGGCGCCATGAACATCTCCCACAGCCGCAGGGTGTCCGCACCGTACCGCCGGACCATCTCATCCTGGGAGACCACATTCCCCTTCGACTTGGACATCTTGGCGCCATTGAGGAAGACCATCCCCAGGGTGAAGAGCTTGCGGGCTGGTTCGGCGTGCGCCACGAACCCCATTTGCTGCAGCGCCCGGGTGACAAACCGGGCGTACATCAGGTGCAGGATCGAATGCTCCGCCCCGCCCACGTAGATATCGACGGGCAGCCAGCGGGCGGCAGCTGCCGGGTCGAAGGGGCGCTCGGCGTCCTGCGGGGAGAGGTAGCGGTAGAGGTACCACGAGGAGTCCACAAAGGTGTCCATGGTCTCGACCTCCCGCCGGGCGGGGCCGCCGCAGGCGGGGCAGGTGGTCTCCACGAATGCCTGGTTCGAGGCCAGGGGCGGCTCGCCCTTCGGGGTAAAGTCGACCGCACGGGGCAGCCGGACCGGCAGCTGCTCCTCCGGCACCGGGACCGTGCCGCAGGCGGGGCAGCTGACCATGGGGATCGGGGCGCCCCAGTAACGCTGCCGGCTGACCAGCCAGTCGTGAAGCCGGTAGGTGCCGTCATCGGCCTTGCCGATCCAGTGGCGCTGTTGGGTCTTCACGTGCTCCGGCCAGTCGGCCAGCGCATCCAGCCCTTCCAGCAGATCATCGGCGAAGGCGGTGGTCCGGAAGAACCACTGCTCCAGGTTTCGGGCAATGACCCTGGTGCCACAGCGCTCGCAGACGCCGGTTGGCTCATCAGCCGTGGATTGGGTCGGGGCAGGCCCGTTCACCACCTGCTCATTGGCCAGGGCGGTCTGGCAGGTGGGGCACCAGTTGACCGGGGCGTTTGCCTTGTAGGCCAGGCCGTGCTTGTACAGCTGAATGAAGAGCCACTGGGTCCAGCGGTAGTAGGACTCATCGCAGGCGGCGACCTCGCGGGACCAGTCGTAACCCATGCCCGCTGCCTTCAACTGCGCCGCCATGTCGGCGATATTCCGCCGGGTGTGCTCCTCGGGGTGGACCCCGGTCTTGATCGCAGCGTTCTCGGCCGGCAGGCCAAAGGCGTCCCAGCCAATCGGGTGCATGACATCGTAGCCGCGGCGCCGCCAGTAGCGGGCCTGCACATCGCCAATGGTGTAGTTCCGCACGTGCCCTACGTGCAGCTTCCCGGACGGGTAGGGAAACATGGGGACGACCATAAAGGGGCGGGCGGCATCGTTTCGCACCTGGTAGGTGCCAGTGCGCTCCCAGTGCTCACACCAGTGGGGCTCGTAACGGGCGAAGTCGAACCGGGTGTTGGTCATGGGTACCATCTCCTTCGATCGATTCGCCCAGGGGGTTGCTGCTGTCGGTCAAGCAGCGCCGGTTCGTCCTGGAACAGGGGGCTGTTGCACGTAGCCCACTGCCGTGGCAACACAAAAACCCCCGCCTCCGTGCAAGAGGCGAGGGTTGCTCGCGGTACCACTCTTGTTAGACATGGCTCCTGCCATGCCTATCTCGATAACGGGGCTATCACCCCGCTGGTTTGGTAACGGAGCCAGAACTCCGTCCTGTCGCTTACTCCCCGTGAGGGGTTCAGCCGGCCGCTCGGGGAGGAGGCGCCCCGCCCGTGGTGGGCGGTGGTTGGATCCCTTCCCGCTGCCTCGCACCGACCGGCAGCTCTCTGAGGGCGTGGGAGTCCAGGCGAACGAGTCCCGTCATCGCGTTATCCCTGGGTTATTCAGAAGTGTATATCCGAAATTTTGTCCCTGTCAAGCCCCCAGTATGCAGATCTTTGCGCCGGATCAAATCGGTTGGCGGGATCTTTCCGGCGGTCGCCAGCGTCGGTAGATGCAGAGAAAGGCCCGTGAGCGGGCACTGTGGAGGGACAGAGTCATGAGTTTCACGATCCGACCATTTGTGGATGCCGACTACGAGGCGATTGCCCGGATCGTCTCGGAGGTGGACCAGGAGGTCGTCACGGCGCAGTCGCTGCGCGATGAGGACAGGGCACGGCCCGAGCGGTACAAGCACGGTGCCTGGATAGCCGAGGTGGCTGGCGAGGCGGTCGGTTTCACCCACTACCAGCAGTTGCCCGCCTTCTACCACCCGCAGAAGTTTGATGTGAGCGTCGCGGTTCTGCCCAGGTTCCGGCGGCAGGGAATCGGGAGCGCCCTCTGGCACCAGTTGGAGGAGGGGCTCACACCCTTCGATCCCATCTCCCTGAGCGGCGGCACGAAGGAGGACCGGCCCGAGGCGATCCGCTTTGCCGAGGCCAGGGGTTTCGTGGAGAAACTGCGGAACTGGGAGTCCCACCTGGATATCCAGCAGTTCGACCTGGAGGCCTGGCAGCCCGTTGTGGCGGAGGCGGAGGCAAAGGGCTACGCCATGAAGTCGCTGGCCGAACTCTACGCCGACCCTGACTGGCAGCAGAAGCTCTACGCCCTCGTCATGGAGGTGCGGCGAGATGTCCCCACCAGCGAGCCCTGGCAGGAGACCCCCTACGACGAGTGGCTCAAGATGTTTGAGGCCAACACCCACCGCTATCCGGAGGCGTACTTCATCGGGATTCACGGCGATGAGTGGATCGGGCTGAGCGCCCTCTGGCACTCGGACGAGGAGGGCGTCGTGACCACCGGTCTGACTGCGATCAAGCGGGCACACCGGGGCAGCGGGATCACCCGAGCGCTGAAGGTGAAGGCGATCGGGGTAGCCAGGGCCGACGGCTACAAGAAGACAAAGACCTGGAACGAGTCGAACAACGTCCGCATGCTGGCGATCAACCAGAAGATGGGCTTTGTCCGGCAGCCGGCCTGGATTAGCTTCCAGAAGCAGATCAAGAGCGAGAGCTAGGCGACCTGGCGGGTCCCGTGCGCGGGGCCCGCCTTTGCGCGCCCGAAGGGGGAAGAGCGACTCCATCTTGACGAAATGAGACATAAGCGAATAGAATGTGATCAATGAAAGCTAGCGAGCGCTTGCTTTCGTCCAGGGGGTGCAGAGGGAGATGCCCAGGCCCGGTCGCAAGGATGAGTTGCTGGAGGCGGCCGTCACCCTCTTCAGCCAGAAAGGGTTTCACGCCACCACCGTCCGGGATCTCGCCGAACAGGTTGGCATGAAATCCGGTTCGCTCTACGCCCATATCGCCACGAAGGAGGACCTGCTGGAGGAGATCGTCATGCGCTCCGCCGAGCAGTTCCAGGCAGCGGTCGCCCCGATCGTGCGGAGCGACGCACCGGCAGCGAGCAAGCTTCGTCAGGCCATGGCCGCCCATATCCGGGTGGTCGCTTCGGACACGGGGGCGGCGACCGTCTTCCTGCACGAGTGGAAGGCGCTCTCGCCCGAGCGGCACGCCTCGGTCATCGCCGCACGGCAGGGGTACGAGGAGCTGCTGGCCGCGATCATTCGCCAGGGGGTGGAGAGCGGCGAGTTCCGCCCGGTGGATGAGAGCTACGCCCGGCTGCTGGTTCTGAGTGTGGTCAACTGGGTCTACCAGTGGTATAAGCCCGGCGGTCCTCTTGGTCCCGACCAGGTGGCTGACCGGTTCGCCGAACTGATCCTGCACGGCATGGAACCTTAGGGGGAGGGGTCCGACGTGACCGAACTGATCCAGCGTACCGACGAGCAGCGCCTGGCGGAGTTCATGGCCCGGATCGAGCGGGGGGAGAAGATCGAGGCGACCGACTGGATGCCCGACGAGTACCGGATCACCCTGGTCAAGTTCATGCAGATGCACGCCCTCTCCGAGGTGATGGGCGCCCTGCCCGAGAAGGAATGGGTACCGAAGGCGCCGACACTGGCACGCAAGCTCTCCCTCATGGCCAAGGTCCAGGACGAAATGGGCCATGGGCAGCTGATCCTGCGGGTAGCGGAGGACCTGGCCGTCCCGCTGGGGAAGAACCGGGAGGATCTGGTGAACGAGCTCTTCACGGGGCAGGCCAAGTTCCATAACGTCTTCCACATGCCCGCCCCCACCTGGGCAGACGCGGGGATTATCGGGTGGCTGGTGGATGGTGCCGCCGTCGTCTCCCAGGCCGCCCTGCTCGATTCCTCCTACGGACCGTATGCACGGGTGCTCCAGCGGGTCTGCGCTGAGGAGGGCTTCCATATCCAGCACGGCGAGTCGATCTGCCTCGCCCTGGCCGAGGGCACCCCGGCGCAGCGGCAGATGCTGCAAGAGGCCCTCACCCGCTGGTGGGAGTCGCTGCTCCTCTTCTTCGGCCCGGCGGAGACGACATCCGCCTCTGCGACGATCCTCCTGAAATACCGCTTCCGCACCAAGACCAATGAGGAGCTGCGGCAGAAGTTCTTCTCCAAGTATGTGCCGCGCATCTGGTCGTTGGGGCTGACCCTCCCCGACCCAGACTTCCGCTGGAACGAGTCAACCCAGCTCTGGGAGTACACCGCACCGGACTGGTCGAAGCTGAAGGCGATCGCCCGCAACGAGGGACCGCTCTCCCAGTACCGGCTGGGCCTGCGCCGCATCTCGTACGAGCAGACCCGCTGGGTGCGTGAGGCGCTGCTGGGCGGATCATCCGCCAGGGCGGTTTAGGGGGTGGTGGGCGTGGAGTATCGGATCTTTGAGGTCTTCATTCAGAAGGATCACGGCTCGCCCCACGTCTGGGTTGGCTCGGTCGATGCCGGCTCGCCCGATGACGCTCTGCTGCTGGCCCGCGAGTCGTTTCTGCGCCGGGATCCTGCCGTGTCGATCTGGGTGGTGGAGCAGCACCGGATCCACCGCACCGACTACGAGGACCGGGACTTCTTTGCCCGGGAGTCCGACAAGACCTACCGCATGCTCTCGGGCTACAACAAGGCGAACGCCGAGCGCTGGCGCAAGTACAAGAAGAACCTGCTGGACCTTGAGAAGGACTTTGTGAAGGACTGATAACGAGATGACGATCCCAAACCGGCCGGTATTGGTGGAACTGCTGTACCAGTTGGCCGACGACGAACTGGTCATCGGGCATCGGGACTCCGAGTGGCTGGGGCTCGCCCCGCACATCGAGGAAGATATCGCCTTCGCCTCCATCGCTCAAGATGAGATCGGCCACGCCAACACCTACTTCAAGCTGCTGGAGGAACTGGGGGAGGGTAAGGCCGACGATCTGGCCTTTCTGCGCCCCGCCACCGAACGGCGGAACGCCGTTCTGCTCGAGCGGCCCAACGGATTGGGGACCTACCTGGAGAATCCGGCCTTTGAGTGGGACTACACGGTGGCCCGCCGCCTCTTCTACGACCTGTTTGACTCGGTCCGGCTAGAGGTTTTGACCTTCTGCTCCTACACCCCGCTGGCGCAGGTCGCCGCCAAGATCAAGCGGGAGGAGCGGTACCATCTGCTCCACCACACCACATGGTTCAAGCGGCTGGCTACCGGGACTTTGGAGTCCCGCCGGCGGCTGGAGGGTGGGATTGAGCGGGCCTGGGCTGACCTGGGCGGACTCTTCGCCCTGGGCGGCGTGCCCACCGGAGAGATCTTCCCAGCCACCACCACCGAGATGGTCGATCGCTTCACCAACCAGCTAAAGCCCCTCTTCGCCGAGGTGGGGATCGCCTGGCCCAGGCAGCCGGTCATGCGTCCATCGATCGGGGCGGATGGACGCCGGGGCCAGCATACCGGTGACCTGGAGAGCCTCCTGGCCACAATGGGTGAGGTCTACCGGACCGCCCCGGGTGCCACATGGTAACAGAGGCAGCAGTCTGGGCGGCCCTGGCCGATGTAAAGGACCCGGAGATCCCGCCCGTCTCGGTGGTGGATATGGGCATGGTCACCGCCGTCACCCTCTCCGGTGAGGGGGCGGTCCGGATCGAGATGACCCCCACCTTCGTGGGCTGCCCGGCTTTGGAGATCATCCGGCGCGATGTGATCCAGCGGCTGACCCAGGTGGATGGCGTCTTCGGCGTCGAGGTCACCTTCGTCTTTGATCCACCCTGGACCAGTGAGCGGATCACCGACCAGGGACGGCAGCGGCTCGCCTCCTTCGGCATCGCACCGCCGATGCGGGAGGCGACCGGCAACCTGCTGGCCCTGAATATTGTCCCGCCCTGTCCCTACTGCGGATCGCAGGACACCCATATGGAGAATCTCTTCGGCCCCACCGCCTGCCGGTCGATCTACTACTGCGACAGCTGCAGGCAGCCGTTCGAGGGAATGAAGCAGGTATAGGCAAGACCGCACCGCCGAGCGATCGGGGGTGCGGTCTTTCACATGCCGTTAGTGGTCTGGGGTGGGGCCGGTAATCAGGGCTGACCGACCGCCAGTTCAGCGAGGGCCTTCGCTGCCTCTTGCCGCAGTCGGTGCCAGGGGGCTGCGCTCTCCTGTTCCGCCCGGGCGATCACATGCTTCAGCGCCTCAGCGTAGGCGGTGGCATACGCCTGTTCTGCCGGAACGGCGATCTCGGGGATCACGCCCCGCCCTTCCCAGTTGGTGCCCGTAATCGGGTGGATCGCTCGCCCGGCGGGAACGAAGACCTCAAGGTGATCGGTCAGCGGCAGGATTCTACCGGGATGCGCGCCACCCCCGGTCCGCTCCCCGACGATCGTCGCCCGCTTCAGCGCCTGGAGGTTGTAGCAGAACTCCTCGGCGGCAGAGAAGGTATCGGTGCTGGTCAGGAGATAGAGCGGCTTCTCCAGGTAGCGCTTGCCGGGCACATGTGGCAGGGTCCAGAACTGCTCGGTCCGGTCCTGATCCCGCCAGTAGAGGCTGTTCAGGTGGGTGCGGTGCCGAAGGAAGTAGCTGCAGAGTAGCGCAACCATGGAGGGGTTCCCTCCTTCGTTGGCGCGCAGGTCTATGATCAACGCCTCGGTCCCGGCGAGAAAGGCCATGGCAGCAGCAGCGGTCTCACCCGCCACCTCCGCTGGGGCAAACCCCTTCAGGTCCAGGTAGCCCACATTCCCCTTCAGCCGCTCTACCCGGTGGAAGCCCCCGTTCGCCAGCAGAATCTGCAGGTCCCACTCCCGAATCTGCTCGGGTGTCGGTTCTGGCGGGCGCGGTGGCAACGGCTTCTCGCTGTAGAAGACCCGGAGGTGTTTGTCGCGGGTGATCGCCTGCAGGTCGGCGGTAAGTCGGTCAGCCAGTTCGGCAGGGGAGGCGATCGCCGCATACTCCCCCAGCTTCGGTCGGATCTGCTCCTCAATCTGGGCCGCAACCTCGGGGAAGACATAATGATCGTGCAGGTGCCGGAGCAGGGTTTCGAGTACCGCCACAGCATAGCCCCTCTCTTTGCTTGCTGCAGAGAAGGACGAGCCACCGCGGCGAAATGTTCCGGCTCGGGTGAATGGTCTGGAGTGGACGCAGAACCGAGAGGGCGGGCAGACCGTCCAACCGACAAAGGGGAGGATGGTATACCCATTCCTGGAGCTCGGACGAGCTCTGCACTCACATCCAGATTGATGATCCGATTGACTGGAACCCGTAAGGAGGAAGCGCACCCATGATTCAGCTTCACGCCTACCCCGAACGCTATGCGATCGCCAGCCTGCCACTGGGGAGCCCAGTCCCGCCGCCGCCAGGCGAGGGGTACTACACCTGCATGCGCGACAAAAACGAGATCACCCTGGTGACCCGCGAGGACCTGGTCCCCGCCGAGGCGGTCCAGGTGGCGCAGGGCTACCGGGTGATCATGCTCGACTCATCCTTCGCCTTCGATGTGGTTGGCGTCCTGGCCCGCTGCAGCCGTGCCCTGGCCGACCACGGCATACCGATCATGGCCTACTCCAGCTACCTGACCGATATCTTCCTGATCCAGGAGCGCCACTTCGAGCAGGCCTGGGCAGTCCTCGGCGGGCTCTCCTTCGACTAGCCGAGCGCTTCGAGCCAGAGCTTGGCGGTGGAGAGCACGACGATCGCAGTCACCATCCACCGGAGGTGCTGGACCTTCAGCTGCTTGGAGAGGCGACCGCCTAGTTGGGCACCGGGAACGGAGCCGATCACCAACGCCAGGGCGAGCAGGTAGGGAATCTGCCCGGTCAGCGCCTTGCCAATGCCGCCGAACAGGGCTCCGGCCAGGACAATCGCCAGGGTCGAACCCACCGTGATCCGGGTCGGGATCTTCAGGACATACATGAGAAGCGGGACATAGATAAAGGCGCCCGGCGCCCCAATCAGGCCGCCGATCGTCCCGACAGTGAGGGCGATTCCGACCGCCATCGGCCGGTTGAACGGGACCTGGTCGGCGGGGATATCCACCTCGGTCTCCTTCTTCGGCAGGAACATGAGGATCGTGGCCGCCGTGGAGATCCCGGCGAAGATTGTCAGCAGGAAGCCTGCAGAGACGGAGGCAGAGAGCCAGGCGCCAATCAGGGAAGCGAGGGCGCTCGCACCGCCCATGTAGAGGACCAGCGGGCGGCTGACGGCGTTGTTCCGGCGGTGGACCAGAACGGCGGAGAGCGAGGAGAAGAAGACCTGGACGATGCTGATCGCCGAGACCTCCTTCATGTCCAGGGGGGCGAAGCCGAGCCAGGGTGGTACGAAGAGGAGCAGCGGTACCATAAGGATCGAGCCGCCCAGGCCGAGCAGGCCCGAGAAGAATCCGCCCAGCAGACCGAGGGCGATCAGCAGCAGAAAGAGCGACATTGGAGCAGTCCTCCCCGATAGGGTGTGCGGGTGGTGTCATGATACCCCACGGGGTATACATTGTCAACTGCAATATCGCTTAGCGCTCCAGACCGCGACCAGACAGACGGCTGCACCCCCACCAACGGGCAGGGTTGCAGCCGTCCTTTTCGCTATTTGCCGGTTCGGCGGAAGCGGTACCGCTCGTAGATCAGGTCGACCTGGCCGTCCCTCACGTGGAAGTCTACCAGGGTCTTTCGTCCACCGCCCAGGGTGAAGAAGCGGGGGTTGTCCGGATCGCTGAGATCTTCCGGGACCAGGGGCAGGTCCGAGACAGAGAGCTTGTTGGTGAAGTCGAGCTTCAGGAAGTCACCCGAGCGCTTGACCTCCACCGCATAGGTCCCACGATAGGTCTCGTACTTGCCAGCAAGGCTCCGCAGGGTTCGCTCGGTCGCCAGGGCTGGCATGGCCCAGGGATCTTCGCCAAGGGCGGTAGCCAGCGCAAAGGAGGCAAAGTTGGCCATGGCGTACCCGGTGCCGTTGGACATGACAATGACCCCAAGCTTCTGCTCGGGCAGGAACTGCATGGCGGCGGTGCAGACAAGCATCATGCCGGAGTGGCCGATCATCCGGCGACCGTAGAAGTCCGACTCCGAGAGGCCCCAACCGTAACCGGAGACCGGCTCTCCGGTCGCCATGTCGCGGGCCGGGTTGTCCACGGCGGGGGTCATCATGGCCTGGAGCGACTCAGGGGAGAGGATCCCCTTCCCGCCCGCCAGGTACATGCTAACATACCGGGACATGTCGATTGCGTTGGAGACCATGCCGCCATCGGCCTGGGCCTGGCCCCAGACATACTCCCGGGCCAGGTGCTTCCCATCCCGGTTGGTGGTGTAGGGTACAGCCCGATCGTCATCCGCTTGGAAGAGAGCGCGGTCGAAGGTGGTGCGGTCCATGCCCAAGGGCTCCAGGATATGCTGGTCGATATAGTCGGCGTAGGGCATTTGGCTCAACTTCTCGATAATCCCGCCCAGCAGGATATACCCTTCGTTCAGGTAGAACCAGCGCTCGCCGGGGCGTGCATAGGCCCAGTCTCCGGCGCCGTTCATGAAGGCGAGCATATCCTCCAGGTTGCCGATCGGATAGTAGTTGTCCGTGGCCCCATGCCGGTGGCGCAGCAGGTTCTCCAGGTAAGCGAGGGCCGGCAGGCCACTGGAGTGGCTCATGAGGTGGCGGATTCTGATCGTCTCGCCCATCGGCTTGACGGTCAGGGGGAGGTACTTCTCCACCGGATCGTCGACATGCAGGAGCCCCTGCTCCTGCAGTTGGAGGATCGCCAGGCAGGTAAACGACTTCGTGACGCTGCCGATCCCGTAGAGCGTCTGCGCCGTGGCGGGAAGGCCCCGCTCAAGGTCGCGGGTCCCGTACCCCCGCTGGTAAATGATCTGGTCACCCTCGACCACGGCCAGGCTAACAGCGGTCAGCTTGGTCTCCCCCATGCGTTCCATGACAAACTCGTCCAGCTTTGCCCAATCCCCTGATGTTGCCACGACTGTGCCCCCTTGCTCGTCAAGATGCTCTGAAGATGATTCGCCCCCGGCGGGCCGATGCCTTCGCCGGGACCCGCCTTTTTTGGCACACGGCGGACGGGCTCATTCGGCGTCGGCGCTGCATAGCAATGAGCCGCGCCGGTGGAGTCTCAGTCAAATGGAGGTTTGCATGGGTTCGGCCTGTATGCCGAGATGCGCTTTGGTCAATACTGGATGGCCGAGGGGGGTTTTCCCATGCAGAATGCTGAGGTCCGGGAACTCGTGCAGCGGTCGCTGGAGCGGCATGCCGGCGACGAGCGAATGCTCGACGCTTATTGGCAGTGGGCCTCCAATCCGACCCCACCCTCGGCCGGGTACGCACTGGAGGAGAACGCGGGGTTTATTGCCACCAACCTGCTGGTCCGCTATGGCGAACCGGCGGTCGAACTGGTGCTCCGCATGAGCGATGAGTGCCGAGAGATCGCCCAGCGGGCATCGATTCAGGAACTGCAGCGAATGATCGTCACGGTCCTGAACGGTCCGACCGGGGAGATTCTGCGCGAGGGAGTGGTGCGCAGGTTGAGCGAGGCGACCCCGACCAGGCGACTGCTCACCGGGTGGCTGCTTAACCGTGCGCGGTGGCGCTGTGTGCCCGGTCGGGAGCCCTGGGTAGCCGGCGAGTTTGACTGGTCACTGGGAATCGACCTGGAGTCTTCGTTCCGCGATTGTGCGACCGAGGTAGTTCGCGCCATCTTCGGGCGGGAGGCAACCCAGTCAGACCTGGCACGCGAGGCGATCGCGGTGGGGATTGTCAACCGTCTCTTCTACCGGAATATAGCCGGGCGCATGGAAGCGAAGCTGCGGCCGGGCCTGCGAATCCCGGCGGAGAAGCTTACATACTAACACGATGAGTGGAGCGGAGCCGGCACGGCTCCGCTCCATGCTTGTTTATGTGAGAAAACCTCACATCACCTTACATGTTATAGTGTCGATCTTCAGAAATAGTCAACTCCGCGCGAAAAGTTGCGCGAATCCGACATAATATTGAATCGCGCGTGAATTATTGAGAAACAGGTGAGGGTGTGATATAGTTTCCTTGTCCGAGTTTTACATTTCTTGCAATTAGCACTCTGTATCTCCTACCGAAATGACATACTGCTCCAAAGGTGGGCCACACCATAGGGCTTTCGAAGCATTCGCTTCCACCCCAATTGGGTTACCTTCGTGGGAGTAGCCCTCCAATCGACTGGAGGGCTTTTGCGTGTTCCCTGAATCGTCCCGGTCAGGGCTTCGGTTCCGTAGTCCCATGACAGAGGAGGCAGAGACCATGTCCCAGGAGACCCAGAAGGAGCGCGAGGTCCAGTTGGTCATCTTTCGGCTGTCGCAGGAGTTCTACGGCTTGGGCATCGACGTTGTCCAGGAGATTGTCACCAGGAGGGAGGTGACGCGGCTTCCCAGCGCTCCGCCATTCGTCTCCGGGATCATCAACCTGCGCGGCAGGGTGATCCCGGTCATTGACTTGGGAATGCGCCTGGGTCTAGCCCGATCTGAGGACGGAGACGCCACCCGGATCATGGTGGTCGAGATAGCGGAGAGGGTTGTCGGATTTGTTGTGGATGAAGTGTCCGAAGTGCTCCGTGTTCCGCTCGAACAAATCGACTCACCCGAGGCGATCATGACAGGGAATGTCCCCACCCTGCTCCGGGGCGTGGCGAAGGTGGACGAACGGCTAGTCCTTCTGTTGGATCCCTTGCACCTATTGGCAGAGATGTGAGCCTGGGAGACGGCAGAGGGCGGAGCCCGTACGAGTCGGAAGGGGGGGCGCAACCGTGAGCCGGGAGAAGGAACCGCAGAAGAGCGACCTCACCATTCGTCATTCCAGAGAACAGGCCACCCAGGTTGCGCCGCAGACATGGAGTGAGCGCATCGACACGGCTCTGCAAACCGATCAATTCGTCTTGCACATGCAGCCGATCCTCGACTTGCGGCGCGATCAAACCGCTGGCTATGAGGGTCTTCTGCGCATGGTAGATGTCGACGGTTCCCTGATTCCGCCTGGTGCCTTTCTCAGGGAGGCCGAACGAACCGGACGCATGCAACTGATCGATCGCTGGGTGGTGCACCGGGCGATCAAGATCCTGGCCGACCAGAAGAGAAGGGGGAGCCGTTTCCGCCTGAGTGTCAACCTCTCTGGCCGGGCGTTCACCGATGCGGAGCTGCTGCCACACATTATCGGCGCCCTGAATTCGGAGCGGATTGATCCTACTGGCCTGATCCTGGAGATTACGGAGACGGAGGCAATCCCCGACCTGGATGAGGCCAAGCGCTTCATGCAAGAGCTTCGCGGGGTCGGGTTTCAGTTTGCCATCGACGACTTTGGCGCTGGATTCTCATCGATCTCCTACCTGAAGCACCTGCCGGTTGACTACGTAAAGATTGATGGGAGCTTTATCCGTAACCTCGCCCACGATCCGGTTGATCAGGAGCTGACCAGGGCGCTCGTCGAGGTGGCTCGGGTCTTGGGGAAACAGACGGTTGCTGAGTTCGTGGGAGACGCACAGACGATCGGGATTCTCAAAGCCTATGGTGTGGACTTTGCACAGGGTTACTTCATAGGTCCGCCAGGTCCACTCGTTTAGTGCACCGTGGCTCCACCGGGAGATCTGCGAAGGCGAAATCATAGCACTTGTCTTCATAACCCTACGAGGAGGGATCCCGCCTGATGAAGATGAAGATTATGTCGAAGCTGATGGCCGGGTTCATGTCGGTGGTCGCCCTTCTGGTTCTTGTCGCCGTTCTCGCCGTTAACGCGCTCTCCACCGTTACCGAGAAGTATGAGTACCTCACGGGTCGTGTCGATCAGGTTCTGGTCCAGACCCGTAGCCTGGAAGCCAGCCTGTTGGATGAAGCCCGGGCCGTTACGGCGTACATGCTCTCCACGGACAGCCATTCCGTGAAGGAGTTCCAGGACGCCAGGACGCAGGCCGATGCCGCCTTCGCCTATATCAAAGAGAACGTCACATTAGCGAGTGCACGAGAGATCCTTGGGCGCATTGAGGTCGCCAAGCGGGAGTATGAGGCAGCCGCCGAGAAGGTGCTGGGGCTCTCTTCCTTCTCCCAGCAGCAGGTGGAGGATTTGCTGGAGAACTCGCTGGTGCCTCCACGCACCGCACTCATGGCAGCCACCGACGAAATGGTCCAACTCGGGCAGCAACTCGTCGAGCAGAAGACCAAGGAGGCCGATCAAGCAGCCACTCGCACCCGCTGGCTGACGCTGGTCGTGGCGGTGCTTGCAGCCGGGGTGGGCCTGGGAATCGCCTTCTTCCTGGGGCGTTCGATCTCCCGCCCCGTGAACGCCGTCGCGATTGCTGCCCAGCGGCTGGCCTCCGGTGATCTCACCGTAGACCAACTCCGGGTTACCACCCACGATGAGGTGGGTGACATGGCCGCCTCGATCAATGAGATGGTCAAGAGCCTGCGCCAGTTGATCCAAGGCGTCAGTCTCAACACCCAATCGGTCATGTCGGCGTCCGAAGAGCTCTCTGCAGCGTCGGAGCAGACCGCTCAGGCTGCCCAGCAGGCGGCCCAAGGCGTCACCCAGGTTGCCGCCGGGGCCGCTGAGCAGGCGCACTCCGCCACGGAGGTCCGGTCCACCGTGGACGAACTGCAGCAGACAATTCAGCAGATCGCCAACGGTGCCAGCCAGTCTGCCAGTGAGGTCCAGAAGGCATCTGTGCTCCTCACGCAAATGGCGGCGGCCCTCGAGTCGGTGGCGAGCGATGTAAACAACGTGGCGGTGGGATCCGAGCGGGCTGCCTCGACGGCGAAGGCCGGTGCGGAGGTGGTCGGCAACACGGTGGCCGGTATGGAGCGGATCCGGCGAGTTGTGGGCGAGACGGCAGAACGAATCCGCCTCCTGGAAGCCCTCTCCGCCCAGATCGGTGATATCACGGAGACGATCTCCGGCATTGCCGACCAGACCAACCTGCTGGCGCTCAACGCTGCGATTGAAGCGGCAAGGGCCGGCGAGCATGGCCGTGGGTTCGCCGTGGTGGCGGAGGAGGTGCGGAAGCTTGCTGAGCGCTCTTCCGCTTCGACGAAGGAGATCACCGGCCTGATCACCAGTATCCAGGAGCGCACGGCGGAGGCTGTGCGGACCATGGAGGCCGGAACCGCTGAGGTGGAGAACGGCAGCAAGCTAGCAGTAGATGCCGGACGCTCCCTGAAGGAGATCCTCGCAACCGTTGAGGGGACCGCAACGGACGTGAAGGGGATCGCCATGGCGGTCGGGCAGGTACGAAAGGACGCACAGCACGTAGTCCGGGCCTTTGAGAGCATGGCAGCGGTGACCGAGGAGAACACGGCAGCCACGGAGGAGATGGCGGCCAGCACCAGTCAGGTGACCCGCGCGATCGAGCGCATTGCAGACGTCGCCCAGAACAACGCCGCAGCTACCGAGGAGGTATCCTCCTCGGTGGAAGAGGTGACCGCCTCGTCCGAAGAGGTCGCCTCGTCGGCTCAGGGTCTGGCAAAGATCGCCCAGGATCTGCAACTCCAGGTCGCCCGGTTCCGAGTCTAGGTGTGAGGGGGGATCCAGCCGCTGTAGATGCCCGGCGTCACGCGGGGCGGAGCGGCAGCGTCTATATGGGCGGAGGGGTGCGGCTATTCGAGGAGGGAGCGCAGTGTCAGAGCGTGAGGCGAAGTGGTACAAGTCCCCGGCGGTGATTGGCCTGGTCCTGACGCTAGCCGGCTTTGGGCTGTTCACCCTGGTCTTCAAGCTCATTGGAGACTCGGTGGTAGGGCAGTAGGAAGAGCTGTCGGTACCGGCCTGGTGGCCGTGTCGATCCCTCTGGGAAGGGGATTGGCACGGTCATCAGCCGCTTATCGGAGGGGGAAGCGGGGGTGCTGTGAGACCGGCAGGTGTCGCTGTGAGACTGATAGGTGTCGCTGTGAGACTGATAGGCGTCGCTGTGAGACTGGTAGGTGTCGCTGTGAGGCTGATAGGCGTCGCTGTGAGACTGGTAGGTGTCGCTGTGAGGCTGATAGGCGTCGCTGTGAGACCGATAGGTGTCGCTGTGTAAACCGGCAGGTGTCGCTGTGTAAACCGGCAGGTGTCGCTGTGTGAACCGGTAGGTGTCGCTGTGTGAACCGGTAGGTGTCGCTGTGTGAACCGGTAGGTGTCGCTGCGAAATGCGGTAGGTGTCGCTGTGGGAACCGGTAGGTGTCACTGTGGGAACCGGTAGGTGTCACTGCGAAACCTGGTAGGTGTCGGGGGATCAACCCGTAGGTTCCGCAGTGGGAAACTGGGTGTGAGACACTACTCGCAAGAAAAAATGGAAAAAGTTATCTCTGCATGCAGGAAAAGGGGTTGACTTGGTAGAATCTAGGTAATATCCCGAGAGGGAAAACCGAACGAGGAGGAAGGACTTCGTGGCCAAGTCATCGGAGACGAAAAAGGAGTTCCAGGTTCCGGAGGGCTCCGCGACCCCGCTGGTTTCGCCGGTTCAACCGTCCCCGCAACCTGCCGCAGCACCCAACACGGTGGAGGTGGACTGGCTCGATCTCGACGAGGTTGAAGTCCAGTACCGCCATCAACTCGACGCTGGTATCTGGATCACCGACCCCGCCCGCGGAGCGCTCACAGGCATGGCGAAGCGGATTTTCCAGAAGGCCTGCCGGGACGCGAAGCTCGGGACCGAGCGGCCCGAGGAGATGGCTGTAGTCCTCAGCAAGGATCGGTCCAAGCTGTACTTTATCCTGGGGCTGAAGCACAAGGACATGGTGGATCTCACCTACTACAAGTATGAGGTGCGGGTCAACCTGATCAAGGTCTTCACCAAGCTGAAGCGGGTCCTGCCGCCGGGTCTCCACGAGTTCTACGCGCTGGAGATGGCCGAGGAACAGGTCCTGGTGAACGGCAAGGCCTACTCGGCTATGGTCATGCCCCTCAAGGCGATCGAGCGCCGGTGGGAGAAGAGCGAGACCGAGAAGGACAAGGCTGAGATCAAAGCACTGGAGAAGCGGCTCGAGAAGGAGCGCAAGGCTGCGGCTCGGCAGGCCCGGAAGGCTGCGGCGAAGGGGGCGCTCCCCGCCGGGGGCTCGGCTGCGACCGAGGGCGGGGCGATTGCCGGGGCTGGCCCCAAGCCCGACGGCGGAACGCCCGAGCAGTCGGCCTAACTGGAGGCCCCGGGCACAGGAGAAAACGAGGGACCGGCGCCTGGCGAACCAGACGCCGGTCCATTTATGCAAGGACGGTTTCGTGCCCGCCTGCGTTCCCCCTGTGCCCACCCTCGGGCCTACCCGTGCCGGCGGGGAATGAACCGGAAGCCCGTGAAGAGACCGGTAATCCCACCGTCGGCGCCCCGCATGAAGCGGACGGCTGCACCCGTTTCGATCAGCAGGACCTGGTCCGGCCCACAGGGGCGGGCCAGGCGGGCGATCCCGCCGCTCTCCACCGTCAGCCCGTCTGGGCTCATGTAGACCCGGGCGCCCTCCCCTTCATCTGACCGGTAGAACCCCTCATACGTGAACAACTGGTCCGAATCCATGCTGTAGGCGGGATACACCCGGCGCTGCGTCTCCCAGGGGAGCCCCAGCCGAAGGTTAATGCTGCCCAGGGTGACCTGCTCGGGGCTGAGTCCGCTCAGATTGCAGAGGGTGACGGTGCTCAGGCCCGGCTCCAGCGCCATGAGCACGCTGGCCGAGACCCCCTTGATCGCCCCGCCGTGGCCCACCAGGGTCACCCCGTGGTAATCCCGCTGGATCTCCAGCCCGTAGCCATACTGGCGGCCGGTGGGCAGGGTGACATGGGGGGTGATCATCTGCCGGACAGCCTCCTGGGAGAGGAGGCGGCTCTGCCCGGAGATGCCGCCGGTGCGGTAGACCTCCAGGTAGCGGAGCAGATCGAGCACCGTGGACTTGAGCGAACCGTTGGTGTAGATCTCGCCGACATCCCACCAGACTGGCGCATGGAAGACGACAGGTCGGCCCTCGACCACCTGGGAGGCGTAGAGCTCCGTCACCGGATCGAGCCGCTCCAGGTCGGCGCTCAGGAAGGTGGACCGGGCCATACCCAGGGGCTGGAGCACCTTCTTCTGCATGTACTCCAGGAAGGGGCGGTCGCTCGCCCGCTCAATGATCCCCTGCAGTAGTGCAAACCCCTCGTTGGAGTAGTTGAACATGGCACCGGGCGGACCGAGCAGGGTGTAGTCAGTCTCCGCCATGAGCTCCATCAACTCGGTATAGGTGCGGATCAGCCGGATCGACTGGGGGTCAGCCACCAGGCCAAGCCGCTCCCGGTTGGGGTCGCGGGCAATCGACCCGGCACGGGCGTGGAAGAGCGCACGCATTCCCGGCAGCCCGCTCGTGTGGGTGAGGAGATGGTGAACGGTGATCCCCTGCACCCACTCGGGCTGAGGGCCACGGAACTCCGGCAGCCAGCGGGTCACGGGATCTGCGGTCGAGAGCCGACCGGCGTCCTGCAACTGCATGATCGCCAGGGCGGTGACCGATTTGGTGACGGAGGCGACGCCAAAGACCGTATCGGCCGTTACCGGGAGTCCAGCCGCCTGGTCCCGATAGCCAAACCCCTCCGCCAACAGGGTCTCTCCCTGCTCAGCGATCGCAACAGCCATTCCCGGGACCTGATCCTTGGCGAGAAACGTGCGTGCCCCCTGGCGTACCTGATCCAGCCAGTTCTGCTCGGCCATTCTGGTCCCTCCTGCGTTATCTGGTGTCGAATCCGGGAATGCTGAGATCAGATTTCGACCTGGAGCAGCCGGTAAGGGACCGGCCCGCCTGGGGTCTTCACCACCACCACAGCACCGGGGTACTCCTGGTAGAGCGCCCGGCCGATGGGGGAGCCAATGCTGATCCTGCCGGCCGAAAGGTCGGCTTCATCGTGCGGGACAAGGCGGTACCGCTCCTGCTCCCCTGTTTCGAGGTCTGCGACCAGCACCTGAGCGAAGAGCTGGGCTGGCTGGTGGGCGCTGGCAGCGATCAGCTCCGCCTCCGCCGGGGAGGGCGGTGGGAACCCGCGCTGCCGCGCCACCCGGTTGTCCGCCTCGGCGGCGGCCTGTTGGATCATTCCCCCGATTGGGGACTCGGGACGGCTCTCCCGCCGCAATCTGCCGTGGTCGGCGGTGTAGGGGAGGGGCTTCTCCTTCTGGTCGGGCATCTGCATCACCTTCCAATAAGTATGGCCTGCCGGGCCTTGGTAGGCAAGAGATGGCAGGGATCTTGGGCATTCACCTCGAAGGTTTTCCTACATAGGCACTGGATATGGCGTGTGAGCGTGTCGCGAGGAGGGGTCGGACGGCGTGCGCAACAAGTTTCAGGACCAGTTGGATGAGCTGCAACGCGAGATTCTCCGCATGGGTCAGCTGGTGACCGAGATGATCGACAACGCAACCCTGTCGCTGGCCCGGCAGGATACCGCCCTGGCCGCCCAGGTGATCGCGGCCGATGATGAGATCGACCGGCTCCTGATCGAGACCGAAATGAAGTCCCTACAACTTATGGCCCTTCAACAGCCCATGGCGAAGGATCTGCGCATTCTCGGCACCGCGTTGAAGCTGGTGACCGACCTGGAGCGAATGGCCGACCACGCAGCCGAGATCGCAGAGATCACGCAGAAGCTGGCCGGAGAGCCCCTGATCAAGCCGCTGGTCGACATTCCCCGCATGGCCCAATTCGCGCAGGAAATGACTCGCCAGGCGCTGGACGCCTATGTCCGGCGCGATGAGCAGGCCGCCCGCACCATGATCGCCACCGACCATGAGATCGACGCCCTCTACCGGTCGATCTTCGATGAACTGATCGAGATGATGCACAAGGACCCCTCGGTGGTGAAGCAGGCGACCTACCTGCTCCACGTGGCCATGTCGCTGGAGCGAATCGGGGACCATGCCACCAACCTGGGGGAGTGGACGATCTACCTGCTGACCGGGGAGCTAGAGGAGCTGAACAACTAGGCAAACGGCCCGTCCTGACCGGACGGGCCGTTTCTGGTGCGCCCGGCATGGGCGCTGACTTGGTGATGAAAGTTCACTACGGGCGAGGCAGCACCAGCCCGTTAGCCCAAGGCAACTGCGCCGCCCGCGAGGGAGCGTGGGGAGGAAGCCGGCGGCAAAACCACTGCCCGAGGACCACGAACCGTGGGTGAGGCTGTTTTGGTTGGGTGAGCCTGCCAGACGAGGCAAAACCCAAGGCTGCCAAAGGCCAGAGCAGGAAACACGGCGGGCTAGGGGTGAAGGTCAGCGTTCTTACCCGGGGAGATCTGGCGGTATGCGCAAGCCTGCTAGGAAGTCCAACGGGCTGAGCGACCCGATCCGAAGGAAACGAAGGGTCGGCTGAACCGTCAGAAGTCAGCAGAGGCCATAGTACCTGGGGGACCAGGGTAGGGCTGAACGCCGAGCAGTGGAAGACAGCGGATAGCTCGTGAGGACTGCGGTACTAACGGCAGACTTCCCCCCCTACTCGATTCGCTTCTGTTAGAGTAATGAGGCGATCTGCTCATGCAAATGGCCCCGTTGGTGTATGAAAAGGGGGAGATCAGACTGCTATTCTTAGGGTAAGAAAAGGGGTGATCACGATGGAGATGGGGATGTGGAACTTCCAGGAGGAAAGACGAGCCGCATCGGTCATGCCGGTGGCGGAGCCGGAGCCGAAGAAGGTTCGCCACGGTTGGGCAGCCCTCGGGCTCCCCGAGACGGGGTGGATTCTGGTCATGGACAGAGACCAGTGTCAACTCTGCCCGGCTTCATCGCCCCGACCGTGCCAGCGCGACTGCTTGGAGTCGGCTACCTGCGACTCCTGCAAGGAGCGGATCCTTGCTGGCAAGTTGCCGCTCTGCGTGGAGAGCTGTCCCCACGGGGCGATCTGGGTCGGCAGTCTGGACCGGAACAACGCCACAAACGGAATCCGGGTGATTCCGCTCGCGGAGCTGTTGAAACGGCGGCGCTTCGCGGTGGAGGGGGCCGACCGGCGGCGGATCGTGCTGCGCCGATAGACCCGGAGGAGAGTCAGGGGCCGGGTGTGATCGGTGGTTCTGCCGCCGCTCTGCCCGGTCCCTCTGCTGCAAGGGCAAGGGCGGATCGGGCCAGATTTGCCAGGGCGATATCCTCCATGGGCGGGTTGTGCAGCCCGGCCCGGACATCCCGGTAGTACCGCTCCAGGGGGAGGCGGCGCGAGAGCCCGGCCCCGCCTGCTACCCGCATCGCCCGATCGACCACCGCGAGGGCGGTATCTACCACGAAGAGCTTGCAGGCACCGATCGGCAGGGCGAGTTCGGGGCGCCGGTCGGGCTCGTGATCCCAGCGGTGGGCGAGGTCCATGAGCAGGCTGCGCGCCGGCAGGAGAGCGAGGTCCATCTCCCCGATCAGCCGCTGGATGTGCGGGAGTTCGGCAATCGGTCCTGGCAGGTTGCTGGACCGGCGCTCCAGGGCATAGCGCACCGCAAAATCACGCGCCGCCTGGGCAATGCCCAGGTAGACAGCGGGCACGTGCAGGATCCAGCCATCGGTCCGTGCGCTGTTGCGGCCCCGGCCCGACTCGACCAACGCCTCCGCACCAAGGAGTACATCGGACAGGATCAGATCGTGGCTGCCCGTCGCCCGCATGCCAAGCGAGTCCCAGGTCTCATCGATCGAAACGCCCGGGGTGGAACGGGGCACCAGAAACCAGCCCACCTCCTGGCTCTCGGACACGGTTGCCGAGACGAGGAAGTAGGTGAGCACGGGGGCGAGGGTGGTGAAGTTCTTCCGCCCGTTCAGGCGCCAGCCACCACCAGGCGTGCGCTCGGCTTGGGTGGTGGGCAGACCGCCGCGACTGGGACTCCCGGTGGCCGGTTCCGATGCCGCGGCGTTGATCAGCGCGCCGGCCGCTGCCTCCCGGAAGAGCCGCTCGCGAATGGGCGCCGGCCAGGTCATACTGGTCGCCTGCTTGCCGATGACATACAGGTGCCAACCTGCTGCCAGGGCGGTAGATGCGTCGCCGCGGGCGAGCCGCTCCTGGGAGAGGACCATCTCAAACACCCCGCCGCCCTCGCCACCGAACTCCCGGGGTACGGTGAGGGCGAAGTAGCCGCTGGCCTGGAGCGCAGCGACGTGCGCGAACGGGAAGCTGCCGTCGCGGTCGTGCTGCGGGGCGGTGGCACCGAACTGGTCTGCCAGCGATCCGGCCCGGGCGAGGAGCGCGTGGTGCTGCTCGGTGCGGCAGTAGAACTCGGCGGAAAGGGCCAGTGGGATCACCTCCGTGGTTTGCACATGGGAATGATTCGGCCTTTTCTGTCAGGAACCATGCTGACCATAAAAAAATCTGCGAGGCTGGCGATATTTTCGTCTTGAACGCAGTCGGCTCATCCTGTATCATTAGGTCTCGTCACCGGCTCTTATGCCGGTCACGACAACTGGATAATGGGGAGATACCCAAGTGGCCAAAGGGGGCTGACTGTAAATCAGTTGCTAACGCTTCGGTGGTTCGAATCCACCTCTCCCCACCACTTTACGGGCGGTTAGCTCAGCGGGAGAGCACTTGCTTCACACGCAAGGGGTCACTGGTTCGATCCCAGTACCGCCCACCATGGTCTCAACTCCTGTCGGAGTGGCGGAATTGGCAGACGCGTACGTTTGAGGGGCGTATGGGCAACCGTGCGGGTTCAAGTCCCGCCTCCGACACCACCATAGAGAAAGACCACCGAGCACAACTCGGTGGTCTTTCTCTATGGTCCTAGCCCAGCCGCTCCAGAAGTCCCTGCTTCACCGCCGGCCATTCCGGGTCGATCACGGAGAAGATCACGGTGTCCCGGAGGCTGCCGTCGCGCCGGAAGCGGTGCTGCCGCAGGGTGCCTTCATAGGTTGCCCCCATCTTCCGCATCGCTGCCTGCGAGTGGGTGTTGCGAATATCGGTCTTCAACCAGACCCGGCGGGCGCCCCAGGTCTCGAAGGCGTGTTGCATCAGCAACAGCTTGGCCTCCGGGTTTACCTGGGTCCCCCAGAAGGCGGGGGTGTACCAGGTCCAGCCGATCTCGACCGACCGATTGACCACATCCACATCATAAAAACGGGTAGAGCCAATCGCCTGGCCTGTCTCACGCCAGATCACGGCGAAGGCGTAGCCGCGCCCTGGTGCCTCCAGCGCCATGGCCGTGCGAATGAAGGTTTCCATCTGCTCGTGGCTGGTGAACTCGTCCATGAGGTTCTCCCAGACCTCCGGCGGCGCCCCGGCCTGGAAGAGTACGGTGGCGTGGTGCAGGCGGAGCGGTTCGAGGCGGATCCACCGGCCCTCCAGGGTGACCGGCCCCAGTTGTGACATGCAGCGTCGCTCCCTTCGAAAAGAGGTTCTGGGTAGAGCGTAGGCGAAGATCTGGTTCCAGAAAAGCGCCAGATTCGCGGAAGTGCATGGTGCCAGTTGGAGGGTCGCACATGGATCTCTTGCTCCGGTTGGATCCAGAGGCGGCGGAGCCGCTCTACCTGCAGGCGGCGAGGCAGTTGCGGGAGGCGATTCAGACCGGCCAGCTCGCCCCGGGGACCCGGCTGCCGTCCAGCCGGGAGTTGGCGCGGGCGCACCGCATTGCCCGGAACACGGTCACCCTCGCCTACCAGCATCTGCTGAGTGAGGGCTACCTGGAGGGGCGGGAGCGCTCGGGCCACTATGTCAACCACCATCTGCCGGATCATGCCCTGCGAGCGGTGACCGGCCCGGCGCTGCCGGCTGCGAGTTCCACCGCTCTTCCCCTATCGGCCTGGGGGAGGGCGGTCCTGGAGGTGGAGCCGCACCTGCAAGGTCCGCGGCTCCCCTACGACTTCCGGCAGCGCTTTCCCGTGGCGGACTCCTTCCCGGCCGATGCGTGGCGCCGCTACCTGACCACCGCCCTGGCGGATGGCGGGACCGACCTGTTGGAGTACGGCGAGCCCGCAGGGTACGGTCCCCTGCGGGCGGCGGTCGCGGCCTATGCGGAGCGGACCCGTGGGCTCTCCTGCCGGAGCGATCAGGTGATCATGACCAGCGGCACCCGCCAGGCGGTGGATCTGCTGGCCCGGGTGCTGCTGAACCCTGGCGATGCGGTGGTGGTGGAGGAGCCGGGCTACCCGGGCACACGGCAGGCGCTCCAGGCCCTCGGCGCCCGGGTAATTCCCGTGCCGGTGGATGAGCAAGGGCTGGTGGTGGAGCGACTGCCGCCGGAGCGGGTGGCGCTGGTCTGCGTGACGCCGTCGCACCAGTACCCGACCGGGGTGACGCTCTCGCTGGCCCGCCGGCTCCAGCTGATCGACTGGGCCCGCCGCACCGGCGCCCTGATCCTGGAGGATGACTACGACGGCGAGTTTCGGCACACGGGGCGTCCGCTCCAGGCGCTCCAAGGGCTGGATGGCGGCAGCAGCGTAATCTACGCCGGGACCTTTGCCAAGAGCCTGGCACCGGGTTTGCGCCTGGGCTACCTGGTCGCCCCGCCCGCCCTCTGCCGGGTGCTGGTCCAGGCCAAGTGGATCGCTGACCGGCAGACCGCCACCCTGCCCCAGGCGGCCATGGCACTGTTTATCGCCGATGGTGGTCTGGAACGGCATCTCCGGCGGCTCCGGCTGCGGGTGCGAGAGCGGCTGGAGCGGTTCCGCCAGGCGGTGGAGACCTACCTGCCCGATGCCCGGCTCAGCGGCACGGGCGCCGGGATGCACCTGCTGCTCACCCTGCCCGAGGTGCGTACCCAGGCGGATGAGCAGCGGCTGATCACGGCGGCGGCGGGAGCGCAGGTCGGGCTTCAGCCGGCATCGCCCTGCTCCACCGGCTCGCCGGGGGTGGCGGGACTGCTCTGCTGGTATGCCCACCTGCCGGCTGGAGCCATCGAAGAAGGGGTCCGGCGGCTGGCGTCGGTGCGGGGGGGAGCGAGCTAGACCCGGCGCTTCTCGAAGAGGTAGAAGGCCATGGCTGTGAACTGGGCAAAGAGCAGGATCAGCAGCCAGTGGTTGACCCCCCACAGGACCGAGAGGGGCTGTGAGCCGTAGTTCCCCACCGCATGGATCGGCACGAAGACCTGCTGGTAGGTGGCCCCGAAGAGCAGGCCGCCGGTGAGGAAGCCGAGCACGCCGGGGACCAGGTAGTCGACCGATCCCTGGCCGATTCCTGCAGCGCAGGTGCCGGGGCAGAAGCCGGCGAGGGCCATGCCCACCCCGAAGATCGCGCCGCCCAGCAGGTTGCCGAGGACATAGGTCTCCTTCACCTTCAGCTGCAGCATGCCGAGGTCGCTGAGCAGGAAGATGCCGACCATCGCGACGACCAGGGCGGTCATCATGAACTTCATGACCGACATGTCCTTGAGGCGGAAGACATCGATGATCTTATGGTACCGGCTGAGTCCGGCCTTCTGGAGCATGAAGCCGAAGAGGATGCCGAAGCCCAACGGCAGCACGTAGGTCTGCAGCATTAGTAGTTCCTCCCGTAGAGCAGCTTGGCGGTGATCATGCCGGTGGTGAAGAGGCCGGCGATAAAGAGGAATCCGGCTCCGGCCAACTGCATCGTGCCAGCGATCGCGAGTCCGCTGGTGCATCCACCGGCGATCGATGCGCCGAACTCCAGGATCGCCCCGCCGACAAACATGGCGAGCCACCGCTTCCAGCGGGCGCCGCCGAAGATCTTCACCCAGCGATCGGGGGCGGTCTCAAACCGGAAGTCCTTTGAGAACCAGGCGGAGAGGAAGGCACCGACGGGGATACCGAAGACCAGGAGCACCTGCCAGGTGAGGGCTGGAGGCGTGATCACCTTGAAGTAGAGCAGGTCGGAAAGGCCGATCCAGCGCGCCAGGGAGGAGGCGCCGATCATAAACGCACCCGATGACCCGAGCGGCTGCTGGGAGAGCCAGAGGGCGAGAATCCCCACCAGCCCCAGACCGGCGCCAGCGATATAGGGCGACCAGGCCTTCAGGGCGAAGGGGTTGCGGCTGGCCGGTTCCTGTCCGCCAGCCATGGGCGGCGTGCGCTTGACGGTAAAGCGGGCCAGCGGTCCCTTCTCCCAGGCCCAGACGAGCAGGATCAGCCCCAGGAAGGCAGCGAGGTTCAGGCCAATGAAGAGGCCGTTGTTGGACCCAGGAGGCGGCAACTGCGGGGCGACCACTGGGGCGGCCGCCGAATCCTTCTCCTTCGCCTCCGGTTTGGTGTAGCTCTCTGCGAGGGCCACGTAGTTGTCGGCGTGGCAGGACTCGCAGCTCACCTTGGCATCGGCCAGGACGGGGCGCATGTCGGTGTGGGCGACAGCCTTGTCGCTGCTGCCCTTGTCGCCGGCGTGACAGCTGGCGCAGAAGTCACCGAAGGCGTGATCGACGTGCCAGGCGCCGCTCTGGTTCACCGGCAGCTCCTGGTTTCCCTCATGGCAGACCTTGCACGATGATGCGTCGGTGCCACAGTCAGCCTGTGCGGGCGTGGGGGTCAGCAACAGGAGCAGGAGGCCAAGCGGTATTGTGACCAGCGTAACAAGGACGGGTACAGGAAGAATGCGCTTGATCATCAGGCACCACCTCCGGGGAATGGTCAGGTCCTTCACCCCTACCGTATACCGCGGTGAGAGTATTTGCAACCCCTACGGGTACGGGTATAATGGGTTTGGGAGACGGAGTCATTGGCGGATAGAGGGGGTACGCCGCTGGTGGCGTTGCTGCCACTGGTCTGCAGCCTCATACCCCCGGTGGTTACATATCCGTAGCTTATCGGTCGCCCCAGGAGATTTGATGCCGCTCAAGGAGGAGACGCCTGTGAAGGTGAACGTGGGTGGACTCGATCGCGGGATTCGGATTCTGGTTGCACTGATCGCAGCGTACTTTGGCTTCACCACCGGCGGGACGCTGGGCTATGTGCTCTATGCGGTCGCTGCTGTCGCCCTGCTGACCGGAGCGATCGGCTGGTGCGGTCTCTACACCCTGCTCGGCGTGAACACCTGCCCGGTGAAGAAGGGCTAGTCGGGCCTATGGAATCGACAACCCCGAGGCGGTCAACCGTCCCCGGGGTTTCGTTTTGTCCGGGTTGCAGGCGATCGCGAGAGGGATTGGGCCGCAGGGGGTGCAATCTCTCACAGAGGGCCTGAACCTGAACGATCTGTGGAGGGAACCAGCAGCATATGTCACAAACGCTCCGTCGCAGCAACACAGCCATGGCAGGGAGTCTGACCTGGGGGGCGATCCTCCGGCTCTTTCTGCCGCTCTCACTCAGCGACGTGATCATGATCCTGGCCGGACCGATCCTGACGATCGGTTTGACCCGACTCGCCTTTCCCGAGATCTCGATCGCAGCCTACTCGGTCGCCCAGAACGTCTCGATCCTGCTGGAGAGCCCGATCATCATGCTCCTGCAGGCGTCGGCGGCGCTGAGCCGCTACAAGGAGACCTACCGGCCGCTCCGCCTCTTCATGATCTGGGCCAACGCAAGCATTACCGTGATCTACCTCCTGCTCGCCTTCACCCCGGCCTACGACTGGCTCTTCCGCGGGGTGCTGGGGCAGCCCGCCGAGATCGCAGATGCCGCCCTTCCTGCCTTCCGGATCCTGCTCCTCTGGCCGGCGGCCATTGGGTGGCGGCGGTTCCACCAGGGGATCCTGATCAACCACAAGCGCTCCAACCTGGTGGCCTACGCCGGGTTCGCCCGGATTGGCAGCCTCTCCCTGGTCACCTTTCTGGGGGTCCTGGGCAACCTGCACGGGGCGACCGTTGCGGGCCTGGCCCTGGTCACCAGCGTGATCGTGGAGTCGGCGGCGGTCACCTGGCTCTCCCGACCTGTGCTGGCGACGGGGGTGGTCGATCCCGAGGCGGCAGCGCCGGACTGGGCGCCGCGGGACCTCTGGCAGATCGCCCGCTGGTACTGGCCGCTGGCCATGACGCAGATCCTGGTCTGGGTGGTCCGGCCGCTGATCAACGGCGGCATCGCCCGGACCCCGGACCCGTCGCTGGGGCTGGCCTCGTGGCCGGTCGCCTGGTCGACGATCGGCATGGTGGCGAACAGTGTCCGCATGGTCCAGCAACTGGCCCTGACCCTGCTGGCCGACCGGCAGAGCTACACCATGCTCCGCCGCTTTGTCTGGGTGGCGGGAATCGCCGCCTCCTGCCTCATGGCGCTCATGGCGTTCACCCCGCTGGGACTGGGCTACATGCAGTGGGTGCTGGGGCTGAAGGGTGGGCTGGAGTCGGTCGCCCTGGCCGCCGTCCCGGCGCTGCAGGTCGGCGTGATCTACCCGCTCATGGTCGCCCAGCAGAACTGGATGCAGGGCATTCTGGTGAAGGACGGGCGGACCAAGCTGGTCAACGCCGGCGCCCTGATTGGCGGGGCGGTGACGATGGCGGTGGTCTATGCCGGCGCCCTGCTCTGGAAGATGCCCGGCGCCTTGCTCGGGGTGATCGCGATTATCTCGGGTGGGTTGGTTGAGCTGCTGGTGCTGGGGATCGCTTCGCAGCCGCAGCGGCAGGGGTGGCTCCGGGGCGAGTAGCCCCGGCCCGCCCCACGTATCGCATGATCTTGGTGGCCCATGGCGCCCGTGTTCACTGGCGTTCTGCTGGGCCGTGGAGGGTTTCACATGATCCGGTACACGATCTGCTTTATTCGTAATGGTGACCATGTGCTGATGATCAATCGGCAGAACAGGCCGAACATGGGGCTCTGGAACGGGGTCGGGGGAAAGATTGAGCCCGGCGAGACCCCGGAGGAGTCGCTCCTGCGGGAGGTTGCCGAGGAGACCGGGCTCCACCTGGCAGAGGCCCGCTTCGCCGGCGTGGTCACCTGGGGCGACCGGTTCGATCAGGTCGAGGGCAGCATGCATGCCTACCTGGCCGAGATAGCCGGGCCGATGGCGCCGCCGGTGGAGACCCCCGAGGGAATCCTGGCGTGGAAGCCCCTGGCCTGGGTGTTGGACCGTCAGAACCAGGGGGTGGTGGGGAATATCCCCTGCTTCCTCCCGGTCATGCTGCACGATCCACGGCCGTACCAGCACCACTGCATCTACCGGAATGGAATGCTGAAGGTCTGTATACGGCATGAACTGGCATGATTCAGGGGCGGTAAGGGAGAGGGCTGGAAGCTGAACCCTGGGATCGCTTGGTTGATGACGGGCGAGGACTGGATATCCACATGTTCACTTCGAGCAATGTCTAAACCGTGGGTAACTTTAGTGTTTGTGCACAGCCTGTTCAGCCGAGTCGCCAGCGCCGCATGAGCGGGGCGAGGGGCCGGCACCAGCGGAGGAGCGGGAAGCGCTCGATCTCGGTCGCAATCCGCAGGGCGTCCTGCTGAATGAAGTGGATCACCGTGCGTTGCTCCGGCTCGGTCCTGGCTGCCAGGAGGAAGCGGGCGTTGCGCCAGACGTTGTCCCGCCACGTCTTCAGCCCGAACGCAGCCAGGGTCTGGTCCAAGTTGCCCATGACCCGACCAAGGGGGAGGATCAGGCGGCCGTAGGATCGAGCCAGGTCCACCTCGACGGATGGGATCACCTCGTGGAGCACACGGTTGATCTGGTCGTGGTCAAACCGCCGGCGGACGGTCCGAAAGACGGACTGCTCATCTTCCTCGGATCGGAGGAGTTCGGCGACCACCAGGGGCAGATCGTTGTTGATATGGGCGTTCATCCCCAGGAGGATATCTTGGAGCAGGAAGGCCTGCTTTCGTACAGCAACGCTGAAGGCCCGCTCCCACGCAGGGGGTGGGCCCGTTTGCTGTTCGAACCGGTCCAGGGCATCGAAATAGTACCAGGCGAAGCGGATCGCCACCCGTTCAACCCAAGGCGCATCGAGGAAGAAGGGATGCGACAGCCGGTCGATCACGGTGCTGGTCATGTGGCGGTAGACGCGCAGAAAGGCCGCCCGATGGTCCTCCTGCTGCTCGAATTGGCGCAGGTGCTCGCCCATGAGGTCGACCAACTGGGTCAGGTTGACCACATCGACCCTGCCAATCTGCATGAAGGCTCCCCCTTTTTTCTAGTCTGCGCGAGGAGAGTCGCCCTCCCTCAGCGACAGATCGAGCAGAAGAATTGCTGGGAGGGAGTTTCCGCATGGCCATCCTGTTGGACTTTCATCGCCGCCAAGCCGAACCATCTCTTGTGATCATGTACAGCGGGATGCCCGCCTCCTGGCAGTGGCATGGGCGGCTTCATGAGGCGGCCCTGCTCCACGCCTCGTGGGAGGATCGCTCCGGCCGGACCTGGTACCGGGCGGAGAGCACGGAGGGGCGGCTATTCCTGCTGGGCCGCGACCGTGACGGCTGGACCGTCGCCCCTCTGTCGGCCCCTGTCCCCGTGGGTAAGCACGTGGCCCGGCGGGCATAGGGAAGGCCCCAGAGCGGTGCCCCGGGGCCGGTCTCCCTACCGGTTGATGGTGACCGGGCCGCTGGTCCAGGTGTCCCAGTGGTCCGGGTTGTTCTTGTCGCCCAAGGGGCGCAGCGCCTTTAGCTCGAGATGGTAGGTCCCGCTCGGGACGGGGCGCCCCATGTCGGTGGTGCCGCTCCAGGCCAGGATCTCGATCTCCCCGGCGGAACGGCCGACGAAGTCGGCCCGGTAGGCGTTGCCCCAGTGCTTGTTGCTGCCTACCTGAACGATCTCGACCTTCAGTTCCTCGGCCTGGCGGGCGAGGCTGTAAATGAGGTAGGCGGCGTCGGCCACGCACCCGCAGTCCGGGTCGATTGTCACGGCCTGCGCCGGGTTGAGGTAGCCTTCGTCGTCAAGGTAGGCCAGCCAGGGCAGGTCGTAGGGGAGCGGGTCGAGGGTGGTCGCTGCCTGGTAGTCGCCCTTGTAGCCGAGGAAGGGGATATGGGCGACGGTCTCGCCGGCGGTGGTGGCCACCTGGATCCAGCCGTAGAAGAGGCCGCTTGGGCGACCGGGATCGACCGTCAGGGTGAACCGGACCTGGCGGCTCTGGCCGGGCTTCAGCCGCAGCATGCCGGGCTGGGCGGCCAGGGAGACGCCATCGGCCAGGACCGAGAACTGGTACATCTGCTCGGCGGCGCTGGTGTTGGTGATCGTCACCCGGGCATCGGCCCTGTTGGTGCTCTGCAGCTCACCCAGGGAGAGCTTGTCGGGGAGGGCACGGACCGGGGCGTTGATCGCCCGGTTGACATCGATCAGGCCGGCGCCCTGTCGGTGGACGGGGAAGGGGGCCCCGCCGCCGCCTGTGCGGGGGAGGGCGGTGTTCATGAGCATGGCCCGGACCGCTTCGGTCATCTGCTTGGGGCTCATGTGAGCGAGTTCGGCGGCCTTGGCCTGCAGGATCAGGGCGGCGGCGCCGGCCACGTGCGGCGCGGCCATGGAGGTGCCGGAGAGCGAGGCGTACCCGCCCTCAGCCATCGGGTAGGTGGAGTAGATCGAGCCGCCGGGAGCGGTCAGATCGGGCTTCAGGGCGAGGTCGGGCGCCGGGCCCCAGGAGGAGAAGTCGGAGATCTGGCCGGCGGTCTCGTTGGTGAACTGGTAGCTCTGCCCGGTCCAGGTCAGGTGGACCGGTCCGTTCTGTATGAGGGAGCGGAGGCGGAGTCCGTCTGCCTGGGAGACGGAGAGCGTGGGCACGTAGCTCCCGGGCTGACCGAGGGTGCCCATGAAGAAGCCGGGGGCGTTGTTGTGGATAATCACCAGAACGGCACCGTGCGCCCGGGCCCGCACGCTCTTCTCCCAGAAGGAGACGGCGCCACGGGAGATCAGGGCCACCTTGCCGGCGACCTTGGAGGTGCCGTCGGGGTTCTGGAAGTCGGCGTCAGTGGTGCCGAGTCCCACGAAGACCAGCTCGGCGGATGTGCCGGCAGCGGGTGGGGCGGGCGAGAAGTCCATGGTGTCGTAGCCCATGGGCTGGTTCTGGGAGTCGAGGAAGCCGGTCCGGGTGGCCAGGTCGTTCTCGAAGGAGGCCACCCCGATCGCACCGGGGCCGACACCGGGCGAGCCGGTGGCGAACTCGCCGAACTCGCCCTCGTTCCCGCCCGAGGCGACAACGACAACGCCATGGTCGGTCAGCCACTGGCTGGCCTGGGCGCTGGGCTCACCGGGCCAGGCGAAGGCGGAGCCGAGGGACATGTTGACCACATCGACATCCATGGCGTAGGCCATCTCCAGCGCCTGGACGACCACGTAGTCGGGGGTCGGGCCGTCGGGACCGAAGACCTTCAGCGCCACGAACTCTACACCGGGGGCGACGCCGGTCACGCCGTCCGGCGAGGCGGCATGGGCGCCCACAATGCCGGCCACGTGGGTGCCATGGCCGTTCTGGTCCATGGGGTCTGCATCGGGCATGGGCTCGCCCTCACCATTGAACGTGTCGCCGACAAAGTCGTATCCCCCCACCACACGGCAGCCAGGGCCGAAGCACCCACCCAGGTCCGGATGGGTGTAGTCAATCCCAATAGCTGGATTTCAACGCACAAGGCCGTGGTCGCCCACGGCCTTGCGTTATCTTCACGATGCGTGCTCTTTCTTATCCTTTCGCGGGATCTCTCTGTCCAGCTTCGCCAGCGCTCGTCGGAGGCCGATCTTGAGGATCTCCTGGGCGGCCCGGGCCGCCTGGTCGTCTGTTACGTAAGAGACCCGGACGATCACCTCGGGTTTGCGTTCCATGCACACACCCCTCCCGGTGTTGAGCTCCCCATGCCTTCATGGTACTGGTTGGGGTTGGAACGGTCCATGGTTTGGTGCGAGTCTAGCCGGGGGCGAAGGAGAAGTGCGCCGGATAGCGTAATACTTGAACATCTTTGCAAATGGGGGATTTGCCGTTGATGCCACCCGTAAGTCACGCCACGTTGCGCAATGTCTCGTTTGGTGCGGCCCTCATCGGGCAGTGGACACTGGGCTCCAGCCCTCAATTGGGAGTCATGATCTGTGGCGTATCTCTCGTCGCTTCCCTCCTGGACGGATGGTGGTACCTGCAGCCCCTGGGGAAGACGTGGTGGTATCCGGCCCTATTCGGTCTCATCGGGCTGACCATGTGGGATGAGCCACGGGGATGGTTCTTTTTCGCCTGGGCTGCGGTCGATATTGGGACGGGCCTGCGGGCGCGGAGCATCTTCCGGCGTTGGCAGCGTGAGCGGGAGGCGGCCCTGGCCGAGGAGCGGGAGAGGGCGCAGCGGTTGGCTGCCCTGGGCTATGAAGTTGCCAGCGCCGCTGAAGCCACAGGGGACGATGAGGCTGGCGAACAGGCTGGGGAGGTAGTGGAGGCCGCTCCTGTCCCACCCCCCATTGCTGCCTGGCGCTATCCCCTGGCGATCGTGTTTGGCCTCGTGGCCGCCTGGCTAGGTGCATGGGGCACCAGGATCTTCGGGGTCATAACGGGGTGGCAGTTGGATCTCCTGGCGCTTGGAATCGGGTATCTGGTCGGCAAGGCGATCATTATCGGTGCTGGGGACAGGAGCAGTAAGGGGCTTCAGTTCGTCTCGGCGGCGCTCTCCGTTGTGGGGGTGCTCTATGGCCGGTACCTGCTGCTCAGTTACCTGGTTTTCGACAAGCGGGGGCTGGAGCCGGAGCCGCTCCTCCTCCTTGCGGCAATGGTGGCCGACCCGGGGAAGCTCCTGGGGATCTGGATGGTGCTCTTCGTGGCAGTCGGCGCCTGGAACGGGTGGCATTATGCCCGCGACCCGTGGCTGGAGCGGCGGCGGTGAGGAGCGATCGGGGGGGCAGGGGTGCGACCGAGCTCCGGGGGGAACGGGTGAGGAGGTCGGCCAAGACCGGGAGGGGGGAGGAGAGCTAACCGGTATGAACTGCTCTGATTCGGTCAAGAATGAGAACGGCCCGGTGCTGTAACACCAGGCCGGGCGGCACCGTTGGATGTTCAACTTGCGGGCAGGATTCACTCCTAACCCTTACAAGCTAAGGGAGAGGAGTTTCAGCAGGAGTACCAGGAGAACAAGCCAAAAGACCCGTTCATCCAGTTTGCTCATGCGTTCGCCCCCTTCCGCTCAACGAGGTGCCGCCACTTACATATACGGAAGAGCTCTTCGGTTCGTTCGATGGGTTCTTCCTGTTTTTTCATGAACAGCGGGCCGTCGCGCCTCACTACATGACCAGGTATGACCATGTCATACCCCAACCTTCCGCAGCTCCAGCTCAACCTCGACCGGGTTCCCGTTCGGCTGCCCAACGCCCCGACCGCTCCGCTCCCGATACACCACGCACCGGGCCACGAAGTGCCGCAGTAGCTGCTTCCGCTCCTCCGGGCTCAACCACTCCCAGGCGTCCAGCTTGGCAGCCATCTCCTCCAGGTCGCCCAAGCTCCAGTCGGCGGCCTCCAGCCGCTTGACCTCCTTGGCCAGGCCGGCCAGGGCGCCTTTCAGCCGCTCCGCCTCCCGGTCGAGCCGGTCGATCTCGCCGGCGAAGATCCGGGCCGGGAGCTCGCCCTTGCGGTAGTCGCTGGTCACCCGGGCCCGGGCCTTCTCGACCTGGGCCAGTTCGGCCCGCAGCCGCTCCAGCTCGGCGCTCGCCTCAGCCGCCTGCCTTGTCGTGTCCTCCCGCCAGGAGGCGACCAGCAACTCCCGGCTCGACGGCTCCAGCGCCGCCCGCACACGCCCCAGGACCGCATCCTCCAGAATGGCGGCTGAGATCAGCCCACAGTCGCAGCCGACGATCGACCGGAGCTTGTGGTTGGCGCAGCGATAGTACCGCTTGCTGCCCTTCCGGTCGTCGCCGCGCACCGTGGCCCCGCAGCGGCACCGGGCGATGCCGGTCAGCAGGAAGTCGGCGCCCCGGGCCCTGGTGCCGAGAGTCGCCCCCCGGCTCTCCCGGACCCGCTGGGCCCGCTCCCACTCCTCGCGGGGGATGATCACCGGAACAGCCCCCTCGACACTGGCGTAGCGGGGCTCTTCGAAGAAGACCCGGAACTTGCCCAGGTGCTTGCGCTGGGCCCTGGTGGTCAGCGCCGAGAGCCCGTAGCGGAGCAGGCCGGTGTAGACGGGGTTGTTGATCATCTTGTAGATCGTCTCGCCACGCCAGAAGGCTGCACGGCGCGGCTTGACACCATCTTCATTCAGGCCGGCGGCGATCAGGTGGATACCGCGACCGCTGATGTACTCCCGGAAGATGCGCCGGATCACAGCGGCCTCCGAGGAGTCAATCACCCACTGCCCCGGCTCCTCGCCCTTGGTGTAGCCGTAGGGCATGGCGTAGCCGGGGTTGCGCCCCTGCTGGGCGCGCTTGATCTTGCCCGACATGGTCCGCTCCCGGATCGTCGAGCGCTCCCACTCGGCGTAGGAGGCGAGCATGTAGAAGAGGATCGAGCCGGCCGGGTTGGTCGTGTCCACCGGCTCCCGGGTGGAGCGGATCGAGCAGACGCCCTCCCACTCCTGGAGGACCAGGTTGACGGTGTCGAGGACTGAACGAGACAGCCTGTCCAGTTTGTAGACCACCACGCAGGAGACGAGCCCTTCCGCCACGGCGGCACGCAGACGCGCCAACCCCGGCCGGTCCATTGACCCGCCCGACCAGCCATCATCCACAAAAACGAGGTCCTCCCGGTAGACCCAGCCCTGGGACTGGATAAAGAACCGGCAGGCCTCCTGCTGCACCTCCAGGGTGGTGCCATCCCCCTGCTCTTCGGTCGACCAGCGAATGTAGACGGCCACCTTCTGCTTGTCCACGCCCACCATGTAGTTCATCGCCATCGCCTCCCGAAAACATCATGTGCGATGACCCACCGATAGGCCCGTATCGATGATCGCAACCCGGATCCCGGCTCCATTGACACCGGGAACGCCCGCGCTGGGGTTTCCCGCCCAGGCGGCCGGGGCGCCGATCATGGAGACGGAGGATGAGAGTTGCGGCTCGGGCATGCTGTGGCGGCGGATCACGTGGACGCCCTTCACGCCGGGCAGTTCGGCGATAGCGGCCATGTCACTCGCCCGGACCTCCACGGCCATGCCGTTGAAGAGCGTGGTGTGCTCCGAGAGCCGCTTGTAGGCGACACCGGCGTCAGACAGGTGCTGGCGGAGTCGGGCATGCTCAGCCTTCAGGGTCGATGCGTGTGCGGCCCGGGTCGTTGCCATGGCTTCATCAACCGAGACCATGGGGGCGCTCTTGAGCTCAATCATCACCATGAGCCGGGTCTGATCGGCCTTCAGGGCGATACGCCCTGGCCCTTCGGGCGTGGCCGCAACCTGAGGGGCGGCCAGGCCGAAGAGCATCCCTGTGACCGCCAGGGCGGCGGCCCACCGGCGCACTGTCCGGCGCTTCTCTCCTGCGCGCAACATGGGTACTCCCTCCCTTGGAGTGGTAGTACCTGCCAAAATTCGGGAGGGCGCCGATCAGCCCTCTGGGGAGGGGGGATTATGGCTGGAGGCGAAACGGGCTCAGACCTGCCGTGCGGTCTGAGCCCATACCACCGGACTATCGCCCGCCGGCTCGGGCCAGTTGCGGGCGAAGCCGCTTCTCCATCATGACGCCCCAGATTCGGAAGCCACGCGCCTCCGAGGCCTTCCGGCCCAGGGGGTTCTCGGCGTGCACCCAGTTGGTCGCCTGCCGAATGCCAAGCCCGCGCAGGTACTCCTCGCCTACCCGGTGGAACTCCTTGGCCAGCCCCTTGCCGCGGTACTCCGGCAGGAGGTAGATATCGGCCATGTACCCCTGCATCTCGCCGGTGCGCTCATCGGGGCGGATGCAGATCAGCAGGTAGCCGACGGGCCGGCCGTTCTCATCGGCCACGATGGCGGTGCCCCCGGGGCTCTGCAGCGCCCCGAGCAGGCTCCGCTGGGCGTTGGCGTAGACCACATCGGGCTGGGCCACCGCCTTGTCACTTGCGTTCATGATCTCCCAGGTCGTGATCGCGGCCATGCGAAGCAGGTGGGGCAGATCGCCCTGGTGCCAGAACCGGATCTGTGGCACGAGGAGCCCTCCTTTCTGCCTCTACCGTACGCCGGCTCCGGTGGGGAGGTACCTACCGGCCGTCTCGCCCATAGCATGGGGGTGCCGGCCTCTACCTGAGCCGGAGGAGAGGAGGGATTGGCCACGTACCAGTTCCGTCTTGCCCAACCGGCAGACCGGGCGTGGCTGGACCACGCTGTGGTGGCCTCGGCCTGGGAGACGCTCGCCGACGAGCAGCGGCGCATTGTTCACCCTGGGTTTGTGGCGCAGCAGGCGCGGTCCCAACTGCTCCAGGCGATCGGCATGCCCGGGGGCGCCCTGCTGGTCGCCACGTGGGGTGGTCTGCCGGTCGGGTACCTGTTCATAGCTGTAGGACCCGACTCGACCACCGAGGAGCCCACGGTCCACCTGACAGACCTCTGGGTTCACCCCTCCCACCGGCGGCGGGGGGTGGCATCGACGCTCCTGCAGGTGGGCGAGCGGATGGCGGCTGCCCACGGGCTGGAGAAGGTGAAGATCTGGACAGGGCTGCACAATCGGGCGGCGGTTGCCCTGGCCGAAGCCCATGGATTCAAGCCGGCTGGATTGATCGGAGTCAAGGATCTGTAACCGCTCGGGGATCGGTTACATAAGCTGAGAGTGGAGACGTCCCACCCATCGGGTGGTGCTTATCCCCGGAACGATCGAGAGGAGGTCCTTTCGTGTCCAAGTGTCGGGTCGTGACCACGACCTCTAGCCCTGCGACCGTTACGCGGCCTGTTGTCAGCGTCTCCTGCCCGGTACCTTCGACGCTGCCGGCCACCACGACTGCGGTACCCACGACGACGGCCGGAGTGACGGATCAGTTGGCCTCGCTCGCCCAGTCGCTCGGCGCCGGGGCTGCGTTGGGTGACCTGTCGCAATTCGCCCAAGCGGGATTGGCGCCCAGTGCGCCGACCGCTGTGTTCAACAACCCAGCCACCCAGTTGGCGCCATTCAACCCGCTCGCCTCACTGGCAGCCTTCAGCCCGCCCGCTGCCCTGGCGGCCAAGAGCCCTGTCCTTGGCCTCTTCAATCCGGCCATTAACCCAGGGGCGGCGTTCCTTCAGTTCAACCCGGCTGCGGCGCCGACCCTCGCCCTGACCGGCGGCGGGCTCTGGCCGCTCGGCAAGGGCTTCGGCTGGGGGATCTAGGGCCCCGTTATCGCAGAGGAGGTTCCGCTACCTTGTTCACCCCAGCGGGTTTCTTCCCCGGTTCGCCGGAGGCCGTCTTCGCCAAGCCGGCTGTCCAGTTGGCGGCGTTCAACCCCTACCTTTCACTGGCTGCGATCAGCCCGTCTTCCGCCCTTGCGGCGAAGAGCCCCACCCTGGCTCTCTTCAACCCGGCGATCAACCCGCGGGCGGCCCTCCTGCAGTTCAACCCCGGGGCGGCGCCGACCCTGGCTCTGACCGGCGACTACTACCCGCCGCCTCTCTGGTGGGGCAAGGGGGCCGCCAAGCCCCCCTACGCCAAGGGCTTCCGCAAGGTCTGGTAAGGGGCGTCCAACACCGAGGATTACCAGCGGATAAGGGGAGTCCTGAGGGGCTCCCCTTTCCTGTATCCCGACGGGAACGGAGGGGATCTCATGCAGAGCAACAACCGCCTGCCCAATGCGGCCCAAGCGGTCCTGGAGGACCCGATCGTCCAGTTGGCCGCCGTCTGCCCGCTCTGTGCCCTCGCGGCCCTCTCGCCGGAAGCCGCACTCTCGGCGCTCTCCCCTGTGCTCCGGGTCTTCAACCCGGCCCTGAACCCGGCAGCGGCGCTGCTGCACCTGACGCTGCGCAATCCGGGAGTGGTGATCCAGGCGCAGGCCACCGGTCAGGTCCGGGGGCGCATGAACCAGGTGCTGCTCAAGCAGTACCTGCGTCGCCCCACCCTGTCCTATGCCTCAACCGGTGTTGCGTATCCTTTGTGAGGCAGGAGGAAAGACCGCGAAAAGCGAAGTCTTTTCAAGTTGTCCACCATATCACGGAAGTTTCTTTGGAACCAAACGTTTGGTTGGTCAGGAGATCGCGAAGGGAGAGTGCTTCGATGTCTGAGCAGGAGCGCAAACAGCGCTTCGCCGGGGTGTCCGACCGGGAGGTAAAGCGGTGGTACGGTCCGGAAGAGACAGCGCACATCGATTACGACCGGGATCTGGGGGATCCGGGGGAGTACCCGTACACCCGCGGGGTTCATCCGACCATGTACCGTGGAAAGCTCTGGACCATGCGGCAGTTCGCCGGTTTCGGCTCGGCTGAGGAGACGAACGCCCGGTTCAAGTTCTTGTTGGAGCAGGGGCAGACCGGCCTCTCAACCGCCTTTGACATGCCCACACTGCTCGGGTACGATTCGGACCACGCCTACGCCAACGGCGAGGTGGGCAAGCTGGGCGTGGCGATCGACTCGCTGCGCGACTTCGAGATCCTCTTCGACGGGATTCCCCTGGACAAGGTATCCACCTCTATGACGATCAACCCGCCGGCTTCGGTCATGCTGGCCATGTACCTGGCGGTGGCCGAGCAGCAGGGGGTTAGCTGGAGCCAGGTCTCGGGGACGATCCAGAACGATATTCTGAAGGATTACATCGCCCAGAAGACCTATATCTATCCGCCGGAGCCATCGATCCGGTTGATCACCGATATCATGGCCTTCACCGCCAGGCATGTCCCGAAGTGGAACACGATCTCGATCTCGGGGTACCACATTCGCGAGGCCGGTGCCACGGCGGCGCAGGAGTTGGCCTTCACCCTGGCAGACGGAATGGCCTACGTGGAAGCGGGGATCAAGGCCGGACTGGATGTGGATGAGTTTGCGCCGCGCCTCTCCTTCTTCTTCGATGTCCACAACGACTTCTTCGAGGAGATCGCCAAGTTCCGTGCGGCGCGGCGGATCTGGGCCCGGGTCATGCGGGAGCGGTTCGGGGCGAAGAATCCCCGCTCCTGGATGCTCCGCACCCACGCCCAGACAGCCGGGGTCAGCCTGACCGCCCAGCAGCCCGAGAACAACATCGTCCGGGTGGCCATGCAAGCGCTGGCGGCGGTGCTGGGCGGAACCCAGTCGCTCCACACAAACTCGTACGATGAGGCGCTCGCTCTCCCCACGGAGGATGCGGTCCGGATCGCCCTGCGCACCCAGCAGATTATCGCAGAGGAGTCGGGCGTGGCCAACGTGGTCGACCCGCTGGCCGGCTCGTACTACGTGGAGCACCTGACCAACAAGCTGGAGGAGGAGGCGAACGCCTACTTCGCCAGGATCGAGGCCCTGGGCGGGGTCGTGAAGGCGATCGAGAAGAACTTCTTCCAGCAGGAGATCGCAGACAGCGCCTATCGCTTCCAGCGCCGGGTCATGAAGGGCGACTACCGGGTGGTGGGGGTCAACGCCTATGCCGACCCCAACGAGAAGTTAGAGACCAACATTCTGAAAATCAATCCGGAGGTGCAGCGGAGGCAAATCGAGCGCACCCGGCAGGTGAGGGCCAGTCGCGACCAGAAGAAGGCAGGCGAGGCGTTGGCTGAACTCCGTCGTGCATCCCAGACCAGCGAGAACCTCATGCCCTATATCATCGAATGTGTAAAGGCATACTGCACGGAGGGTGAGATCTGCGGAGTCTGGCGGGAGCTCTGGGGCGAGTATCGCGAGGAGTCCGTCTACTAGGCCGATCACACCCAACAGGAGGAAGCAACGTGGAGCGGAAGCTGCGTGTTCTCGTCGCAAAACTGGGGCTAGACGCCCATGATCGCGGGGCCAAGGTTGTCGCCCGGGCTTATCGCGACGCCGGTTTTGAGGTAATCTACACCGGTATCTACCAGCGCCCCGAGGCGGTGGCGGAGGCGGCGATTCAGGAGGATGTGGACGTGGTGGCGGTCTCGTCGCTGGCCGGGGCACACGCCGTCCTGATCCCCCAGTTGATTCAGCTGCTGAAGGAGCAGGGCGTGGACGATGTCCTCTTCCTGGCCGGCGGCGTCATTCCGGAGGATGAAGTTCCCCAGCTGCTCGAGGCGGGCGTGGCCAGAGTCTTTGGCCCGGGCGCCGACCTGGAGGAAATCATCGAATATACGAAAGCGAACGTGAAGAGACGATGACGGTTGATGCGATCGATCTGTTCCAACGGTTCCAGCAGGGTGACCGGCGGGCGCTGGCCCGCGCCATTACCTGGGTGGAGAGCGGTTCCGCTGAGGGCAACGCGATGATCCGCATGGCCTTCCCCCTGACGGGCAAGGCGCACGTGATCGGGATTACCGGCCCGCCCGGAGCGGGCAAGTCGACGCTGGTCGACCGGCTGGCATCCGCCTTCCGCAGGCGGGGCAAGTCGGTTGGCATTGTCGCGGTCGATCCGACCAGCCCCTTCTCCGGCGGTGCGATCCTGGGCGATCGGATCCGCATGCAGCGGACCCTGTCGGACCCGGGCGTCTTCATGCGCTCGCTGGCCTCCCGCGGCCACCTGGGCGGAATCTCCATGGCCACCGGCGACGTGGTCACGCTCCTGGACGCCTTCGGGTTCGAGGTGATCCTGGTGGAGACGGTGGGCGCCGGGCAGTCCGAGGTGGAGATCATGGAGCTGGCCCACACCACCTGCGTTGTCCTGATCCCCGGCATGGGCGATGATATCCAGGCGATCAAGGCCGGGATTCTGGAGATCGGGGACGTGTTCGCCTGCAACAAGGCGGACCGGGAAGGGGCAGACCGGACTGTCACCGAGATCGAGATGATGCTTGACCTGGGCCATATGGGCGAGCCGGGCATTAACCGCTGGCCCGCCGATGGCGCCGGGGGGCAGCCAAATGCGGGGGCGCTGGCCCGCCTCGACCGGACCGGACACCATTCGGCGGATGAGGTGGGGGGATCATCGTCCTGGCTGACCCAGGCGGCCCGCCACGCAGCCCTACGCCACGGGACTGCGAACCCGGGCGATCAGTCCTGGCGCCCGCCGGTGGTGAAGACGATCGCCAAGGACGACCAGGGGGTGGATTCGCTGGCGGATCGCATGGTGGAGCACCTCACCTTCCTGACCACCACCGGTCGCTGGGACCAGTTGAAACAGCGCGATGCCGCCGCCAAGCTTAGGGAGCTTCTCGGTGGTCGGGCGGCGCGCATGGTGCTGGAGCGGGCCCGCCAGGCGGGGGACCTGGACCGGTTGACCCAGGCGGTAGCGGGCCGTGAAATCGACCCGTACAGCGCAGCCGATGAGTTGTTGAAGACCCATTTTGGGGTTGGCCGCTAGAGAGATATGTGCACATGTGGGAGGCACCGCTATGAACTTTCTATTGAACGACGAGCAGCGGATGATCCGGGATGCCATTCGGGACCTGTGTGAGAAGGAGATCGCCCCCCGGTCTGCGGAGTACAACGCCAAGCATGAGTTCCCCCTGCAGAACTTCAAGCTCCTGGCCCAGAATGGCTACCTGAATATGCACCTGCCCGAGCCCTACGGTGGCGGCATGGACTGGATCAGCTACGCCATTGTGATCGAGGAGTTGGCGCGAGCCTGCGCTGTTACCTCCGTGATCTTTGAGGTCCACTGCTCCCTGCACTCGGAGGCGATTTTCCACTATGGCAGCAAGGAGCAGAAGGATCAGTACCTGCCCCGGCTGACCAGCGGTGAGATTCTGGGCGCCTACGCCCTGACCGAGCCCGGTGCCGGATCAGACGCCGCCGCCCTTCGGACCACGGCGACCAAGGACGGCGACGCCTACGTGCTCAATGGCGAGAAGACCTTCATTACCAATGGGGGTCAGGCGGGCCTCTATGTCGTCTTTGCCCGGACCAATCCGGACCCCGCCGTGGGCCACCGGGGGATTTCGGCCTTCCTGGTGGAGGCGGGCACCCCCGGCTTCTCGATCGGCAAGCCCATGGAGAAGATGGGGCTGCACGCCTCCCACACGACCCAGCTCTTCTTCGAGGACTGCCGGATCCCCGCTGCGCAGCTCCTGGGCAAGGAGGGGGAGGGCTTCAAGATCGCCATGGCGATCCTCGATCGGGGGCGGATCGGCATTGCGGCCCAGGCGGTGGGAATCACCCAGGCGGCGCTGGACGACTCCGTGAAGTACGCCAAGGAGCGGACCACCTTCGGCAAGCCGATCGCTGACCACCAGGCGATCGCCTGGAAGATCGCCGACATGGCGACCGACCTGGACGCCGCCCGGCTTATGCTCTACCGCGCCGCCTTCCTCATGCAGGAAGGCGCCCGGGCGACCAAGGAGATCTCCATGGCGAAGCTCTTCGCCTCGGAGATGGCCATGAAGCACACCGTGGAGGCGGTCCAGATCCACGGCGGCTATGGCTACATGCAGGAGTACCGGGTGGAGCGGCTCATGCGCGAGGCCAAGATCACCCAGCTCTACGAGGGGACCAGCGAGATTCAGCGGCTGGTGATCTCCCGGAGCCTCCTGAAGGACTAGTGCGCAGCAGGACAGAGAACGTGAGCGGACTACCAGCACGGTAGTCCGCTTTCCTTTTTATGCCGTTGCGATTCCCGAACGAACTTCCTGGCCCTCTCGGGAGCCCTTCCTCATGACCTTGGGAAAGCCCTGGTGGTAGGGTGGTTTATGTGACAGCAGACGTAATATCGACTTGGAGGAACCTGTATGCAGCGGAGGAGAGCCCACCTGCCCAGTGGGGCCGTGTCCCGATTCCTTGCCGGATTGTTGACGCTAACCCTCTCCGTGACGGTCCTGGCCCCGGCTGGGCGCGCCCTCGCGGCGGAACCCGCCCAACTGCCCTCCACTCCGCCCCTGTCAGAGCTCCTTTCCCTCCTGTCGTCGGCCGCGGGCAGCGAAACCCCCGCCGGCGGTGTTGTCGCGGAACTGAGCGAGCAGCAGCAGCCGGTCGAGGTCGCTCCGGAGTTCTCCGGTGAGCCTACGGAGGCAGCGGCGCTCGCTGGCGAGACGGTGGAGTATATCGTCCACTACAAGAATGGGGCCAACGGACTCAAGGCGCTGGGGCTGACACCAGAGGCTTCTAGCGCCTCGGGCGCCCACCTGATCGAGGTCCCGGAGGCCCAGCTCGACGAAACCCTGGCGGCACTGAAGGCTGATCCCAGCGTGGAGTACGTGGAGCGCAACTACCCGCTCCAGGCGGCCTGGACCCCAAACGACCCGCGCTACGCCGAGCAGACCGGCCTCTCGTTGGAGATGGCCGAATGGGCCTGGGACTTGGCAGAGACGCAGTTAGGCGAGACCCCAGCCACGCCGGTGACCGTGGCGGTGCTGGACACCGGTGTTGACGCTGCCCACGAGGACCTGGCCGGCCGGGTGAACGCCCAGGGCTATGACATCTTCGCCAAAGCGGCGGTCACCCCGACCGATGACAACGGTCACGGTACGGCCGTCGCTGGCATTATTGCCGCTCAGACCAACAACGAGACGGGCATTGCCGGCGCGGTGGGCACGTTCCCGATTGAGGTTCTCTCGATCAAGGTGCTCGACAGCAACGGCTCTGGCTCCACCTTTGGCGTGGCCCAGGGGATCGATGAGGCAGTCCGGCGCGGGGCGAAGGTGATCAACCTCTCCCTCGGCGCCCGGCTACCCGACTACCCGCTCACCCTGGCCCGGGCGGTCGAGAACGCAATCGCCCAGGGCGCCGTTGTGGTGGCCGCTGCGGGCAATGAGGGGCGCGATATATCCGGTTTCTACCCCGCCTCACTCCCGGGCGTTATCTCCGTGATGGCGGTGGGCGATGACCACCTCCCCTTGCCGACATCCAACCTGTATGCGGATGTGAAGGCACGCGGTGGCGACATCCTCTCCACCATGCCGGGCAACCAGTATGGGCTCCACTCCGGCACCTCCTTCGCCGCCCCGTTCGTCTCGGCGGCGGTGGCGCTGATCCGCTCCACCTTCCCCGACCTGGGCTACACCCAGGTGGTCGAGGCGGCGGGTGAGAACGCCGAGGTTCCCTTCCCGGAGGGCTGCGGCTGGTACTGCACCGGGTACGCGCATAGCGTGCAGAAGTCGATTCAGGTGGCTGCTGCCAGCGCGGCTGGCGCCATCTCCCTGACGCTTATCAACCCGCACGATACGTACCTGACGGGTAAGGTGCCCGTTACCGTGCAGGTAGAGAATCCCGAGCAATTGCACCACATCGACATTAGCCTGGAGCAGTATGTCGGGGGGGAAGTGGTGAGAACTGCGATCGCCACCCTGACTGGTCCGAAGGCAGGCGGCACGGTCAAGGGCGACATGTATACCTACGAGTGGGATACCTCCGCTGTCCCTGACGGCGAGTACGATCTGGTCGTCTCTGGCCACATGACTGAGAGCGATGAGTCGCCCGACGAGGACTGGACCACGGTGATCCTCGCGAACCAGACGCAGAGCGGCCTCATTTTGAAGGTGACCAAGCCCTCTGGGGAGCCAGCCTCCCGGGCCCCTGTGTCGGTCTACTACCGGAACGATCTGGGCGGGACGATCACGTACGAAGCGGTGGAGACTCAGATCACCACCGATACCCAGGGCGTTCTTCGCCTGCCCCCGAACTCCGTGTATGACGGCAATGACTACCTGGTGGTGGTCAGCGGTAGCGAGCCCAACTTCCTCTATGCAAAGGTGCTTCGCACCCCGGTCAACACCGCGATCACCGGCGATGCTGCCCAGCCCTTGACCGTGACCGTCCGCCGGGCTGACAACAGCCCCGTGACCGGCGCGGATCTGTTGATCGAGGTGGTAGACGGGATCTACCCGGAGTCCACGACCCCGCTTATGCCCGCCTACCAGGTCGAGGCCGCACCGCTAGACGCCAACGGTCAGGCGATGATCCGCCTCCTGCCCGGAACGTATAATGTGCGTATCGCTGACCAGGCGGGGAAGTATCTGGTCAGTCAGGAAGGGGTCGTGGTCGGCGACGAGCCGGTCGCCCTTGAGTTCAGCGCAGACGCAGGCAACCTGGTCCAGGTAACGGCCGCAACCTACGCGGGAGCGGCAACCCCCCACGCCGTGAGTTGGGCGGTTCAGGAGGCCAGCGCCGCCCAGGAGAATGGCTGGTCTGGCATAACAATGGTGCCAGGCGATCAAGCCTACACCCTGGCCCCTGGTACCTACCAGGCCCGTTTCCAGGTTGCGTACCTTGGGAAGGACGCCTACGGCGATGATCTCCCGTGGAACATGGTGCTGATCTCCGAGCCCTTCTCGGTGGCGGCGGGGGAGGCGCAGCAGGTCGCCTATGGCGGGCCGATTACCTTCTCCACCGCCCGCAGCTATGAGGCCCCGGTTCTGCCCGGCGACCGGCTCTACCTCGACTCCCAGTTCCGCGATGCGGCGGGGAACAAGGTGCAGGATTTCTTCCTGGTCGACCGCTGGAATGACAAGATCTACCTCTACCCGACCTCCTTCCTGTATGACGCCCAGGACACCAAGGTCCAGGAGGACCTGCAGGCCCTTCTCGACCTTCACTGGCTGGACCTTCCCGAGAGCCTCGAGGTGGGTGGTACATACCGCGTCGAGTTGAGCCTCGACCTGGGCCCGTTGTCGGGCGAGGTGAAGGCAAACCCGATCACCTTTACGGTCGATGACCCCGCAGCCCAGCATGGCCCTGTCGAGGTGCAGGTATCTGACCGGCTTGGTATGCCCATGCAGGATGCCCGGGTTGAGGTTATGAAGAAGGTGGGTACCGGCTGGTATCGCGTCGCCTATGACTCCACCGGAATCATGGGAAAGGCCCCTTTCGCCGATCTCGAGAGCCTCGCGGAAGGCGACTACCTGCTGGTCGTAAGCGGCATCTCTCCGAACCCTGACTCCATTAGCGACCCGCCCGAGTCGGTCTTTGTTTCTGTCCCCTTCCAGAAGGGGAGCGAGCGAGTGTCGCTGACCGTCGACCTCTCCAAGTACCAGCTGCATCGCGTCGAGGTCGAGGCGCAGGGAAGCGACGGCTCTGCCCCGCCCCTGGGGGCGGGTTGGGACTGGATCTACTCGGTCTATGCACAGGTGGACGGTGCCTTTGCGGGCTTTGACCTGTTTGGCGATCGCTCCAATCGCTTCCCCGTCTGGGTCCCCACGGGCAACTACCTCTTCCAGGCCAGCACGGCACCCCCTTTCGGGGGCGAGATTCCGACTACCTCGCACTACCACCTGATCTCCGACCCGGTGGCCGTTCCTTCGGCCCTCCCGGCGGATGGTCGGCTGGTCCTCGGTGGCCCGGGGAATCTGACAGAGGTCCAGGCCCCAATGACCACGGTCGATGGCCACACAATTGTGGGTCTCGCCCTCTTCAAGCGGGGAATCCCTGGGACCGGTTCGATCCCCTATCGGTTTAACGTGGGGAGCCCGCGCCCTGTTTACGTGATCCCCGGTCAATACAGCCTGGTGGGCCTGGTGGTCCGCCCACACTACGACGGGATCTGGGGCTACTACCTGGAGCAACAGGCCACCTTTGCTGCGGGAGCGCCCTTCTCCTGGGCGGCCGACCTTAGCCTGACCGCATCGATCACGGTTGAGAAGGCCGAGTACAATCCCGGCGACCAGGTGGTGACGACCCACGCCATCCGAGATGGCGAGGGCAACAAGCTGATCGGCGTCTACCCCAACTACCGCACGTCCGATGAGACCCTCCACCTCGTCTTCCAGGAAGGCATGGTACCCGTGCTCCTCTCGCCGGAGGGCTCCCTCTTCAACGCCCTCAGTGCGCAGGCCCACAACGAGGTCGCCCCCTTCCTGTCGATTCTCGACCCCAACGGAAAGGTCGTCCTGCGTTACAGCGCAGGCCGGGAGAATTGGGGTGGCGACGAGCAGGTGCCCGCTCCCTCCACCTACCATGAGGGCGAGTATCAGATCCCAGCCGACGCCGCAGGAGGCAACTACAAGGCGCTCCTGGAGCTTGGTGCTGGCCCCGACGGCCTGATCACCGCTGAGCAGGGCTTCCTCGTTGCCACTGGTCCGGATGAGCCCGTGCTCAATGCGCTGCCGGCTCATACCAACGCCACCGAGGTGACGATCAGCGGCAAGGCGGCGGCGGGTGCCACGGTCGCTGTCAGCTACACGGTCGATGGCGGGCCTGTAACCGAGGCCGGCACTACCACCGCCGCCCCCGACGAGTCATTTAGCCTGCTTGTTGCGCTGGGCGCCGAGGGTGACTACAGCTTCGCGGTCCGGGCTACGCTGGGGGACCAGACCAGCCCTGCCGCTACCCAGTCGATCCGGGTCGACCGCACCGCTCCGGAGCCCGCCCAGAACCTCCTCTGGGAGTCGCCGGATGAGTCCCACCTGACCTTCACCTGGGAGCCCTCCACCAGCAACGACGTTGTCGCCTACCGGATCAACCGGGAGGGAGAGTCGGCGGTAGAGATTCCGGCATCCAGCTCACTCACCTACCAGGAGGCGGGGTTGGAGGCCAACACCGAGTACACCTTCCACCTGGTTGCCCTCGACGTGGCCGGGAATCTGTCACAGCCTGTCACCGTGGTCGCGAAGACGGTCGTCGGCAAGGACGTGGAGCCCCCGACCGTACCGACTGGCCTGACCGCCACCTTCAAGCCAGCTGACCTCTCTGTCGCCCTGCGCTGGGAGGCCGCACTCGACAACGTCGGGGTAGCGGGCTATGAGATCTGGCGCTCGATCGGCGACGCCCCGGCTGCGCTGCTGGCCACCATGGAGGGGCTACATGCCACCAGCTACACCGACCAGGCGCTCCTAGCGGAGTCCACCTACACCTACCAGGTCCTCGCCTTCGACGAGGCCGGCAACAAGTCGGAACTGGGTGAGGCGGCTCATGTAACCACCCCCGCGCCACAGATCACATCGACCGGTGTGACCGCTTCGCGGAACCGCAACGGTGCGATCGTCGCCGGCTCGGGCATGACCATCGCCCTGGTGGGCGATCCGCATCGGACTGTCACCGCTACGGTGCGCTATCGCTCCTGGATCGATGGCGACGCCAAGCCGGTCGAGAGCCCGGTGGAGTTGACCGCTCCCGTCGCCCTCACCGCCTCGGCGGAGTTCCCCAGTCGCTACAATGGCGTCTGGACGCTACCTGAGGGCGCCGCCAGCGTCGAGTCGATCACCTTGCGCATGACCGATGGAGCCGACCACGTAGCCACCGGCACTGTCACCGGCTTCCCGGCCGCCGTGACTGGAAAGTTCGGGGTCACACTTGTGACTCCCGACGGGGCGACACCCGAGGAGATGGCGATGTACCTTGCCGGAGGAAAGCTCACCATGGTGAGCACCGCCTCGAAGGGCATCGGCCAGCTGGTCCTCTCCGGTGGCGGTAGCTACACCTTCGACCACCTGCCCCCGGCCTCAGACTACATCCTCCGGCTCCTCTCTGCAGACGGGCAGCTACTTCTCGAGCAGACGAGCCTGCAGGTGAAGGGCGGCCTCACCCAGTCGATCAGCTACACCCCGTCCTTGCCAGCCAGCCTCGAAGTGACCGTGACCGACACCCAGGGAAAAGCAGCCGAGGGCGTGACCGTCGTCTTCACCGCAGCCGACGGCAATGTGCTCCGCACGGCCCTCGTCGACAAGGGTGGGATCCTCACCCTGGAAGGGTTGGTCGCCGGCCAGCGGATCGGCATTGCCGTGGAGAAGGTCGGCCCGGTTCTGGTGGCGACCGAGCGGACCGTGGATCTGCACCTCGCCGAGAACAAGCTCCTGATCGAGCTTGAGAGCCGCCCGACGGTCACCGTGGTGGGACGGGCCAGGGCTGAGGGCACTGGACTGAAGGATGCCCGCATTACCGTCTCGCAGATCGTCGAGGGTCAGAGCTATTCCCGGACCGTCACCACCGATGAGTACGGGCGGTATACGATCAGCCTGCTAGCCGCGACCCCTGCCACGCTGGAGGGAGCCAAGCCCGGGTATCAGGTCAATGGCCCCGTTGAGATCCCTGCCACCGACGCAGGAATGACGATCGAGCAAGACTTCGCATTCCAGCCGGCCAACATCTACAAGCTGGGTGTCAGCCTGACCACCCAGTACCTGGGTGAGCAGCCCCAGAGCATCGATCTGACCGACTGGCGGATGGCTGTTCACTTCGACCTCAACATCACCCATATGCGGACCAGGAAGACCTACGGCGATGCCCCAGTGGCGATTCGCGCTGTCCCGGGCGACCTGCTGCGGATATGCGTGAATGGCGGAGAGGCGGGCCTTACTTCGGCCTGTACCGATCTGACTCTCGGCTCCGAGCTCGACGTCCAGGCCACGCTCACCCTGACCGAGTATGCCCGAGTAATCGGCTCCCTGGTCGATGAGGGCGGAAACCCGGTCAACGGCTTGGCGTACCTCGCCACGGCCAGCGGCGCAGCCGTTGGGGCTCACCAAGGGGAGAGTTTCCGGATTCCGGTCCGCGGCCCCGGTACCTACGTGCTGCAGGCCCAAGCCGGCCCCAAGCGGGCTGAGCAGGTCTTCACAGTGAGTCAGGGCGAGATCATCGACCTGGGGCAGGTCGTGGTCCGATCCTTCCAGGGGCTCAAACCGGACGGAACCAGCCTCCTGGCGACGCCCAATCTGGCGCTGCCCAAGAGCAAGATCACCATGCGCGGCACCTACCGGGTGGGCGCGCAGTCCCTCAGTCAGCCGGCGTTCCTGTTGGATGTGCCCGCTGGCACCCAGCTCATCCCTGGCTCGGTCAGCCTCAATGGCAAGCCAGCGAGTCAGGTGGTGCAGGAGGGCTCGCAGTACGTGGTCCCTGCAGGTGAGAGCCTTGCGGCCGCATCCACCGGTGTGATCCAGTATCAGTTGGCGGTGGATGATGCGCTCATCGCAAGCGATCTCTCGGTCCGGGTCGCCCTTCGCTATGGCGGCGGGAGCGAGGAGGTGCTGGGCACAGCGCGAGTCTACCGGCCCGAGGTGACGCTCAAGGCGCCCACGGCCCTCAACGCTCTCTCCACCCGGCTCCTGGGCCGTGCTCCGACCGGGGCGTCGGTGCGAGTCTACGCCAATGAGGTCCTGGTGGGTGAGGCGGTCGCCGCCGGCGATGGCTGGTGGCACCTGGATGCTACCCTGCCCGATCCCAAGAAGGCGCACCTGTTCGTCCTGCGGGCCACTGCCCAGACCGACCACGGCCCGCTGGACTCCAGCGAGGTTCAGGTCACCTACGACCCGAACCAGACCGTGGTCACAGAGGTGAAGATGGCCCAGGAGGATGGCCGCGAGGTCACCTTCGATCCCCGCAAGGGCCTGGCGGTCTTCCCCTACGTGGTGGTTCCAGGCAGGAGCTTCACCTTCGCGGTGAGCTTCAACCAGCCGGATACCGTGACAGAGGTGACGGTGGGCTTCACCGGGGCGGGTCAGACACCCGTTACCGCCCAGTGGAGCGAGGAGAAGAGCGCCTTCGTGGCCAGTGTAGTGCCCAATGGCTACACCCTCGGCCAGTTGGCTGTCTGGTACAAGCTCTCCGGCGCGACCAGCTTCTCGAGCACCATGGCGCAGATGCCCACCTCCGAGGAGGAGCTGCGCAACCTGCTACCAGACCTGATGAAGGACTTCGTGATCGATCCCGCGGTGCGCATGCAGGCGCAGGGTGCGCTGAACTGCGATAACGGCGGCAGCTTCGAGACGACCGGCTCCATGACCTTGAAGAGCCTGAACGACGCCAAACTGGTCTCGACCATGAGCGTGCAGTGCGAGGCTACCCTGCCGGATGATGTCAAGGCGCCTGTTCAGCCTGGGGTGCCCATCTTCAAGCCGGTCTATTCCATTGACATGGATGGCACCGACTTCGTGGTCACCATGCAGGCCTATGTCTCCCGGTCTATGCTCCTCAGCCAGCCCTCCATGCAGGTTGCGGAGGAAGGTGTCAGCCTGATGAAGGTGACGCAGCGTGTCGGCGGTGCAGCCGTCGGTATCGGACTGAAGGCCTGGGACAACTTCGGTTGGTATGACCGGCTTGCCGCCCTCTCCGACCGGGTTGCCACCTGTTCGGGATCCCCCAGCACCGGACTCTACAACGACATGGTGGAGGACATTTCCAAGAATATCCTCAATATCACCTTGGCTCGTGCCACCATGCAGGCCGGCATGTTCGTCCTGGGTGTGGCGACGGGACCGGTCGGAGCGATTGCCGGCTTCGCGGTTGGATCTGCGATTGACCGCCAGCTCAAGTCTGTGATCAACGACAGCCTCGACCAGCTACAGGGCTTCCTCGATTCAGACTCCGAATGTGAGCAGGAGGAGGACGACGGGGAGGGCGACGGTGGTGGCGGCGGCGGCGGTGGCGGTGGCGGTGGCGGCGGCGGCAACGGTCCTGGTGGCGGAGGCCAGGGAGGCCCGGTTGGTGGTCCCTCCTGGATCTGGGACCCCAGCGGCTACGTTTACGAAGGCGTCCCATCGAACCGATTGAACGGTGTAACGGCAACGGTGTTCCAGCTGGAGGCCGCAACGAACACCTGGCAGGCCTGGGACGCCGACTGGTATGGCCAGCAGAACCCGCAGACCACCGATCCACAGGGCAAGTATGGTTGGGACGTGCCGGAGGGACGCTGGAAGGTCCTTTACGAGAAGGATGGTTACGCCCCCATCTACAGCCATGAGATGGACGTGCCGCCGCCCCACTTTGACGTCAACGTTGGCATGACCTCGCTCTCGGCCCCGGAGGTTCAGACCGTGACCGGCGTAGTCGCACCCGATGGCACGAAGTTCATCGACATCAGCTTCAGCCAGTACATGCGGGTCGACAGCCTGGTCGATTCCACGATCAGCGTCACCACCGCTGCCCCGTCCAACGAGCCAGTCGCCGGAACGGTGACGGCGGTTGCCTCGGAGCTGAACGGCGAAGGCGTCCCCATGACTCGAATCGTTCGCTTCCGTAGCGACGCCGGTCTGGTTGCGGGGGAGACTTACTCGGTCACGGTGGATGAACTGGTGCTCAACTACGCCAGCAGGCCGTTGGCTGCCAGCGTGACCATCTCGGTCACCATGCCCGCGACCGACACCACTGGCCCCACGATCACCGCGCAGACCCCCACTGTGCTGCAGTTGCACTCCCGTCCTACCGTATCCGCTCGGGTTTCCGATCTCAGCGGGCTGAAGCTCTCCAGCATCCGCCTGCAACTGGACGGTCAGACTGTACCGCACAGCGTGGTGGACGATCGCGTCTCCTATGCCCCATCGGAGGCGCTGACCGACGGCACCCATACCGTAACACTGACTGCGGAGGACGCTGCCGGCAACTCGAGCGTGGCGAACTGGGAGTTCATTGTGGACACCACTGCTCCTCAGTTGACGGTTACCGCCACGCCGACCATGGTGACCACCCCGGGTGTTGTCACGTTGCAGATTGTCAGTAGCGAACCACTGGTCGACTCACCGACGGTCACTCTCGTGACCCCGTCCATGGAGCAGGTCACCCTGACCCCCACCACGACGAGCGCCCTTAGCTGGACGGTTCTGTACACCGTTCATGACGGTGCCGATCGCGGCCTGTACGGCATAAAGGCGGTGGGAATCGATCTGGCTGGTCATACCAGCCAACAGCACACTCATTTCCGGGTGGATGAGGTCCCGGTTCTGACCGTAACGGCTACTCCGACCCGGCTCACAGCTGCGGGCAGGGTGGATCTGACCGTCAGTAGCAGCGAGCCTCTTAAGGCCGCACCCGCGGTGACGGTTACACCGCCTGCCCAGGCGGCTCAGGCTGTGACCATGACCGCAACGGACGCGACGCACTGGACCGGCTCCTACACGGTCGGCGCCACCAGCCCTGCTGGGGCGTATGCCGTCGCAGCGATCGGCGAGGACCTCGTCGGGAACCAAGGGCAGCAGAGCGCAACCTTCACCTTCGCCCCCCAGACCTCTGGCGGCGGCTCGACAGGTGGCGGCTCTACGGGTGGCGGCTCGACCGGTGGCGGCTCGACCGGTGGCGGCACGACGGGCGAAGGCACGACGGGCGAAGGCACGACGGGCGGCAATCTGGTTGACGACCGGGTAGAGGTGGAGGTTGGCCCCGGCGACCTCCAGGCGAGCGCCTTCGGTGAGCAGGTCCGCCTGCAGGGCCCGAGTGGCGCCCTGCCCGAAGGCTCCCAGATCATCTTCGATCGGCTCCCGCTCCCCGCCGTCTCCCCCGGCTCGCACCTGATCCCGGTTGGGGAGCAGGTTGAGATCAGTGTGAGCGGCTCCGGCTTCAACAGGTCCGTCACCCTGACCCTGGCGTATGAGAACGCGGCCTTCAATGGGCCCACCGCCCGGAAGCTCGGCATCTACCGCCTGGACGAGAACGGCTCCTGGACCTATGTGGGCGGCGTGATCCGCCAGGCGGATGGGACCGTCACCGCCAAGATCACAGAGCCAGGTCGGTACGCCCTCATGGCGTACGACAAGAGCTTCCCCGATATCACAGGCCACTGGAGTGAGCAAGACGTGGAGACGCTGGTCGCCCGGCACCTGGTGAACGGGGTCGATGAGACCACCTTCCAGCCCGACCGGTTGATCACCCGGGCCGAACTGGCCAAGCTCCTGACCGTCATGCTGGCCCGGGACCCGGACCGCGACATTCGCATCGAATCCGGCGCCGCCCCGGTCTTCACCGATGTGGCTCCGAGCGACTGGTACTACACCTATGTGCAGACCGCTGCCGACCTCGGCCTGATCCGAGGCAGCAACGGGCAGTTCCGGCCCAATGACCCGGTCACCCGCCAGGAGATGGCTGTCATGATCGTCCGGGCGCTTGGCCTCGAAGGCGAGGATACCCTCGTGGACCTCTCCGCCATGAGCGACCAGGATCAGGTCGCCCCCTGGGGCGAGCAGGCGATCCGGGTGGCGATCGGCCTCGGCCTGCTGAAGGGCACCTCGGCTACCACCCTGGACCCGAACGGCCAGGCGACCCGCGCACAGGCTGCGGTGGTGATCCTCCGGGCGCTTGACCGCCTGGAGTCCAACTAGCGACGCACAGGCGCAAAAAGGGGCCGTCCCACGTGCAGAGTGATCTGCCAGGGACGGCCCCTTCCGCTTTGGCGGCATGGGCTCAGGCGGGCGAGTCCGGAGCAGGCCCCAGGCGGGTGGGGAAAGCGGTCCGCAGCAGGGAGAGGAACGCCTCGGCGGCAGCCGGCAACTCCCGCTGCTCCGGGAGCACCAGATAGGTCGCAGCCATGGGCAGCGGCATGTCTGGCACTGGGACAGAGAGCAGCCGGCCCTCCTGCAGTTCCCGCACGACCGACGAACGGGGGAGGAAGGAGACACCGAGCCCCTCCTCCAGCATGCGCTTCGTGATATCCACCCGATCGACCGCCAGCATGCGCAGGTGCGGCTGGCGCTCCGAGACCGCCTGGAGCAGGGCGTCCCAGTAGACAGGGTGGTTGCCAGTCAGCAGGAGCTGGTGTCCAAGGATCTCCTTCCAGTCGGAATGGCCGGAAAGGCCAGGAGAGGCCACCAGTAGGACGGGGTCCTCGTACAGAACCGTGGAGGTGGTATCCGGGTGGATCGAGGGGGCGCGGGAAAGCCCGACATGCGCCTCCCCGGCAGCGACGGTCTGCCCGATCTCAGGCGAGACCGATGTCAGAATGACGACCTCCACGTGGGGGTGTTCCTGCGTAAACCGCTTGAGGAGTCCGGGGAGTACCGAGGTCGCAACCAGTGGCGAGGCCACCACCTGAAGCCTGGTGTCAAATCCCTGGCGCCAGGCGGTCATCTCATGGATCGCCTGCTCGTAGGTTGCGATCACCCGCCGAGCATGTGGAACAAACCGACGACCGGCTGGCGTGAGGCGGACCCGTTTGGCAATGCGCTCGAAGAGGTGGAAGCCGAGCGCCTCCTCCAACTGGCGAATGTGGGCGGTGACGGTGGGCTGGGTCAGGTAGAGTTGCTCGGCGGTCTGGTGAAAATTCTCAAGTTCGGCGGCTGTCACGAAGGTGCGCAGTAGTTTGAGATCCAACTCATCGCCTCCCGCTGGTTCACTTCCTGAGACCAGTTCGCTTTGAAGCGGTGGTTTCCTGTCTCACGGAGGCTTCGGTACCAACGATCGGAAGGAGATGTCTGAGAGAGCGTGGAACTATCGGCGAGATACCCAGTGAGGAGAGTGATTCCATGCCTCTGCGCATCGGACACCGCGGGGCTGCTGGCACCCACCCGGAGAACACAATGGTCTCCTTCCAGCGGGCCATGGAGCTAGGTGTAGATGGCATTGAGTTCGACGTCCATCGGACGCTGGATGGACAGTTTGTGGTGATTCACGATCCGACCGTTGACCGGACAACAAACGGCAGCGGAATGATCATGGCTATGGAGCTGTCAGAGATTCGGGCCCTGGATGCCGGGGTGAAGAAGGGCGCGGAGTTCGCCGGGCAGCGGATTCCCACGCTGCAGGAGCTGCTCCGTTCCACCCCAGAGAATCTGGGCCTCTTCCTCGAGTTGAAGGCCGGTTCCATTCATTACCCCGGAATCGAGGCTGAACTGGTCGAGTTGCTCCGCTCGGAGGGAGCGATTGGGCGTGTTCAGATCTCTTCCTTTGATCACCAGGCGCTGCAACTTCTGCACGGGATTGCACCAGAGATCCCCCTGGGCATGCTCTACGCCGACAACCTGGTCGATCCAGTTCGGCTGGCTCAGGAGATTGGCGCCGAGGCCCTGCACCCTGCGTGGGAGTGGGTGACCGAGGAGTTGGTGGAGAAGGCGCACGCTGCGGGGCTCAAGGTGAACACCTGGACCGTTAACCACCCGATCATGATTGCCCGGGTGAAGGCGTTCGGGGTGGATGGGATCATCTCCGACTTCCCGCACCTGTTGCAGGAGGCATAGGAAATCGTGGCGCAAAACCAGCCCTCCGGGATCGCCGGAGGGCTGTCCTGTTGGTTACAGCCGTAGGCCCAGGGCCTCGCTCAACGGTCGGTCTCCCAACCAGCGGCGAAGGTTCTCCATGTCCGGGTCGGTCAGGGCGTAGGTCAGGTAGGCGAGATCGCCTGACACCGCCTCGCGCAGCCACCGCAGGCAGTCCTCGAAGCGGCTGCTCAGGCTGTAATAGCAGGCGATGGTGTAGTTGATCAGCGGCGTCTTCTCCTGGCTTCCCACCGCCTTCTCGACCGCCTGCCGCGCCAGCCACTCGTATGTGTCCCGCTGATCCACGGGGCTGGCCTCGGCCCAGTTCCGGTAGGAGCAGGCGAGGGCCGCTTGGATTAGCGTGATCGTTCTGGGGCTCTTTGCTCGCTCGGCAACCTCGGTGTAGGCCCCCACCGACTTGTCGTGCAGGCCCAGGAAGGAGTACAGGTTGCCCAGGTTCAGGTGAGCCTGGTAGTACTGACCGCACTGCCCCTTGGCTCGGGCCGCTTCCGCCCCCTGAATGAACTCCTTCAGGGCCAAGGACCAGTCACCCATGCGCTGGTAGAGGAGGCCGCGGGTGTTGGGGTCCTTTGAGAGGGAGACGAGGATTGCATCGGCCACGAGGCGGGCAACAACCTTGACCAGTTCCCCCGGCCCCTGGTACGGCGTTGGGTCCAGGGCCACCACCTGCAAGTAGCGGACATAGCCGGTGGAGTTGTCGGCCAGGGAGACGGCGGCGTTGATCAGCCCGGACTCCTCGCTGATCTCGACATTGACCCGCTGGAACTGGCGGCTGTAGGCCATCTCCATCAACTGGCCGAGCAACTTTGCCTGAGGGAGGCCCGTCTCACCAATGAAGTCGAAGTCGGGCAGAATGGCGCCCTTCTCGTCAAAGATCGTCAGCCCGGCCTCATTCATGTTGGTGGCCAGGTAGTGCGGCAGACCTGGCAGCCGCAGCGTCGGGTCGAAGAAGTGGCCGAGCCCCAGCAGCGGGATCCCACGACGCCGTTTCCACCAGAGCCGGAACGTCTCCAACCCGACCTTGACCGATATGACGAGAAAGAGGACCAGCAGTGCCCCCCACCCAACGATATTCACAATGAGTGAGATGAGCGACCCCGTCCCGTCAGAGGGAATCCCAAAGAGCTTCTGCCACCAGGGTACCTCGACCACCTGTTGCCCGTGAAGCAGGTTCTGAAGGGCGTTGTATGCCTCGAAGTTCTCGGGCCACAGGGCCAGGGCCTGGTCGTAGTACTGCTGGGCGCGCACGAGGTCGCCCGCCTGTTCATAGAACTGCCCGAGCCGATAGAGGCTCCGCGATTGTTCGATATTCTCCTGGGTTGTCTCACCCAGGGCCACGCCTGTCCACAGGGAGCTAAGCCAGATCAGCACCGCCACAACCCCCACCAGACGCCACCGGAGCCCCATGCCGATCCACCCCCCACGAGTGGCAGGTTCACCGCTAATCTCTTCGACAAGCATCACGCGAATTCCTCTTATTTCCATCGATGGGTTTATGTGATCGCGTCTGACCTCTCCTGCATCGGCCAGAGCAGGAGAACCATTCCTTGACCCCGAACTTTCGGGTATGGATTCGGTTGCCTTATCTAGCGTGAGCGTGGAGGGAACAACGAAATGGGCCGTCTTGGTATGACTGAGATTCTGCTAATCCTCCTGGTCGTCGTCCTGATCTTCGGGGCGGCTAAGCTGCCGCAGCTCGCACGGGGCGTTGGTGATTCGGTGAAGGAGTTCAAGAAAGCGATCAAGGACGACGAGCAGAAGTAGGAGGGATCGCCATGCTCCGGCTGTCAGGGGTCTTCCCGCCGGTACCCACCGCTTTTGACGAGCAGGGCGAACTGTACGCCGACGGGCTTCAGTCGAATGTGGCGAAGCTCTGCGAACGGGGAGTGGATGGCGTCCTGCTGCTCGGCTCGAACGGCGAGTACGCCTACCTGAGCGAGGAGGAGAAGCGGGAGGTAATACGTGCTGGCCTCAGCGCCCTGCCGGCCGGCAAGCTCGGTCTGGTTGGCACCGGCTGTGAGTCCACACGAGCGACCATCCGCTTGACCGAAGACGCGGCAAAGCTGGGAGCCCACGCCGCACTGGTTGTGCATCCCAACTACTACAAGCCGCTCATGTCCAAGCGGGTGTTGCTGGAGCACTACCGGGCGGTGGCCGATGCCTCCCCCATTCCCGTCGTGTTGTATAGCGTGCCGAAGTTCACCGGCTTCGACCTCCCGCTGGACGTGGTGACCGAACTGTCGCAGCACTCCAACATCATCGGGATCAAGGATAGCGCTGGCAACGTGATCCAACTGCACGAGATGATCTTGAAGACCCGCCCCGACTGGAACGTACTCGTCGGGACCGGCTCAGCCCTCATGGCGGCCCTCTCGGTGGGCGTGACCGGCGGGGTGCTCGCCCTGGCTGACGTGGCGCCGCGTGAGTGTGCCGATCTCTACGCCCTCTGTACGAGCGGGCGGTGGGAGGAGGCGCGGGCGCTCCAATCCCGGCTCTTGCCGGTCAATCAGGCGGTTGGCGGCAGCATGGGAATCCCCGGGGTCAAGGCGGCCATGGATATGCTTGGGTACTACGGCGGACCGCCCCGGCGCCCGTTGCTCCCGCTTGCAGACGAGGAGCGGGCCAGGCTTCGGGGGTTGCTGACGGCGGCGAAGCTGTTCTAGGAAGGAGAGATCATCATGGCGATCCGGCGCATCGGCCGATTGGCGGCAACTCTGGCACTATTGGCCGCTCTCGTCGTCCCCGCGAATGCGTGGGCCGAGACAGGCACCAGCGCTCAGCCCGCACCCGCTCTAGACTTCAGTGCGGCGCAATTCGTGTACATCTCCATGGGCGCCCCCAACGATGAGCAGGGGATACGCTTGATTGAGGGGCAACCGGACGGTCTGACCGAGGTGACAGAGACCGGGGGGCGCAAGGCGGTTGCGAACGCCCTCGGCGCTAACCGGTACTTCTACTTCGATGTCCACGACACGTATATGAAGGGCGGCTTTAACCAGGTGATCATGACGATCACCTATGAGGACGTGGGCCTGACCCCGATCGGCCTCGAGTATGACGCGTTTGATGTGGTCAACCCGGCCAACACGGCCGACGAGTGGGTGAAGAAGCCGGTCAACGTGGCGATGCGGACCAACAGCAACGGCTACCCGGTCGCCCGGGTCGTCCTGGAAGATGCCCGCTTTGGCAACAACCAGCCGGGTGGGGCTGACTTCCGCCTGGTGGCCCAGGATGGCCTTGTGATCCGAACTGTCTCGCTCATGCGGACCTACACCCCGACCAACCTGCCCATCCGGGTCGTGGTCGATGGCCATGAGATCCTGTTTGATGACGTTCCGCCCTACATTAACCCCGAAACCGGATCGACCCTGGTGCCGGTGCGGAAGCTCTTCAATGCCGTGGGGATCCCGGTGATCTGGAATCCCGACGCACGCACGGTTACCGCCCAAAAGGGGCAGACTACGATCGTCATGACCATTGACAGTGCGATTGCCCAGGTCGGCGACCGGCAGGTGACCATGGCGCAGCCCGCGACGATTAAGGACGGGCGCACCTTAATCCCGCTGCGGTTCGTCTCAGAGAACCTGGGGCTACATGTCGATTGGAACCCGGCTTACCACCTGATCACCGTCACATCCCCCCTGGAGCAGCCGGCGGTCGCCCCGGAGGTACCACCTGCTCCCGCCAACCCATCGACTCCCACGACTCCGTAAGGGGGCTCCCCGAGTGCTCTGGTTGATCCCGCTCCTGGCCGGATCGCTGTTGATGTCCCTCTCCGTCAACGTCTTCCTCGTGCCGCTGAAGCTGGCGGAGGGCGGGGTGGTTGGCGTGGGGATCATCCTCTTCCATAAATTCGGCATCCCTCTCTGGGTGACGACGCTGCTGCTCAATATCCCGATTATGGCCCTCGGGGTGAAGGTGAAGGGCTGGAAGATCCTCGGTCGGTCCCTGGTGGGTGTCGCCGCCTTCTCCGGCTTTCTGGGCCTGACCGCCGGCATGCAGCCCATAGTCCACGAAACGGTGCTGGCGATTGTCTACGGCGGGGTGCTCATGGGCATCGGGCTGGGCCTGGTACTGCGGTCGGGCGGCACCACCGGCGGCACCGACATTCTGGCGATCGTGGCGCAGCAGAAGTTCGGCTTCTCCGTCGGCACGATGGTCATGGCGGTGGACGCCCTGGTGCTCCTGGCGGCGGGTTTCACCTTCTCGGCGGAGGCGGCGATGTGGGCAGCGATCACGCTCACGATCTCATCCAAGGTGGTGGATCTGGTCCAGGAGGGTTTCTACGCCGCCAAGGGGGTCACGATCATCACAGACAAGCCCGATGCTGTCGCCCGCCGGATCATGGATGAGGTCGGGCGGGGGGCGACGATCATCCCCGGCGTCGGCGCCTGGACCGGGCAACCGCGCTCCGTTCTCTACACCGTCGCCCAGCGGGGCGAGTTGACCCGGATCAAGCAGATCGCCTACGGCGTAGACGCCAAGGCCTTCGTGGTCGTGGCAGATGTCCACGAGGTGCTGGGCGAGGGTTTTCGGGATCCTTCAGCGACATAGAACAGAAGCGGCTGCCTCCCTCGATGGGGGCAGCCGCTCTCTCACTTCTTGCGGGCCGACACGAGCTGGAGGACGCCACGGTTGTCCAGGGCTCGGGTTGTGCCAACGGCCACCGCATCTTCCGGGTTCTCGGCGACCCGGACCGGTAGCCCGGTCAGTTGCGACAGACGCTCGGGAAGCCGCTCCAGTTGAGCGCTGCCCCCGGTCAGCACGATTCCGGCGGTGGCGATATCGGCTACCAGCTCTGGCGGGGTCCGCTCCAGGAGGTTCAACAGGAGGCCATCGATCCGGGCCAGTGGCTCTCGGAGGGCGGAGTAGACCTCATCCGCACTGATTTGGATGGCGGTCGGGAGGCCCGTTGTCACCTGGCGCCCGGAGACAGTCAGGTGTCGGTCGGTGGGGGGGAGTGCGCTGCCCAGTTGGATCTTCACCCGCTCGGCAGTCGGCTCGCCGATAATCAGGTTGTGCTCCCGGCGAATGTGGCGGGCGATCGCCTCATCCAAGGAATCGCCAGCGACCGGGACCGATCCGGCGACGACCACTGCGCCGAGGGAGATCACGGCTGCATCGGTCGTTCCGCCCCCAATGTCCACCACCAGGGAGCCGGTGGGCTTCTCAACGGGGAGATCGGCGCCCAACCCGGCGGCGACGGTCTTGTCGATCAGGAAGACCTCTCCTGCCCCCGCCTGGACGGCGGCGTCGAGCAGGGCGCGGCGGTCCACGCCACCGACGCCGGATTGGGCTGTCAGGACGAGGCGCGGGCGGAGAAACCGGCTGTTTGCGATCTGCCGAATCATGTGGCGGATCAGAGCGGTCGTCCTGTCCAAATCGCAGATCACTCCGGCCCGCACCGGCTGGACCGAGAGGATCGAGTCTGGGGTGCGCCCGATCATATGCCGCGCCTTGGCGCCCACAGCGAGCACCTCTCTGGTGTAGCGGTCCACCGCCACGACGGACGGTTCCCTGGCGACAATGCCACGCCGGCGAGCAACTATAGCGGTATTGGCCGATCCCAGGTCGATGCCAAGCTCCTTCGCAAACATGTTGTCCCCTCCACCAAGTATACTTCCCTCTTTCATGATAGAAAGAAGTATCCGCACCTACAACAGGGGCTTGTTGGTGATTCTGCTCGCTGTGGGAGAAATTAGGTTGCTCATTCTGGGAGATTGTGGTACATTCGTGGCAACAGAGTCCACTGGGGGGTGACTCGTTGGAGGAGTTCCGACCGCATCACGGTACGGAGGAGTACCGGGCCGTTCAGGATCTGGTGCGAAGGGGGTCCTACCAGGAGGCGTTGGAGCGCGCCACCGAAGCGATCCACGGGGGGCGCCTTGGTCGGCGGTACGCCGCCCGTCTGCACAGCCTCTGCTGCTGGCTCTATGTGGTCGCACTGGAGAATCCTTCGCCAGCAGCGGTCTTGCATGGAGAGGAAGCGGTTCGCCTGGCCGACCTGCTGAACGACGAGTGGATTCGCTGTGAGGCGTTGACCCGGCTCATTCCGGCCTATTGCCAGGTGGGGGACGCCGCACGGGCGGAGGAGGGTTGCGATCGCCTCGCCCGAGAGGTGGAGCGCAACGAGATGGTCGTCTCCGGCGGTTGGTCCGGCCTCTGGTCGATTCGGGCCCAGGCGGCGCTTGCTGCGGGTGACGCGGAACGGGCGCTCCGTTACCTCGACCGGGCGGTGGCGGCTGCTGATCGGGAGATTCCGGGTCTGGTGGACCGGCTTCAGCGGCAGCAGGCCACGATCCGGGCGTGGTACGATCTGGGAGCATTCGAGCTGACCGTGCAGGGGAGGGGGCTCCTGCAGTCCGGTCTGGAGGGCGACGGCGATCGGGCCCACCGTGTCCGCTCCGTGGCGGCAGAGGCGCTGTGCGGTGCTCCGGAGAACCGCCTGACGGCATTGGTCCAGGCAAGGGAGGCCCTGAACCGGGCCATTGAATTAGGGCGAGCCGACCTCGCCCGCCAAGTGCGAGACCGGCTCGCCCACCTGCTCTAGGCTGTCAGCCAGAGCACCAGGGTCGGCACCAGGACGGTCAGGAGTGCCAGTAGGAAGAGCCCGACCGCTCCCAGTCTGTAGCGCTCTCGCCAGGCCCAGCGCGCGTAGTTGGCTGTGTAGACCGCCGCAAGCACGGGCACCAGCATGGTCATGATCAGTGAGAGACTGCGCATGGCTGCTCCTCCCTACTGCCTCAGCTGCAGCGGGCTCAGGGTCAGCCCGAAGCGCCGCAGGGTGAAGCGAACGTCTACCTGAACCTCGGCCTTGGGGTACTTGCTGGGCCAATCGTAGGTTTCCCACGCCTCGACCGTCGGGAACTGCGGCACGGCATGCCGACCAAACCCGACGATATCGCTCTCCCACTCCTGGGTCCGCTTGATCAGTGTGCGGATCGAGTCCTCGATCTGCTGCTCAATCGAAGCCTCCAGGGCGGCCTGCTGTTCCGGCTCGGAATAGTCGACGCCCGACTGAACACCCAGGATTTCACCCTCCAGCGAAATCGCCGCGCTCAGCCTTGGGCGGCTGCCGCTCACGTCGACCCACAGGTCAGACGGGCGCTTGCGGCTCAGCCTGACAGAGACAGAGCTCTCAGGCTCCTTCGGGTCCTTGAAGGTGGCGACTGCCTGGTGAAAGGCGTCATGCAGGAGAAGGTAGTGCCTGATCTCCTCACCCGAGAGCGTACCGACCATCTTCTGCTGCTTGAAGGCCGCTCCACCGATCATCTCGACGTTCGATCCGCCCTGGCGTGGCAGTTCGCCCGCGGTGTGGCTCGCTTCGGACTGGTCAGCCGCCTTTCCGCCGCCAGACTCCGACTCTTCCTCTTCCACCAGGGCGGCGTAGTAGCTCAACGGCTGAGAGTAGTTGACATTCACCTGGCTCACAAAGTCGCTGATCTGGCTGGCCGCTGGGAGCATGGCGGTCCGGCGATAGTTGTACGTCAACTGCTCAATGTACCGCATTGGGTTCTTGCCCAACTCTGGCTTCATGCCCTCCAGGAACTGAGACGCATCCTGCTTGGTGACGACCAGGAAGATCGTCTGGCGTGTCTCGCGATAGCGAATCACCTCATCGAGGAACTGTAGGTTGCCGTCGCGCGCAAGCTCCTCGCTCACAAAGAGCGCCTTGGCATGCTGCAGGGTGACATTGCGCCCAATGTACCCGTTCAGCATGGAGAGGGCGCCGGTGAGGCTGGGGGCCTCAATTGTGCTCAGTACGAGGGGCTTCTCCTCACCGCCACCACCACCGCCGCCCTCCTTGCCCGCCAGTTTCTCCGGGCGGGCCATTGCCATGGTAATCCGGTAGAGGTCCTGTTCTCCTTTGTCGACTCCAATCGCCAGCACGAAGGCGTTCTCTTCGATCTCAATCTTGTTCCAGCACCCGGAGAGCGTGAGGAGCAGGAGAAGGAGGAGGAACCCGACCTTGCGCTTATGCCGCATCGGTCTCTCCTCCCTTTCGCCGAATGACCGCTAGGAGCCAGAGCAGAGCTGGGATCAGGAGCACGGCGAACCCGAGTGGGCGCAGCCAGTCGCGGTCCAGGCGCAGGGTCACCAGGAAGTCCTCCGGCAGCAAGGCGAGTGGAATGATCATCACCGACAGGGAGAAGAGGAGCGGCCGGTAGTGGGGGAGCCCCAGGGCACCGCCCAGGGTAACAGTAGCAGCGTGCATGAGAACGGCGAGCCGAACGAGAGCGGCGAAGACCCAGAACATGATAATCAGTGACTCCATGCGCTGCAGAAAGCGGCCCAGGTAGATCAGGCGTGCCAGATTGAAGAGTGGAAACGGGTTTTGGCTAGCGGTGGGTGCACCGAAGACGCCTACGAGCACCACGGCGACAGCCGTAGCCCCCAACCCGAACAGCAGGGTCCCAACCAGACCGCTTGAGCGGGCATCGTTCGGATCCCGGAATGCATAGCCGAAGGCGAGAATGACCACCGCCTCTGCCGCCATGGAAGCGTAGTAGAGCCCGCCCGTGACCGTCGGGATCAGGCCGTGCCCCCAGAAGGGGAAGAGGAGGCTGGTATCGACGCGTGGCAAGCTGAACAGGAGCACCAGGAGCGACCCTCCTGCAATGAGCGGCAGCAGGATCTGGGTGGCTCTACTGATCGCCTCCAGCCCCCGGTAGGAGGCGTAGAGGGCGCAGAGAACCGCCATGACCATGACCGGACTTGGCGGGGTGTCGGGGAGAATGGTCACAATAAAGGTCTCGGTGAAGCTGCGCAGGGAGAGCACGAGTGAGGCCAGCAGCCAGGTGGCGATCAAAAGGGTCAAGAGGGGGCCGAGCACCACCCCGGCAGCAGCCTTGCTGATCTGATCCAGCCCTCTGCCCGGAAAGCGCCTGATCAGGGCGATTACGGGGAGCAGGGTTGCCATTCCCCCGAGTGTCATGACAAGGGCTACCTGCCATCCTGCCGGTCCGCCCACCTCCACCAGGAACTGCGGGTACTGCAGGAACAGCATGCTTGAGAGCACGGCGAAGATCAGGGTTATCCCCTCCCGCCGGCTGATATGCCCTTCATACTGGTACACTGGCTAACCTCCGTTCTCGTCGGGGGTGGGTGCGGGAGCCATGGGGTCCCATTTGCGGACAATCTCCTCCTGTCGCTGCTGGTTGGAGGTCCGTGTGTAGCCAGGCCGCTCTTCCATGCGGTAGAGAGGAGGGCGGTTCAGAATGTCACGCACCTTGCCCCGTGCAGGTGCCACGGGCGTCAGGTAGGGCACTCCGAAGGAGCGTTCGGCCGCCAGCATGATCAGCAAGATAAACAGGCCTGCGGCCAGCCCGTAAAAGCCCAGGACCGTGGACAGCGCTAGCAGGAAGAAGCGCATCACCCGTACACCAAAACCTACGAGGTAGTTTGGAATGGCGAAGGAGGCCAGTCCGGTGATCGCAACGATCAGGATCATGATCGGGCTGACGATCTTCGCTTCCACCGCCGCCTGCCCCAACACGAGGGATGCGACCAGCCCAATCGTCGGCCCAATCACGCTGGGAATGCGGGTTCCTGCTTCACGGATCAACTCAAAGACCACATCCATCACCAGCAGCTCGGCCACGGCAGGCATGGGGACCTGCTCGCGCGTCGAGGCGATAAAGAGCATCAGTTCGGTGGGGAGCATCTCCTGGTGGTAGTTGATTACGGCTATGTAGAGCGCCGGCAGGGTGAGGGCGATCAGCGTGGCCATTAGCCGGATCCACCGTAACACCGAGCCGAACGGGTAGCGGAGGTAGTAGTCCTCCGAGGTCTGAAGGAGCGACCAGAAGGTGATCGGGCAGATTATCGCATTCGGCGAGGTGTCGGTCAGAATGGCCACATGACCCTCGGACAGGTAGGCGGCCGTTCGGTCTGGGCGTTCGGTGAGCAGACTCCCGGGAAGCAACGAGTTTGGATTGTCCTCGATATACTGCTCCAAAATGCTTGAGGAGTTGACAATATCGACCTTAATCGCTTCGATACGGCGCTTCACCTCGGCCACCAGCTTCGGGTGTGCGATCGTGTCAATGTACATCAGCCCAACGTAGGTCTTGGAGATCTCGCCTACGGTCAGCACCTCGGTCACCACCCGGGGGTCCTTCAGGCGGCGGCGGACCAGGGCCACGTTGACACGGAATGCCTCGGTAAACGCGTCGTGGGGCCCCCAGATCACGCGCTCGGTCTCTGGCTTCCCCACCGACCGCGTGGGCGGGGACTTCGTCTCTACCGCAATCGCCACACGGCTTCCAGCGAAGAGCAGGACCGTGTCCCCGGAGAGGAGTGCATCCGCCATGGAGGCCAGATCGTACTTCTCGGTGGACTGGTTCCCAGGGAGGAGCCGCTTGAGCACCATCTCGGGGGAGAAGGAGGAAGGGCCGTCCTCTCCCGCAGCACCGGCGTGGTGGTCCAGGTGAGAGAGGAGCATGAGCGGCTGCATGATATGATCGTTAATGATCCCTGTGTTGGTGAGCCCCTCCATGAAGCAGGCCGCGGCCGGGGTGGGGGGCTGGGTGGCGACCTGAAACTCCCGAATGACCAGGTCCTTGTTCTCAGGAAGGCGGAACAGTTCTTTGAGCCGCTTCAGGTTCTGCTCCAGGTCATCGGAGAGATCCCCAGTCTTCTCCAAGGCCTCCTTGCCCTTAGGCGCTGCCTCCATCAGCCGATCAATGCGGATGATGACATTCTCCGTCCGAAGCCGGGCGTCGGCCAGCATCTCTGTCCCCTGGTTCTCGCTGGCGGGCTTCTCCCCCCGGTTGCCGAGACTGAAGCTCTGGTCAACGGCCGTGCTCGACGGATCGAGCCATCGCTTTAGCGACTGCCAGAGGCCCATGGCCACCCCTCCCTGCACCTACGCAATTTCCGCCTGGTCTAAGGTGCCCGGTTGGTCACCATTGCTATACTTGCCTGTGCCCGGCACGGCGCCGCACAGAAAGAACGACGCCCTGCGGAATGCGGTATGCGAGGTGGGCTTCGGGGCATGCTAGGGCTGATCGATGGAAACTTCGGAGAGGGGGACCGCTCCGTGCGGCAACGATGGATGACCAGGTTGGTAGGCCTGATGCTGGCCTGTAGCATGCTGCTAGGCACGACCGCCTGCATGGGACCGCAGAAGCGTGGAGGCGAGGAGCAGACCGAGCAGAAGGAAGAGGGCGGCGAGAAGAAACAAGAGGGCGGAGAGCAGAAAGAGGAGGGCGGCGAGCAGCAGGGTGGAGGGGAGCAGCAGCAAGGCGGCGGAGAGCAGAAAGAGGGGGGCGGCGAGGGACAAGGCGGAGGGGGCGGTGGGCAGGAGGGAGAAGAGAAGAAGAGTTAGCGGGGGAGGGGCACCTCTCCCGTTTCGCGTATGGCCCCGGAAGATCGACGCTTCCAGCAGACAGGAATGGTGAGCCAAAGGTCGAAGTAGGGTGAGGATAACGTACCATTCGATACCCGTAAGGTTGGAGGAGGCCTATGAAGGGGATGCTTCCACCGGAGCGCTATGAAGTCTCCGGTGTCATTCACTGCCACAGCACCTATTCGGACGGCATGGAACCGATCCCCGTGATCGCTGAGGCGGCCAACCAGGCCGGTCTTTCCTTCCTCCTCATGACCGACCACGACAACCTGGCCCCGCTTCACGAACTTGGTGAGCAGTGGGTTGGGAGCACCCTGCTGTTGATCGGCTTGGAGATCACGCCGCGCCACAACCACTACCTGGCCTACGGTGTCAGCAGTCCGATCAGTCCGCACCTTCCGCCAGCGGCATTCACGGCAGCGGTGGCGGAGCAGGGCGGGATCGGGTTCCTGGCGCATCCCTTCGAGCGTGGCAGTTCCCATTTGAAGCAGAACAGCTACTCATGGGAGGACTGGTCGGTTACCGCGTTCACGGGCATGGAGGTCTGGAACTACTTCTCGCAGTGGATCGGCGCCTGCCGCAGTGGCTGGGCGACCGCCCGGGCCGTAGTCGACTGGCGCTCCGCGATCCATGCCCCCTACCCGGAGACGCTGGCGAAGTGGGACGAACTGGGCCAACAGCGCCGGGTGGTCGGAATCGGTGGCATGGACGCTCACGGCGTCAAGGTCTCGGTCCTTGGCCGGAAGGTGACGATCCACCCCTACCTGCGGGCCTTCCGCGCCATTCGCACACACCTCCTGCTCCCGCGCCCCTTTGCTCGCGAGGTGCGGGCGGACCGCCAACTGGTCTATGATGCGCTGGCAGAGGGTGCCTGCTTCTTCGCAAACCATGAGCACGGGGATCCAACCGGCTTTCTCTTCGTGGGGCGCCACGGCGACCAGTGGGTCGAAATGGGCCAGGAGGTTCGGGCCGAGCGCCCGGGGGAGGTCTTCCTCTCCACCCGCATTCCCTACGTGCATCAGGGCAAACCGGTGATGCGCATTCTCAAGGACGGGGCGGTTCTGGCCGAGACGGATGACTGTGACCTGCAGGCATGGGATCAGGGTCCCGGGGTCTACCGGGTCGAGGTCTGGCGAAAAGGACGAGGATGGATCTTCTCTAACCCAATCTACATTCGGGGATGATGCGGCAGTGAAACTGGTGATCATTGGCGGAGCCAGCGCCTATACGCCTGACATTATCGAGGGGCTGCTCAAGGAAAAGGACCTCTTCGCTGGCGGGGAACTCTGCCTGCACGATGTGGATGCACCCAATCTGGCCATCATCCGGCGGCTGGCTGAGGGGCAGGTCCGGGTCGCCGGCGCCGACATGCGGGTCACAGCGACGACCGACCGGGCCGAGGCGGTCACCGGGGCCCGGTTCATCCTGACCCAACCGCGGGTTGGCGGGCTGAAGCACCGGGCGCTTGACGAGCGGATTCCTTTGAAGCATGGCGTGATCGGCCAGGAGACCTTGGGAGCGGGCGGACTCGCCTTCGCGTGGCGCACGATCCCGGTGATCCTGGAGATCGTGGAAGAGGTCAAACGTTTGGCGCCAGAGGCCTGGATCATCAACTACGCCAACCCGGCAGGTATGGTGACCGAGGCGGTGATCCAGCGCTATCCGGACGCGCGGTTTATCGGGCTCTGCGACATGCCCACTGGGGTGCAGTGGGCGATCGGCAAGCTTCTGCGACTGGACTTTCACCGAATCGCTCTCGACTATGCCGGCATTAACCATGGCGGCTGGTCCGGGCGTGTGCTGCTGGACGGCGAGGATATCTCCAGCCGGCTGCGCGGGTGGGCGAAATGGCTGGGGCCCGTGGCCGGCGTCCTCCCGCTCACCGAGGAGACCGGCACGCTCCGACTCTTCCGGGAGCACGGCATGGTGCCAGATCCGTACCTGCGCTACTACTATTACACGGACCGGATTCTGAAGAAGATGAAGGGCTCCGCCAAGACCCGGGCGGAGGTGCTCATGGAGCGGTTGCCGCAGTTGTACGGCCACTATGAGACTGTCTCGGCCCAGGAGAGACCCACCCTGACCATGCACCGAGGGCACCAGTCCCATTCGGACCTCGCCTCGCAGGTGATCGCTGCCATGGCCTCGGGCCGGCGGTCTCGCTTCGTGATTCAGCAACGGAATGGTGGGGCGGTGCCCAACCTTCCTGCCGACGAGGCCGCACAGTTTCCGGCCTGGGTCGATGCGAATGGCTTTGAGCGGATTCCGGTGCCACCGATCCCGGCAGATGAAGCCCCGCTGATTCAGCGGATCAAGGCCTCGGAGACGGTCAACGTGCGGGCCGTGCTGACCGGCGATCGGGCACTCGCGGTCGAGGCTGCCGCCATGAACCCGCTCGTCCCGAGTCGGGCCGCCGCTGATCGGATCATTACCGAGTTGCTTCACGTCCACCGCGAGTACCTGCCGCAGTTCCACCACTAGTCCTTCACAGCGCTGGAGAGAGAGGCAAGGAGGGGTCCCATGACCCGGTATCTGATCACCAACGCCGACGACTTTGGGCTCTCGCTCGGGGTGAGTCGTGGGATCATACGGGCGCATCGGGAGGGGATTCTGACCTCGACCAGTTTCATGACCAACTTCCCCTGGGCCGAAGAGATGGCCCTGCTCTTGCAGGAGGCTCCAGACCTCGGGGTTGGGATTCACCTGAACCTGACCACCGGGGCGCCGGTCTCCCCTGCAGCGGAGGTTCGGAGTCTCGTCTGCCCGGACGGGCATTTTTCCCGTTCGCTGCTACGCGTTCTGACCAGGGTGCGGATCGATGCGGTCCGGCAGGAGTGGGCGGCCCAGATCGAGAAAGGAATCAAGTTGTTGGGAAAAACCCCCACTCATCTCGATACCCACCGGTATCTGCAGGTCTATCCGCCGTTCTGTGCCGTCATGCTGGAATTGGCCAAGCGCTACGGCATTCAGGCGGTGCGGTACCTGCAGCCGAAGTTCGTGCCCCAGGGGGCGTTTCACCCTTGGAGCCCTGCTGGGTACCTGGTGGACCGAGGGCTGAAGCGAACGGCCGGCATGATCAAGGAGAGTGGCCTGAAGGCTCCCGACCAGGCGCTGGCGGGCGACTTCGACCTTGAGGTCCTACTTGACCGCCTAAACCTGGTCGGCGAGGGCGTCACCGAGTTGATCGCCCATCCCGGCGAGGTGGACGCCCAGCTCACCTCGCTCTCAAGCCTCCGTGAGCAGCGGAAGTCAGAGCTTGCGGCCCTGGTAACACCGGAGGCACGGCACCGGGTCGAAGAACGGGGGATCACGCTTATCCATTTCGGGCAGCTTGGAGTCTCTCGGTAGAAAGGAGGGGCGGAGCATGCAAGTCCGGCAGGCATTCTTTCAGCGGGTAGCATCAAGCCTGATCGTCCCGCTCACATTTCTGCCCCTGGCGGCGATCCTGCTGGCGATCGGATCGCAGTTAGGGATCGGGCCGGTCGAGTCGGCGGGTCTGACCCTGATCCGCACATGGCTCCCGCTCTTCTACGGGATTGGCATTGCCATTGGCTTCACCGAGGCCGACGGCATGGGGGCGTTGAGCGTAGCCGCAGGCTACCTGGTTATGGTCTCCGTGGCGGAGGCGGTTGCTGGCGATCCCGCTCTCAACGTGGGCGTGTTAGGCGGTGTCGTTGCGGGCGCTGTCATGACATGGATCTACAATCGCGTGAAGAGTGTCGAATTACCTGAGTACCTGGCGCTCTTCTCCGGCAAGCGCATGGGGCCCATGGCAGCGGCCCTGGCGGGCGTCGTTCTGGGCTACTTGTTTGGCCTCTTCTGGCCGCCCATCCAGGCCGCAATCGTCGACCTGGGCAACTGGATCTATGGGGCTGGCGGCGTGGGCGCCTTCGTCTACGGGTCCAGCCTTCGCCTGCTGATTCCCACCGGGCTTCATCATATCCTCATGCAGCTGGTGGATACCCAACTGGGCGGCTGGGTCGACCCGGTCTCTGGCCAACTCCTGGCGGGCGAGTATGTGCGCTTTCTGCACGGCGACCCCGCCGCGGGACGGATCCTGAGCGGCTTCTTCCTGACGCTCGGGTTCGGGCCGCTGGGCGCAGCGCTGGCGATCGCCAAGGAGGCGCGGCCGGAGCAGCGCAGGAGGGTGGCCGGACTCATGACCACCGGAGCGCTAACAGCCATGCTGCTAGGCGTCACGGAGCCGGTCGAGTTCGCCTTTATCTTCGCCTCACCCGTCCTCTTCGCCATTCATGTGCTCCTCTCGGGCCTCGCCTCCCTGGTAGGCTACGCACTCGACATTCACCTGGGCGGCTATGCCCTCCCCATGATCCTGATCAACTGGCACCGCCAGACAAACGGCTGGCTGATCCTTCCCCTGGGCCTGGTCTGGACGGGGCTCTACTACGGCTCCTTCCGCCTGGTGATCCGCTGGCTCCGCCCGCCGATCCTCGGGCAGACCAACGAGGCCAGCCCGGAGGTGGCACCGACCCCGGAACAGCCAGCGGAGGCAGATGACGAGGCACACCGCTTCCTCGTCGCTCTCGGCGGTGCGGGGAACATCGCAACCATGACCGCCTGCATGACCAGGCTACGCCTGATCGTACGGGATCCGGCCACGGTCGATGAACCAACCCTCCGCCAGCTGGGTGCCTCCGGCATCGTAAAGACCGGCCAGTCGGTTCAGGTGGTGGTAGGCGCCCGGGCTGGGCACCTGGAGCGGAAGATCGCCCAAGCCATGGGCACGCAGAGCACCAGCGCCCTTGCGGAGGAGCCGGCAGCGGCAGCGCAACCCGGGTCTACGGGACGCGCGGGAAGCACCCGGCAGGTCACCCTGGTCAGTCCCTTCGCTGGCAAGCTCTTGCCCCTCTCGGCGGTACCGGACCCGGTCTTTGCGGGCGGGCTGGCGGGCCAGGGGGTGGCGATCGAGCCTGGCGGCGAGACAATCCTCTCCCCGGTGAAGGGCCGGGTTCTCCATATCTTCCCTGGCGGACACGCCATGGGCATAGCCACGGCTGAAGGGCTGGAAGTCCTGCTTCATGTCGGGATCGACACCGTCTCCCTGAAGGGGGAGGGCTTCCACCTGGCCGTGCAACAGGGCGATGAGGTAGATGCCGGAGCCGTGCTCGGCCGTATCGACCGCGAGGCGATCCTGCGCACCGGCCGGACGCTCGTCACCCCGGTGCTCATGACCAACATGGACCTGGTGACGCACTGGCAACTGCTCGCCACTGGCACCGTAGAGGCGGGCGTCCCCATGATTCTGGCAGAACTCAAAGAGGCGTAAACGCAGTGACCGCCGGGAGCCCCCCGGCGGTCACGCTGTAGTTATACAGTTTCAAGCCCCGCCACCGAGGCGTACGTAGCGCAGAGTTCCAGTAGTTCATCCGGCTCTATGGAACGATCACCCCATGCGTCTAGCGCAACGCGTGCGAAATCGGTCGCCCCCGCCTCTAGCAGTCTAGCGAGCACCCGGGGGAGTTGATCTTGCGCACCCTCCCGAGGCACGGACTGCGTTCGGCGCCGCACAGCCAGGTCGATCACCACACCCATCTGGCACCACCACCTATATGATTATGGTTAGCCCGCAGCTAAAGCATACCAGGAAATCCCAAAGAGATCAAGAGGGGTGTTGTAAAAAAATGGCTCATTTTGTAGATCGCTGTCGATGGGCCTCGCTGGAAGCTTGCGTTGCCGCCCGATCCCAGCAGTTGTATAATGTCAGCATGGCGTGACGGTTCCGCTCGATCAGAACGCCCGCATGGGTGGAGATGGAAGGGGCAACTTTCACTGTGCAAGTCTCCATGGCCGTAGCGAAAGTACCCAAGTTTGGCCTGAGTGAGAGTGGCGACTCCGTTGAGATCGTGGAGCGTCCGCGGGGTGGCATTACGGCCATCATGGCCGATGGGCAGACCCATGGCCGTGCCGCAAAGCGGGTCAGTCAGATCGTCGTAGCCAAGGCGGTTCAACTGATTGCCGACGGCGTTCGCGACGGCGCCGTGGCTAGAGGTGTCCACGACTACCTCTACGCCGTTCGCGACGGAAAGGTCTCAACTGAACTGGTCATGATCTCCATCGACTCTCGCACAAAGAGCCTGGTGGTGGCCCGGAACACCCATGTGCCGGTTCTACTCCGCTTCCCGGATGGGCGGGTGGAGAGACTGGACGGAGCCGTGGAACCGATCGGTATTCGAGAGGTCATGAAGCCGCTGATCACCGAGGTGCCAATGCAGCCAGGCCTGATCGTCGCAGCCTTTACCGACGGGGTCTTTTCGGCAGGCCGGCGCTATGAGGATGAAATGGAGCTGGACGAGCTGGTCTCCCTGCTCACCGCCGCCGACTCGGCGGATGTGCAGGCGCTGGCCGACCAAATCCTGGACCGGGCCATGCAGTGCGATCGAGGGCGCCCAGGCGACGACATGAGCGTCGTGGCCGTTGGCGTCACGCCATCGCGCGGGGATCATATCCGACGGATGTCCGTCACCATGCCGTTTTAGGGGGAACCTATTTGAAAGAGCCGCGCATTGCGATCGTTGGTGTCTGTGCCTCAGGGAAGAGCACCCTGGCAAACGGGCTGACCCGGGAAGGTGTCGTTGCGTACAGCGTGCCACAGGAGCATTCGTTCGTGCGCCGGCTCTGGGAGAAGCAGCACCCCGATGCCAATATCCTCGTCATGCTTGACGCCAGGTGGGAGACGACCAAGCAGCGCCGGCCTGGGATCGGCTATGGCCCGGAGCGGCTGGACGATCAGCGACAGCGATTGGTCCTGGCTCGCGAGTCCTGTGATCTCTACCTGCCCACCGACGATCTCACGGTTGATGAGGTCCGGCAGCGGGTTCTGGCCTTCATTCATGAGTGGAAGGAGCGCCCGTGATGCAGCAATCTGACGAGATTCGGCGTCCCGGCGAACCGGAGGAGACCGATCAGCGGGAACCGGAGGGCGGGCCCGACAGCGAGACCTCCCCCGGAGCCGAGGCTGGGTCCGGCGAGGTCACCGAGGCAGCGGTCCAGGCGGGTGCCAAGCCCGCGGCAGCCAAGAGCGCCCTGCGCGAGACGGTCGAGACCGTCCTGACCGCCCTGGTTATCGCCCTGCTGATTCGCTCCTTCCTCATTCAGCTCTATGTGGTGGACGGCCAGTCCATGGTCCCTACCCTCCAGCATATGGATCGGCTGTTGGTGAACAAGATCGTCTACCGACTGCGAGAACCGAAGCCGGGGGAGATTATCGTCCTGGAGGACCCAGCGAACCCACGCCGCCAGTTGATCAAGCGGGTGATCGCAGTCGGGGGCGAGACGGTCCAGATCCGCAACCGGGTCACCTTTGTCAACGGAAAGCCGCTGCACGAGGAGTACACCAACCCGGTCTCCGTCCACTTCAAAGACATGGAGCCCTACACGGTGCCCGAAGGCTATGTCTATGTCATGGGCGACAATCGGGGTGGATCCATGGACTCCCGGCATCTCGGTCCAATCGAACTCTCAAAGATTGAGGGCAAGGCCTTCTTCATGTTCTGGCCACCCGCTCGGTTTGGCACCGGTCCGCTGGACGCGCCTCGGACCTATATGGAATAACGGCTGGAGGGTCTTCATGGCAGAGGTTACCTATCAAATGGTGCGGGAGGACCAGGAGGTCCACACCTATATTGTGAAGGCGAACGAGATGCTGGAGGCGATCGGTTTCACGGAGCATGGGCTGCGCCACGTAGGACTGGTGGCTCATCGGGCGATGAAGCTAATGGACGAGCTCGATCTGCCCGACCGGCACCGCGAACTGGCAGGCATCGCTGGGCTCATGCACGACATGGGCAACATCGTCAACCGGCAGGGGCACGGGCAGTCCAGCGCACTGCTCTCCCATGCGATCCTGACCCGCATGGGAATGGAGCCGGCGGAGATCGCTGTCGTCATGGCGGCGATCGGCAACCATGAGGAGGAGATCGGGAACCCGGTGAACGACGTGTCGGCTGCCCTGATTCTGGCCGACAAGTCCGACGTGCACCGGTCGCGGGTCTACAACCGGGACATCGCAACCTTCGATATCCACGACCGGGTCAACTACGCCGTCACCCACAGCGAACTCCTGGCCCTGCCCGAGGAGCACATCGTGCGGTTGAAGCTCCAGGTGGACACGGCGATCATCGCGATCATGGAGTACTTTGAGATCTTCCTGAGCCGCATGGTCATGTGTCGCCGAGCCGCGGCTCACCTTGGCTGTCGGTTCGAACTGGTGATCAATGAAACCCGGCTGCTGTAGCAGACCGGGCATGCCATTGCTCCCCTCGCCCTCCAGCGAGGCTTCGTTGACAGATTCCCGCTGGGTCCGTACAATTGCTACAGGTTCCATGCAGGAAGAGTTCAATCGGCAGCGTATTTTAGAAGGGTATGGGAGGCCTCGCCTCCTTTTCTTTGCGGGTTGCTAAATTTTCGGATACGAGAGGGAGGACGGGCCATGAAGGGCGCTTGGAATCTGGTGGCGCTCGCTGTTCTCGTGGCGTTGTTGGGTGGCGCTGGCTGGTACTACGCGTCACCGAACCCCGACACGGGAAAGGCGCGGATTATGGACCATATGAAGCTAGGCCTTGATCTTAAGGGCGGCGTTCATATGGTGCTTGAGGGTGTCGACTCCGAGGTGGGCGAGGTTACGCCCGACAAGATCGCGAAGGCCAAGACGGTCATTGAGAACCGCATCAACAAGCTTGGCGTCTCGGAGCCGGTGGTCCAGATTGACGGCAACAACCGGATCATCGTGCAGATTGCCGATGTCCAGGACACCGACAAGGCCCGGGAGATTATCGGCAAGACCGCCGTCCTCAAGTTCGTTGACCCCGAGGGCAACACCGTGATCGACGGCAATGACGTGGAGAGCGCCGGTGTTGCCACCGCCCAGTCTGGCTCAGGCTACGTCGTCACCTTGAAGCTGAAGGGCGACGGGCCCACGAAGTTCTTCGAGGCAACCCAGAAGTTCACCGGGCAGATCATTATGATCATGCTGGACGAAGAGGTCATCTCTGCGCCAACGGTAGATGAGCCGATTCCGGGTGGCGAGGCGGTGATCACGGGCAGCTTCACGGCCGAAGAGGCCTCCACGCTGGCCGACCTGATCAACGGCGGCGCCCTCCCCGTCAAGCTAGATGTCAAGGAGGTCCGGGTGGTCACGGCGACCCTCGGCGCTGACTCGATTGCCAAGTCGGCCAAGGCCGGTCTGATCGGCATGATCGCGGTCCTGCTCTTCATGATCATCCTCTACCGGATTCCCGGCCTCATGGCGAACATCGCCCTGGCGGTCTATTCCGTGCTCACCATGGCCTTCCTCCTGGCCATTGGCAACGTCTTCACCCTGCCGGGCATCGCAGGCGTCCTGCTGGGCATCGGCATGGCGGTTGACGGCAACGTGATCATCTTTGAGCGCATCAGGGAAGAGTTGCGGAACGGCAAGGGGCTGCGCTCGGGCATTGACGCTGGCTTCCACCGGGCCTATGTCACCGTTCTCGACTCGCAGATCACCACGGCGATCGCCTCGGCGATCCTGCTCTGGCTGGGCACCGGTCCGGTCAAGGGCTTCGCCATTACGCTGCTGGTCGGCACCGTTCTCTCCATGTTCACGGCGATCACCTTCACCCGCTGGCTGATCAAGCTCTGCCTGAACACCGGCTGGTTCAACAAGACGAGTCTCTTTGGCGTGAAGGAGGTGGCCCGATAATGACTGCCTTCCTGACGCGGATCAACTACATGAAGCAGGCTCGGGTCTGGGTCATCGTCTCGGTGGTCCTCAGCCTGATCTCGCTCGTTGCGCTCTTCACCGTGGGCCTCAACAAGGGGCTTGACTTCACCGGCGGTCTCCTGCTAGATGTCCAGTTCGAAAACCAGGTCACCATGGCACAGGTGCAGGGAGCGGTTGACGCTGTCGTGGGCCAGGGTGTCGCCCAGGTGCAGAACGCCGAGGTAAAGGGCGCCCAATCGCCCGACGCCACCGAGTTCTTCATTCGCACTCCTGAGCTCTCCGCGGAGCAGCGGACCGAACTGACCACGGGCCTCGGGGCGCTGGGGACCTACAAGACGATCAGCGAGGACCTCGTCTCGGGCTCTGTCTCCGGCGAGCTGACCCAACGGGCGATCCTGGCGATCGCCATCGCGGCGATCCTACAGGTCGTCTATATCTGGATCCGGTTCCAGTTCAAGTTCGGCATTACCGCCGTGCTGGCGTTGCTCCACGACGTGGTGATCACCCTCGGCCTCATGGCGATCTTCCAGGTGCAGATCAACTCGGCCTTCGTTGCGGCGATCCTCACGGTTCTCGGCTACTCCATGAACGACACCGTCGTCGTCATCGACCGAATCCGCGAGAACTTGGCCAACCGGCGCAAGGGCGAGAGCCTGGAGGATATGACCACCCGCTCGATCCAGGAGGTCATCTTCCGGTCGCTGGCTACCGGTGTCTCGGTTCAGATGATGCTGATCGCTCTGCTGATCTGGGGTGGCGACTCGATCTGGGACTTCTCCATGACCCTGCTGATCGGTATTACCTCGGGCACCTACTCCTCGATCTTTATCGCTGCGGCCCTCTGGCTCTTCTGGGAGCAGGCGGAGACCAAGCGGCATAAGGTGGGGGCTGGCGGTAAGCCGGCGAAGGCCTAACGGCATAGATCCCTGCGCGGCACCTCCCAGCGAGGTGCCGCTTTTGCGTGCCCCTGCAAGTAGATAGGGCTTGACCCAAGCATACCGGCGGGTGGACCATAGGAGGAAAGGGGGGATCCGAATGGCGGAACAGGCACCGCGCCAGCAGGGAGCAATGGCGGCAGTCTTCATCGAAATCGCGACACAGATGGGTTGGGTGCCGAACGTCTTTCGGGCGATGGCGGTCGCCGGGCCAGACGTGCTGGCTCAGAACTGGACGGCGTACCGCGAGACGGTACTGACCGGGCACCTTTCCCGAGCCTTGAAGGAGATGGTCGGCCTGGTTGTCGCACAAGCGGCGGGGTGCGGGTACTCGATCGCGCTGCATCGCCGCATGTTGGAGCGGTTAGGGGTCGCACCGGAGGTGGTGATCGCCCTCGTTCGCACCGGGGATTCACCGCATCTGCCGCTGCGAGAGCGAGCCCTGCTGCGCTTCGCAGAAGGGTACAACGGCGACGCCGATGACCCAAGCCTTCTCTCGCTGGAAGGGTTCGGCTTCACAGCAGAGGAGATGGACGAGCTGACCGATACGGTCCTGCTGACCAACAGCCTCAGCCGGTTTGCCTGCGAGAGCGGTCTGAGCGACACCGATCCCTAAAGAGACGAAAGAGCCAGCCCGCGATGGGCTGGCTCTGGGCTTAGGACGGGCCTAGTCGCCCGAAGCAAGCGCCGCCTGGGCTGCGGTGGTCTTCTGGTCCAGGTTCCAGGAGTAGGCCATGGCGATCAGCACGATCGCGACACCCATGAGGAAGGGGATCTGCGGGCCGAACCAGGTCCAGAGGAGACCGCCGACCACCGGAACCGATACACCAAAGATATGGTTGATCGTGGTGCCGGTCGCCAGCGAAGCCGAGAGCTTCTCCTTGGGAATGATCCGCCCGGCGTGGGTGGAGATCGCAATGTCAAAGCCCGTGAGCAGGTTATCAATAATGAAGATGCCGTAGATCACGTACGGTTGCCGAATAAAGGCGTACGCGAGGAATACCAGGGCGACGACCGCATAGTTGAGGGAGAGGGCCCGCTGTTCGCCCACCTTGTCAATGATCCGGCCGATCAGCGGACGGGTGAAGACAGCCAGCAGGCTGTGGACCATAAGCAGGGTGACCATGGTGCTGACAGGCGCCCCGTGCAGTTTGACCAGTGCGAACGAGGCGAAGGTCATAACGATATGGCGCCGGGCCCCCGAGAGCAGCGTGAGGACATAGTAGGAGCGGTATCGCCAGTCGAAGACCAGGGAGGCGCGGCGCCCCTTTTCGGTCGCCGGTTTGAGGAAGAGCGCAACCAACACCCCAATGAAGCCGATTCCGCCAGCGACCATGAAGGTCTGGCGGTAGTCGAACATCCCGGTGGTGGCCAGGACAATCGCCATACCCAGCACCGTTCCGGCCGCGGCCGCACTGTTCATTTGGCCCAGCCGCTTCGCCCGGTCGCTGACCTCGGTGGTCCGAATGATCATGGAGTCCTGGACCGGTGACCAGAGGTGGAAACCAATCGATTGGATCAGGGTGATGATGATCAGCGCTGTGTAGCTGTCGGAGCCCGAGTAAAACCAGATGCCGGCCACCAGCATGCTGCCAGCGATGGCGTAGAGCCGCTCATCGCGCACGAAGCTCAGGGCAGCGAGCAGAAACATGCAGAGCAGGCCTGGGACCTCCCGAATCCCCTCGAGGATTCCATACTGCGCCTCGGTAATGAAGAGATCCTCAACCGCGAAGTTGTTAAAGATCGATCGCCATACGCCGAAAGAGAGATTCAGCATGAAACTGGAGACCATAATCAAGCTGAGCAGACGGCCATGATTCCTAGACGATGGCACCTGGCTCCATCTCCCTTGGGGAAAACATAGAGGATATTACTACGGCGCGCGGGAAGGCGGTCCCTGCTCCGGAACAACCGGAAGGGATGGAACTCTCTCATGCCGAATGATCAAGCATGTGTGAGAGCGGTCTAGACCGGCTTCTTGACCGACTGAAGAAGGGGTGCGTTATTCGATGTACGAGATCCGTCCGGTGAAGGTGACGGTGCGGGGCAAGGAGTTCCAGCGGGACGTGGTCGACCACCCTGGCTCGGTCTGCGTGCTGGCGTTGACCACGGAGGACCGGATCATCTTCGTGCGCCAGTTCCGCCCGGGCATGGGGCGTGAGAGCCTGGAGTTGCCCGGCGGGCGCCGACGGCCCGACGAGGCCCCGGAGGATGCGGCCCGCCGTGAAATGGAGGCGGAGACCGGCTGGCGGCCGAAGCGCCTGGAGTTGATCGGTCGCTTCTACCCGGCCCCCGGCTACTCGTCCGAGGAGGTCTACTGCTTCGTCTGCCAGCAAATGGGGCCTGGGCAGATGCAGTTTGACGAGTCCGAGGAGATGTCGATCCAGTTCCTGGATTACTCCGATGCGATCGAGGCGGTCCGCACAGGGGAGATTGTGGATGCTCGCTCGATTATCGCCCTGATGCGATGGGGCGACCAGATCTTCGGGGGCCTGAAGGCCCAGCCCCAGATCTACTAGGCAGGGGCACAAGGTTCGACATACCAGGATCGACAATGAGGCGCCCTCAACAGGGGCGCCCTTTCGACATTCTGGCGGGATTACGCCGGGGATTTGGGACCCGAAAGCCAACTGGTACGTGGGTTATGGCCGAACGCGAAAAATGGCGAACGAAACCCGTGGTCTATCTACAAGGGGCGCGGGAGTTTTCTCCTCTCCGCTGGTTAGACTAGAGCCATGCTTTTGATGTTCGGGGGAATTGCAATGGAATCTGTTCTCGGCCTGGTGCGTCACGCTGGCAACGACGCACTCTTCCGGGCGATTGAGATGTCCCTCCTCGCCACACTGGCGGCTCAGCCGCTCCATATCCACGCGGAGGGGCTGCGGGGCACCGGCAAGACGACGATCATGAGGGCCGTGCGCCGGGTCCTGCCCCGGATCCGCAGGATCAAGGGCTGCCTTTACAACTGCGACCCCATGGCCCCCCACTGCCCGGCCCACCGCGGCCTTCCCGCCGCCACGATCGCCTCACTGGGCGATGAGTGGGTGCCGATCCCGTTCCTTGAGATCTCCCACTCGGCCAAGATCGGCACGGCGGTCGGGTCGATTGATCTTGGGCGGCTGGTCAGCCCGACCGAGCCGGGCGCTGCCCTCCTGCCCGGCACGATCCCCCAGGCGCACCGGGGCATTATCTTTGTGGATGAGATCAACCGCCTGGCGGAGACCTCGCCCGAACTGGCAGATGTGCTCCTCGACGTCATGGGCACCAAGCCGGGGCGGGTCCAGATTGAGGAGACCGGCCTCCCGGCTGTGGAGCTACCGGTCCAGGTCTCGGTCTGGGCTGCATCTAACCCCGACGAGGACCCCGGCCCGCTGGAAGAGATTCGCCGGCAACTGAGCGACCGGTTCGACTTCGCCATTTACACCGACCGCCCGGGGGAGGCAGAGGTGGTGGAGCGGATCCTTTCCATGGCGGAGAGGGGGAACGCCAGGCGCTCGGCGGTGGAGGAGACACAGGCGGAGCTCTGGCGGACACGGCTTGCCCTGCGGGCCTCTGACCTGCGCAAGGTGGAGATGCCCGCCCCCATGCGGCAGCAGATCGCCAACCTCTACGCCAAGTTCGACCTGGAGTCGCTACGGGCTGTCCAGGCGATCCAGTCCGGGGTGCGGCTCACGGCCTGCCTGGAGAGCCGGGTGGAGGCGTCGCAGGAGGACCTGCAACGGGTGGCGCCCATGGCGCTCCGCCACCGCGTTGACCCCGAGACGATCCGGAAGGTCGCCTCCTACCTGAGCGGCACGCCCGAGCGGGCAGAGGGCGGGCTTCCGGTCGGGAGGAGCCGCTTCCCCGGCCTCAGCTTTGGCGGCATGGTGGCCGAGCCGGCGGCGCCTGCTGGCACCGCTCCCTCAGCCGCCGGCGGCGAGGCCACCAGCGAGGGAGAGCGCACCCGGGCGCAGCGGGCCGGCAATGCCGCCACTGGCGGATCGAGCCAGCCCTCACCGGGCCCTCGGCCCCTAGGGGGGCCCGAGGCCCCGGAGAACTGGCTGCGCCGCACCCTCTCCCAGTTGGGACTGGGGCGCCCGGGCGAGCCGAGCGGGGCCACGGCGGCGCCCAGCCACGGAGCCACCGGCGGGTTGGATCGCTTCGGCCCCTCGCGCTCGATCTCCAGGGGCGACGGTTCCCCGGCGGGCAATCGCGGCCCCGATAGGATCGGCGAGGCCCAGGCCGCCTACCAGGCCGCCCAGGCCACAGGGTTGGGCAGCCTGCCGAACCCCGTTGACCACCCGCCCGAGGCGCCGCCCAACCGGGCCCGCCCGCTGGGCGACCTCCGCCCAGACGAGTGGATTCGGACCGAAGAGGAGTTGGGGCGTCCGTGATCGGGCTGGGACCGACCCTGGGCCAGGTCTCCTGGCATGAGAAGCTCCGCCGGGTCCTGGCCCGGAGCCGGGGGGCCCGGCTGGGCGAGGCGACTGTGATCAGCCGCCGAATCCATGTGAGCGATCCGCAGAAGCCGCAGGCGATCACCGTTCTGGCCGACATGGACTTCGGCCAGGCCGCCTACGGGCGCGATGCGCCGGGCGAGGTAATCCACATCGACATCTTCCACGCTGTGGCGGAGGTGGATCACCGCCGGGTGGCGGCGGCCGTGGTCCAGGCGATGGGCGGCGCCACGGCCACCACGCCCCAGGCCGAAGGGCGGCTCCTTGCCGACCACTTCGACCTCTGCACCGCCACGGGCGGCGGCCGACTGACCGGCGCACTGGACACCGTCCGGAAGCTCTCGGTCAAGGTGGCCCACCGGAATCACGTGCACCTCGCAGGGTTGCTGCCAGACGAGCAACTGCCACTCCTCCTGCCGGTCGTACAGGCCGTGGAGCAAGCGATTCTCTCCCAGGGGGTCGAACTCAGGTGCATTGAGCGGGTTGGGCACCGCCGGGGGGCGGCGGGGCCATCGGAGCAGTCCGACCTGAGCCGTTACTACGGCGAGTCACTCGACTCCCTGATCAAGGGGAAAGGGCGAGGCGGTCCAGCCACCAGCCCGCCTGCAGACGGGCAGTCGTTGCGCGGCGGGCGTGGCCACCATGGCGGCACCCGCCCGGCCGAGGGCCACTCCCCGTCGCCGGCCGGGGGCGGGCAGGCCGGCGCCGCAACGGGCAACCCCCAGCCTACCACCCCGTCCCAACACGCTCCTGCCACCTATGCCGAGCCCCCGGAGGGTGAAGCGGCCAGCGCCACCGCCGAGCAGCAGGCCACGGCCAATGAGGCCCGCCTGCAGAGCGCGCTCGACCTCTCCCGCCGTCTCGGCTCGCCCGAAGAGCTGAAGCGGGTGCTGGAGGAGCTCTCCCGAGAGCAGGGGTGGACAGCGCTCTACAGCAATGGGGGAAACCAGGCGCCCTTCGTCATGCGGCAACTGGAGGAGGGGGGGCTGCTCCGGAAGGAGGTCCGGGGCATACGGCTGACCGACCAGGGCCGGGAGATGCTGACCTACCTGAGCCGCCACCTGAAGGACGTAAAGCTCCGATTCCGCAAACTGATCCGCCGAATCCCCGGCTCCAGCGTCGGGTCTGGCAGGCGAAGGCTCCCGGGGCGCGGGGCCCCCTCGCCCGATGTCCGCTACGGCCTGATTCGCGGCACCGCTCCCGCCCAGCCCGGCGCCTGGCTGAACGACCTGGCGGTGCCGGAGACCGTGGGCTCGGCCATTCGCCGGAGCCACCTTGAGCGGCTGCAGCAGGGGGAGGAACGGCCCCACCGCCTCAAGCTGGAGCGGGGAGATGTCCACGTCCACCTGCGCGCCTCCGAGCACCAACTCCACATCTGCCTGCTGATCGATGCCTCGGCCTCCATGGCCGGCCGGCGAATCCTGGCCGCAAAGCACCTGGCCCGGCACCTCCTGGTCTCGACCCGGGACAAGATCGCCGTGATCGGCTTCCAGGAGCGAGATGTCCGTGTCTTTGTCCCCTTCACCCGCGACTACGGGCTGGTTGAGGACGGGCTGGCCCGGATCCAGCCCATGGGCCTCACCCCTCTGGCGCATGGCCTCACCCAGTCCATGGAACTGATCCGCTCCTCCCGGGTCCGGCGGCCGCTCCTCCTGCTGATCACCGACGGAATCCCCACCGTTCCCAAGTGGACGATCGACCCGCTGGCCGATGCGCTGGAGGCGGCACGGCAGGTAAAGGGAGGGCGAATCCCCTTCGGGTGCATCGGCCTGCAGCCCTCCCGGCGCTACCTGGACCAGCTCACCCGCGAGGCTGGCGGCACGCTCCACGTGGTGGATGAGCTCTCCGAGGAGTCACTGGTCACCATTGCCCACGAGGAGCGGCAGAAGCTCGCACAGCGGGCCAGGTAGCCCCGGCTGATCCGCGAGCAGACCCGCCCCGTCGCCTTGCAGGGATTTGGAGCCCAGGCCTCGAACTATCCTCCTCGGAATATGTTCGGACAAAGCCCCCCGCCCGGTCCGTTGCCGGAGCGGGGGGTACAGCGTGCTTGGAGCGTGAACGACTTGGCACGGCCATACCGCCCGAAACGGTGGCGCCCGGAGATGCCGGATCCCGCCGCCTGCCTTCTGCTCTCCCAATCGTTGAAGCTCTCGCCAGTCACCGCACAGGTCCTCTACAACCGAGGGCTGACGACGCCGGAGCTGGCCGACTCTTTCCTACACGCAGGTCGAGGACAGATCCTCGACCCGTTTTTGCTGAAAGATATGGACCGGGCCGTCCACCTGATCCAGGAGCGGATCCACCAGGGACGGCCGATCATGGTCTACGGCGACTACGACGTGGACGGCGTGACCGGCACCACCATTCTCGTGCTCGCCCTGCGCGCCCTGGGCGCAACGGTGGAGTTCTACATTCCCAACCGCTTCAGCGAGGGCTACGGCCTGAACACCGCAGCGCTCCGGGAGATCAGGGAGCGCGGCTATGACTTCATCCTCTCGGTCGATACCGGCGTTTCGGCGGTGGCCGAGGCCGAGGTGGCCCGTGAGTTGGGCATGACCCTGGTGATCTCCGACCACCACGAGCCAGGCCCCACCCTGCCCGATGTGCCTGCCCTGATCAACCCGAAGCGGCCAGACTGCACCTACCCGTTCAAGGGGCTCTCCGGCGTCGGTGTCGCCTTCAAGCTGGCCGTGGCGCTCCAGGCCCCCAACGCCTGGGACCTGATCGACATTGTGACCCTCGGCACGATCGCTGACATGGTGCCGCTGGTCGGGGAGAACCGGGCGATCGTGCGGGAGGGGCTGGCCAAGCTTGGCTCCACGAAGCGGCCCGGGCTCCGGGCGCTCATGGAGGTGGCCGGCGTCAAGCAGCCGGTCACGGCCACCCACATCGGCTATGCCCTGGGTCCCCGGATCAATGCGCTGGGCCGCATGGGCTCGGCAATGCAGGGGGTAGAGTTGCTCGTCACAGAGAATGCGCAGCGAGCCTGGGAGCTCGCCCGCCACCTGGATGATGAGAACCGGAGCCGCCAGGAGGTGGAGGCGGCGATCCTGGAGGAGGCGCTGAAGCAGGCTGAGGCGCTCCCGCCCCAGGACCGGGAGTATGTGCTGGTCCTGGCTGGCGAGGGGTGGCACCACGGCGTCGTCGGGATCTGCGCCTCCCGGGTTCTGGAGGCCTACCACCGCCCGGCGATCCTCCTCTCGGTCGATGGCGACCAGGAGGATCGTTCGGCCCGGTCGATCCCCGCCTTCCACATGCACCGGGCGCTGCTCCAGGTCTCCGACCTCTTCTCCAAGTGGGGCGGTCACGCCGCAGCGGCTGGCATGACCCTGAAGCGGAAGGAAGACCTGCCCGAACTCCGCCGCCGCCTCAACGCGCTCGGCGCCCAGTGGCTTCGCCCGGAGGATCTGGTTCCCGAGCAGCGGATCGATGCTTACATTGGACTGGACCAGGTGACCGACGAACTCATGGCCGAACTCGCCGCGCTGGAGCCCCACGGGATCGGCAATCCCGCCCCGGTCTTCGCCGCATCCGACCTGAGCGTGCTGGACCAGCGGACCATGGGCAAGGAGCAGCAGCACCTGAAGCTGGTGGTCCGGCCCGGTGGGGGCGGGGTGATCGCCCCCATGGAGGCGGTGGGCTGGAACATGGCGCCGGCGCGCCCCGCCGTGGGGGCGAGCGTGCAGGTCGCCTTCCAGCCCGAGGTGGATACCTATGGGGGGCGGCCCAAGCTCCGCCTGACCATGCGGGACCTCCAGGTGATCGCCTCGCCTGACGACTCGGGCTTCCCCGTCCACGTGGCCGCCCTGCCCGCGGTCACCCCAGCGCACTGCCACGCCTGGGATCCCGCGGCCGCCCGCCCAAGGGCCAAGGGCGCCCCCGCAAGCCTGCAAGATGGGCGTGGCGCCACCCGGCTTGCCCGGCTGCTCGCCAAGCTGCAGGAGCCCCTGCCGGAGGCCGCTGCGTCGAGCGAGGCCGCAGCCGAGACAGAGGCCCATGAGGCGCCGGAACCGACCCGTCAGCTGTACATTGAGCTGATCAGCCGACCGGCCGGGAGCCGGACCCTGGTCCTGACCGCATCGCCCTGGGCGGCGGCAGCGCTCACAGCCGACCTGCAGAAGGCGATGCCCGACCGGCGCGCAGCGATCCACCTCTGGCAGCCGGGGCAGCCCGAACCGGTGGATGGCGCCATCATCATCACCGCGCACGGCCAGAACCCGACCGGCTCCTTCTCCGACACGATACTTTATCATCCGCCGTATGTGGATGAATCCTACCCGGGTGAGCGGCTCCACCTTCTCTGGGAGGAGTCCGACTGGCAGTTGGCGGAGACGACCCTTTCGTGGCCCTATCCGGACCGGGATCTGCTAGTCGGGCTGTACCGGGCGCTCAAGACAGGGAATGCTACCGCAGAGGGACTGGCCGCCAGCCAGGGCGAGATCGTTGGCCCGTGGAGCCACCTGCGCTTTGAGGCGGGGCTGCGCATCTTCCGGGAGATGGGGCTCGCCGATTCCAGCGGTCGGCTCCTGCCCAGCAACGGCGCCAAGCTCGACCTGGAGCGGAGCGAGACCTACCGGCGCGGCCGTCAGGTGCGGGAGCACCTGCAGCATGTGCGCACCAAATGGGGGTAAAGTCCCACCATTGGAGTAAGTTCTGCACGAGATGATTGGCCTGTAAGGCCTCAGGCAATATAATGTGGTGTGAGGGGGCTACCATTCATGGACTTTAAGTCGATGATTCGTACGATTGAGGATTTCCCGAAGCCCGGTATCTCGTTTAAGGATATCACCACGCTCCTGAAGGATAAGGATGCGTTCCACGCCGCTATTGAGCAGATCGCCACCCGCTTTGAGGGCAAGCAGATCGACATCGTTACCGGGCCCGAGGCGCGCGGCTATATCTTCGCCTCTGCGCTGGCCTACCGGTTGGGCGCCGGCTTCGTGCCGGTCCGCAAGCCCGGCAAGCTCCCCTATAAGACCCGCCGCATCTCCTACGCCCTTGAGTACGGCGAGGATGCCCTAGAGGTCCACGAGGATGCCTATCACCCGGGTCAGCGTGTCCTGGTGGTCGATGACCTGCTGGCGACCGGCGGCACAATCCGGGCGACGATCGACCTCGTTGAGTCCTTCGGCGCTCAGGTAGAAGGCGTTGCGTTTATGATCGAGCTCTCCTTCCTCGATGGGCGGAAGCGGCTGGCCAATTACGACGTCCTGTCCCTGATTCAGTACTAGGCCGGAGCGACTCCGGTAACCGGCTCGAAGCAGAGGGGGTGGCACCGTGACCACGCTGCAGAGACTGACCGAGAAGCTTCGCTCGTACAATCCCGACGCCAACGTCGCCCTGGTTGAGGCGGCGTATGAGTTCGCGGCTGCTGCCCACAATGGGCAGTGCCGCAAGTCCGGGGAGCCCTATATCACCCATCCCGTGGCGGTGGCCAAGATCGTCGCCGACATGCAGCTCGACGCCACATCGGTGGCGGCGGCGTTGCTACACGACGTCCTGGAGGACTGCGGCGTCACCTACGAGCAGTTGGAGGCCAAGTTTGGCAAGGAGGTCGCATCGATTGTCGATGGTGTCTCCAAGCTGGACCGGCTGAACTTCACCTCGCGGGATGAGGCGCAGGTCGAGAATCTGCGGAAGATGTTCCTGGCCATGGCGAAGGATGTGCGAGTGATCCTGATCAAGCTCTCCGACCGGCTGCACAATATGCGCACCCTGAAGCACCAGGGTTCAGAGGCGCAGACCCGCATTGCCCAGGAGACCATGGATATCTACGCCCCGCTGGCCCACCGGCTCGGCGTGAGCGAGATCAAGTGGGAGCTTGAGGACCTCTCCTTCCGGGTGCTGGAGCCCGATCGCTACCAGGAGATGACCCACACCGTCGCCCGGCGGCGCGCCGAGCGGCAACAGATCACTCAGGACCTTATGACCCAACTGCGTGAGCGGTTGGAGGCCGAGGGGATCCATGCGGATATCTCCGGCCGAGCCAAGCATTTCTATTCGATCTATAAGAAGATGTACCGGCAGGGCAAGGATATCTCGCAGATCTACGACCTGATCGCCATTCGTGTGATTGTGGATGAGGTCAAGGACTGCTACGGCACCCTCGGCGTGATCCACGCCAACTGGAAGCCCCTGCCCTTGCGGTTCAAGGACTATATTGCGACCCCGAAGCCGAACATGTACCAGTCGCTTCACACGACCGTTATCGGCCCCCACGGGGAGCCCTTTGAGATCCAGATCCGCACCTGGGATATGCACCGGACCTCCGAGTTCGGCGTCGCTGCTCACTGGGCCTACAAGGAGGGGCGGACCGACAAGGAGTTTGACAAGAAGCTCCAATGGCTCCGCTCGCTGCTGGAGTGGCAGCAGGAGATCCGGGACGCCCGGGAGTTCGTGGAGTCGGTCAAGGTCGATATCTTCTCAGACCAGGTCTTCGTCTTCTCGCCCCGGGGCCACGTCTTCAGCCTGCCTGCCGGTGGGACGCCGCTGGACTTCGCCTTCGCCGTCCACTCCGATATCGGCTACCGCTGTGTCGGGGCGAAGATCAACGGCAAGATCGCTCCGCTGGACACCGCCCTGAAGAATGGCGATGTGGTCGAGATCCTCACCTCGAAGCAGTCGCCTGGTCCGGCGCTTGACTGGCTGAAGATCGTCAAGACGGCATCGGCGAAGAACAAGATCCGGCAGTTCTTCAAGCGGGAGCGGCGCGACGACAACCTGGCCCGCGGCAAGGAGATCGTGCGCGGCGAGATCCAGAAGACCGGGCTAGATGCGCACGAACTCCTGCGCGATGACTGGCTGACCGAGATCTGTAAGAAGGCAAACCTGAAGGATGAGGAGGAGCTGTTCCTCCTGGTCGGCATCGGCTCGCTCTCCTCCTCGACAGTAGTCGCCCGGCTGCGGGAGTACTACGAGAAGGAGAAGAAGGCGGCCGAGCCGCCGCCCCCGATCGAGGTGGAGCGGAAGGACTGGGCTGGTTACGGCAAGGCCTCCAACGGGATTCGGGTCAAGGGCGTCTCCAACCTGGTGGTCCGCTTCTCCCGGTGCTGCAGCCCGGTGCCGGGTGACCCCGTGATCGGCTTCGTCACCCGAGGCCGTGGCGTGACCGTGCACCGCATGGACTGCCCAAACATGGATGATCTGGCGAAAGACCCGGACCGGTTGATCGAGGTGGCCTGGGAGGAGTCGTATAGCGCAGCGCATCCGGTCGAGGTGCAGGTGACGGCGCTGGACCGCTCCGGCCTCCTGGCCGATGTGGTCTCGATCGTGGCCGATGCCCGAATCAACATGCTCTCCTCGACCAGCAAGGCGGGCAAGTCGAAGATCGCCACAATCGGACTGGTGCTGGAGATCAAGGACGCCCAGCAACTGCAGTTCGTGCTGAACCGGATTCGCAAGGTCCGGGATGTCATGACGGTTGAGCGGGTTGTGCACGACCGGGCCAGGAAGGCGGCGAAGTAGCAGAAGTAGTAGGAAGACCGTAGAGCCGGCAGTCGGGCGACTGCCGGCCTCTTTGTTTGCACCATGCTCCCGTGCGTTTGGTTCGAATCCGTTGGTCTCCGGTGAGTTCCGTTGAGAGTTTATGAAGCCCCGTGAGTGATTATGCGGTTCGTTGAGTTCCTGTGAGTGTTGGTGGATGGGGGTGGGGCTAGAAGGGTTGGTGCCAGTGTTTTTGTGGCTCGGGCGCAGGTGCGTGTTCGGGGTGGGTGCATGGAGGATTCACTCGTGCAGGTGCCGCCCCGGGGGTGGTGGTTGGGTCGAAACCCTTCTTGCGTGCGGTTTTCGGGGTTCATTAAGGCGCAAGGTTCGCTCGCGATTTTCGATTGGGGAAGCTGTATTCAGGGGCATGGGGTGTGGTGTCACGCGTCGACCTGGGAGTTGGTGGGTCTCCGTGAGTCCCCGTGAGTTCCCGTGAGTCCCCGTGAGTTCCCGTGAACTCCTGTGAACTCCTGTGAGTTCCGGCGGGCTCCTGTGAGTCCCCATGGGACTCCTCATGCCCCCACTAGCCTTGCCGAATGGTCGCCCGTGTTCTCTCACTCCCTCAGCCCACATACGCTACCCAGGCTCCCCCGCCCCCGACCCCAACCGCGCACCTTTTCCTGGGATCGCCCCCCTGACTCGAAGGACCCCACCCACCCGAGCGGCGAATTACATACCGATCCCGGTCGTGGAGGTGCTAATGTGGAGGATATCGTCTGGCGGCTGGTGCTGATCGCACTCATGCTCTCGGTCGGGCTCACCCTGGCGGGCTATGGAGTTGTCGGCCAGGTCTGGGGGCCGCCGGCCTTCCTGATCGCCCACACCCTGCTCCTCCTGCTGCTCTATGGCAGCGGTACGCTGGGCACATGGGTATTCATGAGCCTGCCGGTGGTGATCTGCCTGCTGCTGATCACCTGGGTGGACCGCCGCTTCCGCGGGAAGCCCGTCCACCGGAGCATTCGGCTGGTGGGCGGCCTGATTGGTACGGTCCTGGTCCTGGCGGTCCATATGATGGCGAATGCTGGCTGAGGAGGAGTTACCGTGACAACCCGTCCGCTCCGTTCGCACGTGCACGAGCACGAGACCTGGAACCTGGCCGACCTCTTCCCCACCCATGAGGCATGGGAAGTGGAAGGGAGGGCGATTGGCGCCGCGATCACCACCGTCGCCCAGTACAAGGGGCGCCTTCATGAGAGCGCCGGCACCCTGCGCACCTGCCTCGATACCTATGAAGAGGTGCTGGGTCGCATGGTCCGCTGGGAGACCTACGCCGGCCTGCTCGCCGCCGAAGATGGCTCCAACCCCGACAACCAGGAGGCCGAGGCCCAGGCCTACTCGCTCCTGGCCGAGCTGCAGGCATCCACGGCGTTCCTGCGCTCCGAGGTGCTGGCGATGCCCGGCTCCACCCTGGAGACCTGGCTGACCCAGGACGAGGGACTGGCGGCATACCGCCCCTTCCTGCGCAACTGGCTGATCGAGAAGCCGCACATGCTGCAGCCCGAGACCGAAGAGGCGCTGGCCGCCCTGGGGGAGGTGACCGGCTCACCCTATACGATCTACTCCCGGTGCAAGACCGCCGACATGAGCTTTGCGCCGATCACCAGCCCCGATGGCCGGCAGCTACCGGTCTCCCTGTCGCTCTACGAGGACGAGTTGGAGATCTCGGCTTCGACTGAGATCCGCCGGGACTCCTTCGCCTCCTTCACCCAGGGGCTGAAGGCCTACCAGAACACCCTGGCGGCCACCTTCGCCACCGAGGTGAAGAAGAACGTGGTGACCGCCCGGCTCCGCCGCTATGAATCGGCCACCCACATGCTTCTGGCGCCGCACCAGATCGACCATGCCGTCTACTACAACCTGCTGGATGTGATCCAGGCGGAACTGGCGCCCCACATGCGCCGCTACGCCCGCCTCCGCAAGCGGGTGCTGGGGCTGGAGAAGCTCCTCTACTGCGACATTGAGGCGCCGCTCGATCCCGCTTTCCAGCCGGAGGTCAGCTACGAGCAGGCCGCCCAAATGGTGCTCGACGCCCTTACTGTCATGGGGCCGGAGTACAGCCAGATCATGAAGACCGCCATTGCCGAGCGCTGGGTTGACCGGTGCGACAACGTGGGCAAGGCATCCGGCGCCTTCTGCGCCTCCCCGTACGGCTCCCACTCCTACGTGCTCATGACCTGGACCGGTGCGATGCGCGGCGCCTTCACCCTGGCGCATGAACTGGGCCACGCCGGCCACTTCCAGCTGGCCAACCGGTACCAGAAGCTGCTCAACACGGAGCCGTCCAGCTTCTTCGTGGAGGCGCCATCCACCATGAATGAGCTGCTGCTGGCGGAGCATATCCTCGCCCAGTCCAGCGACCAGCGGATGCGCCGCTGGGTGATCATGCAGTTGCTCATGACCTACCACCACAACTTCGTCCGCCACCTCCTGGAGGCAGAACTGCAGCGCCGGATCTACGACCTGGCGGAGAAGGGGACGCCGATCACCGCGGTGACGCTCTCCGAGACCAAGGGGGCGATCCTGGAGCGCTTCTGGAATGGCGAGGTGGAGATCGATGAGGGCGCCCGGCTCACCTGGATGCGCCAGCCCCACTACTACATGGGGCTCTATCCGTACACCTACTCGGCCGGCCTGACCGCATCCACCGCGGTGGCACAGTTGATCAAGGAGGAAGGGCAACCCGCAGTGGACCGCTGGCTGTCGGTGCTGAAGGCAGGCGGCAGCCTCACCCCCATGGAGCTGATGGCGACTGCCGGGGTGGACATGTCCCAGCCAGAGCCGATCCGCAAGGCGGTCGCCTATGTGGGTTCCCTGGTCGATGAACTGGAGCGGTTGTTTGAGGCGTAAAGCGAGGGCGGCACCCCCACCGGGGTGCCGCCCTTACATAAACCTAGGCCAGTTCCTGCGCCTGCGGAGTATCCCACGGGGGAACCACCACCGCTACCACAGCGAGGGTCATCGCCGTCCCCATGAAGCCCCAGAGCGGGCTGGCCACCACCAGCCAGCGGATGCTGAGGGCAGAGAGAAGGAAGGATACGGCGGCGGAGAGGGCAACGGAGGTCAGGGCGATCACCAGTAGATCCCCCAGGTTCTCCATGAACCGCCCGGAGGCATGGCTGACCGCCTCGCCCACGGTGCAGTCATCCACGACGATCAGGTAGGGTACCAGGACGAGAAAGAGCGTCAGTAAGAAGCCGATGATCATCAGCAGGGCCATTGCCGGGCCGACGGCCGCGCCCATGAGCGCCACGATCATGACCACACCGCCGATGATCAGGTTCCAGGTGAGCAGGCGGGGGCCAAAGCGGGTGATTCCCTCCGTGAACCGGCCCCACGTGGGCGGCTGGTCCCGCAAGGCACCCCGGAGCAGGTGCAGAAAGCCTGCGCCGACCAGGCTGGAGAGGAGCAGTTGGACCACGGCCACCGCCAGAAGAAGGAAGGGGGCGCCGATCCCGAACGTCACCCTGGCAGCGCCTAACAGCTCGCCGCCCGAGGGCAGGACCGACGGGAGCAGGAACTTCACCGCAAACTGCGAGCTTGGGGCGGGAGACCGGAGACCGAGCAGCCACAGGAGTCCAGCGGAGAGGAGTTCCCAGACCACAGGAACCAGGGCGAGTACCGGATAGCGCAGCAAGGTCTGCCAGGCGCGCGGCAACGGTCGATCCACGTATACCACCTCGCCAGATAGGACTCTGCGAATAGGGTGAAAGGTTCGCTATTCCGAACTACCCTTCGGAACGGCCTAACCGGCGGGCCGCCGCCTGGGCCTTCAGCTTTGCCCGTGGCGGGAACGCCGGGGCGTGTGCCTCCAGCCACTCCGCCACCGCCGGACCGCCGATCCCCTCCAGCGCCTCTACGGCAGCCAGGAGCGGGCCATCCTCCGGCTTTCCGGCAGCGGTGTTCCATTCGATCGCCTGCTGGAGGAGCCTGGCGCCATCCGGCAGTTGGGAGAGGGCGCCGGCCGCCGCCGCCCATACCTTGGGCAGCTTGCTCCCGCCCGGGGCGAGGTAGGCCATGACCGCATCCGCGATCGATGGGTCCTGCGTCTTCCCCAAGGCCCGAATCAGGCAGGCGGTGTCCCGCACCTCGCCCTTCAGCGCCTCCAGCATCAGCCGGTTGGCGGCGGTTCGGCCCGGGGCGGCCATCTGCTCCAGGCCGTTGGCCAGGGGAGCGTTATGGATCGGGGTCGAGTTCTTCAGCCGCAGTTCGGCAAGGCGGAGCATCTCGGCCTCACCACCGACGTGGCCGAAGAGGAGGGGGAGGGTAGCCCACCAGGCGCCTGGCCGACGCCCCAGCAGCTCGGGCAGGACAACGGTGAAGAGCGCATCCACCACCTGCTCCCGCTGGGCCGGGGTCAGATCGATCAGGGTGAGCGACCGGGCCGCCTCCGCCGCCGTGCCGTGGAAGGGATCGGTCAGCGCCCGTGTCAGCGCTTCCACCACCCGGCCCTGCTTTGTCGGCGGGATCCGGGCCGGGCTCTTCCGCCGCCGCCCGGCAATGGCGCCCACCGCTTCGGCGGCTGCCAGCCGGACAAACTCCTGCGGGTCACGCTCCAGCAGGTCGACCAGGGCGGGCAGGGACTTTACAGACTCGACGCGGCCCAGCCCATCGGCGGCGTGGACCCGAACCTGCGGGCTCGGATCGCCGAGCAGGCTGAGCAGCAGCTCCTCCATGCCGGCCTCCTGCAGGTCGCTGATCGTGACAGCGATATCGCCATCTGCGGGTGGCTGGTCGGGCGCCTCCAGGGCGCGAGCCGCCTCGGTGGCCGCCTTGTGCACGTTCATGTCAGCCGTCTGACGGCTCAGGTGCTTCAGGCTGGCGACCGCCTCCGTCGCCCCAAGCCGGGCCAGTGAGCGGCAGATCTCCGCCAGAACGGTCGGCTCCTCCTCGGTGGAGAGCAGCTCCCGTAGCGCGGGGATCGCCCGCCGGTCCCCGGTCTCGGCCATCAACTGGACCGCCTTCTGGCGGGCAGCCTCGCTGGGATTGGTCAGGTCGTGGGCCAGCCGGTCCAGGTTCGACCGGGCAGCGAGCAGGGCAAGCTCCCGGGCTGCCGTGACCCGCTCCCTGGGACCCTCATTCAGGGCGGCCCGGACCCGGGCAGAGAGGCCTTGCAGGTAGGCCTGCGCCTCGTTCTGCTCGTTCAGCAATACGTCATCCATCAACTGGGTCAACTCCTTCCGCAACGCCTCACGGCCGCGGGAGAGTCGGGTGTCAAAGGCTGCGCGCGAGATCGAGAGGTGGGTTGCCGCCTCGGCGGGAGAGAGGCCCATGAGGTAGTGGAGGACCAGGGCGGTCCGCGGCCCCTCTGGCACCGCCTGCAGATGGGCCAGAACCTCCGCCCGCACCTCCGCCCGCAGCAGCCCACGCTCCATGACGTCATCCTCCTCGTGCGGCTGGTCCCAGTCTTCCAAGGGCACCGTCTCCCGCCGGCCCTGCCGGCGCAGGTAGTCCCGGGCCATGTTGGCCGTGATCTGCCGGAGCCAGGAGCCGAACCGCTCCGGCCGGTGGAGGCTCCCGAGGGAGAGCCAGGCCTTGAGGAAGGCATCCTGGGCGACGTCCTGGGCGGCGCTCATATCGCCGACGTAGGAGTATGCCAGGCCCAAGATCAGGCGGCTGTAGCGGTCGGTCAGCGTACCGAAGGCATCGGCACTGCCGCTTACCGCCTCCAGGACCAGTCGAATCTCATCGTGCTGCATTGTCAACACCTTTCTACTCCTGCGACTCGAAAAAGGAGACGCCGGAGGGGGCCGGTTTCTTACACCAGCCGTTCGCTTCCCGGCAGACTCCCTCCTGCTGGACATGGCAAAACCCCGCCCCCGCAGGTGCGGGGACGGGGCTCTGGCGGTGAAGGGGCTATGCCCTGGTGGCTGCGGTCGCATCTGCCCCGCCGAAGAGCTTGGCGACCAGCGTCCGGTAGAAGGGCCGGAACCAGTAGTCCATGCCGATATACCCAGCGTAGGCGCCGCCCAGGGCGACCAGGATGAACTGGAAGATCAGGTAGTTCGGGTTGCTGCTAACCGTGCCGCTGAGGAGGAAGGCGAAGTTCATGGTCATGCCCATCACGGCGGCGAAGATGGTGGCGAAGCCGAGGATCAGGGCCAGGCCGACCAGGAACTCACCCCAGGGGATCAGGACGTTGAAGAGTTTTGCGTTTGGGATTGCGAAGCCGTTCAGGAAGTCGCCCCACCAGTCCTGGACCACCGGCTTGGCGCCCGGCGTAGCGGGAACTGCCTTGGCTGCGGCGCCCTTCAGGAACCCGGTCGCATCGAACGGCTTCTCGCCGGTCAGCTTGCCCCAGCCGCCCATCACCCACTGGTAACCGATATAGAGACGGATCGCCAGCCAGATCCAGCTACCCTTTGCACCCTTGAAGAAGTCCGTCATAGAAGATCAACCTCCTTGCGAGTTGAATCTCATTTCCGCCGGGTTCCTTGTTTCTGATTTGATAGTACCATGAGAATCGTTCTCACCCTATCCGGCGAGCACCCAGTCGAGGGACTAGTCCTTTGTGAGCGGGGTCACAGAACCGTCGTGGAAAAAGGTCGATCAGTGACCAGGGTGGCGGACCGAGGCAGGAAGTGTGCCCGATCGGTGCGTATCCTTGGGGGAGAGTCTGGAAGCGAGTGGAGGGCCTCCCTGTGGCATACGTGGATCGGGAGATTCAGGTTGGGGTTGGTGGCGTCGTCATTCATGAGAATCGGGTCCTTCTGGTCAAAATGACCTATGGACGGTCTATTGGGAAATGGATCATTCCAGGCGGATTCGTCGAGCCACATGAGGATATCGCGACGGGCGTGGCGCGTGAGATTGCGGAGGAGACTGGGGTGACCGCCGTTGCCGACCGGATTGTCGGGGTGCGGAGCCGGGTCGATCGCCGGGAGGATGATCAGTACCGGCACGACGTCTACCTGGTCTTCGCTATGCGCTACGAGACGGGTGAGCCGGCAGCCGACGAGACGGAGGTCTCTGAGGCCCGGTTCTGGCCCCTGGAGGAGGCGCTCAGCTCGCCGGAGGTGGTCACCTTCACCCAGGAGTGCATTCACATGGCGCTGCGAGGCGGCGGGTTGGCGAGCAGTGACAAGGTGCTTTACCCGGCCCACCGGTGGCGCATGTTCAGCTTCTAGTCGATTCATGGGAGGATGCCGTCATGCGGGCAGTGGTGCAGCGGGTCACCCGGGGGCGGGTGACCGTCGGCGGTGCGGTGGTCGGCGAGATCGGGCAGGGCTATGTGGTGCTGCTCGGCGTCGCCAAGGAGGATGATGGTGCCGCCGCCGACTACATGGCGGAGAAGATCGCCGGTCTCCGGGTCTTCGAGGACGAGGACGGGAAGATGAACCGGTCGATTCAGGAGGCGGGGGGCGCGATCCTCGCCGTCAGCCAGTTTACGCTCTACGGCGATGTCCGCCGGGGGCGGCGACCTGGCTTTGACCGGGCCGGGCGGCCCGAGCAGGCGGAGCCGCTCTACGAGCGGTTCGTGGCGCGGCTGCGGGCCATGGGGATCCAGGTGGAGACGGGCCGGTTCCAGACCCACATGGAGGTGGAGCTGGTCAACGACGGCCCGGTGACGATCCTGGTGGACTCGGAGCGGGGGTTCTAGGGCCCATGGAACTGCAAATAGGCTCCATGACCCAGGCCGACGCCGAACAGGTGGCAGCCTGGCAGTACAACCGCCCCTATGCCTTCTACGACATGGCGAACGACCCGGAGGACCTGGCGGAGCTGCTGGACCCCGAGAGCCGGGCGAATGCCTACTTCGCTGTCAGAGAGAGCGGGGGCAGCCTGGTCGGCTTCTACTGCTTCAACCAGGAGGGTCCGATTCTCGAGCTGGGTCTGGGCATGCGCCCAGACCTGACCGGCAGGGGGCTCGGGTTGGCGTTCCTGGAGGCCGGGCTACAGTTCGCCAGCGAGCGGTTCGCAACCCGGTCGTTTCGGCTTGCAGTGGCTACCTTTAACCAGCGAGCGATCCGGCTCTATACCAAGGCGGGGTTTCAGCCCGTGCGGATCTACCAGAACCAGACCAATGGCGGTGAGCACGAGTTCCTGGAAATGATCAGAGAATCTACCTTGTGAACGGCAATTCTCCTTGGACGACCCCCCGCAAGAGTCTTATACTGGGAAGGGAGGCTCTTTGCCCACAGCCATGTCACGACCGCCGGGCACCCCGGCGGTCCGTCCTAGGAGGAGTCGCGGTGAAACTCTGGTTCCGTGAGCTAGGCGAGTTCGCCACCAACTGCTTTATCGTCGCATGCCCGGAGAGCAAGGCCGCCATGGTGGTTGACCCTGGCACGCCCGACCCGTGGATCAAGAAGACGGTCGCTCAGTTCGGCCTCAAGGTGGAGCTGATCCTCCTGACCCATGGACACCTGGACCATATCGGCGGGGTGGAGTGGGTCAAGTCCTGGAGTCAGGCGCCCCACTGGATCCACGAGGGCGATAGCCGGTTTTTGACCAGCGCAGCCCTCAATGGCAGCGCCGTCTTCGGTCAGTCGATCGTCGCCCCCAAGGCCGACCGGCTCCTGCGCGGTGGCGAGACGATCACCGTCGGCACCCTCTCCTTCCAGGTGATCCACACCCCTGGCCACACGCCCGGCGGGATCTCGCTCTACACCCCCGGCCACCTGATTGCCGGCGACACCCTCTTTGCGGGCTCGGTGGGCCGGACCGATCTGGCCGGGGGCGACGGAAGGGCCCTGGTCAAGTCGATCAAGGAGCGGCTGTTCACACTGCCGCCCGAGACGGTGGTCTACCCGGGCCACGGGCCGACCACCACCATCGGCGATGAAATGGAGTACAACCCCTACGTCTCCTGATCCCGAGCGGGCGGTTTGTCCCGATCAAAGTCGGTCAGCGGGTTGTCGTCGCCGAACTGCAGCCCCTGCTCCCGGTAGAAGGGGTCGGGCTCGGCTGGCCGCTCCTTGCCGGCGAAGGCGGCGGAGCCAATCGCTCCGCCGATCGCCGCCCCGGCCAACAGCCCGAGCGGCCCGCCGGCGGCGCCCAGAATCGCTCCCGCCAGGGCGCCGGTGGTCGAGCCGGTGGCGGCATCGACGCCACCTTCGCTCACCATACCCTCCGGTATGCGCTGCCGGGGCTTATCAACAGGATCCGACATCAATTTCGCCCCCTTTCTGTTCATACGTTGCCCGTAGGACTTGACACCATCCATTCCGTGTGGTTATAATCGGAAAGTAAATACTTAACGACATTAACCTTCTCTCCCAGGACCTGGGTCACGAAGGATGATGATTATCGTACCGGGGGTGTCCCGATGGAGGCAGAGCGTACGGCGCCGTACATGCCAAGGTTGGAAGAGGCATTTAACAAGATGATACGCTTCATGAACTCGGCCGCCACCGCCTACCAGGACGTAGCTCCGGGTCCGCTCCTCTCCGGCAGTCAGCGGATCGTTTTGCGCGCCCTGATCAATAACGGTCCCTTCCAGGTCTCGGAGGTGGCGAACCAGCTGAATGTGACCCTGAGCGCCGCCACGGGGCTCGTGGACCGGCTGGTCAAGGCGAAGCTGGTCACCCGGGAGCGCGACCAGGAGGACCGGCGGGTGGTCTGGGTGAAGATCACGCCGGAGGGCGAATCGGCGGTGAAGGCCGCCGAAGAGCGCCGCCGGGCGGCTTTTCGCGCCATGGTCAAGAACCTGACCGAGCAGGAGTTGGCGCAACTGTGCGACATGCTCGACCGCATGTGGTAGGGATCCGTAACGGCAGTGGGAGGAGTTCGTCCAAATAAGGCGAATCTCGGCGGAGCGGAGCGATCTGCTGCGCAGTTTTCCAATGGGGGAGGGGAACGGTTTCATGATTCACACGGTGATCTGGTTGTCCGTTTTGGGGGTTGCACTTCTTCTGCCGAACGCCCTGGCCATCCGCTTCGCCCTTCTGGGGATTGGCGACGCACCGGTCCAGGTTTCGGCCCCGGCTTCAGCTCCGGTGGTGGCGGCACGGCCCAAGGTCCAGCGGTCCACTCCGCAGCTCTTCCGGTTCGGCTACCTGTGGAAGGCGCTGAGCCCGATCATTCTCGGCGTGACGGTCATCCTCGGTATGGGTCTGGGGGGCACTGTGGGGTACGCCCTCATGGGGTTGGGGTTGCTGAACGTGATCTTCGGCTTCCTCGGCTGGGACGGGTATATTCCCGGTCAGAAGCGGTAGGTCTGTTCGCTTGACTTGGCGATGAACGGGGGCCGGGGCAGGTTGCCACGGCCCTCTCCTATGTCCGAGAGTTGCGCGGGTATGCTAGGGATTGAGGTGGGTTCTGGTGAGCCAAATCGTACTGCGGGGCAACAGCCCCGTGTTTGCATCGGACCTGAAGCAACTGGGGCATGTCTTCTTCCCCGGGGAGGAGATTGCGGTCCTGACCCCATCTGGCGATGGAGTGGTGCCGATGCTCTCCGCCGCCTGGCTGGTCGATCTGGAGGCGGTCCCGTCGGGCCTGACCTGGCGGGTCTCGGTGCGCGCCCAGGGGCCGGGCGGCAGCACCTGTGAGGCCGCCAGCCTGGAGCAGGGGGCGGCGGAGAGCCCCCGGACCTTTGAGCACCGGCTCCGCCGGCTGGCCAAGGGGCTCCTGATCGATGCCCTTGCTCCCCTTGTCGGCTTCCGGCCCGGCTGGGGAATCCTGACCGGGGTTCGCCCCACCAAGCTTGTGCATCAGATGCTGGATGAGGGGGTGCCCGACCCCTTTGACCTGCTGACCCGCGAGTACCGACTCTCCCCGGAGAAGGCCAGCCTGGTGACCGGTGTGGCACGCCTGCAGCGGCCCTACCTGAACCAGGACCCGCGGGCGATCTCGCTCTACGTGGGCATACCCTTCTGCCCCTCGATCTGCTCCTTCTGCTCCTTCTCGATCTATCCGATCAACGAGCACAAGGGGCAGGTCTCGCCCTTCCTGGCGGCGCTGGGCCGGGAGATGGAGATCGTGGGGGAGGCGATCCGTGAGCTTGGACTGCGGGTCCAGACGCTCTATTTCGGCGGCGGTACCCCGACCAGCCCGCGCGATGAGGACTTCGCGTGGATGCTCCGCAAGGCCGACGAGACCTTGCTGAAGGGGCAGAGCCCGGCGGAGTACACCGTGGAGGCGGGCCGTCCCGAGACCTTCACCCGGGCCAAGCTGGACGCCATGGCAGCGGCGGGCGTCACCCGGGTCAGCGTCAACCCACAGACCACGGTCCAGGCCACGCTCATGCACCTGGGGCGCATCCACACGGTGGAGAAGTTCTACCGGGCGTACGATCTGGTCCGCTCGCATTCGCACCCGTTTGTGGTCAATACCGATATCATTATCGGGCTGCCGGGCGAGGGGCCGGACGAGGTGACATACACCCTGAACGACATGCGCCGCCTGGCGCCGGACAATCTGACCGTCCACACCCTGGCGATCAAGCGGGGCTCCAAGCTGCACCAGCAGGAGGGGGCCGCCGCCGAAGCGCTGCGGGCGCTCACCCCGACCGAGGCGGAGCAGCTTGTGCGGGAGGCTGCCGACACCGCCCGCACAATGGGGCAACACCCGTACTATCTCTATCGGCAGAAGTTCATGGTCGGCTCCCTGGAGAATGTGGGCTACTCCCGGCCCGGCAAGGAGTCGCTCTACAATATCCAGATGATGGAGGAGCGGCAGACGGTTGTCGGCCTTGGGGGTGGGGCGACATCCAAGTGGTACAAGCCCCTGGGCGGAAATCGCGGCTGGCTGTTGAAGGCGCCGGACAACCCGAACGAGCCGTTGGCCTACACGGAGCGGGCGGAGGCGCTGGCCCGCCGAAAGGCGGCCGAACTCCGGCTCCTGTACGAGGGCGATTCTGTGGTAGAATGGCCGCGATAGACTCTCCCGCAGAGGAGGCAAGGTCGTGAGGTTCAGCCGCATAGCCGTGATCTACAATCCCAGTTCCGGCCGGCCGCGGGAGCGGCAGGGGGCGATCGCTGAATTCACCCGCCTGCTGGAGGCCGCGGGGCGCACCGTGACGATCTGGCCGACCGAAGGGCCGAACCACGCCACCGAGCTGGCCCGGCAGCGGGTGGCGGAGGGGTACGACCTGATCCTCGCCTACGGGGGAGACGGGACCATGAACGAGGTCCTGCAGGGGGTGGTGGGTTCCGAGGCGACCCTGGGCTTCTGGCCCGGCGGGACCGCCAACGTCCTGGCGGCCGAGATCCGCTTCCCCTCGCGGGTGAAGGAGGTTGTCCGCCGGGTCCTGGCCGGCAAGACGGTGGATGTGACCGTGGGCCAGGCCAATCAGCGCTACTTCCTGCTCATGGCCGGTGTCGGGCTCGATGCGGCCGTGGCCGGATCGGTCGACCCCTGGCTGAAGAAGCGCTTCGGCAAGCTGGCCTTTGGCGTGGCGGGGCTGAAGTTCATGTGGCGGTGGGAGCTGGCTCCCTTTCGCGTGCGCATCTCCGACGAGGAGGAGGTGATCGGCCGATTCGTGGTGGCCGGTAACGCCCACTCCTACGGCGGCGGCTTCCAGCTCACCCCGCGGGCCGAGCTGACCGACCCCTATCTGGACCTTTGTATCTTCACCTCGGAGTCACGGGGCGATTACGTGCGCTATGCCCTGGCGGCCATACTGGCTCTGCACCGGGAGATGCCCGGCGTGATCTACCGGAAGGTGAAGTCCTGCCGCATTGAGAGCGCCGCCCGCGAAGATGCGCCCGTCCAGCTCGACGGCGAGCTGGTGGGGACCCTGCCGGTTACCCTGCAGGCGATTCCCAGGGCGCTGCGCCTCCTGGTCTAGGGGAGCGGCTTTTCATTGCCCTGCCATACGGTACCGTATTGACAGCCCCCTTCTGGTCGTGTAGAGTCTAGTCAGGGGATGGGGTGATTCTGCTGCAGCGATCCGACTGGATTCAGGCCGGGGTAGAGGCCCTGGCACAGGGTGGTGTGGACGCCATTCGCGTCGAGGTGCTGGCGAAGCGGCTCGGCGTGAGCAAGGGTTCGTTCTACTGGCACTTCCGTGACCGGGCCGACCTGCTGGAGGCGGTGGTCGATGAGTGGGAGCGGGTGACCACCAGCATCATCCAAGCGGTCGAAGTGACCGGCGGCTCCCCGGTGGAGCGGCTGCAGGAGCTCTTCCACACGGTGACCGAATCGAGCCTTTCGTTTCACCGGGCGGTCAAGGCGCTCCATGCCTGGGCGGCGCGGGATCCGGTGATCGCCGCACGCGTGGCCAAGGTGGAGCAACTTCGGATCGCCTACATGACGCGGCTCTTCGAGCGCTGCGGGTTTGGCCCCGCGGGGGCGAAGTGGCGGGCAGAGGTGGCCTACTTGATCTACCTGGGGTGGATGGACCAGGCGGGTCGGGCGACGGAGGAGAGCATGCCGCCCTCCCCGTTTGACGAGCGATTGACAACCATGTTACTCCGTGCTCCATCGCTCCCGTCACAGGAGTGATCCCCGGCGGGAGCGCTTTCTTGGCCGCAACATACGCAGCCGTATAGTCGCAGCAGATTCTCGTCAGGAGGCAGATTTCTCATGAACGGTCGCAGCATGCTCGGACTTGGCGCTCTTGCAAATGTGATCATCGCACTGGTACACCTGTGGGCGATTTCCGCCGGACCCGAAGCCTATGTCCTGCTGCAGGCCCCCGACTTGGGGGACCTGGAGCGGACCGGTTCGCACTACCCCGACTTCGTGACCGGGATTCTCACCCTCTTCTTCCTGCTCTTCGCCCTCTACGCCTACCAGGGGTGGCGGGGCGTCAGCTCCCTGCCCTACCCCCGGTTCGTCCTCCTGGCCGTGGGTGCGGTCTATTTCATCCGGGGGCTAGGGTTTCTCCCCCAGATCTACCTCCTGGTGGTGGAGGGCATGCCGCTCCGGTTTCTCCTCTACTCTCTGGTCGCCTTCCTGATTGGGCTCCTCTACCTGGTTGGGGGCCGGCGGGTCTACCAGTAGCGTTCTCCGCCGCTTTGTGGTGAAATCTCACACAAGACGCTTGACAGGTGGCGCTAAACCCCGTAAAATCGCTTTTCAAAGGCGATGATGGGAAAAGTACCCGCAGGCACCCTGCAGAGAGCTTGCCACCTGGTGAAAGGCAAGCGGGAAGGCGGCGGCGAACAGACACGACCCGGAGCTGTGCCACTGAAGGCCCGCCTGGCGGGTTGCGTAGGTGGTGACGGAGACTCCCGCCGTTATCAGAGGGAGGGGGCTGGACCAGACCGGTCGGCCCTGAGAAGTGGATGTCTGCCGTGAGGGTGGGCATCAACGTGGGTGGCACCGCGAGCTTTGCGCTCGTCCCATGATCGGGACGGGCGCTTTTTATTTTGTCTCCAAGGGGGATGATGCAGACCGTGAGCTCTGAGGACGATCACCATCGCGTGGCGCCGCTGGAGTATGCGGTGCTGAATCACGTAGCCGGCCCCTCTGACCCCATTTGATAAGGAGAGGATCTCTGTGTCGATTCAGGCCCCCAAGGGTTTTAACGATATCCTGCCGGGCGATCAGTTCGGCTGGCTCGACTCCTACCGGTGGCAGAAGCTAGAGGCGGTCTTCCGCGAGGTCGCCCACCTGTACGGCTATCAGGAGCTCCGGCCCCCCATGGTCGAGTACGTCGACCTCTTCATCCACGGGGTGGGTTCCACCACGGACATCGTGAGCAAGGAGATGTTTAACATCGTCCCGCGGGGTGACGATCCCGACCCCCGCCGCATGGCGATGCGACCGGAGTTCACGGCGGGCCTGGTCCGGGCCTATCTCGAGAACGGGCTGCCCAACACCCCGCAGCCGACCAAGCTCTACGCCTACGGCCCGGCCTTCCGCTACGAGAACGTGCAGAAGGGGCGCTTCCGCGGCTTCAACCAGATCGACGTGGAGGTCTTCGGCGCCCAGGACCCGGCGGTTGACGCCGAGGTGATCAAGCTGGGACTGGATATCGTGGGCAAGCTGGGCCTGACCGGCCTGGTGGTCTCGATCAACTCGATCGGCTGCCCGAACTGCCGGCCCAAGTACCGGGAGGCGTTGCAGGAGCACTTCCGCCCGCACCTGGCGGAGCTTTGCGAGGACTGCAACACCCGGGTCGACAAGAACCCGCTGCGGATCCTCGACTGCAAGAAGGATGCCCGGCACCCGGCTCAGAAGACCGCCCCGGTCGGGCTCGACTTCCTCTGCGACGAGTGCAAGAGCCACTGGGAGGGGCTGCAGGCCCACCTGACCGCCCTGGGGATCCCCTACCAGATCGATCCCCGGATCGTGCGGGGCCTCGACTATTACACCAAGACGGTCTTCGAGGTGATCCACCCGAAGCTGGGCGCCCAGGGGACCCTCTGGGGCGGCGGCCGCTACGACGGTCTGATCGAGATTGTGGGCGGCAAGCCCACGCCCGGCGTCGGCTTTGGCTTGGGCATGGAGCGGGTGCTCATGGTCCTGCAGGAGGAGGGGCTGCTGGAGGGCTTCCAGGACCGGCCCCGCATGGACGCCTTCGTGGCCACCATGGGCGATTCGGCCCGGCCCGTCGGATTGAAGTTGCTCTACGAGCTGCGGGCGGCGGGGCTCTCCGCTGATCTCGACTACCTGGGCCGCTCACTCAAGGCCCAAATGAAGCTGGCTGGGAAGCAGAGCGCTCGCTATGTGGTGATCCTCGGCGAGACCGAGGTCCAGAGCGGTGTGGCTGCGGTGAAGGACATGGACGCAGGCACGCAGGAGAGCGTGCCGCTGCAAGATCTCATCTCGTACATTCGGAGGGCGTAGGCAATGAGCGAGTCAATTCACGGAATGAAGCGTACCGTCTTCTGCGGCGAGGTGGGCGAAAGCCTCGTCGGCCAGGTGGTGACGGTGAACGGTTGGGTCCAGCGCCGCCGAGACCATGGCGCCTTGATCTTCATCGACCTGCGGGACCGGACCGGCATGGTCCAGGTCGTCTTTGACTCCGACGAGGCGGCGGCGATTTTCCAGAAGGCCGAGCAGGTCCGTAGCGAGTACGTGATCGCGGTCCGTGGCAAGCTGGTCAACCGGGCGCCAGAGGCGGTCAACCCGAACATGGCCACCGGCACCTTTGAGATCCGGGCGACTGAACTGGCGATCCTCAACGCTGCGAAGACCCCGCCCTTCTACATTCAAGACGATGTGGATGTCGATGAACTGGTCCGGCTGAAGTACCGCTACCTCGACCTGCGCCGCCCGGAGATGCAGCGGAACCTGATCCTCCGTCACCGGGTGACCAAGTCGACCCGCGACTTCTTCGATGCGCACAAGTTCATCGAAATTGAGACCCCGATGCTGACCAAGTCGACCCCCGAGGGCGCCCGTGACTACCTGGTCCCCTCCCGGGTCAACCCCGGCAAGTTCTACGCCCTGCCCCAGTCGCCACAGCTCTTCAAGCAGCTCTCCATGGTCGCTGGTTTGGAGCGGTATGTGCAGATCGTCCGCTGCTTCCGCGACGAGGACCTGCGGGCCGACCGGCAGCCGGAGTTCACCCAGATCGACGTCGAGATGTCCTTCGTCGAGCGGGACGATGTTCTCGGGCTCATGGAGCAGTTGGTCGCCAAGGTCTTCAAGGAGGCCCTGGATATCGACCTGAAGTCGCCCTTCCGGCGCATGTCCTACGCCGAAGCGATGGAGAAGTACGGCTCGGACAAGCCCGACCTCCGCTTCGGCATGGAGTTTGTCAACATCGGCGATATTGCGGCGGAGTGCGGCTTCGGTGTCTTCAAGGGCGCCGTTGAGGCCGGGGGCCAGGTGAAGGGGATCAACGCCAAGGGCTGCGGCGGATACTCCCGCAAGCAGATCGATGAGCTGACCGACCTGGTCAAGAGCTTTAAGGCGAAGGGGCTGGCCTATATCGCAATCAGCGAGAGCGGCGAGCTGAAGTCCACCTTCACCAAGTTCCTGACCGAGGCGCAGACCGCCGAGCTGGTCTCCCGGCTCGACGGCAAGCCCGGCGACCTGCTCCTCTTCGTGGCCGACCAGCCCGCCGTCGTGGCGGCGGCCCTGGGCGCCCTTCGCCTGGAGATGGGCAACCGGCTTGGCCTGCGCAAGGCAGACGACTTCAACCTGCTCTGGGTGGTCGACTTCCCGCTCCTGGAGTGGGACGAGGAGGAGTCCCGCTTCGTGGCGGTCCACCACCCGTTCACCTCGCCCCACCCGGAGGACCTGGCGACCGTCTTCAAGGAGGGCGCCACTCGCGAGGAGCTGGCGGCGGTCCGGGCCAACGCTTACGACCTGGTGCTGAACGGGACAGAGTTGGGCGGCGGCTCGATCCGAATCTACCAGCGCCATCTCCAGAACCGTATGTTTGAGCTGCTGGGCTTCGGTGCCGAGGAGGCGCAGGCCAAGTTTGGCTTCCTGCTGGACGCCTTCGAGTACGGTGCTCCGCCCCATGGCGGGATCGCCTTCGGTCTGGACCGGTTCGTCATGCTCCTGGCTGGCCGGCAGTCGATTCGCGACGTGATCGCCTTCCCCAAGACGGCCAAGGCGACCGACCTCATGACCGAGGCCCCGGGCGATGTGGCCGAGAAGCAGCTGCGCGAGCTCCATATCAAGTCCACCATTTAGGAGGATGACAGCATGGCTGAGGTCCGGATTCGCATGGCCCGCGTCGGAGATGCAGAGGCATTCTGCGAGATTATGACCCAGCCGGCTGTCTACGTCGGGACGCTGCAGTTGCCGCATCAGACCCCCGAGGCCTGGCGGAAACGGCTGGAGGGGAATGATCCAAACTTCGACTACCAGCTGGTGGCCGAGGTTGACGGAAAGGTGGTCGGTCTCGCCGGGATCTTCCGAGGGCGCCGCCCCCGGGTCCTTCACCTGGGCGACCTTGGGATCTCGGTCCACGAGGCGTACCAGGGCAAGGGGGTCGGCAGGGCGCTCATGGCCGCCCTGCTCGACGCCGCCGACAACTGGCTGAACCTGGTGCGGGTAGAGCTTGAGGTCTACGCCGACAACGAGCGGGCGATCAAGCTTTACGAGTCCTTCGGCTTCCAGCACGAGGGGCGCAAGCGCATGCACGCCTTCCGGGGCGGGCAGTATGTCGATTCCCTGGTCATGGGCCGGATTCGTCCCGGCGCCCAATAAAGCGGATGCCCCCCTGCTGGCTAGCGCCTGGCAGGGGGGCTCTTCTGTGGGACCACAGGGGTCGATCAGACTGAGCGACGGCGACCGGGGGTGAAGCGGACCGGCAGGGAGAGAAAGCCGTGGTTCAGGCTGACCGGCACGGGGGGCAGCGGGCTCTCGTCTACACGAGCCAGGTCTTGCAGCCGCTCCATAACAGCGGATAGGGCGATCCGTCCCTCCAGTCGGGCCAGCACCGCCCCCAGGCAGTAGTGAATCCCGTGGCCGAACCCGAGGTGTGGGTTGGGGTTGCGGGTCACGTCAAACCGCTCGGGATCGGTGAAGACCGCCTCGTCCCGGTTGGCGGAGCCGATCATCGCCATGACGGGCGTGCCCGCCTTGATCAGGTGACCGCCAATCTCCCGATCTACCGCGGCCAGGCGGGGAATTCCCTGGGCCGCCCCGCGGTAGCGCATGGTCTCCTCCACCGCCCCGGGGATCAGCGCCGGGTTCTGGCGGAGCAGAGCGAACTGGTCGGGGTTCTCCAGGAGGCAGAGGATCGTGTTGCCGATCAGGTGGGTGGTGGTCTCGTTGCCGGCGGCCATCAGAATCATGGCGTTGTTGACCACCTCGTGCTCCATGAGGCGAACGCCGTCGATCTCGGCGGTGGCCAGGCGGCTGATCAGGTCAGGACCCGGGTGCTTCACCCGCTCCCGGTAGACCTCGGTGAAGAACGCCCGCATCTCCATGAACGAGGCGTCAATGTCGGGCCGGGGGGTGGTGTCTCCTGTCACCAACTGCTGGGTGGCCTCTACCAGGTGCTGGGACCAGAGCTTGAACTTCTCGCGCTGGGCAAAGGGAACACCGAGCATGTCGGCGATCACGCGCACCGGAAGCGGCACGGCGAGGTCGGTGACCAGGTCGCACTCACCCCGCTCAACCACCTCGTCAATCAAGCTGTGGGCGATCTGTGTAATGCTCTGCTCCATCTCGGCGATCACCCTCGGGGAGAAGGCCTTGTTCATGAGGGCTCGCATCTGGGTATGGCGGGGTTGATCAATGGTATTGACGGTATCTGACAGTGAGCGCACATCAGAGAAGCCGTCCGCCATTCGATTGATAAAGCCGGCGTGATCATCCAGGATCGCCTTTACCTCGGCGTAGCGGTATACCAGCCAGATCCCCTGTTCCTGGTGGAAGAAGACCGGGTTCTGCTGGCGCATGTGGGCGTACATCGTGAACGGGTTCCGGAGCAGTTCTGTCGGTACAGACATCGTGTTCGCTCTCCCTCTCGTTTGTGAATGGATCAGGCGAATGCTAGCTCAGCCGGCGGGATCCGGGTGTGAACCGTAGCTTGAGGGAGCGAACCCCGTGCACCAGGGTGCTGGGAATCGGGGTTAGGGGTGCGCTGTCCGCTCGCTGCACGTTCTGCAGCCGCTCCAGCAGTGCGGTGAAGCCAATCCGGCCCTCCAGCCGGGCCAGCACAGCGCCCAGGCAGAAGTGAATGCCGTGGCCGAAGGCGATGTGCGGATTCGGATTCCGGGTGATATCCAGCCGGTCGGGATCCGCAAAGACAGACTCGTCCCGGTTGGCTGAGCCGACAAAGGCCAGGACACGCTGCCCCGCCTTGATCGTATAGCCGCCGATCTCAGCGTCGGCCGCACAGGCCCGGAGAATCGCCTGCGACGGGGAGCGGAAGCGGAGCATCTCCTCCACGGCACTGGGCATGAGGGCGGGGTTCAGGCGGAGCAACGCAAGCTGGTCCGGGTGCTCCAGAAGGCTCAGCATGCCATTGCCCAGCAGGTTGGTGGTGGTCTCGTTGCCCGCGACCATGAGCAGAATGCAGCTCGCGATCACCTCCTGGTCGCTCAGCCGTTCCCCGTCGACCTCGGCCGTGGCCAGGCGGCTAACCAGATCAGGGCCAGGGCGCTCAGCCCGCTCCTTCGCCAGCTGGGCGAAGTAGGCGTTCATTGCGGCCATGGAGGCCTCAATCTCGGGCTTGGGCGAGAAGTCGCCGTTGACCAGCGACTCGACCGACTCGACCAGGTGCTGCGACCACTGCTTGAACTCCTCCCGCCGGGCGTAGGGAATCGCCATCATGTCGGCGATCACCCGGACCGGCAGCGGCACGGCAAAGTCGGCGATCAGATCCATCTCACCCGACTCGATCACCTGGTCGAGCAGCTCGTGGGCGACCTGAGTGATCTGCTCCTCCATGTCGGCGATCGCCTTGGGGGAGAAGGCCTTGCTGACCAGGGCCCGCAGTTGGGTGTGGCGGGGCGGATCCATGGTGTTGATCGATTCGGCCAGGGAGCGCTCAGCCGGCATCTCCATGACGGGGCGGTTGGAGAAGTGGGTGTGGTCGTTGAGGATCGCTTTGACATCCTGGTACCGATAGATCAGCCAGACGCCCTGGTCAGGCTGAAAGAGCACGGGGCTGTACTGACGCATCTGCGCGTAGACAGGGAACGGGTTCAGGAGAAGCTCCGCAGCCATGTGACACGACCTTTCTCTAAATTGTGGGTGTAGGGGGACCGGCGCACCGTTCCGCTCGTGAATCGTGCGAGCCGGTGACCTGGGCAGAGCATAACACCCGGCCTTGCCCACGGTCAGGAGGCGCCTCTCCTGATCGAGTCGGGAAATTCTCCGGGAAGCACCGGTGGGGGTGCGGTGGCGTCCGGCCGAATATCCTGAGGAGAGGAGGGTGATCAACATGTTCCTCTCCCTGTTGGACCTCTTGCAGCAGCAGGGCGGATGGCCGCCCCTGCCGTCGCCCTCGCTCCCAGCGCCCGAATGGAGGGAGGAGGGAGGAGCGCTCGTTCTGCGACTCCACCTGCCCGGTATTGACCCCAGGTCGGTCCAGGTGCAGGTGGCGGAGAGCCGTCTCACCCTGGCCGGCCAGCAGACCCACGAGGAGCGGGTCGAGGGGCAGAACTTCAGGCGGTACAGCGCCTCGTACGGCGCCATTTCTCGGAGTGTTGGCCTGCCGGCCCGAGTGGTGCCGCGTGAGACCCGCACCGCCTGGTTGCCTGGGGAGATCCTGGAGATCCGTCTGCGCAAGGCGTGAGAACACGAACGCCCCCGCTCCTGCGAGCGGGGGCGCAACGATCAGGGTGAACAGGTGGGCGAGGGCGGCGCCTCCAGGAAGTCCCGCATGGCCAGGCAGTCCCGCACCAGGGCGGTGACCTCCGCCTCGCTCATGAGATAGAGGTGGGCCACCTGGTTCCGCCACTCCCGGACCTTGTGGAACGACTGGATTCGATCATCTGGCACGTCGGGCCGGATCTCCTTGAAGATCTCGATCAGGCTCCAGAAGGAGGTGTGCCCGAGCATGTGCTCGGCGGAGTTGCCCTCACGGGCATCCCGCCGGTGCTCCTCTTCCGCCCGGCTGCGCAGATCTGGCCGGACATGCGGCCACCAGTCCGGCCCGTACTGCTCGCTGTAGGCCTCTGCCACCACCTTGCGCAGCAAGAGCTCCACCTCGGCAACCAGCAGGCTCGGTCGGGCGACGCGGAGCACGTCCCAGTAGGTAATGATCCCGGCGAGACGGCCATTCTCTGCGACGATCAGCAGTGAGTCAGCGGCCTGCAGCGCCAGCAGCACCTCTGACAGGGGAGCCTCCGGACCCAAGAGGCAGGGCAGCGCCGATGCCAGTTCGCCAACGGACGCAGCAGTCCGGCCCTCAAGCAAGGCGCGACGGACCCCGTGATCGGTCAGCAGACCGATCGGTCGATCCGCCTCCATGACCGGGACCTGGTGGAATCCGCCCTCGTCCATGATTCGGACCGCCGCCGCCAGATCGCTGTCGCTCGGCACCGTGCGGACCTGCCGGGTCATGAGATCCGCCGCGTACATTTTGTCTCTCACGACAACACCTCCCAATTACCACCATTCTTGCTTTGTGTTGGATATTCCTTCCACTTGCCGCGCAATCTCTCCAGCTTGTCAAGCCCTTGCGTTTGCCTGATCAGCTTGCTATCATGAAAACCGTAGGAACCGCACATGCTAACAGCACTCCCGACCATGTGCGTGATCACCGGTACGAAATGACCTAACATCATTGAGAATGGGAGCCCAATCTCCCGCAGTGGCCTGAACGCCCCCCACAGCTTCGCTGTCGGCCAGGGGACTCAGAAAGCTTGGGATCGGGCACCCACCTGCGTAGAGCAGGTTCATTCTCTACCGGACACACGGCATGGTGGGGCAGCGTTACAAAAGGAGGGCATCGCTTCGCAAGAGGCGGTGCTCTCTTTTTGGTTTCGGCTTGGCTTTACACCATAGCCAATGGTTGGGTACAATAGAGGTCGCAACGGGTCTCGTTACACATGAAGGAGGATGAGCTGTGGCCAGTGATAAGGTCCTGACTTTTACCGGCAGCAACTGGGCCGCTGAGGTGGAGAACTCGGCTACGCCCGTGTTGGTTGATTTTTGGGCGGTCTGGTGTGGACCGTGCCGCATGATCGCTCCAATCGTTGAGGAACTTGCCAACGACTATGCTGGCAAGCTCAAGGTCGGCAAGCTGAATGTGGACGAGAACACCAACGTGGCCGCCAAGTACGGCGTTATGTCGATCCCGACCCTGCTGATCTTCCGGCACGGGCAGCCGGTGGAGCGGATCGTTGGCTTCCAGCAGAAGAAGGAGCTGGCCGCCAAGATCGACCGGGTGCTGGGCTAATTCCATAGATCGAGAGCGGTCCCAGGCGGGACCGCTCTTTTGCATCCATCAGCAGGCTAAAGGACTGCGCACGGAGAATCTTCTAGAGGCGAAAGATCTATGAAGGAGCCGATGGCGATGAAGTTGATTGATCTGCGTAGCGATACGGTGACCAGGCCGACGCAGGAGATGCGCCGGGCGATGTTCGAAGCAGAGGTCGGCGATGATGTCTACGGCGAGGACCCCACGGTCAACCGCCTGGAGCGGACGGCTGCTGCCATGCTGGGCAAGGAGGCGGCGCTCTTCGTCCCGACCGGTACCCAGGGCAACCAGGTCGCCATTCTGACCCACACCAGGCGGGGCGACGAGGTGATCGTGGAGGCCGAGAGCCATGTCTTCTACTACGAGGTGGCGGGTATCGCGGCGCTAGCCGGTGCCCAGACCCGCACCGTGGCGGGCAACCGGGGCGCCATGGAGCCTGCGGCGGTCAAGGCGGCCATTCGCACCCCCAATGTGCACTTCCCGACGACGGCCCTCGTCTGCGTGGAGCAGACCCACAACCGGGCTGGTGGCTGCATTGTCCCCATGGAGAATATCAGGGCGGTGGCGGCCGTCGCCCATGAGGCCGGAATCCCCGTCCATATGGATGGCGCCCGCGTCTTCAACGCCGCTGTGGCCCTGGGGCTGCCCGTCAGCGAGGTGGTCGCCCCGGTCGACTCGGTCATGTTCTGCCTCTCCAAGGGGCTGGCCGCCCCGGTCGGCTCCATGCTGGTGGGCTCGGCAGAGTTTATCGCCAGGGCCCGGCGGAACCGGAAGCTCCTGGGCGGGGGCATGAGGCAGGCGGGTGTCCTTGCCGCCGCTGGCCTGGTCGCCCTGGAGTCGATGGTGAACCGGCTGGCCGAGGATCACGCCAACGCCCAGACCCTGGCCAAGGGGCTCCTGGCGATCGACGGCTTGACCGTCGATCTGGAGACGGTCCAGACCAATATGGTGATGTTCGATGTGCTCGACCCCCGGTGGGACGGCGAGCTCCTGGCCGGCGCCCTCTCAAAGGCCGGCATCCTCTGTGGCGCCACCGGTCCCCGGCGAGTCCGGCTCGTCACCCATAAGGATGTGGCGACCAGCGATATCCCCGAGGCGCTGGAGCGGATCGCAGCGGTGGTCCCGGCTGGTCCCGGGGCCTCGGGCGAGCGGAGGACCTACTAGGGAGCAGAACGGCGCCGGCAGAGAACGCCGGCGCCGTTCGCTTTAGGGGGTACCAGCCGCAGGATAGTTCCGGCTGATCGCGGCGAGTGCCGGAGAGTAGACCAGCCGGCCACTCTGTCCCGGCGGGTAGAGGTAGACATAGCTTTCATCATTGCCGGTGCAGGAGCGGCCGCCTTCCGGTGACTCCCTGCAGACCCAGGCAAGGAAGACGGAGGCGTTGCCTGACTCCATCTCCAGGAGGAGCCCCTGCCCGTAGGGCGGCATGGGCGGCATAAGGTCCGGGCGAACGGCCGGGATCGCCTCCTGCCAGGCGGTGACCAGGCCATCGATCACCTGGGCGCCCGCCGGGTCGCTGCGCTCAAAGGTCAGGTAGTCCAGGTTCTTGTAGTTCCGGCCCGCCCGTTTCACACTGCGGACCTGCTCCGCCGGCAACGCCGCGATCGGCGCAGGCGGCTGAGCCAGCCCGGAAATGGTGACCGTCTGTGATTCATCGTCCCAGTCGACGGTCGCTCCCAGCGCCTCGGCCACGAAGCGGAGAGGCACCAGCGTCCGGCCATCGACCACCCGCGGCGCCACGTCCAGGCCGAGGGCGGGTTCGACACGCCCCACCTCCAGGCTGACGCTCCTGGTGCCGCTGGTTGCGGTCACCCGGTCATCCGCCGGGTGGTACTGGACCTGCCAGCCATAGAACTCCGCCAGCCAGCGGAAGGGGACCAGCACCCGCCCATCGGTCTGCAGGGGCGGGAGATCAAAGCCAAGATAGTGACCGTCGGCGATCACGTGAATCGGCCCGCCCCCTGCGGCGGCAGCGGCCGGCAGGACGAGTGCAAGGATCAGGAAGAGCATGAACATGGCTCTTCGCATCGGATCACCTCCCTACGTGATTGGACCCGCATGCTCGTGCCGGGGTTTCACATCTGCTATACTGTACGGGAGATTCCTAACGAGATGGATGTGGCCTGCGTGACAGAGATCGAGAACCGGTTGAGATTGATCGCCACCGCTCCCATGGGGCTGGAGGCGTTGGTGGCCCGCGAGTTGAAGGACCTGGGCTACACGGAGCAGATGGTCGAGAATGGCAAGGTCTGGTTCCTGGCCGATGAGGCCGCCATCGCTCGGGCCAACCTCTGGCTCCGGACCGCCGACCGTGTGCTGGTTGAGATGGGCGAGTTCCCCGCCACCACCTTCGAGGAGCTGTTCGAGGGGGTGAAGGCGCTGCCCTGGGAGGAGTGGATCCCGGAGGATGGCCGCTTTGTCATTGAGGGGCGCTCCCGCAACTCCCAGCTCTCCTCGGTGCCAGCCTGCCAGAAGATCACCGAGAAGGCGGTGGTCGAGCGGCTGAAGCAGCGCTACCCGGTCGACTGGTTTCCCAAGACCGGCGCCCGCTACACGATCGAGGTTTCGCTGCTCAAGGACATGGCGACGATCACCCTGGACACCACCGGGGCAGGGCTACATAAGCGCGGCTACCGGAAGCTGACAGCCGAGGCTCCGATCAAGGAGACGCTGGCGGCCGCCATGATCCTGCTCTCCCGCTGGCACCCGGAGCGCCCCTTCCTCGATCCGTGCTGCGGCTCGGGCACAATTCCGATCGAGGCGGCGCTGATCGCCCACAACCTGGCGCCTGGCCTGCATCGCACCTTTGATGCCGAGGCCTGGGGCCGCCTGCCCACCTCGCTCTGGGCGCAGGCCCGGGAGGAGGCCCACGACCTCGCCAACTACGATCGCCAGGTCCAGATCTTCGGCTCCGACGTGAATGCGGAGGTCCTGGAGCTGGCGCAGCACCACCTGCGGGCCGCAGGCCTCTCCCGGTCGGTCACCCTGGAGCGGAAGGCGCTGCAGAAGGTGGATCTCGACCTGCACTACGGCTACGTGGTCACCAACCCGCCCTACGGCGAGCGGCTGGGCGAGCGGGATGCCGTGGAGGAGCTGTACCGGGATATGGGCCGGATGGCCAAGCAACGGCTCCGGGACTGGTCGATCTTCGTGATCACCGCCCACAAGGGGTTCGAGAAGCTGTACGGCCGACCGGCGGACAAGAAGCGGAAGCTATACAACGGCCGGATCGAGACCGACCTCTACATGTACCACGGCCCGTACCACGCTCGTCCCGTTCCCCACGCCGAGGGCGGGCACGAGTAAGCAGAGCGGTCAGGAGGTGTCCCAGTGGACCTCTTTGGATACGCAGCCCAGCAGCAACTGGCCCAGTCCGCCCCCCTCGCCGCCCGCATGCGGGCCCAGACGCTGGATGAGTACGTCGGGCAGGATCACCTGATCGGCCCCGGCAAGTTCCTGCGCCGGGCGCTGGAGGCCGGACAGCTCCCCTCCTGCATCCTCTTCGGGCCGCCCGGCACGGGCAAGACCACCCTGGCCCGCCTGTCCGCCGGCATGGTCAACGCCCACTTCGAGCAGTTGAATGCTGTCACCTCCGGCGTGCCGGATATCCGCCGGATCGTGGAGGAGGCCCGCTCCCGCATGGGGCAGTATGGCCGCCGGACGATCGTCTTTATCGATGAGATCCACCGCTGGCGCAAGGATCAGCAGGATGCGCTCCTCCCTCACGTGGAGGAGGGGCTGATCACCCTGATCGGCGCCACCACCAACAACCCGCTGGTCTCGGTCAACGCCCCGCTCATCTCCCGGACCCGGATCTTTGAGTTGAAGTCCCTGACCGATGGGGATATTCGCATGTTGCTGGAGCGGGCGCTCACCCTGCCCGGCCGGGGTTTGGGCAACTTCAATGCCACGGTGGATGATGCGGCCATGGAGCACCTTGTCCGGACATCGTCTGGCGATGCGCGCACGGCGCTCAACGCCCTGGAGCTGGCGGTCACCCTCACCCCGCTGGATCCCGAAGGGCGGCGGCACGTGACCCTGGAGACGGCGGAGGAGGCCCTGCTGAAGCGGGCGGTGGTCTACGATCACGATGGAGACGAGCACTACCATGTGGCATCAGCCCTGATCAAGTCGATCCGCGGCTCCGACCCGGATGCCGCGATCTACTGGCTGGCGCGGATGATCTACGCTGGCGAGGACCCGCGGTTTATCGCCCGCCGGCTGGTGATCTCTGCGGCGGAGGATATTGGCCTGGCCGACCCCACGGCCCTTCCCCTGGCGGAGGCGGCAGCTCGGGCCGTGGAGTTTATCGGCATGCCCGAGGGCCGAATCCCCCTGGCTGAGGTAGCGATCTACCTGGCCTGCGCCCCCAAGTCGAACACCGCCTACAACGCAATCAACAAGGCGCTGGCCGAGGTGGGGCGGGAGCGGACACCCCCGGTGCCCAACCACCTGAAAGATACCGGCTTCGGCTCAGGCGAGCGGCTGGGTTACGGCAAGGGGTACCTCTACCCGCACGACTTCCCGGCTGGCTGGGTGGCCCAGCGCTACCTGCCCGAGGGCGTCCACGGCCCCTTCTGGGAGCCGGGGAACCGGGGCCGGGAGGATGTCCTGCAGCGGGTTCTGCGGGAGCGGCGGGCGGTGCCCCCGCATGAGAACCGGCCGGCAAAGTAAAGACGTGAGCACCCCGACGACCGGGGTGCTCGTTTTCATTGGCCGGCCCGGAACCCTGGGGCCCTTGATAACGCCGTCGTACACTCAGTGTAGGCCTGGTGTATGCATGGTGTATCCCTGGTGTATGGATGGTGTACCCCCAGTGTATGCATGGTGTACCCCACGTGTACGGTGGGCCTTCTGTCCGACTATGGGCACGGGAAGAATACGAGGGCAGACAGGGCAGAATGCTAAGGCTATCCTGGTGATCCACCGGCCTGCCGCCGTGGAAGGAGGAACCCTGTCGCCATGCTGATCGCTCTTGACCTCGGCACTACCTCCTGCCGGGCGATCCTCTTCGACTTGCACGGTCAGGTGCTGGCCCAGGCGAGCCGGACCTACCCCCTGGCGACCCCGCACCCCGGCTTCGCCGAGCAGGACCCCGCTGAACTGATCGCCGCCGCCGAGGCGGTGGTGCCGGAGGCGATCGCTCGGGCCGGGGTCGAGCCGGGGCAGGTCCTCGGCCTCAGTCTCTCCACCCACATGCACAGCCTGCTGCTGGTCGGCCCTGGCGGGGAGTTCCTGACCCCGGTGATCACCTGGGCCGACGGTCGCTCCGCCCCCCAGGCGGAGGCGATGCGCGCCCGCCCCGACTGGCTGGACCTCTACCAGCGGAACGGCTGTCCCCCACACGCCATGTACCCACTGTACAAGCTACAGTGGCTCCAGGCCCACCAGCCCGGCCTCGTTCAGCGGGCCGTCAAGGTGACAGGGATCAAAGAGGTGCTACTCCACCGCTGGAGCGGGGAGTGGGCGACCGACTACTCCGTGGGCACCGCCAGTGGCCTGGTCAACCTGCACCGACTGGCATGGGACGAGTGGGCGCTAGAGCTGGCTGGCGTCCGGCCGGATCAGCTGCCACCCCTCTGCGAACCGACTCGGTCCTTGCCCCTGACCAGCGGCAGGGTGGGGCTCCGCTCTGGCACCCCGATCATCGTAGGTGCGGGCGATGGCCTGCTCTCCTCGTTGGGCAGCGGGGCGATTGAGCCTGGCGTCCTGGCCGCCATGGTGGGGACCAGCGGCGCCCTGCGGGCCCCCGTATCCAGGCCGACGCCCGACCCGCAGGGGCGGCTCTGGTGCTACTACCTGGCGAAGGAGCGCTGGATCCTGGGCGGCGCCCTGAACAACGGCGGCATCGCCCTGCGCTGGTTCCGCGACACCTTCTACCCCGGGGAACCCGAGTACGACCGCCCCCTCGCCGATGCCGCCACGGCGCCCGTCGGCTCCCACTCGCTGCTCCTCCTGCCCTACTTCGCGGGCGAGCGCTCCCCCGGCTTCAACAGCCTGGCCCGGGCTGTCTGGTTCGGGCTGGGGCTGGAGCACACTCGGGCGGACATGGCCCGCTCTGTGCTGGAGGCGGTGGCCTACCGGCTCTACAGTGTGCTGGGCCCGATTGAAGAGGTGGTCGGCCCGGCGCGGGAGATCCGGGCCACGGGCGGCTTCGCCCGCTCTGACTTCTGGCTGCAGATCTGTGCGGACCTCTTCGGCCGGCCCCTCACCGTCCCGGCGCAGACCGAGGGCTCTGCCCTCGGCGCCCTGGCCCTCGGCCTGGTCGGCCTCGGCCTCGCCGACGACCTGAGCGCCGTCCACCGGCTGGTCCAGCCCGGCCGGCGGCTGGAGCCGGACCTCGCCAACCACGAGCACTACGCCGAGCTGTACGCCCTCTACCAGCAGGTCTCCCAGTCGCTGCAGCCCCACTTCCGCACCCTGGCCCAACTCCGCTCCGGAAAGGACGTGACCCCGTGACCACCCAGCGATACGGCATCGTCGGCCTCGGCAAAATGGGCGGCAGCCTGGCCCGCAACCTGGTCAAGGCGGGCGGCAAGGCCGTGGTCTTCGATCTGAACCCCGCCAGCGTGGCGGAGCTGACCGACCCGGGGATCATCGGAGCGCAGAGTCTCCCGGACCTGGCCGCCAGTCTCCCCGCCCCACGCATCATCTGGATCATGGTGCCGGCCGGCAACCCGGTGGATGGCGTCATTGACCAACTCCGCCCGCACCTGGCCCCAGGCGACCTCCTGATCGATGGCGGCAACTCCAACTACCGGGACTCGATCCGGCGGGCCGCCGCCCTCAAGGCCAGCGGTATCCACTACCTCGACTGCGGCTCCAGCGGCGGCATGGAGGGGGCGCTGAACGGCCTCTGCCTCATGGTCGGCGGGGAGGAGTCCGCCTTCCGGCTGGCGGAGCCCCTCTTCCGGGCGATCGCCATGGAGGGCGGCTACGCCCACGTGGGGGAGAGCGGGGCGGGCCACTTCGTGAAAATGGTCCATAATGCAATCGAGTACGGCATGCTCCAGGCGATCGGTGAGGGCTTTGAACTGCTGGAGAGCGGCCCCTACGAGGTTGACCACCAGCAGGTGGCCCGCCTCTGGAATCACGGCAGCGTGATCCGCTCCTGGCTGATCGAACTGGCCGCCCGGGCCTTCGCCAACGACCCCGACCTGAGCCGGATCAGCGGCGAGGTGGGTGGCGGCTCCACCGGGTTCTGGGCGATCGAGGAGGCCAACCGGTTCGGGGTGCCCCTGCCCGCAATCGCCGCCGCCTACATGATGCGCCTCCGCTCCCGCCAGCCCGACTCCTTCCAGGGCAAGGTTGTCGCCGCCCTGCGCCGGGAGTTCGGCGGCCACGCCGTGGTGAAGACCAAATGAGAGCCGCCATCGGGGCGGCTCTTTTCGTTTGGTGGGCCTTGCCGGTCGCGATCTGTTCGATTATCATCGACACGATTGCTTACCCACGAGTTGGTCACCAGCCCGGCTCCCGGCGCCCAGCTTCAGCAGTACGTCGTCGAAGACGAGTAGGAGGCCTCTCTATGCCGTATACCCTTCGCCCCGCGATCTACCCCGATGACTATCCCCCGATCGTGGCCCTGATCAACGCCGTGAGCATGAAGCCCACCACCGTCGCTGACCTGGCCGATGGCGACCAGGAGTTTCCCGAGGGGTCGGTCCTCCACCGGACCGTCGCGGTGGATGAGCGCGGGCAGGTGGTCGGCCTCGCTGAGGCATACCGCTTCCCGAATACGAAGAGCGGCAAATTCTACGTGGCCGCGATCGTGGAGGAGGGCCACCGCAGGAGGGGACTGGGCTCGACCCTGCTGGCCCACCTGGAGCGCTTCGTGGCGGGCCACGGTGCCACCCAACTGACCGGCTACGTGCGGGACGACGATTCCGCCTCCCTCGCCTACGTGAATGGCCGAGGCTACCAGACCGAGCGTCACGGCTTCGTCTCCGCCCTGGACCTGGGCACCTGGAACCCGGACCCGTTTGTGAATGTGCTCCCAGCGGTGAAGGCGAGCGGAATCCGCCTCTTCCCCATGGCGGATGAGCCCGGCGAGGGCACGGCGCAGAAGCTCTATGAGCTCATGTCCCGGACCATGGTGGATATCCCCGGGTACGAGGCGAGCCAGTTCATGTCCTTTCAGACCTGGAGCGGCTGGGTCCTGAAACACTCGGGCGTCGAGAACGTGCTCATTGCAGCGGATGGCGACCGGTTTGTCGGGGTCTCGATCATGAACAGCGAGGGCGATGAACTCTACACCTCCCATACGTCGGTGGAGGGGGCGTACCGCGGGCGGCGGATCGCACTGGCCCTGAAACTGGCAGCGATCGACGTGGCCAGGCAGCGACAGGTGACCCGCATGACCACCGGCAACGACTCGCTCAACCAGCCGATCCTGGCTGTTAACCGGAAGCTGGGGTACCAGCCGTTGGTCGGCGAGTACGAGGTGGTGAAGCGCCACAACTGATGCAACCTTTGGCACAAAGGGTGGATTTCGCGGCCCAGCCTGCTATGGTACGCTCAGTCTGAGCAAGCTAACCAGAGCGAAGGGGGATGGTCGAATGGCTCAATCTGTGGCAGAGGTCAGCCGTGAGGCGCTGGAGCAGGCGGTCATGCGGTTCTTCCACATGTGCAACACCCACTGTCCGGGCAACCTGGCCCCGCTTATGACGCCCGATGTAGAGCTTCGGGCCGACCGGGAGGCGAGGGGGCAGGAGGCGGTCAACGCTTACTTTGTCGAGCTTTGGGAGGGCTACCCTGAGTTGACCTTCTCGGTCGAGAACCTCCTGGTCGACGGGAGTTCCGCCGTCGCCGAGGTCTCCTACAGCCATGGCCCTGGGGGAGCGGGCGACCGGTGCATTGTCATGCAGTTCAAGGGGAGCCTGATCCGCCGGATGCGCAGCTACTAGCAGGGCAATCGTCGAGCCCCCCACCAGGAGCGGTGGGGGGCTCGGCTTTAGTATTGGGGCGCCAGCTTCTTCCGCCCGCGCAGGTAGCGGTCGGCGTTGATTGCGGCGAGGGCGCCATCGGCGGCGGAGATCACCGCCTGCTTCACGACCGTCTTGCGCACATCGCCGGCGGCAAAGACCCCCTCGACCGGGGTGGCCATGGTTTCATCCACCACCATGAAGCCGGCCTCATCCACCGGGATCTCGTCGCCCAGGAAGGTGGTGCCGGGGGCGCCGCCGCCCACGTAGAGGAAGAGGGCGCCCACCTCCCACCGCTCCTCGCCACTGGGGGTGGCCACACGGATTGCCTGCAGCCCACCGTTCTCCGAGGGGATCACCTCCAGCAGCTTGTGCCTGGGGTAGACCTGGACGCTCTCCGGCAGTGACTTCAGCTCCTCCGGGGTGACACCGATCAGCTTGTCGCTGGGGAAGAGGAGCCGGATCTTGGCGGCGAAGCCGCTGAGCAGGGAGACCTCCTCGACCGCCTCGGCGTTGTCGCCGTAGACTACGACCTCCTTGCCCCGGGTGAAGGCGCCATCGCAAATGGCACAGTAGCTCACCCCACGCCCCTCTAGCTCCAGCTCCCCTGGAATCTTCCCCTTGCGGGCCCGGGCGCCGGTCGCGACGATCACGGAACGCGAACGGAAGGTGCCCAGCCCGGTTTCGATCTCCTTCTCGGTGCCCGTCAGCCGTGCCTTCAGCACGGTGGCCTGCAGGAAGGTCGCCCCCTGGGAGGCGGCGTGGCGCTGCATCATGGTGAGCAGGTCGGTTCCCGAGGCGCCGGGAATGCCGGGGTAGTTTTCCACCTCCCGGGCGATGGCCAGGGCGCCGGTGCCCGGCGCCCGGTCCAGCACCAGGACGGAGTGCCCCGCCCGGGCGGCGTAGAGGGCTGCGCTGGCGCCGGCAGGACCGGCCCCGATAATCGTGACATCCCAGAGTTTCTTGGTATCGGCCTCTTTCACGAAGACGGATGCGGGAGCATCGGGGGCGTCTGCTGGGGGCGTCGCAGGGTCGGCGGGGGCGGGTGCAGGTGCTCCGGCGCCGAGCTTTTCCAGCACCGCCTTCATTCGGTTCGGGCGGTAGCCCACGATCGTCTCGTCGCCGAGGAAGAGGGCAGGTACCCCGAAAATGCCGTACTTGGCCAGTTCGTCCAGCCAGGCCGGCTCCTTCAGGATATCCCGCTCCTCGTAGGGGACGCCCTGTTCGGTCAGGAACTGCTTGATCTTCGCACAGTATTCGCAGCCGGTCGATGTGTAGAGTGTTGCCTTGGTCATGGATAGCCTCCTCATCCCCCTTACCGTAGCCAAACGGGTGGGGGGAGTATACGGGGGCGCGCAAAGGCCCGCCGTACATGGCGGGCCGGTGGGGATCATGCAAGCGGGTCCGGCAGAGTCCGGCAGGGTCCGGCAAAGCGCCGGCAGAGTCCGGCAAAGCGCCGGCAGGCTCCGGCAAAGCGCCGGCAGGCTCCAGCAAAGCGTCGGCAGGCTCCAGCAAAGCGCCGGCAGGCTCCAGCAAAGCGCCGGCAGGCTCCGGCAGAGTCCAGCAAAGCGCCGGCAGCGCCCGCCCTAGCGAAGCGTCACCAGGCCATCAACCGCGATAACGCCCTGCTCGTGGGCAATCAGCGGGTTCAGGTCCAGCTCACCCAGCTGCGGCCAGTTGGCGACCAGCTGCGAGATCGCAACCAGCGTCCGGGCCAGCGCCTTCAGATCGACCGGGGGCTTTCCCCGCACCCCGGTCAGCAGGGGATACCCCTTCAGCTCCTGGAGCATGAGCAAAGCCTGCTCCTCGCTGACAGGGGCGAGCCGGAAGGTCACATCCTTCATGACCTCGGTGAAGATCCCTCCCACCCCGGTCATGATCACCGGTCCGAAGGAGCGGTCATGCAGACCGCCCACGATCAACTCCACACCAGAAGGCGCCATGCGCTGGATCAAGACCCCATCGATCCGGGCGTCGGACTTGTAGCTCCGCCCATTCGCCAGCACCTCGGCGCAGGCGGCAGACGCCTCCAGCGGTCCCTCCACATTTAGCCGAACACAGCCCGCCTCCGTCTTGTGGCCAATGTCGGGCGAGACGATCTTCACCGCCACCGGGCCACCCAGCCGCTCTGCCGCGGCCGCCGCTTCGCTCGGGTCTCCCACCAGCTCGCAGGGGGCAATGGGAATCTGCCACTGCCGGAAGATCTCGTAGGTCTCCCACTCGGTCAACTGAAGGCGCTCCTGGGCTGTACAGGTCGCCGTGATCCGCTCCAGTGTCTCGTGCGCCGGTTGACGCGCCATGCTGCATCTCCTCCTTGGTCGAACGCCCCGGCCCACCTACGGGCGGGCAGGCTTCTGTCGCGCTGAGGTGTAGCGGGCCATGGCGGCGAGCGCTGCGGCCGCCTGGTCGGGGGAGCCGAAGGTCATTATTCCGTTCTCCTCCAGCAGCTTCCTGGCCTGTGCCACGCCATGGCCGGAGAGCAGGACGGGGAAGAGCGGCTTGTCAAGGGAGTTTCGCTTCAGGCCAGGCAGGAGGCTGAGCAACTCCCGCGCCATCTCCTCGGCGGAGTTGAACTTCGTGGGAATGAAGATGTGGAAGAGCGCATCGACCCCCGGGTCGCGCAGCGCAGCCGCGACCGCCTGTGCCACCTGGCGTGGCCCGACCCCGCCGGTCATGTCCACGTGACCATCCGGGTCGCCCACCGACGCGAAGGGGGGCAGGGTTGCCCGCAGCGACGCCTTCGTCGCCGGGCTGAACTGAGCGAGGGAGAGCCCATGATCAGCCAGGGCATCGAGGGCGTAGACCCCAGGGCCGCCGGCGTTGGTCAGCACCGCCACCCGTCCGCCCAGGGGCAACGGGAGCCGGTCAAAGGCAGAGAGGGTGACGGCGAAGTCGTCGACCCGGGTGGTACGGATCAGGCCGTACTGGCGGAAGGCACCATCGTAGATTCGGTCGGCCCCGGCCAACGCCCCGGTGTGGGACTTGGCGGCATCGCTCCCCTGGTCGGTCCGACCCACCTTCAGCACCACCACCGGCTTGCGCAGGGTAGCGCGCGCCGCCGCCTCCATGAGGGCACGGGCGCGCGGATTCCCCTCCACATAGAGGCCGATCGCACGGGTTGTCGGATCCTGCCCCAGGTAGTCCAGGACCTCACCCATATCCACCTCGGCCATGTTGCCCAGGCTGACAAACTTGTTCAGCCCTACCGGCACCGGCAGGGCGCCCCATTCAAGAGCCATCCAAGCACCCATGGCCCCGCTCTGGGAGAGGAGGGAGATCCCGCTGGAACGCCGGTGAACACCGGTCAGGAAGGTCGTGTCGACTCGGTTTCTGTTGTCAATGATCCCTACGCAGTTCGGCCCGACCAGCCGGACGCCGGCGCTTACGCACGCCTCCGCCAACTGCTCCTGCCAGGCCCGCCCCTCTTCGGTGTGGGTCTCGGCGAACCCACCGGCCACCGCCACCACCACCCGCAGATCCTGCCGCTGCAGCTTGCGCAAGCGGATCGCCTCCGCCATCGCCGGGGTTGTGGCGGCGGGCACTGCGAGGATCAGCATCTCGACCGTTGCGGGAATGCTGGCCAGATCCGGATAGGCGGTCACGCCAAGCACCGCCGATGCGTTCGGGTTGATCACCGCCATCTGTCCGGCATAGCCTGCCTCCAGCAGGTTGTGCAGGACCTGGTGGCCGGGCTTGGTCGGGTCATTCGAGGCTCCGGCCACGGCGATCCCCCGCGGCCGAAAAAGCGCATCTAGCGACGTAGCCACCCAGACCTCTCCTTTGCTCACGATTCCTCATCTTGTACCCAGCGTACCGCCCGTTTGGTCGATGGCATATCCACCCTTCGTACGAAAAAGGCATAGATACCGGATCGGGTGAGGAGCGGGCAGGTTCCCAAGGGCCGACAGCGAACCTCTCTGGTAGGGAGATCAGAAGGGGGCGGCAGCGTGTCGGATGCGCCTCGTGTACTGATTGCGGAGGATGACTACGACCTCCGCAATATGGTCCGGTTCCTCCTGGAGCGCGAGGGTTACCTTGTCAGTGCCGCCGCCGACGGCGCGGCGGGCCTCCTGCTTGCGGCGCGTGAACGGCCCGACCTTCTGATCCTGGATGTCATGATGCCGCACGCCGACGGCTGGGAGGTGCTGACCCGCTTCCGCCACTTCTCCGATGCCCCCGTGCTCATGCTCACCGCCCTCGGGCGGACCGAGGACCGGTGCCGGGGGTTCGAACTCGGGGCCGATGACTACCTCTGCAAACCCTTCTATCCGCCCGAGTTGGTCATGCGGACCCGAGCCCTGCTCCGCCGGCGGGTGGACCGGCCTGATCGGCCCCACCTGACCGAGGGGGAGGTGCTTCCGATCGTGCCGCTGCCACGGGCCGAGCAGATGGTCTTTCCCGGCCTGGTGATCGACACGACGGCCGGAACGGTCAACGGTCAGGAACTGCCGCCTAAGGAGTTCGCCCTCCTGCTCACCCTCGCCCGGGAGCCGCGGCGGGTCTTCACCCGGGAGGAGATCGGCGAAATGGTCTGGGGGCAGACGAGCGGCTTCGACAGCCGCACGGTCCACACCCACGTCAAGCGGCTGCGGGAGCGGCTGGAGACCGGGGGCCACCAGTATATCCACACCGTTTGGGGGGTCGGGTATCGATTCGAGCCCAAAGCGGAGTCCCACTAACAGAAAGGCCCTCGGACGGGGAGTACCCGCCGAGGGCTTCGTCATGTGGTCAGGTCTCGTCGGCGTAGAAGCTGGCTACCAGTCGGGCGGCCTCCTCTTCCCGGCCTCGTGGTACGGGAATGTGAACATCGTTGGTGGTAGTCGTCTTGCCCGCCTGGGTCCGAATGGTGAAGATCACCTCCGCCGGGTCGCTCTCGCCCAGCCGCACCGCCTCCAACTGGATCCCGAACCCCGCCCAGGGATGATAGGTTCCGGCATTGAGCGCACCGTTCGGTCCGACATAGACCTCGCCGGTGGTCGCCATCCGCCGGTCATAGGTGGAGCGGCTCAGTTGCCAGATCAGCCCGCCGAGCAGAAGCCCCAACAGGACACAGCCCCCGCCGACCCAGAGGAGCACCCCGACCAGTTCGCCGCTGGTGAACCCGAGTAGCAGGGAGAAGCCCAGCCCGAGCCCCGCAGTCCAGAGGGCTGTCTGCCGTGCGTAGCGCCGGGCGCGTGCCCAGTCGGACGCGGCGTAGCGCTGCCACTCCGCCTGGTCCAACTGCCAGTGCACGATATACTCGCCGCCGACCAGCGCCTCCATCTCCTTAAGAAAGCGGCGGCCCGTGAAGTAGAGGATCGGTAGGATAATGAGGCAGATCAGTGCCGACACGAGTCCCAGGACCCACCAGAGCTCGGGGTCTGACCCCAGGAGTTGGGCCAGAAGCGGAGTGATCAGGGAGAGGAGCAGGAGGGCGGTGGTGACACGGATTCCGGTTGCGTTCGGGTTCTGCAGTGGCATAGGTTCCCCTCCGATCGAATAGCTGCCGGATTTGGACGACAGATGGCAATCTTATCTTCGGGAACGGGCAGATGGTTCCTGCTTCCTGTCCAGATCGGGACAGGCCGTGAAAATATCATTGCTTTACCATGAAGTCGTAGACATGCACGGCGGGCACCCCTACAATATAGAGAGCATGGTGCAATGGGTTGAAAGGAGGGTGAGCAGTGGCACTTCGTATCCTCCTCATTGAGGATGACCCCGATATTCAGAAGATGGTCCAACTCTCACTCAAGTATCAAGGGGGTCATCAGGTCTCCGTGGCTTCCGGTGGCAAGGAAGGGCTTGCCAAGGCGATTGCCGAGATGCCGGACCTGATTCTGTTGGATGTCATGATGCCGGAGATGGACGGCTATGAGACGTGCCGGCGGCTGAAGGCCGACCCGGCGACAGCCCAAATCCCCGTGGTCTTCCTGAGTGCCCGGGCGCAACAGTCTGAGATTCAGAAGGGGCGCGATCTTGGCGCCGTTGGCTACCTGGTGAAGCCGTTCGATCCCATGAACCTCTCCAGCCAGTTGGAGGCCATACTCAAGACCACCCGCGGCGAGTAGGCAGCAGAGGTCTGCTGCCCGTGGACATCGAAAGAGGAGCGTTTGACCTTGGACTTCACCACGACTCTCCAGGAGGTCTATTGGAACAGCCTGGACGGGATTGTTATCGCCGATAAGAACACCGTGATCACCGACGTGAACCCGGCCTACGAAGCCGTGACGGGGTTCAACCGGGAAGAACTGATCGGGCAGAAGACCAACATCATCCGGTCGGGGCTCACCCCACCGGAGGTCTTCCGCGAGATGTGGGACCAGCTTGCCACCCGTGGCAAGTGGGTCGGCGAGATCATCAACCGGCATAAGAATGGCTCCCTCTGGTACTCCTTCCTCTCGATCACCAAGGTGGTGAATGAGGCGGGAGAGACGGTCGCGTACGTGGGCATGGCCCGCGATATCACCCGCCGCAAGGAGATGGAGCAGCAACTCCGGCAGAATCTGGTGGAGATCCAGACGGCCCGCGAGATGGCCGACGCCCAGGCAAACCGGCTCCGCTCGATCCTCGAATCGGTAGGCGAAGCGATCATCATGGTCGACAACCTGGGCCTCTGTGTGGTGGCCAACCACCAGGTTGGATCGGTGCTAGGCCTGCCGGCGGAGCAGATCATTGGCAAGTCGATTCACGAGCTCCGGTCGGTCGGTGCCCGGCTCTTCCGGGGGAATGGGGCGCTCACCTGGTCCCCAGGGCCAGGCGGTGGGCCGCCGATCGAGATCGAGACCCAGATCGTGGAGACGCGCGAGGAGAAGGCCCGGGTCTTCCACGAGTTCGCCGCCCCCGTGCAGGACGAGGCGGGCCGGGTGATCGGCCGGATCTATGTCTACCGCGATATCACCAAGGAGACGGAAGTGGACCGGATGAAGTCCGAGTTCATTGCCACCGTCTCCCATGAATTGCGGACCCCCATGACCTCGATCAAGGGGTCCTTGGGGCTGGTCCTGGGTGGCGTGGCCGGGGATCTGCCAGCCGACGCCAAGGACCTCCTGGCGATCGCCCAGAACAACACCGACCGGTTGATCCGGCTGATCAACGATATCCTTGATATCTCCCGCATCGAGGCCGGCAAGATGGAGATCAAGCGGGCCCCGATCGCAGCCAGCGATGCGATTCTGCGGGCCGTGCAGGAGCTGGAGGGCTTTGCCCGGCAGCGGGATATCAAGATCACGATCGAAGCGCCGGAGGAGTTGCCGCGGGTCATGGCCGATGCAGACCGGCTGCAGCAGGTGCTGGTCAACCTGATCTCCAACGCCGTAAAGTTCAGCCCGCCCTCCACCGAGGTGACGCTCCGCTCCTTCCTGGAGCACGGGCAGATCCATATCCAGGTGATCGACCGGGGGCCCGGTATCGCCCGGGACCAGCAGAACGCGATCTTTGAGAAGTTCCACCGGGTGGACAACGCCGCCTCACGCAAGACCGGCGGTACCGGCCTGGGCCTGGCGATCTGCAAGGCGATCGTCGAAGAGCACGGGGGCCATATCTGGGTGGAATCGGAGGTCGGCGAAGGTTCGGTCTTCACCTTTACCCTGCCGGTGGTGCCGGAGTTGCGTGAGATGACCATGCCCATGGCCATGGGGAACAAGACGGTCCTCGTGGTGGATGACGACCCCGATATTGTCCGGCTGATCATGCTCTCGTTGGAGCAGGAGGGCTTCCAGACCGTGGGCGCCACCTCGGGCGAGCAGGCCATGGAGATCGCCCGGTCACGCCATATCGATGCGATCACCCTCGACCTGCTCATGCCCGGCATGCACGGGCTTGAAGTGACCCGGCGGCTGAAGGAGGATCCGGTTACCCGGAATATCCCGGTGGTGGTGATCTCGGCCTATACCACGGGACGTGAGCCGGAGTTGGTCGCCCTCGGTGTGGCGGGGGTGATCGCCAAGCCGATCGATGAGGGCAAGCTGCTGACCACCATTCGGGCGGTCCTGGGCACGGTCGCGGGGCAGAAGCTGCAGCCGCAGATCATGGTGGTCGATGACGACGCCGACGTGCGCCGGATCCTGGGGGTCATGCTGGACCGGGCTGGCTACGATGTCCGCTCGGCGGCCGACGGCCAGGAGGCGTTCAAGCTGATCATGGAGGAGCGGCCTGACCTGCTGATCCTTGATCTTATGATGCCGAACCTGGACGGCTTCCAGTTGGTCCGGCTCCTGCGCCAGCGCCGCTGGACGCAGCAGATCCCGCTGCTGGTGCTGACCGCCCTCGACTTGACCGAGGGCGAAAAGACACTGCTGCAGTTGGGGCCGACTCACCACGTGACCAAGGGGCCGCTGATCCAGGAGGAGATCGTCAACCGGGTCCGGGAACTGCTCAAGTAGCTGCGTAGCCGCGACTGGTATACGGAATCCAGCAACGTGTGAGGTGGATCACATGACAAACCGGTCTACCGCTACCTCGATTGACGAGTATATCGCCGAGTTCCCCCCAGAGACGCAAGCGGCCCTGCAGGAGATGCGAGCGATCATCCGGGAAGCAGCGCCCGGCGCAGTGGAGAGCATGAGCTATGCGATCCCCACCTTTGACCTGAACGGAAAGCACCTGGTGCATTTCGCCGGGTACAAGGGCCATGTCGGCTTCTACCCGGCGCCCTCGGGGATCGAGGCCTTCCGGGAGTCGCTGGCCCCCTACAAAATGGCGAAGGGCTCGGTGCAGTTCCCACTAGCTCAACCGCTTCCTGCCGAATTGATCCGCCGAATCGTCGCGTTCAGGGTGGACGAGACGGCGCGCAAACGCCGTAGCGCTCGGGCATCGGGCTCACCCGAAGGCCCTTCGCAGGCAGAGTAGAGCCCCTGCCGGTTTTGAACCGGCAGGGGCTCCTTGCTAGATTCCGGTCTTGGCCACCGCATCCTGGACCTCATCCACCACGCGGTCGATCAGGTCGGCGATCTGCTGATTGTCTCGCTCGATCTCCTCATCCAACACCAGGATCAGGGTGTCCTCGGCCCTCCCCGAGGCCTGCGAGAGCTCCTGAAAGCCGTAGAAGCCGCCGGAGCCCCGCAGTTTGTGAATCTCCTGGCGCAGGCCCTTCAGGTCGACCTCCGCCCCCTGCCGCAGGAGCGCTGCCTGCTCCCGCAGGTGTTCGGTGCGCTGAACCGCTCCCTGCAGGTATTCCCGCCGCAGGGCCTGGAACTCGGGAGTATTGTACATGGTTGGTGACCGGGTGGGAGCGCTTCTCCCCACCCGTCCCTCCTTTCAGGATGGGCCAATCTCACCCATTTGTTTCCGCCGGATCGCACGAAAATCCTGCCTGCTCCACCGGATTGTGCGATTCGTCACCGCGCCGGACGGCGCCTCTGCTATGCTTAGGGTATGAAGCACTGGGAGGAGGTCATGCAGATGCAGGGGTTGGGTCGTCCGCCGCTGCCCCGTGAGCACGGGGCCTGGGCCATGCTCCTGACTCCGCCGCTGGCCGCCATGCTTGTGGCAGGGCCAGAACCTCTGGGCTTGGCCGCCGCACTGGGCTGGTTCGCCGCCTACTCGCTGCGTGGACCCGTGGAGGTGCTGGCGGGTCACGGGGCGAGCGGTCGGGCAGGCATGGCCCAGGCGGAGAAGCCGGTGGCCCGCCGCTGGCTAACGCTCTTTGCCCTGTCTGCGATCCTGCTGCTGGGTCCGGTGGTCTGGCTCCGGCCCGGCGCCCTGCTCCTCCTGCTCAGCGCTGCCATGCTGCTGGGCGGGGTCTACTGGCTGGCAGAGCATGGCGAGCGGCGGTCGCTGCTGGCCGGCGGCCTGGCTGTGGTTGGCCTCATGGCCGGCGCCCCGCTCTACTGGATTGCCGCCCAGGGGAGCGTCCCGGCGGAGGGCTGGGCCGTCACCTACGCCTGCCTCGCCTTCTTCGGGGGCTCGCTCTTCCGGGTGAAGGCCCTGGCGCGGGAGCGCCGGTCTGCCCACTTCCGCTGGCTCTCGGTCCTGGTCCACCTGCTCTTCGCACTCGGCGCCGCCGGGGCCGGCATGGTCGGCTGGGCCACCCCCTGGCTTACCCTGGCGCTCCTTCCGCCGCTCCTCTGGGCGGTGCATGGGGCTGTTCAGGCCTCGCACGGCACCGCCGCCAACCTGGGCCGTGTGGGCATGGCCGAGGTCTGGCTGACGCTTCTCTTCGCCCTGCTGCTTATCATTCCCCTCCGGATCCCGCCTGGCATGTGATCCGCGAACACCTCCACGGGCAGACTTAGCTCCGTGGAGGTGTTTCTCGCATGAGCGCCCTCTCTGGGGTTCTGCGGCTAGGTCGGGCCATGAATACACTGCTCCTGGGGATCCTCCTGTTTCACGCAGGCTGGTACCTGATCCTGCCCTTCTTTGCGATCCTCTTCACCACCCGCCGGGGGCTCTCGCCGGGGGAGGCCGGGCTCCTGCTGGCAACCCAGTCCTTCCTGCTGCTGGTCGGGAGCCTTGTCGGCGGGTGGCTGGGGGACCGGCTCGGGCTGCGCACCGCCATGGTGACCGGGCTGCTCGCTAGGGGAGCCGGGCTCGGACTGCTGGGCATTGTGACCGGGCTGCCCGCCCTGCTCATGGCCGTCGCGATCGCAGGTTTCGGCGGCGGGCTCTACGGCCCGTCGGCCAAGGCAGGGATCGCCGCCCTGGCCAGCGGTGAGGATGTGCGGACCACCGCCTTCGCCGCCCGGGGGATTGCGGCCAATATCGGCACATCGACCGGACCGATGCTCGGTACGATCCTCCTGCGGGGCTCCATGCCCCTGCTCTTCGGCGTATCGGGTGCGATCCATCTCGGGTTGGCCCTGGTGACACTCCTGCTCTACCGGGAGGGACGGCCTGCCCATGTGGAGGAGCGTCAGCCCTGGTGGACCGTGCTGACCGACCGGGCCTACATGGGCTTCAGTCTGGTGACAGTCCTGGCCTGGGCCGTCTTCGCCCAACTGTCGATCTCCGTTCCGCTCCATACCCGGTCGGTGCTGGGGCTGGAGTCGTCAATCGGCCTGCTCTGGACCGTTACCAGCCTGACGGTGATCCTCCTGCAACTGAGCATTACCCGATTTGCTTCGCGCCGGCTCAGCCCTATGCATAGCATGGCGATCGGAGCGCTCCTGCTGGGGGTGGGACTGGGGTTAGTCAGCCTTGTGGGCAGCTTTGCCGGACTGCTCATGGCCGTCCTGGTCTTTGTCCTCGGGGAGATGCTCCTCATGCCCACCGCCGACGCGACCGTCTCCGGCTTTGCCCGGAGCGGCGCCCTCGCCTCGTACTTTGGCGTCGCCACCCTGGGCTGGGGGCTGGGCGAGGGGCTCGGGAACCTCCTGGGCGGCTACCTCATGCAGTACGCGCTATCAAGCGGTCGCCTCTGGATCCCCTGGGGCCTCTATTCCCTGGCGGGCGCACTGACCGGTGGGCTCTACTGGCTGCTGGGACGGGGGCAGACGGTCAAACCAGGGGCGGCAGGGCGGATCCAGGTGTTCCGCCCCGGGCAGCCTGCCCCCGCCCCCACCCGGTTGGAGCTACTACCGGGACCCGGGCCGCGGCAGGAAGAGGGGGAGTAGGGGGCGAATTCTGGACAAATCAGACCTGGAGCTTGTTCTGGGTGAACTTAGGAGGAAACCAGTCTTGTCCGAGCTAGATCTGCAGATCGCACAGCTCTTCCTCGCCGGTCTGTCGGGCACCACCCTGACCCCGGAGTGGCGGGAGAGCCTTCAGCGCTTCCCCTTCGGCGGCATCCACCTGGCGGATTGGAACCTGACCGGCCCCGAGCAGACCGCAGAGTTGATTGCCGAGGTTCGGCAGGCCATTCGGGAGCGCGGGGTGACCGATCTTCCCCTCATTGCCCTCGATCACGAGGGTGGAAGCCTGACCCCCCTCCGGCACGGGGAGGCGACCAACCTGCCTGGCGCCATGGCCCTGGGGGCGATCGGCGATCCGCGGGCGGTGCGGGAAGTGGGCCGGGTCATGGGGCGGGAACTGGCCGCCCTTGGCTTTAACATCAACTGGGCGCCAGTGCTGGATCTGAACTGCAACCCCCGCAATCCGGTAATCGGGGTTCGCTCTTTCGGCGACCGCCCCCGCACCGTGGTGGAGCTTGGGCTCGCCCTGATCGAGGGCATGCAGGAGGCCGGCGTCGCCGCCACTGCCAAGCATTTCCCCGGCCATGGGGACACCCTGGTGGACTCCCACCTCGGGCTCCCCGTGCTCCAAGACGACCTGGCGCAGTTGGAGAGCCTTCATCTGCTCCCCTTTGGGGCCGCCGCTGCCGCCGGGGTCGATGCGATCATGACCGCCCACATCCTCTTCCCCGGCCTGGCTGGGAGCCCACTGGACCCGGGGGGAGCATACACGCATCTGCCGGCTACGCTCAACCCCGCGATCCTCGACCGGCTGCTCCGGCGCCATCTCGGTTTTGATGGTGTCATTGTGACCGATGCCCTGGAGATGTGGGGGATCCAGGGGCAGTGGGATATCGCTGAGGCGGCGGTGCTCTCACTCGAGGCCGGTGCCGATATCCCCCTGATCGTCTTCGACCACGAGGCCCGGGAGCGCGCCTTCACCGCTGTCCGTGAGGCGGTCACGAGCGGGCGTATCAGCCGGGAGCGGTTGGGCCAGTCCGTTAGGCGGGTCCAGGCGTTGCGGGAGAAGATCGCCGCCCGCCAGGCTGAGGTTGGCGTATCGGCACAGTTCGATCCCGCCGCATATGAAACAATGCTCGCCATCCATCATGAGCGTGTGGCCGACATTGCCAGGCGGGCGATCTGCGCCCCGACAGGTGTGGAGCCGTTGCCCGCAGGCGGTCGAATCCTGGTGATCACCCCGCTTCAGGAGAACCTCACCCCTGCCGACAACACGGGCGGCAAGCCGGTCCTCCTGCCGGCCGAACTGGAGCGGCTCGGGTACAAGGTCCAGTCGCTCACCGTATCCCTTGCGGTGGAGCCAGCCGAGCGGGAGGCGGCCCTGGAAGCGGTTCGTGAGGGCTATGACCGGGTGGTTTTCGGGAGCATTAACGCCTGGCGGTTCCCCGAGCAGGTAGACCTGGTCCGGGCGCTGGAGGCGGCTGGGGCCCCCCTGGTGTTGATCGCGCTGCGGGACCCCTATGACCTCGCCCTGTTCCCGGAGGGTACCCTGACGCTTGCCTCATGCTCCACAGAGCCGGTGGTCATGCGGGCCCTGGCAGAGGTTCTGGCCGGGCTGGCCGAGCCCGTTGGACATCTCCCCGTTAACCTACCACAATTAAACTTATAAAACCAATTCGTTTCGAAGCCGTACCTGTGCGGGTTGCCTCCAGCGTCTTAAGGGGAGATGGATAGCGCAAAAGTACGATTGACAACCTGGTACTTTCGTGCTAACTATAGACCTGGCTGATAAGGAGGTATGACCCATGGATGTCCATATGTTCATGCCCAATTTCCAAGCCATGCGCGATGAGCTTACCCGTGCAGGCTTTATTGAGTTGACCAGTCCCGAGTCCGTCAATGAGACTCTGCCCAACGCCAAAGGCGTCACCCTGCTGGCGGTGAACTCGGTCTGCGGGTGCGCCGGTGGCATCGCTCGTCCCGGTGTTGTCATGGCCCTCCGGCAGGGAGTGAAGCCGGACCACCTGTACACCGTCTTCGCCGGCCAGGACAAGGAGGCGACCGCAGCGGCTCGGGCGCTCTTCCCAGAGTACCCACCCTCCTCGCCCTCGTTCGCCGTGCTGAAGGACGGCAAGGTTGTCACCATGATTCACCGGTATCAGATCGAGGGCTCCTCACCGCAGGCGGTTGCCGCACGGGTAGCCGACGCCGTGAAGCAGGCTCAGGGCTGAACGAACTCGGACGGCAGAGACTCTGCCGTCCGTTCGCAATGAAGGGAGCCGGAACGCCCATGGAGCGCCAATCAAGCTATGCCGGTGCACTGCTCGAGGATCTGGAGTTCACGGAGACCAACTTTGACCAGGTCTCCTTCGATGACGCCCAGTTCCGCCATTGCCGCTTTATTCGCTGTAGCTTTCGCTACGCACGATTGGCTGACTCCCAGACCACCGGCTCAATCTTTGAGCGGTGCGATTTCACCGGGGCCAATCTGGGGGGTTCGGTGCATGAGCGCAGCAACTTCGCCAATAGCCGCTTCACTTACGCCCACCTCTTCTCCGTGGTCTTCCGCGAATGCAAAATGACCGGGGTCACCTTCGATGAGGCCGGCATGGCCGGCTTTACGTTGATCGGGGGCGACTGGTCGTACACCAACCTGAGCGGCCACTCGCTCAAAGGGCAGGACCTGCGCGGGGTCAAGTTTGCCGAGGCGGACCTCTCCCGCTGCAACCTGGAGAAGGCTGACCTCCGGGCTGCCGACCTCACCCGGGCGCAACTGGGCCAGGTGAAGCTGGCGGGTGCGGACCTGCGGGGAGCCAACCTGGAGGGGCTGGACTGGAAAGGGATCGACCTGCGGGGCGTCAAGATCGACCTGGAGCAGGCGATCCATGTGGCCCGCTCATATGGTGCCATCGTGTCGGGGTAGGCGCTGCGGGGGGATAGACGCGACCGGGGAGCGGCCAACCAGAGCCGCTCCCCGTTTTGTCCATCCTGCAATGCACTAGGGTACGATCAGCATGGGGCAGGGCGTACCATGGAGCACCGCCTGGCTGACGGAACCCAGGAAGAGCTCCTTCAGCGGCGAGAGTCCGCGACGGCCCATTACCAGCAGGTCGTAACCGCCCTGACGTGCCTCTGTCAGGATCGCCTCGCCCTGCGCTCCCACCACATGGATCGTGCGGACCCGATCGGCGGGCAGGCCGGTCGCCTGCACCGTCTTGTCCAGCACGTCCTGGACCCGGGTGTGGAGGTATTCATCGAGCTGGACGGGAAGTGTCAGGGGGGCACCGGCTGCAGCAGCGGGGTTCAGGACCTCGGGCAGGGGGACGACGTGCATGATCGTCACCTGAAGTTCCGGGTCCCTACGGGCCATCTCACCCAGGGTGCGGGCCGCTCGAAGGCTGTGTTCTGAGGCGTCGGTGGCGAGTAGAGCTTTGGACATGAGGAGCCCTCCTATCACTGGGATCTTCACTCTCTGATTGTTCTACGTGATCGCAACTCAATTCTCCTGCGAAATTAGCAGCAGATCCCTTCTACTTTATCAGTCGGGCAGAACTTGGTAGAATGGGGGAACGGAGGCGATTCCTGTTGCGCCCAGAGATGGAGCAAAGCATATATATCGAGTTTGAGGAGCTATTCGCCCTGCGGGAGCGGTTGCGGTCGGTGGCCGACCAGGTGCGGGCGCAACTGATTGCAGCGGGGTTAAAGGAGCGGCTGGAGCCGGAACTGTTCGATCAGGAGTTGGAGTTTCGCGGCATGGACGGCTCCAATCTCGTCATTCGGTTGGACGCCTATCGGCTGGAGGTGACCGGTTGCCGGCCGGGAATCGCCATTCACCAACTGGCCGCCCTGATTCTACTGGAGGCGGAGGTCTTTCGCCTGACCAGTGTGGAGATCGGCTTCACCACTGCGCTTCAAGCCGGAAGTGGTCGGCGCCTGCGCCTTGTCGCCGAGGCGTTCTCACCGGTGGGCGAACCCGGTGAGGAGCCCATGCTCGACCGGCGCTTCAGCATGACCTGGGACTGGGGAACGGCAACGACCGGGTTCTCCTTCCATGCGGCCGACACCGAGGACAAGGAGCTCTTCCTCAGCTTCAAGGCGCGGGAGGGGTACATGACCCTGCCCGAACTGCAGGCGGGAAGCTGGGTCGGGGAGCAAGCGAGGCGCTACGAGCAATTGGTTTCCCGGTTTCTCACCCAGTTGGGGTGGCAGAGCTAGGGGGGTGGCGGTGTGAAGCGTCGAGCGGCATTTCTACGGTTACTGGTTGCCGTGATCATGTTGGTCATGGTCGGGCGGCTTGCCTGGGTTCAGGTGGTCCGGGCGGAGGAGATTATCGCCCGGGAAGAGCAGTGGCGGCTGCAGCGGGAGGCGCTTGTCCCTCTGCGCGGCGCCCTGCGTGACCGGAACGGGCGGCCTCTGGCGGTCTCCCTGCCGACCCGCAACGTGGTCGCTTCGCCGAAGGACATGGGCGAGAAGAACTTTGTGCGAGTGGCGGAGGGGCTAGCGCCCCTGTTGGGCAAGTCCGCTGCCGAGATCGAGGAGATCTTCCGGGCGAAACCTGACTCCCAGTTCGCCGCCCTGGCCAAGGGGATCGACCTGGAGACAGCCGAGAAGATCCACGCCCTGAACCTGCCCGCAGTTGTTCTGCTTCCCTCCTCCGAGCGGAAGTACCCTCAGGGGGCGACCGCCAACCAGATCATCGGCTATCTGGACTATGCGGGCGCTGGCATCTACGGGCTGGAAGCCTACTACGACGAGCAACTGAAAGGCAAGGAAGGATACGTCCGGGCTGAAATGACCTACGACCAGGTCCCGATTGAGGAGACGGTCAAGAGCCGGGAGGAGGCCCAGCCCGGGCTCGATCTGACCCTCACGATCGATGCCCAACTGCATCAGACCTTCGAGACCGCCCTGGCCAGGGTGGTCAAGGAGCAGGAGGCGAAGCGGGGTCTGGCGATCGCCATGGACGTGAAGACCGGCGAGATCCTGGCCATGGCCATGGCGCCCGGCGCCAACCTTGCCGACCGCTCCACCTGGCTGAAGCCTGACGGAAGCCTTGACGACGCCCGGCTGACCAACTGGGCGATCACCCCGTTGCCCCCGGGATCGATCTTCAAGACGATCACCACCTCAATCGCCCTCGAAGAGCGGGCGATCAACCTGAACACCACGATCGAGGACTCGGGCTCGCTGAAGATCGATGGCTGGACGATCACCAACTGGGACCGCTTCATTCCAGTCCAGCCCATGCCGATGACCATCGCCCAGCTGCTCCAGAGCTCAAGCAACGTTGGTCTGATCAAGGTCGGCCAACAGATCAAGCGGGAGGCCTTTGTCAACTATCTGCGGAGCTTTGGCTTCATGGATACCACAGGGATCGACTTCCCCGGCGAATATGGGGCGAACGGTCTGGAAGGCTTCGACAAGAAGCTGGATATCGACTGGGCCAATATGTATATTGGGCAGCACCTGGAGGTGACCCCGGTCCAGATGGTCACCGCCGTGTCGGCGATCGCCAACGGAGGCTACCTGGTCCAGCCCCACCTGGTGCGGGAGATGCGCACCCCCGAGGGCGAGGTGACCTGGAAGGCGCCGACCGGCCCCCGCCGTCAGGTGATCAGCACCGAGACCGCCAAAGAGGTCCAACAGCTAATGGTCAGCGTCGTGGAGAAGGGCACCGGCAGCGCTGCGCAGATCGCGGGCTACACCGTTGGCGGCAAGACCGGTACGGCCCAGAAGATCAACGCCGGCAAGGAGTTCGGCCTCGTGGCCGACTTCGTCGGCTTCGCCCCGGCCTCCGACCCGCGGGTAGCCCTCCTGATCCTGATCGATGAGCCCAAGCCGCCGGGGTACGGCGGACAGATCGCTGCCCCGCTCTTCCGTGAGCTCATGCCCCACGTTCTCCGGACCATGGGAATCGTGCCAGATGAGGTCGGGCAGAAGAGCCAGGCCACAGCGCCCGCCGTTCCGCCCGTTGAGCAGGTCAAGGTGCCCGATGTGCGCTTCCTGCCCACCGCCTGGGCCGAGCAGAAGCTGAAGGATGCCGGCCTCGTGGCCAAGCTCTCCGGCGAGGGTCAGATCGTCACGGTCCAGGCCCCCACGGCTGGTGCGGTGCTCAAGACAGGGGGAGAGGTCGCCCTGACCCTTGGCCCCACACCTGCGCAGGGTCCCATGCTCCCTGACTTCCGCGGGCTCACCCTGACCGAGGCGACCCGCCTGGCTGCAGAGCTTGGCGTGACCCTCAAGCAGGCGGGAGGCTCCGGCTTCGTAGTGGAGCAATCGCCGGCCCCGGGTGCCCCGCTCGGGCCGGATCGTGTCATGACTGTCCAGCTCTCGCCAACTCGTGTCACATCGCCGTAATTCTGTGTCCGAAACTTGACACATAAACTCGCTTTGCTATACAATACCGATAGATTTTGTCGGGATTTGGGGGGCGGAGCAGTGAAGCTATCTACCAAGGGGAAGTATGGTGTCAAGGCGCTGTTCGAGTTGGCGTTGCACGAAGGAGCGGGCCCCATGTCACTGAAGGCGATCGCTGACCGGCAGGGGCTGTCGGAGCACTACCTGGAGCAGTTGGCTGCTCCCCTGCGGAAAGCAGGGTTGATCACCAGCATTCGGGGAGCCCAAGGGGGATATGTCCTCTCCCGGCCGGCGGCCCAGATCAGCGTGGGCGACGTAATCCGCGTGCTGGAGGGGCCGATTGGCTACTCCGACTGTGCGGTCGATGGCGAACCCGATCCCGCCTGCGCCGCCACCTGCCCCGTGCACGGGGTCTGGGAGAAGGTGACCGAGCAGATCGTAGCGGTCATTGACAACATCTCCCTGCAGGACCTGGTCGATCAATCGAGGGCTGAGCAGCAGAATCTCATGTACCACATCTAGCACCATCGCTCACGAGGAAGTGATCCCTGTTGCGCAAGGTTTACTGCGACCATGCGGCGACCACCCGGTGTCATCCGGAGGTCGCCAGCCTTGTCTATGAGTACCTGGTCAACGACTTCGGCAATCCCTCTTCGGTCCACGCCTTCGGGCGGCGAGCACGCAAGGGGGTAGAGGAGGCGCGCCAGCAGGTGGCCAACCTGATCGGTGCGCGCACCAATGAGATCTTCTTCACCAGCGGTGGCACCGAGGCTGACAACTGGGCACTGCGGGGCACCCTCGCCGCCAACCGGGCCAAAGGGAACCACCTGATCCTGACCCCCTACGAGCACCACGCTGTGCTGGACATGGCGGAGTCGCTGGGGCGTGAAGGGTACGAGGTCACCCTTCTCGACCTGGAGCCCGAGACCGGCATGGTGACCAGGGAGGCGCTGCTGAAGGCGATGCGCCCTGAGACAGTGCTGGTCTCCATTATGATGGTAAACAACGAGATCGGTACCATTCAGGACATCGCCGGGCTATGCGCTGCCGCCAAGGAGAAGGATCCCAAGGTGATCTTCCACACCGATGCGGTCCAGGCGGCCGGTTATATCCCGCTGGATGTGAAGCAGCTGGGGGTTGACCTCATGACCATCTCCAGCCATAAGATCTACGGGCCCAAGGGGATTGGGGCGCTCTATGTCAAGAAGGGGTTCCGCTTTGGCTCCGTTCAGGTAGGTGGTGGGCAGGAGCGGAAGATGCGGGCCGGCACGGAGAACGTTCCCGGCGTGGTCGGCTTCGGCAAGGCCGCCGAACTCGCCGCCACCGAACTGGAGCGGCGTGTCACCCACGCCCGTGCCATGCGGGACCGCTTCCTCCAGGGCGTCCTCGCGATCGATGGCGTCAGGCTGAACGGCATTGATCCCGCGGTTCACCCGGAACTCCGCCACCCGGGCAACGCCAACGTCTCGGTGGAGCGGATTGAGGGGGAGGCGATGCTCCTGCGGCTGGACATGGCCGGGATCGCCGCCTCGTCGGGCTCGGCCTGCACCTCGGGGTCGCTGGAGCCCTCACATGTGCTCCTGGCCGTCGGCTGCTCCCGGGATACCGCCCAGTCATCGCTCCGCTTCTCCTTCGGCGAGGAGAACACGGCGGAGGATATTGACTACGTGATCGCTGAGTTCAAGAAGTCGGTGGAGTTCCTGCGCAAGCTGGCTCCGCCGGGCCGATAGGGCATCCTACAGACTGGTGAGTGAAAATGACCAAGCGTGTGCTCATGGCCATGTCCGGCGGGGTCGACTCCTCGGTGGCTGCAGCCCTTCTCGTCGAGCAGGGCTATGAGGTGATCGGCGTCACGATGAATACCTGGACCGACGATATCCCCGAAGAGATTCAAATGAACCAGCACTCCGGCTGCTGCTCGATCGGGGCGGTGGAGGATGCCCGCTCGGTGGCCAACCGGCTGGGCATCCCCTTCTATGTGATGAACTTCCAGGGCCACTTCGCCGGCACGGTGATCGACTACTTTATCGCCGAGTATGTGAAGGGGCGGACGCCCAACCCGTGCATCGCCTGCAACCGGTATGTCAAGTTCTCCGCCTTCCTCGACAAGGCGCGACAGCTCGAGTGTGACTATGTAGCCACAGGCCACTACGCGATCATCGGGAAGGATCAGCAGTACCCCGACCGCTGGCTGCTGGGCAAGTCGCAGGATCGGCGCAAGGATCAGACCTATGTGCTGCAGAACCTGACCCAGGACGCCCTGGCCCACACCCTCTTCCCAATCGGGGGAATGGAGAAGCTCGATGTCCGGCGGCTGGCGGCCAAGTATGGCTTTGTCACCGCCGAGAAGCCCGACTCCCAGGAGATCTGCTTCGTCTACGACAACGACTACGGCCGGTTCCTTCAGGAGCGGGTGCCTGAGGCGATCCAGCCCGGCCCGATCTTCAACACCCGGGGCCAGGTGGTGGGCGAGCACAAGGGGCTGCCGCTCTACACCGTGGGCCAGCGCAAGGGGCTGGGGCTCACCACATCGAAGCCGGTCTACGTGACCGCCCTCGACCCAGAGCGGAACGCCGTGATCGTAGGCGAGGACGAAGAGACCTACCAGGGGGGGCTTCTGGCCTCGGACATGAACTGGATCGCCCTCCAGTCCCTCCAGGAGCCGATCCGCTGCACTGCCAAGATCCGGCGGATGGCGGAGGAGGCGCCCTGCGTTGTCTACCCAGAGGAGGGCGGCGGGGTGCGCGTCCGGTTTGAGGAGCCCCAGCGGGCGATCACACCGGGGCAGGCGGTCGTCTTCTACCAGGGGCAGTGGGTCCTGGGCGGTGGCACCATCGACAGGGCGATTGACTAGAGACGAAAAAAGCGGGGGCCGTGGGGATCACCCACGGCCCTTGTGCGGCTTCTCATCGTCTTCGTGCTCCTCGTGGTCGTCCGGTCGGTCGTCATCCTTCTCGCCCTTGTCATCGGCCTCATGGTCTGCGGGTACAGGCGGGGGGGTGGTGACCGGCGCCGGCGGCTGGGTTGCAGCCGGCATGACATTCGCCGGGGGAAGGGGGGCATCCTCCGGCCCTCGCAGCAGCCCCAGGTCGAGGCCAGCGCTCTGGTAGACCGAAGCGATGCTGCCCGCCCGGAACTGCTCCAGATCCAGGGCGGCTGAATGCTCCAGCCCGATCTCCAGGGCGAGCTGCTCGCCGACCGAGAGCCCGTTGGCGCGGGCCCGTTCCAGCAGGGCGGGGTCCGCGGTGCGCAGCACCACATCGACAGGGCGTTCGCTCTGGAACTGCTGCTCCCACGCGGTCAGGGCAGGCTGCAGGTCACCATCCCCCGGCACATAGGTCAGCATGACGAAGCCGGAGCCGTCGGGCGGGAGATAGCCGGCATCGGCGGCGCCGGTCACAAGGAGCGAGAGCGCCTCGGAGAGATCGCGACGAACGAGGTCGGCCGAGCCGAAGAGCAGTTGGGCCTCATTGTTCAGGAGCAGCACCTCCCGGACCCGTCCGGCTGAATCCACCCGCAGTTCCGCACTCGGGTTGATATCGATCGAAATAGTCGCCATGTTGGCGGCTGGGAGGAGGCGGGGCAGGGCGAGACCGATGAAGAGGAGCACGGCGGCGGCCGCAGCCAGGCCCGTATCCCAGATCGTCCAGGAGCGTTGAACCACCGGCTCCGGGGTCAGGGGCATCTCGTCGCCCACGGCCACCGCCCGGCGCCCCAGCGGGACCGAGAGCAGGTCGCCATTGTTGGTGAGGACGAGTGCACTCTTGCCGCTGACCTCCAGCACCACGCCACGATCGCCCGGCATTAATCATCGCCCCCTTCCGCAGTGAGTCCTGCAAAGCTCCGCAGGTAGGTCAACTCTTCGTGAACCGCCAGAACCGCCAGGGCGATGATATACCGCCGCCCCGTCTCCAGCACCTTCCGGCTCACCCCCGCCAGCCGCTGGAGCTCCACCAGGGGAAGCTGGTGGGTCCGCTCCAACTGCGCCACCAGGGGCGGATTTGCCACCAGGGTGCGGGCGACCTCTCGCAGTCGCTCCCGGGTGTCCGCATGCTTTGGCGCCGCCTCTTTGATATCAGCTAGGGAGAGGCCATAGCCCTGAAGCAGACGGTTGTACTCCGCAATCTCGTCCAGCCGTGCCCGCATTTCGAGCGAGCGCTGGTGCGCCGCCAGCGAAGAGGAGTGTTCGAGCGCCGGTGCCGCCCCGCCGAACGCATCGAGGGAGAGGTGCTGGTGGCGCCCTTCCCGCCGGAAGTGGTCGATCAGCCGGCTGGTGATCACCCGGCGGGCATGCCCATAGAAGCCCCGACCCAGGCGTGAGTCGTAGCTGTCGATCGCCTCGTTCAGTGCCAGCAAGGCGATGGAGAGTTCGTCGTCGTTGTGCCAGTCCAGCCAGCGGCGGCTGACAGCGGAGGCGGTGCGCAGAACGAAGCCGGTGGAGAGCGCAATCAGCTCGTCACGTGCTTGCTGTTCGCCGCCTTTGGCGCGCACCAGGAGGGATGCGAGGACCTCCACGCGGCTTCACCCCTTCTGCCGGTATGGATCTCCTCCCAGTTCTCACCTTTATCCGCAAAGCCCTCCCGTTTTCGGGGGGTGATAGAAAAATGAAACCTCCGGGCACTCGTCCCGGAGGTTTTGGTATTGCCTAGCGGCTGGAGAGCAGGATCGACCCGCTGGTGGTCCGGAGGATGATCTGGTGGATCCCGTCCCCCTGTGTGCCGGAGCCACTGCCGCGCCCCTCACCCAGCCGCAGCCAGGAGGGGCCGGCGATCGAGCCGGAGGAGGAGCGGGCATCGACCGAGATCGAGGCCGAGGCGGGCACCGTGAGCCGGATTGAACCGCTGATCGCTCCCAGGTCGTAGGGGCCACCCACCACGTCACTCACCACGGTAACCGCCCCCGAACTGGCCTGGGCGGAGATCTGCCCGGTCACACCCATCAGGTTGATCGAGCCGCTGGAGCTGCTGGCGTCCAGGTTCCCATCCACCCGGTCGATGCGAATGGCGCCGCTGCTGCTCACCGCCTTCGCGTCTCCGGTGATCTCGGAGGCCATGATCGCCCCGGAACTGGTCTGCAGGTGGACGTCCCCATCGATCTGATCCACCCGCACCGCCCCGGAGGAGGCCCGCACGGTGACGGGCGCTGAGAGCCCTTGCACCATGACCGCTCCAGACCCTGACTCGACCGCCAGTTCGATACCGGGCGGGAGCGTGGCGCGGATCAGGAGGGTCTGCAGGTTGACCCCGCTTGGGATCGCTACTCTGACCTGGGTAGTCTCCCCGGTCTCGATCTCCAGCGTGACCCGGCGGGCGTCCTGCTCCGCCTCCTCCGGTGTCCGGCCGTGCGCACTCACCTGAAGGTCGAAGGACAACCGGTCCCCAGACCGCACCTGAACGGCGGCCGAGCCGCTCTCAATCTCCACTCGCTTCACCTGCGCCGAGACCGGTTCATAGGAGGTGGTGACACTCGGCGAGACCGACCGGTGTGAGAAGCCGATCACGCGGGGCGCGTCCACCATCCACTCCCATGACCCGAAGGTGCGGTAGGCTGTGCCCAGCGTCGCCATGAGTACCGCCCCGACCAGCAACAGGGCGATCGCCCCGGCATCGGTCTGGACTCGACGGTCTGTGAGCGCTGCGGCGACGACCCACTCCAACCCCAGGAGAATCAGCAGGGCCGGCCAGAGCCGGAAGAGCCACTCTGCCACGTCCGTCCCTAACACATTGTCGTAGACCAGGACGGCACCGACCGCGATCAGAGCGACTGCCAAGGTAATCCGTCCGACTCGGTGCTGCATATTACCCATGCCTCCTTGTATCCCTATCACCCGATTAGACGGTGGTATGAAGCCGAACCCTTCACCATCGCCACAAAAAATGCACAGGTTTGACGGCGGTGCGATCGGGGAAGACTGCCAATGAACCAGGTGGATCCAGAAGACGCGAGCGAGGGATCAACGAAGCCGTGCCCAGGAGCAGTGACCTGATCGGATTGCCCGTCCTGACGGGCAGCGACATGAAGCGGATCGGCCGCGTGCAGGAGGTCCTGTTGAGCCAGGATGGCTCACGGATCTGTGGCCTGGTGCTCGATGGCGGAGGGCTCTTCCAACAGCGGCGGGTGCTTGACTTCCAGGCGGTGCAAATGGTGGGCGCCACCCACCTCATGGCCCAGGAGAGCTACCTGACCGATGAGACCGGCACCTGTTGTGGCGAGCGACTGCACGGGCTCCCTGTCCTCGACCCCGGTGGCGAGGAGTTGGGCATTATGGACGATATTCACTTCGACCCCAGCACCGGCCGTGTGACCGCACTCCAGCTCTCCCGTGGCTTTGTGGATGACCTGCTTGGTGGGAAGGGGGTGGTGGCTGTCGCTGGTCCGCTTCTGACGGGCGAGGCAGCCATCATGCTCGATGGACCGGGAGAGTATGCAGGGGGGATTCACGGATGAGGTGCCCAAACTGTGATGGTCGGAGTATCGGGCGGGTCGGATCGGAGCAATACTACTGTTGGGACTGCTGCATTGAGTTTAACACCGGCCGGGGTGCAATTCGCATCTACCATGTGGATGCCGACGGCGAGCTGATCGCAGCCGCCACTCATCAGGATTCCGGATCGATGACGATGGGAGCCCCGGCCACGCAACGTCGGTAATGGGGGGAGAGACCAGCGTGCGGAATCAGAATGGGTTCATGTCGGGAATGATGGCTGGCCTGGCGCTGGGCAGCCTGCTCGTGATCGCCCTGACCCCGCAGGTCCGTAGCACGGTCATGGAGGGCATGGGGCAGATGGGGACTCGCATGACAGGCGGAATGGGCCGCATGTGGCGCCGTGGGTCCGATATGATGTCAGAGATGATGCCGGGTGACGCTGACTAGGCCGTGACCAGGAAAGGTCGGCGAATCGTGGCGGCGCTCGTGCTGGGTGGGTTGGTCCTGGCCGCCGGATGGGCGCTCTGGACAATCCGCCCAGTACTGGCGCCCTTTCTGTTGGCGATCGCAATCGCCTACCTGTTGGCGCCCATGGTCAACACCCTCACCCGAATGGGAATGGGCCGCGGCATAGCGATTCTGGCGGTCTACGCCCTGCTGGGCGGCCTGACCGTGGTGGCGGTGGTCAAGCTCCTCCCGCAGACGGTGGCGGAGGTGCACCGGCTGACCGAGTCGATCCCCCTCTACTCCCAGCGGGCACGGGACGTGACCGACGGCCTCCAGCAGCGGGTCCGGGAGATGGGGCTGCCGCCTGAACTCCGGGCATCGATCGATGGGTCAATCACCCAGGTGGAGGTGCGCTCAGTAGCGGCCCTCCAACACCTGCTAGATGTCCGGACCCTCTCCGCTGCAGCGGAGTTCCTGGTCAGCCTGTTGATGGCGCCCTTCCTCGCCTTCTACCTGCTGAAGGACCTGGACCGATTCAAGGAACGGTTCGTGCTGGCCCTGCCCCGCCGGTACCGGCAGGAGATTCTGCAGCTGCTGCGGGGGCTGGACCGGGTTCTCTCCGGCTTTGTGCGCGGGCAGATCCTTCTGGGGCTCTTGGTGGGGCTGTTGGCAGCGGCCGCCGCGAGCCTCCTGGGGCTCCGTTTCGCCCTGCTGTTGGGGATCTGGGCGGGGTTGACCGAGTTCATTCCCTATGTGGGCCCCGTGCTCGGGGCGGTGCCGGCGGTGCTGACCGGCCTTGCGATCTCACCCTGGAAGGCGCTACAGGTGGCGATTGCCTTTGCCATTATTCAGCAGCTGGAGAACGCCGTGCTCTCGCCCAAGATCATGGGGGAGTCGGTTGGACTGCACCCGATTGGGGTGCTCTTTGTCGTGCTGACCGGCGGGTATCTGGCTGGCGGGTGGGGCCTGATCCTGGCCCTGCCGGTGGCCGGACTTCTGCGGGTGCTCTGGGCCTTTCTGATCGCCCGGCTGACCGAAGCGCCGCCGGGAGCGCTCGTCGTGGCTCCGTCACGGCGGCCGGAACCCTCGGATCGCATGGACGATGAGTCGTAAGGAAAACGCCCGGCCACCACTCGGCCGGGCGTTGATCTATGAGCGGACCTTCGGCAGGTCGTGAATCGTGTGAGCCAGGGTGTACCCCAGTGAGACCATGATAAACGATAGGTCCACGACTTCCTGGTAGAGCGCTTCGACCTGAGGAGCCGAGAGGGAGCCCCCGCCCTGCTGGAGCGAGGCGATCAACTTGGGCAACCGCTGGCGCACCAGGATCTCCACGCCCTCCCGGGACTGGGCTCGGTTCTCCCTCAGGAGCTGAAGCGCCTCATCGCGGTGGGCCCGCAGGATCTCTTCCACCCGTTCGTCCCCCTCTATATCTACGTTCTCACCTATTATACAAGCAGCCAATGAAATGGGACAAGTGACTGAAACAGGTAGCGGCGAAAAACCTGCAGAAAAAACTACCTATCGTTTCGATCTTTTTCGTTGGGTTTTACGTATTAGAAGGTAAAGGGGTCTGTGGCACGGAGAGAGGGGGCTTGGAACATGGAAGAGGGCAAGCTGTTTGATGCCTACTACGATCTGCCCGAGGGGTATCAGGTCCAGTTGATGGTCCTCATGGAGATTCCGGAGCGGCGGCCGCGGGTAGCGGTCTATCGCAGTCGGATCTGGATTGGGCATGCAGCCGAACCCGACCCCATGCTCTACAAGAGCCAGGAGCACGACGAACTGCGCAGTTCGATCGACGGCTGCTACAGCCTGCTACTCCACAGCGCCCGGCACGTGATCAACTCCCCAATCGCCCTGGAGGCGGTACAGCAGCAGGTTCATGCCTACTTCAGCGGAGCGGTGACGCAGGCGTAGTGCCCAATGCTCACGCAGGTACGCGGGCATCATCCGATCTGGGCGAAATCGCCGGATCGGATGATTTTGGTTTGCGCTTTGGGTTGACAGAATGGGTGCTCGTCAGTAGAATAGAGCCTTGTCAGGGCAACAACATAGACAGAGCATGGACCGCTAGCTCAATGGTAGAGCATTCGACTCTTAATCGACAGGTTGTAGGTTCGAGTCCTACGCGGTCCACCATTCTCTGCTGATGTAGCTCAGTAGGTAGAGCACGTCCTTGGTAAGGACGAGGTCACCGGTTCGATCCCGGTCATCAGCTCCACGACTCGCGAGGGTAGCTCAGTCGGCTAGAGCACACGGCTGATAACCGTGAGGTCCCGAGTTCGAATCTCGGCTCTCGCACCATGACAGATCTTGCCGTGTCGTCCACGCTTTTGCGATGGACGACACGCTTGTTATCAGGTAGAATGAGATTCTGATCCGCTTTCCGACCAAGTGATTACACGTGAGAGTTTGGCAGATGATCGCGCTGGGTGAATGGGGAGGCACTTGTGCCGTCTGTACCCGGGAACCTGGTGAGGAACTTCCTGGCACCGCTATCGGCGAAGTCCGAGCTTGCCGCAAGGCAAGCGTCACAGGACCCGTACCCGGTAGAAAGTTGGCGCTGGGCGCAAGCCCAGGCGGCGCGAGCCGACGATGGGGAAGGCTATCTTGTACGCCTGCGGGCGTGCAAGACGCTTGTACCTGTAACGAGCTAGAGAGACGGAGGTCCTCCGGCGACGGAGGAGTGGCACGGGCAATCTCCGCCACGGTGCAAGTCCAAGTAGGGGCGCAAGCCCGGGTAGGACGCAGTCCTGAGCGTGAGCCAGGACCATGGTCTGGTCGGACCATGAGATAAATGATCATCCACGACAGAACCAGGGGTACGCCAAACTCTTACACGAGACCCGCCTAGCTCTAGGGCTAGGCGGGTTTTCGCGCACCCTCCGGAGAGGGGGAGGGGCTCCTCCGGAGAGGGGGAGGGGCTCCTCCGGAGAGGGGGAGGGGTTCCTCCGGAGAGGGGGAG